>Ga0306926_10000081_pt1 | contig 74644 bp, 68 predicted proteins | sample flu12Cox44000178_FD_203759 | JGI IMG/M metagenome (GOLD analysis project Ga0306926, IMG submission 203759) | Lab enrichment of tropical soil microbial communities from Luquillo Experimental Forest, Puerto Rico - flux8day.12C.oxic.44.000.178 (v2)... | ecosystem: Environmental > Terrestrial >... | reverse complement strand
CCAGATTTTTCGGCAGGTCGGCCGGAGCGAGGCTGCCCGCTCTAACGCCGGGACTCTCGAGCCACGCGAGCCCCAGCACGCGCTCGCCCTGGCCGGCGAGCTTGTCGGAGGCGGACATGAAGTGTGCGCGATCGATCGGCTTCGGCTCTCCAGCAGCGGTCTGCTGTCGGTCGCAGTGCTCAAGAATGACTTCGGGCGCGCCCTTGACGAAGATGATCTCCTTGCCATCCGGGGTCTTGTGGAGCGTCGCCATGAACTTGTGCTCCGACTCGAACGGGATGGCGTCGATGCGCGGAGATCTTGCCTGCTCGGTCTGCCGATCCATGCCGAGCTTGGTCGCGAACGGATAGAGCGCCCCCTCGGTCGGATCGCCTTCCACTCTCCATACGCCATCCTCCTGGAAAAGCTCAGCATCGTTACAGAGAACGGAGACGCGCCCCATGAGGTCGAGCACCGGCTGCTTGCCCGCGGGCTTTCCGTCCTGCTTGACTTCGCCCTCCGGCGCATAGCCGTCGCCAGTGACTTGATACGTCGAGTCGGCGGTGACGGCGGAGACCACCATCATTTCCATGAGGGTGAGCGTGCCGGTCTTGTCGGAGCAGATGCGCGATACCGACCCGAGCGTCTCCACCGCCGGCAGCCGCCGGATGATGGCGTTGCGCTGCGCCATGCGCTGTACGCCGATCGCGAGCGTAATCGTGATGATCGCCGGCAGGCCCTCGGGAATCACCGACACGGCGATGCCGACCACGGCCTGGAACAGCTCCACGAAATCTATGCCCTTCACCCACTTGCCGTAGGCGAACACCAGAGCGCCAACGACGGCGATGACGGCGGTGATGGCGTAACCGAACCTCTTGATCTGGCGCAGGAGCGGCGTCTCGAGCGCGCTCACGCCGGCGAGCAGCGCATTGATGCGGCCAAGCTCGGTCTGGTTGCCGGTCGCGACAACGAGGCCCGTCGCACGGCCGGACACAACCATGGTTCCGGAGAACGCCATGCACTCCCGATCCCCGACCGTCGCGTTGGCGGAAACCGGGTCCGTGCTCTTGTCAGCCGGTACCGACTCGCCGGTCAGCGCCGCCTCCTCGGTGCGCAGGTTCTTCGCATCGATGAGTCGAAGGTCTGCGGGAATTTTGTCTCCCGACTCCAGTAGCACGATGTCTCCCGGCACAAGCTGCTCCGCGGCAATCATGCGCGTCTCGCCGCCGCGTAGCGTCCGCGCCTCTGCGGATAGCATGTTGCGGATCGACTCAAGCGCCTTCTCGGCCTTGCCCTCCTGAATGAAGCCGAGAAGCGCGTTGAGGATGACCACGCCGAAGATGATCGCCGCATCGACCCATAGGTTGAGCATCAACTTGGTAAAACCGGCGCCGAGCAGGACATAGACCAGAATGTTGTTGAACTGGGCCAGGAACCGCATGACCGGTCCCCGCTTCTTGCCTTCCGGCAAGCGGTTGGGTCCGTACTTTTGCAGACGCTTGGCCGCCTCGGTCGCCTCGAGGCCTTTTCCGGTGTCGGTGGTTAGCCGCTTCGCTGCCTCGTGCGCGGATATCGCATGCCAGGCAACTTCGTTAGCCGCGTTTGCATTCGCTGCTGTGCCCATGCTTGTTCTCCGGTCCTTGGCGGATCGTGAGTTGACGTCTAGTCTGGAAGTTCCAACGCGGCGAGATTTCTAGAGGACTGCCAATGTCCATACCCTGCAAATTCGAACGCAGCATTCTCAGCTACGACGAACATGAGATCATCCTGCGCAGTCACCATCCCGAAATCTACGACGCTGGGCTTAATGATCTCAAGGCGTTGCGCCAGCGTCTGCGCGATATGCGTGATAAGGAACGCACCTTGGCGCACGAGAATCGCCGTGCGGCGCGCGGAAAAGGAACGCCGAGGGGTTCTCCTGGCGCGGCTGAGCACCGCCTGCAGCGCAAACAAGTATTCGCCGCCGCGCTAAAACGCGTGAGCAAGGAAATCGGCCGCATGCTCAAGCTAGAGGCGCGAGCCGCACACGTTGAGGCGGCGCGCCGCGCGCTGGCCATGCGTCGCGCTGCTCAGTTTCCTCCGCGTCCTCCAACCGACAAGACAGCAAGCGAAGGCATGCGTCCGCTGCCAAATCGACGGCGGCGAACACGAGTTCCTCCGGCAAAGATCGGAAGCGTGTCACAAGCAACGAAGAATGCACAAGCTGCTCGCGACGCCCGCAACTAGGTCTGTCCAGCGAACAGCTGGATTTAATCGGGGAGAACGGCCATGGCGGCGCCTCTCGTCATCATTACCGGCGCGAGCCACGGGATCGGTCTGGCTGTGGCCCAGGCTTTTGCGCGCGAGGGTCATCCGCTTCTCTTGATCGCGCGTCATAAAGCGGCGATCGATGGCCTCGGGGATGCACCGTATCGCTTCGCCGATGCGGATGTTGCCGACTTTGCTAGCCTCAAGGCGGCGGTGGAAGAGGCTGAGACCGCATTCGGGCCGACCGATTGCCTCGTCAACAATGCCGGGTTTCTCCACATCGGCGACTTCCGAAGCCGACCGGTTGACGACCTCGATCACGATGTCGATGTGCTGCTCAAGGGCGTCATCCACGGCATCCGGGCGGTGCTGCCCGGCATGAGCGCACGCAAGCGCGGTACGATCATCAACGTGAGCTCGATCGGAGATCGCAAGCCCGGCCCCTCCGGCGAGACGTACCACGCCTCGAAGGCCGCGGTTCGCTCGCTGACCAAGTCGCTTCAGCAGGCGGAGGCGAAAAACAATGTGCGCATCATCAATATCGCGCCGGGATTCGTGAAAACGAACATCCACGTCGGAATGGGCATCTCGTTCGACGAGTATTGCCGCTTGACCGGAAATCCGGATTTCATCGCCCTCGAACGAATCGCCGAGATTATCCTGTTCTGCTACAAGCAGCCCCAGGCGATCTGCATCCGCGACCTGGTGGTCATGCCGACGACGTCGGCCTTTTGATGGAGCGGTGCGCCTTCAATTCTCAGCATCCTCACTTGAGTGCGCCCTTGATCATGGCTTGCGTCACCGGCAACGATTGGAAGCGGTGACCGGTGGCATCGTAGATGGCGTTGAGCAGGGCAGGGGCCACGGGCATCATCACGACTTCCGCCACGCCCTTCGGCGGTTCGTCGGGAGCAACGGGCGGCAATACCTCAACGGCGAGCCCGTTGAGCGGCAGGTCCGACCCCCGTGCGATACGGTATTGATCGAGATTCCATTTCCCGTTGCCCGGCCCGCCTTCGTAAGGCGGCAGCGACTCGAGCAAAGCGAAGCCCACGCCCATGGCGAAGCCGCCCTGCGCCAGTCCGACCACAACCTCCGGGACCAACACCTGGCCGCACTCCAGCACGCTGTATGCTTTTGCGATCCGCAACGCGCCGGTTGCGCGCTCGATCTCGATGCGGACTACGGAGCCGCACAGCGCCGTATAGGTGGGTCCGCTGCGGTTAAGGTTGGTCGGCGGAAACGTCACGCTGGAACGATCGATGCGAATGTATTTGCCCGCGCCACGGCGCACGGCGAGCGCATCGATGTCGGCGGTCCACGCCTGTGCGTTCACTGCGAAGGTCGCTTGCGACCATGCCCACCGATTAAAACTGTGGGCCATCGCCCCGGTCACGCCATTGCGCGCATGCGCCTTTGCCGCGATCGCCGGCAGCGGCAGCGGTGCAAGTCCCGACAAGATCAGCTGCCCGTCCTTCCATCGCGCCCTCTCCCACTGGTTGGCCCTGGGATCGTTCGGCGCGATGCCCCACAATTCGAGTGCAGCCGGCCATAGACCGAAGCGGAAGATGACACGCGCGGCCTCGCCTGCCGGGTGGATCCCCACTTGCGCGCTGGTCGAGGCGCCGGTCCCCGAGCTGATCGCAGGCACCCAGCGCGGATTGCGCGCCGCCGCATTCTGCGTTCTCTGATCCATGGTGTAGGGGTCGCCGGAGGTCACCAGTCCCAGCGGGCCGAATGCGTCGACGCGCGCCAGCGCGATTTCGTCGGCGACGGCACCCAGATGCGCGGCGACGCGATTGGCCGCCGCCGTCCCAATGCCGGTGCCGATCTCGACGCCGTCGCAACGGATGGCAATCCGGCCATCGGGAGCGATTTCGACGGATGCCAACGAACAATCGCCGCCGGTGCCGTAGTTCTTGGTGGCGCAGGCGACCCCGGTACCGACGAGAATTCCCGCCTGCTCTCCCCGCGCCTTCTCCTCGGCGCGCTCCTTCCAGATCGGATGCTGCTCCAGCTTGTCCAGGATCTCCGGCGTGCGGATCGACACGCTGTAAGTGTTTCCTGCCAGAGTCCGGCCGCCGGTCGCGAGCGCATTGCGCCGCCGGAACTCGATTGGGTCGAGCGGCAGTGCGGTACAAATCTCATCGACCATCACTTCCAGCGCGGTCGTCGTCTGCAGCGTCCCAAAGCCGCGCATCGCTCCTGCGGTTACGCCGCGCGAGTGGAACGCATACGTCGTCACATCGACTTTCGGAGCGTAGTAGATACCCAGGGCGGTGGTGGCGGCGACGGTTGCCACGTCGGCCGAAAAATTGGCGAGGCCTCCGCCATCCAATGCATGGTCGGCGGCGAAGCCGATCATCTTGCCGGTCGCCCGATCGACCCCGATCCACGTGCGGATCTTGAATGCGTGCCGCTTGATTCCCGATTGAAACTGCTCGGAGCGGTTGTTCGCGAGCCGGACTGGACGGTCCGGGAAGAACATCGCCGCCAGCGCGACATAAAGCGCGAACGGCGTGTGGTGGCGTCCGCCGAATGCGCCGCCGCAATAGGCAAAATTGGTGTTGATTTGAGCAGGCTTGAGGCCCGCCTGCGCGTCGCCCAGCAGATAGGCGATCGATTCTGCCGCCTCGTAAGGCGACTGCACGCTGACAACGAGCTCGAGGTTCTTGCGGCGAGCGTCATACCAGGCAAGGCCGTTTTCCGGCTCGAGAGCCATGGGGTCGACCGACTGCGTCTCGAATTCCCGGTCCAGCACCAAGAGCGCTGGATTGCTGGCTGCGAGCTCCGCGCGGATCTCTTCCCCATAGGTCGCGGCTTCGTCGTAGGCTTGCCCGGCGGCAAGTCGTGCCCAGATCGGGCGTCCCGAGCTGTCGAAGAATCCCGGGCTGACCCGGCCATTCTTGACCGTCGAGTAGACATCGGGTGCGTCGGGAGTCGGGCCACCAATGCGCGTGAAACGAAACTGGCCGTAGTTGGGCATTTTGACCGGGCCGGTTTCCGCGCCGAACTTCAGGACCGCTGCGTCGCGAAACGCGAGCTGCGCCCGGTCGAAGGCGTCGAAATCCTCGAAGATCAACAGCGCCACCGGCTGACCCAGATAGAGCGGCGTCTTGCCCACCGGGCACATGAGGTCGCCGGCATAGAATTCGGGAACGCGCATCCCGGTTCGCGCGAGGTCGGCGGCGGTCACCACCACGGAAGGCTTCAACGCACCGCTCAGGCGCGAAAGGTCGAGGCCTTCGTAAAACATGCGTCGCGTCCGCTGCTCGAAGGAACATGGCATGCGATGTTTTCGCGGGCCAACCGGGGAGATCGACGGCACGAAAATCCGATGCGTAGAGCTTGGCTCCCGTAACCTTGGCCACGCCGTCAATGCGACCGGCTCCGGTGGCGGCGGGATTCCAGCCTTGCCTTCCCGGCAACGTCTCGCGCGCGGCAAAGCTCGGCTCCGCGGCGATTGCCAAAGGCGTGATGCTGAGCGCAATCCCGCTCGCCGTCGCCGATTTGACGAAGTCACGGCGCGAGATTCTCATTATGCCGCGCCTTCATTGGCTGAATACACGGCCTAGCTCATGCGCGTGGATGATCCGACTTCGCGTCGCAGTGTTGATCGTGTTGCCGATTTGGCGATCTCCATGATCCCACCCGGTTCTCCTCAGATCCGCGGAATCTTCGCGTCGGCGATCACCTTCTTCCACTTGGCGAGGTCCGCCTTGATATAGGCGGCGAACGCGGCCTGCGACATTCCACTGGGCTCGAGGCCGATCGCCAGCAACTTGTCCTTGACCTCGGGCAGGCTGACGATGCGGGCCATTTCCACCTGCAGCAGGTCGACAATCGGTTGCGGCGTGCCGGCCGGTACCAGCACGCCCTGCATGGTCTCGGCCTCTTGATCCTTGATGCCGAGCTCGTCGAGCGTGGGCACGTCAGGCAGCGCCGGCGAGCGCGTCGCCGCGGTGACGGCGAGCGCACGCAGCTTGCCGTCCTTCACCAGCGCAGTCGCGGGCGGGATTGCCTGGAAGCACATCGGCGTGTGCCCGGCCACGACCGATTGGATCGACGGCGCGCCGCCCGCAAACGGCGCGAGCGCAAAATCGAGCCCGAAGGTGAGCTTGAACAGCTCGCTGGAAAGATGCGGGGTCGTGCCGATGCCGGGGGAGGCGAACGTGTACTTGCCGGGATTGGCCCTGATGAGCTCGACCAGCTCTTTCACCGATTTCGCGGGAATGTCGGGATGCACGAACAGCCCGTTGGGCGAGCCCGTGGCCTTGGTGACGGGCGCGAAGTCCTTCTCGGCATCGTAAGGCGCCTTGACATAGAGCGACGGATTGACGGTAAAGCTCGATGATACGAACAGGATGGTGTAGCCGTCGGCCGGTGCCTTGGCCGCAGCGCCCATTGCAAGGTTGCCGCCGGCGCCCGCGATGTTCTCGATGTAGAACTGCTGGCCGAACTTCTCCGACAGCTTTTGCGCGATGAGCCGCGCCACCACGTCGGTCGGCCCCGCGGCCGCGAAGGGCACGATGATCTTAACCGGGTGATCCGGGTATCCGGGCACTTGCGCCAACGCCGCGTTCGCAAAGAGGACACTAAGCGCCAGCGCGCGGGCGATCACGTTTGCGATTCTCATGGCACTCCTCTGCGTTACCCCGCGGCAAGGAGCGGGTCATAAACACACTGACGAATAAGCATGCGCAATGCAAACGCGCCCTGGTGTGGTGAAGTGTCCCAAAAATTACGTCCCTTCGCCCCCGCGCGGGGCACCCCGCGACGGCATAAGCGCGATTACGCGCGTCTGTGATGCCCTATGCGTCGCGGGGACCCCGTTGCGGGGACCCAGAGCCGCGGTTCGTGGCCGCTGGACCCCCCGCTTGCGCGGGGGTGAGCGGAAGGAATGCGTAGTTGCTACGGCAGCTCCGATACCAGCTTATGGAATTCGGATTGCGGCCAAACGCGGAAGGTGCGGGTGCGCACGCTTCCATGCGAGGCGAGCGCGAGCGCGAATTTGGCGGCGTTATCGCCGTGCGGAGTATCCAGGACGACCAAGAGATCGCTGTCGCCCGCTGTCAGATAGACGTCCTTGATCTCCACCCCGACCTTCTTGGCCAACTCCTGGGCGGCTTTGGCGCGCTTGGGCGCTTCCTTGATGGAACGGATTCCCTGATCGGTCCAGTTGAGCGAACACATGAACATCGGCATGCGGTCCTCCATACGAGAATGATTGCCAGCCGCGGCGGGAGCGGCGGTCAACCCTGGATGTCGGTGCAATAAAGACGCCTACAAGGCGGCGGCTTCGCGAGGCTTCGGCCTGCCGACGGCATTGCTGCCCCGTTCACTTGCACGGGATCTCGGCACTTCCCGTTACAAAGGACAGCTCGTGAAAATGTTACACAGCTCGCGAGGGCTGCGGAAGGGCAGGGCGGCTGTGAGCAATCACAGCAACGCAAGCCCTTATTCGATCACCTCGTCGGCGCGTTGCTGAAAAAACCAAGGCACGTCGATCCCCAGTGCCTTCGCGGTTTTCATATTCAAAACGAGTTCGAACCTCGTCGGTAGTTCAACGGGCAAGTCAGCCGGCTTCGTACCCCGTAGGATCCTGTATACGAGCGTGGCGCTGCGCCGGTATATATCGCGTATATCGGCGCCATACGAAATGAGGCCTCCCACTTCCGCGAATTGACGGACTACTGAGGCCGTGGGCAGACGGTATTTTAATGCGAGCTCAGCAATAGTTTTGGGAAAGAAAATTCCCTGAACAACGACAGCCTCGGCCCTCTCCTGGGATATTGTGGCGAATGCGGCTTCTGCTTCTTCAGATCCTCGGGCCATCGCGACAGGCTCGATGCGAATCCCGGCAGTCTGCCCCGCGAGTCGGACTTGCTCCAGAAAAGGAATCGTGAAGGGGTCGGCTGGGTTGGCTAGAGCCGCAACCCGGCCTATCGAGGGCAGCATATCGCGAAACAATTCCACGCTTTTTCCTGCCGTTTCGGCGGCCATGTTGGAAAGGCCGGTGATGTTGCCACCGGGACGCGCCAAGCTTGCCACCAGTCCGACGGCGATCGGGTCCGCCACAGCTGCCATCACGATTGGAATGGTTGTTGTTGCTCGCTTCGCAGCCAGAGCGCATGGGGTGAAGGTTGCCACGATGACATCGACTTGCGCACTGACGAGATCAGTAGCCAGCTGCGGCAGCCGAGCCGCATCGCCATCCGCGGAACGCAATTGGAAGACAAAGTTTTGACCCTCAGAATAGCCGAGATCTCGGAGCCCGAGCCGCAACTCCCGAGTCAATGACTGCCCATCGGCGTTCGTCAGCACGAGAACACCGATCTGTGCCACCTTGAGCGGTTGAGCGCGCGCCGCGAGTGGCCACGCAGCCGCCGCGGTGCCGATAAGCGTAATGAACTCTCGCCGTTTCATCGAGGACCCCAAACCCAAGGACCGCGCCGAGTATAGCAGCTCATGGCCGCGCATTGCGGCAAAAGCGGCCCGCTCATGTCCGGTTCGGGTCAAAAGCGGCTAAGATGATCGAGATGATCCGGCGGCCAATGTCCAGCTCGTCGGCGAGAGCGAGTAACGACACTTGGCGTCAGGACGCAGGCGTCAACGTCCGTGCAACTTCGCGGGCGCAATCTGCGTTGCGCGAGATTTCTTCCAGGTAGGGCCGCACCACGCGCCCGAGCACTGTCAAGGCGATCGAGGGTTTTCGATCAAAGAGCGCTCCGCCCAATTCCCGCTCCAGCGTGCTGATGGCGATGCTCAGCGAAGGTTGCGAAACGCCGCAGCGGCGGGCGGCGCGGCTGAAGTTGAGCTCCTCGCACATCGCCAGGAAGTATTGGACCTGCTGCATTTCCAGGGCGGGGACCTTCACATGCACCTCCGTCAGCCCGCCCGGCAACCTGCGCAGTCGTAGTTTCGTCATGCCCGCTGCGCTCGGGCAGGGGCGGCAGGTTGGACGATTCTATTAAGTTGCGGCGCGCGCTGTTTTGTTATTTCCTGCCATTAATTTGCTCTTGCGTGCCGTGACCAGGGGTCGCTCCGATGCGCAGAGCTCGCCGCCGCCGAGCAATTCCAGAGGCGAGTAAGACCGGGCGTCGAGCCAAGGTGACACACCTTGACTTGCAGCCGGACGCACTGGGCGTGGCGACCGGATTGGCGGCAGCACGCCTGCGCGAGGCGGGCATTGTGCTCAAGCCGTTGCTGAAAGGCGCCGGTCTGTCTGCCAGCCAGATCAACAGGAAAGACGTTCGGATCGGCGTTACGAGCCAGATCAGGTTTCTGGAGCTTGCGGCCAAGGCATTGAACGATCCACTCCTCGGCTTCGGACTGATGCGCGACGCGGACCTCCGGCTTGCCGGGCTGCTCTACTACGTTGCCGCTTCGTCGGAGACGCTCGGCGACGCGCTGGATCGCGCCGAGCGCTACAGTTCGATCGTCAATGCAGGCGTCGTACTGAAATGTTTTGAAGCCCGCAATCTCACGATCGCCTTGCGCTACGCCGGTGTTGCCAGACATTCCGATCGGCAACAGATGGAATGTGTTGTGACAGCGATTATCCGCTTCTGCAGGGATTCAACGGGGCGCCGTCTAAACCCGATCGCCGTCCATTTCGTTCATCGACGCTTGCCCCAGTCCTCTGAAATCGAAAAATTCTTTGGATGCCGGATAGAATTTGCTGCGAACACAGACCGGATCATCTTCGACAAGAAAGCAAAGCAGCTTCGTCTCGCCGCCGCGGATCCGTATCTCAACGAGATGCTGCTCTACTATTGCGAGCAGGCGCTGGCATATCGCCGCTCCACAGAGGGTCCACTGCAGATCGCTATCGAAAATGCGATCGCTCCGCTCCTGCCGCACGGCAAAGCGCGGCTCGGCGCGATCGCGCAGACGCTTGGGGTGAGCCGCCGAACGTTGGCGCGGAGGCTGGCTGCCGAAGGCCTGAGCTTCGGTGAAATTCTCAGTCAACTCCGCTCCGATCTCGCCACGCATTATCTGAGCGACCCCAACCTTCCGATCTCTGAGATCGCATGGCTCCTCGGTTATAAAGCTGTTAGCGCATTCTCGCACGCTTAAAAGCGATCGACTGGGATCAATCCGAGTAAGATGCGTGACAAGTTGCTGGCAAGCCATTAGCACCCAATTTGTGCAAGGCCGCTAAACGTCATTGAGTGCCATGATCGGCACCGCAGCAATGACCTTGCTGGCAGTTCAAGGCCGATGGCCCTGGCCGTGGTGAGGTTGATCCAGCTCGAACCTGATCATAATCTGAATGAGCAGATTGCCGGGGGCTTCACCGTTCAGGATACAGGCAGCGTAGGCGGCGACGGCTTTGGCGTAAGGGCCGAGGCCAACGGACGCTTTGGCGGCCTTCCATGCTCGGAACGACAGACCAACGGCGTCTGCGCGGGAACACGAGGCCAGGGGGGTGCGTTGTGTCAGGACGTGGAATGCGAACACCATGACTGACATCGAAAAGCTGATCGACGAGCTGGTCCTGCGACTTCGCGGGCGGCCAGTTCTGGAAATAGTGGCGGCGGCATGGCAGGTTGAGAACCGGGTCCGCGACCTATACCTGAACGAGGCCCTGCGGAAGTACGCTGCCGACCATCGCGAGGAACCATCGCGCCACGTTGTCGCGGCGCTTCACCGTCTACTTGCTTCGCGCGGCCTTTAGGTCGTCCGCAACGGCGTTAGTTGAGCTCGCGGGATCTCGTCGCAGCGAAACAGGCAGAGTGCTAGAACACGGCAGGACGCTGCGGCACTGCGGAATTCAATCCCACCTATGTCGGCTTGGGGTCAAAAGCGGCCTTGACGCTATGTCGGGGCAATGTCCGGCTTGCCCGAGAGCGGAGATGGCGAGGCGATTTATGAGTCCACGCCTTAATCCCCGCTCGCCGCGAGACGCTCGATCATGGTTTGGCAAGGCACGGACAGATTGGCAAAGCGGCGGCAAATGGTCTGGACAGCGAGAAGAACCTGGCTGCGCGAGGCGCCGCTGAGAAACTTTTCCGTCTCCTCGGCGATGGCCTTTTGCAATTCAGCGTGATTGACCGGAACGCGCGGACAATACTGGGCTTGGTATTTTCTGAACGCACTCTCCGCCTGATCAGCCGAAGTGTAGGCAACCAAACACAAGGTATTGGTGTTCACCCACGTCTGGTCCTGGCTGCAAGCCAACCTTCTGCTCGTGATCTCGCCGCGCCCGACGCGGTCGGCGCTGCGTACGATCCTCAGATTCGGGCACTCGCACAGCGTGGCGCCGAGACTGAAGGTATAACCCGCATATTCACAGGTCTGCGCCCACGCGCTGGCGGCGCACTGCAAAAAAATAAGAACGAGACAGCCGGCGATCTTGGGCATCTCGGCCTCCACGCGGGATCGACACCCGCATACGACAGGTGGCGCTCCGGCCGAGGCGGGCGGACACCGTCGTGATCGTTTCCGATTCGCGCATCGCTGGCCAGCCAAAAATCGCGCGGCCGCAAGTTTCGTTTGGCTACCCCACCGAGCGCAATGGCAATCGATCGCGCAAGCCGGCTAAGGGCAATCGCCAACGCGCCGTCCCTCGATCGACACGCGCATCGATTGCATGAGGCGGCCCAGCATGAATGAGCGCGTCGTGACGACGGCGGAGTAATGTTCGGGACTGTCGAAGGTGAATTCCCCCGCCACGTCCATGTCGATCTGCCCGCTGCATTGCAGGCGCCACTTCAGGCGCTGCGGCGTGAGCTCGTGCTCGACGCGTTCGCAGGTCGAATTCGTCGTCCGGCTGATGGGACTGAAGGTCTTGTCGAGATCGGCGACCGCCTCCGGCGTGAGGCAGCGCGTGCCTTGTTGCACCGGTCCCGCGACGCCGTCGATTTCGGTGGAATGAACCGTTATCCACTGACCGGCACGCAATCCGTCGGCTGCGGCGGCATCAGCGGTCGCCACAACAATCGCCAGGACGAGCACGCCGGCCCGCCCGCAACGCAGTCGCATGCAATTGCAAATCGTCATTGCACCTTGATGTTGGCGGCGCGAATGACCTTCGCCCACTTGTCGATTTCCCACTTGATGCGCTCGGCGAACTCCGTGGGCGTGCTGGCGATCGGCTCGAAGCCGAATGCCGCAAGGCGCTCGCGCACCTCAGTGAGCGCGACGACCCGGACGATTTCGCGATAGAGCCGGTCGACGACGTCGTGCGGGGTGCCACCCGGCACCAGCACGCCGAGGATGATTTCGGATTCCTGATTGGGCGCGCCTGCTTCCGTAAGCGTCGGCACGTCGGGAAGCGCCGGCGAGCGCCGCGCGCTGGAGACGGCGAGCGCGCGCACCGTGCCTTGCTTGATGTGTCCGGCGGCGGTGGAAATCGAGGTGAAGAGGATAGGGGTATGCCCGCCGATGGTCGAGGTGATGGCGGGTCCGCCGCCATTGAAGGAGACGGCGACGATGTCCAAGCCGAATGCCTGTTTGAACATCTCGCCCGCGAGATAGCCGGGCGTTCCCAAACCGGCATGGGCGTAGCTGTACTGGCCCGGGCTCGCTTTCGCCCAGGCGACGAGCTCTTTGATGCTTGTCGCCGGAACGGACGGGTGCACCAGCAGGACTTGCGGGGAGACGCCGACGAGCGAGACCGGCGCGAGGTCGGTCGTGGTATCGAAACCGAGCTTGCTGAACAAGCTCGGGTTGACCACGAGCGTGCTGCTGATCACCAGGACGGTATAGCCGTCGGGCGCCGCCTTCGCGACCAGCGCAGTGCCGATATTGCCGCTGCCGCCGGGATGGTTCTCGACATAGAACTGCTGGCCGAGCCCCTCCGAGAGCTTGGGGGCGAGCACGCGGGCAACGACGTCGACGGGGCCCCCCGGCGCAAACGGCGCGACCATCTTCACCGGCCGGTTGGGGTAATCCGATGTTTGCGCAGCGCTTGTCCCTGCAACCAGAAGGGCGGCGAGGCCAAGCATGATCGCTTTCATCATGGCGCGCTCTTTATGCTGGCATTGTTTTTCAGCATGTAGCGACTGGTACTGACCCCAATCCATCCGCGTCATTGCCGGGCTTGACCCGGCAATCCATCCATCTTCGAAAAAAGCATCTCGCGAAGAAGATGGATGCGCGGGTCAAGCCCGCGCATGACGACCGAGAATGTCCCGCGAGCGTCACTCAATTGGCGCGGATGTTCGCGTCGTGGACGACTTTGCTCCACTTCGCGATCTCGGCCTTGATGCGCGCGCCGAACTCATCGGGCGTATTGGCGACGGGAGCGAAACCCAGACCCTGCAAGCGCTCCTTGACGTCGGTGCCAGCGACCGCCTTGGCGATGTCGCCGCGCCAGCGCTCGATAATGTCTCGCGGCGTGCCGGCCGGCGCCACGATGCCGGTCAGCGTGTCGCTCTCAAGATCGGGAACGCCCGCTTCGAGGTTGGTCGGCACCTCCGGCAACGCTGCGACGCGCCGGGCGCTGAGCACCGCTAGGCCGCGCAATTTTCCCTCCTTGATATTGGTCATGGCCGGCGGCAGCGCCGTGAATGCGATCGGGGTGTGGCCGCCGATGGTGGAATTGATCGCCAGCGCCGCGCTGTTGAACGGCACGGTGGCGAGATCGAGTTGGTATTTCTGCTTGAACAGCTCGCCGGCGAGGTGCGGCGTCGAGCCGGTGGAGGGCTGGGCAAAGCTGTATTTGCCGGGATGACTGCTGACCAGCTCGATCAGTTCCTTCAGCGTCTTTGCCGGAAAGTCGGGATGGACCGAAATGACGTTGGGCGAGGCGGCCACCAAGGTGACCGGCGCAAAGTCCTTGATGGGGTCGTAAGGGATTTTTGTATACATGCTGGGATTGACCATGAAGCCGGTGCTCACCACGAGCATCGTATAGCCATCGGGTGATGCACGCCCCGCCATGGCCACGCCGGTATTGCCGCCGGCGCCGGGAATATTTTCGGTAACGACCTGCTGCCCCCAGCTCGCCGACAATTTTTGCGCCACGATGCGCGCGATCACATCGGTCGGGCCGCCGGCGCCGAACGGCACGATCAATCGCACCGGCCGTGCCGGATAGTCCTCGGCCCAAGTCTGACCGGGTGCGCTCAGCGCGCATAGCAGCACGGCAATGAATGCGAGAGCGCGCAAAGTCGCTGCCACGGCATCCTCCCTCGACCTTTTCGTTGATGCTATCATCGCCGGTGCGGGCAGCGCAGTAAACCCCGCGCGGCTCCATCCACTCGCCAGAAGCAAACGCTTCAGCCCTTCGCAAAAAGGAACGCCAATGCCGTCCAGTAAAATCACGCGCCAGGACCTCCGCGACGCGGCCGAGAAATACAAGAATTGGGGCAAGTGGGGGCCGAATGACGAGGTCGGCACGCTCAACTACACCCGTCCCGAGGACATCATCGCGGCGGCAAGGCTCGTGCGCAAAGGCAAAGTCATCTCGCTCGCGCTCAACTTCGACCACACCGGTCCGCAAGGCGCCAAGAGCAATTACCCGGCCATGGGGCGCACCAATCCGATTCACACCATGATCCGCACCGGCACCGATGCCTATTCCGGCGTGCTCGACAAGCGCGGCATCCGCGCCGCCGACGACATGGTGACCATGCCGCTGCAGTGCGGCACGCAATGGGACGGGCTCGGCCACGTCTTCTACGAAGACAGGATGTGGAACGGCTACGACTGCCGCGAAGTGACCTCGGCCGGCGCGCAAAAGTGCGGCATCGAGAAGACGAAGAACAAGATGGTTGGCCGCGGCGTCTTGCTCGACGTCGCGCGTGCGCTCGGCAAGGAGTCGCTCGATGACGGCTACGGCATCACCTGCGAGGATCTCAACAGCACCGCCGAGGCGCAGGAGGTGACCATCAACCGCGGCGATTACGTGATCGTGCGCACCGGCCAGATGGAGCGCTGCCTCAAGGCCGGGAGCTGGGACGGTTATCCGGGCGGAGACGCGCCCGGCTTCGCCTTCGAGACGCTCGAATGGGTGGCGCGCACCGAGCTTGCCGCGCTCGCCAGCGACACCTGGGGCTGCGAGGTGCGGCCGAACAATACCGAAGGCGGCATCAACCAGCCCTGGCATTGGATCACCATTCCGATCATGGGCATGACCATGGGCGAGATCTTCTACTTGAAGGACCTCGCCGACGATTGCGCCGCCGACAAGGTCTACGAATTCATGTTCGTCGCGCCGGCGATCCCGATCACCGGCGCGGTGGGATCGCCGACCAATCCGCTGGCGATCAAGTGATCAGCGGCCTGCCGCCAAATTCCGTAGATTCCCAGAACGCCCGCAAAGGCATCGCCGAGAGGCCAACATGAATCTCGCCATCAATCCTCTGATCGCTATTGGCGTGGCCGCCTCCACCGCCGCGACCGACGCCGCCTACGTCTTCTTCAACGCCGCCGTCGGCGGCAGACGGCGGATCTGGGCCGCGAACTGGAGTGCGATCTGGTACATGCTGTCGGCCTTTGCGGTGATCAGCTATACCGAGAACGCCGTCTATGTCGCCTTCGCAGCGCTCGGCTCTTGGCTCGGGGCCTTCGCATCGGTGACCTGGCTGCACCGCGCCGGAAGTCTCGCGCCGCAGCGCCACGATCCGCCGTAGCGCTCCCGTTTTTCAAAGGTCCTCATCCGCGGAACCCTTGACGCTTCCCGGTGTGGTGCGAGAAGCAGAAGCCGAAGCGCGTTCGCTGCTGGTGCGCAAACCGGTATAGGAGATCGACTGATGAAACCGGTTATGTGGGATGATCGAGTTCAAGTCCAGATTTCGGAAAAGAATCCCGTCAGCACCAATCACGTGAAGATCGAAGCTGCGCGTGTTCTTTGGGAGGGAATCGACTTGGCGGACGCAGTATGGCGATGGACTCGGCTGCGAGCTGAGGACCAACCATTGGTGACGATCGTCGGCACCGAAACTTTCGCTGGCGAAGAAATCGGCGAGCTCGCAAAGCGGCCCGACTTCCCGCACGCCGATTAATGATTGGGTTTTTGGCGCGCCGGCGCACGTCGCTGCCACTCAGCCCCACAGCCGCTTGCTGGCGATCGCCGCGCCCTCGCTGAGCGCACGCAGCTTGGCCCACACGATGCTGTCGGCCACCATCGGATCGCGCCGGACCGAGGTGCCGAAACCGCAATCGACGCCGGCGATGAGGCGCTCCCGGTCGATCAGCTCGGCGTAGCGGCCGATGCGCTGAGCCACCAGGCGCGGGTGCTCGACGAAATTCGTCGTCGAGTCGATGACGCCGGGAATGAGAATCTTGTCCTCCGGGATATCGACGTCCTTCAGATCCTCCCATTCATGGTCGTGGCGCGGATTGGCGGCTTCGATGCTGATCGCCTGCGGGCGCGCCTTGAAGGCGATGTCGATGATCTTGGTCAACGGCAGATCGTGGGTGTGCGGGCCCTCGTAATTGCCCCAGCAGATGTGAAGCCGCATGCGGTCCGCCGGCAAGTCGGCCGTCGCCGCGTTGAGCGCCTCGATGTTGCGCTCGGCAATCTTGCGGAACTCGTCGTCGCTCAGGTCGCGGTACTGATTGTTGCGCGCGGAGGCGAGATCGGGCGCATCGATCTGCAGCACGAAGCCCGCCTCGACGATTGCGCGATACTCGGTCTTGATCACGTCCGCCAGCGCCGCCACGTAGGCGTCCTCGCTCGGATAGTGCAGGTTGATGATGAAGCGCGTGAGGATGCCGGGCGAGGGCGCGGTCATGAACACATCGGCGGGCTTGGCCTTGCTCGCGGCTGCATTGAGATGGGCGAGGTCGCGGTCCAGCGCGCTGCGATCCTGGTAGCGCAGCGGGCCGACGCAACCCGGAAAGGGCAGGTCGGCGAAGTTGCGCCGGCGATCGGCGAAATCCGGATGCGCCAGGAGATCGCGCCCGATCATGATGTCGCGGCCCTTTTCGGCGGCGCGCGGATCCGGCGCGATGCCGGCGACGCGGTGCCGGATGTAGGTGGTGTAGGACGGCTTGCTCATCTCGCCGTCGCTGACCACGTCGATTCCGGCGGCGATCTGCCGGGCGACGACCTCCTCCACCGCCTTGGCGGCTTCCGCCTCGAACGCCGCTGCATCGGCCGCGCCGCCCTGCTCGCGCGCGAGGACGAGGTCGACGAGCGGCTTTGGCCGCGGCAGGCTGCCGGTGTGGGTGGTGAGGATGCGGTCCTTGCTGGTCTTCACGCGGTCCTCCTCGGCGGCTGCGGCGGTCCAGGCCGATCGTAGCCGATCCTATCGGCCTTCGCCGCAGCCGGACTCTCGGCTGACTCTCAGGCGCCAAGCCGATATGTCTGGCGTGGGCCGTCAAAGCGGCGGACGGCGCAAGCCGGTTCCGACCGCGCATGGGATGCGAACGAGGAGGGGAGGAGATCGTGCTGGGACATAATCGAAGAATGAGCGGGGCGGAATGCCTCGCCGACATGCTCAAGGGCTACGGCGTCACCCACGTGTTCCACGTGCCGGCGGTGCTGCGCAAAACCATGGCGGTGATGGAAGGCCGCACCGACATCAAGCGCCTGCACGTGCACGGCGAGAAGGCCGCCGCCTACATGGCCGACGGCTACGCGCGCGCGTCGGGCAAGCCAGGCATTTGCGCAGCCCAGGTGATCGGGGCGCTCAACTTGGCGGCCGGCCTGCGCGACGCGTGGCTCGCGCACTCGCCGGTGATCGCCATGACCGGCGGCCGCGAGCCGCGGACCAAATTCCGCAAGGTCTACCAGGAGGTCGACGACGTGCCGGCGTTCGAGCCGGTCACCAAATTCAACGCCACGATCGACGACGTGGCGCGCTTCCCCGACATGATGCGGCAGGCGTTTCGCGTCGCCACCTCGGGCACGCCCGGTCCCGTACATCTGCAGTTCCGCGGCAACGAGGGACAGATCGACGCGGAAGAAGCGGAGATGGAGCCCTTATGCGAGCCGCAGTTCGCGCGTGTGCCGCCCTATCGCCCGGCGGCGGACGAAGCAAGCGTCCTGGCCGCGCTCAAGCACTTGCAGGAGTCGCAGCGCCCCGTGATCGTCGCCGGCGGCGGCGTGCGCGCCTCGGGCGCCTCGGGTGAACTGATGGCGCTGGCGCAAGCGCTGCAGATCCCCGTCGCGACGTCGCTCAATGGCAAAGACGCCATCCCCGGCAATCATCCCCTCTCGGTCGGCGTGGTCGGCACCTATTCGCGTGAGAGCGCCAATCGCGTGGTCAACGGCGCTGATCTCGTGTGCTTCATCGGCACCGAGGCCGGCGGCATGACCACGCATTTTTGGGCGGTGCCGAAGATCGGCACGCCGGCGATCCAGATCGACATCGACCCGGAGGCGATCGGCCGCAACTATCCGCTCGTTGCCGGCGTCAATGGCGACGCCAAGCTCACGCTCGCGCGCATGCTTGCCGCGGTCGACCGCGCCAGCGCTGCCAAGCGCAAGGCCTGGGTCGAGGAGGCGCAGCGGATCTGCAAGGAATGGACGGCGAAATACCAGTCGCCGCTGACCTCCGACGCGGTGCCGATCCGGCCCGAGCGGATCTGCGCCGAGCTCACGCGCCACGTGCCGGAGGATGGCATCGTCGTGGTCGACACCGGCCACGCCGGCATGTGGATGGGCGGGATGTTTGATCTGCGGAGCCCGCGGCAAAGCTATATGCGCAGCGCCGGCCATCTCGGCTGGGCCTTCCCGGCGGGGCTCGGCGCCAAATGCGCCTGCCCGGATCGGCCGGTGATCACGTTCACCGGCGACGCCGGGCTCTGGTATCACATCGCCGAGATCGAAACCGCCGCGCGCTGGCGCATCAACGCAATCACCGTGGTCAACAACAATTCCAGCGGCAATCAGTCGAAGCGCGGCTTCGATCGCGTCTATGGCGGAACGCAGACCGAGCAGGCGCGGGAAATGTGGACGTTCAGCAAGGTCAACTTCGCGCGCATCGCCGAAGACATGGGGGCGCTCGGCATTCGCGTCGAGAAAGCCGCCGACATCGGCCCTGCGATCGCGCAGGCGCTGCAGGCAAATCGCCCGGCGGTCATCGATGTGGTCACCGACATCGACGCGCTCGCGCCGCTGGCGGTGAGTTGATCACGGCCAGCGGTGAACTCGGCGGCCGGATCGCGGCCTAGTCCTCCGAGCTCAATCGTCGTCGCACGCCCCAACTCTCCAATGTCGCCGTGATTTCGGCAGTAACAAAGTGTCTGGCGCTTTCCTGGTCGTAGCCCTCGCGCAACAGCTCGTCGTAGTCGGTGAACGTGTGGCGCACATAGGCGACCAGCGATAACCAGGCGGCGGTTTCCGGCACGGCGACGTTCAGGCCTGGGCTGTCGACCGCGTGGTCCACCACGGCGGCAAATTCGTGCGGCGGTATCCGCGGCGCCAGCCGACGCAAGGCAGTCTCAATCTCACTTCGTTTAGCCACGCCGCCGTCTCCTCGGCCGAGGTCCGACCACGTCTTCTGCAGCGCAACGAAATGTGCCATGAAGGGGCTTACGCCGGCAGGGGAATATGGATTGCGAATAGGAAAGCGCTGCCCTCGTCCAAGCATGCGAGTTTGCCGATGAGTTCCACGCTGTCTTCGAATGCCCCTGGTGCCAAGGCCGGATCGGCGCAGATCGGCATGGTGGCCGCCGTGTGCATCGGGATCGGCGGCATGGTCGGGGCGGGCATCTTCTCGATCCTCGGAGTCGTGGCGGAAGCAGCCGGCAACGCGATGTGGCTCGCCTTCGCCATCGGCGGCGTCGTGGCGCTGCTGTCCACCTATTCCTACGCCAAGCTCGGCGCCACCTTTCCCTCCGCCGGCGGGGCCGTGCACTTCCTGGTGAAGAGCTTCGGCGACGGGGTGCTCGCCGGCGGGCTGAACCTGTTCATGTGGGCGGGCTACATCATTTCGCTCGCCCTCTACGCCACCGCCTTCGGCAGCTACGCGGCGACCTTCGTGACCACCGCGGCGTCGCCGGTGCTGGTGAAGTCGCTCGCCGTCGCCGTGGTCGTGCTGCTGACGCTGGTCAATGCGTTCGGGGCAAGGCTGATGGGTCGGTCGGAGACCGTCATCGTCGTCGTCAAAGTGGCGATCCTCGTGCTGTTTGCGGCGGTGGGACTATGGTTCATCCGGCCGGGCTATCTCTCGCCCGAGCTTTGGCCCGAAGGGAAGTCGATCTTGTTCGGGGCCGGCGTGCTGTTCATCGGCTACGAGGGTTTCGGCCTCATCACCAACGCCGCCGCCGACATGCGCGATCCCCAGCGGATGCTGCCGCGGGCGCTCTATGCCAGCGTCATCCTGGTGATCGTGCTCTACCTCGCGGTTTCGCTGACGGTCACCGGCAATCTGTCCGACTACGAAATCGAGCACGCGCGCGACTACGCGCTGGCCGAGGCGGCCAAACCGTTCCTGGGCCAATTCGGCTTCCGGCTCATTGCCATCGCCGCCCTGTTCTCGACCGCCTCGGCCATCAATGCCACGCTGTTTGGCTCGGCCAACGTCTGTTACATGATCGCGCGGGACGGTGGACTGCCGGCGGGCCTGGCGCGCACGGAATGGCGCGGGGCGACCGGTGGGCTGCTGCTCACGGCGGCCCTCGTTGTCGCGGTGATGCTGAGCTTCGACCTCTCCGGGATCGCCATGATGGGGAGCGCCGCTTTTCTCTTGCTCTATGCCGCGGTGAACGCGGGCCACCTCAAGGTGCTCAAGGTGACCGGAGCGAACGCCGCCCTCGTGTGGCTGTCGCTGCTGACCTGCCTGGCGATGTTCGTGGTCCTCTGCGTCTATATTTTGCGCGAGCAGCCGCGTGCCCTTGTCGCGCTCGTTGTCATCGCGGCAGCGGCATTCGTCGCGGAATGGGTTTATCGGCGCTGGACCGGGCGAAGGATCAGCGAAGCGGCGTAGCGATTTCTCGCGCGCCGCAGCATCCATCTCATCGTACCGACGTCTCTCGGCAGTGCAGCATAATTTGGCGGCGCAGCATGAGTTTGCGCGCTGGACTGTCATCGCCCTGCATGAGATAGGGAATGGAACAAAAAAGTACGGGGAGGATATCGCATGCCACCGGACGCGAACCTCGACCCAAAGATCGCCGAGCTTGTCAGCGCGGCGTTCGATAAATCGTGGTCGTTCGTCAAAACCGACCCCGAGCTCGCGCACGTGGATCGGCAGGAGATTCGCCGGCAGCTGGCGCGGAGCTTGGCCCATATTGCCCAGGGCGGCGAGCGGGATATGTGGCGGCTCGCGAATGCCGCGATCGGGCAGCTGCGGCGCGAACGCAGCGCAGCGTTTCCAATATAAAAGCAATCGCTTGTAGCGTGGGTTACGCGCCTTCGGCGCTAACCCGTCCTACGCCCTAGCCAATCACGCCGGGCGCGAGCCGCCCGCCGGACGCCAGAGCCTCGTGGCGCGTTCGAACAGCGGGCCGATCAGCGGCCACAGCAGCAGAATCAGCGCCAGCGTGGTGATGGAGCCAACGAGGCCATTCGACCAGAACACGCGCAGATCGCCGCCCGCGCCGATCATCGCCAAGCGGAAGGCATCCTCGGCGCGACTGCCCAGCACCAATGCGAGCGTGAACGGCGCCAGCGGAATGCCGATCTTCTTGAACACGTAGCCGACCACCCCGAAAACGAGCATCAGCCAGATGTCGAACATGGCGTTCTGGATGGCGTAGGCGCCGATCGCACAGGACACCACGATCATCGGCGCAATCGCCGCGAACGGCACGCGCAGGACGGCGGCGAAGACCGGCACGGTGGTGAGCACCAGGACCAGGCCGACGATGTTGCCGAGATACATCGACGCGATCAGGCCCCAGACGAAGTCCTTGTGCTCCACGAATAAGAGCGGCCCGGGATTGAGCCCCCACACCATCAGGCCGCCGAGCAGGATCGCCGCCGTGCCCGAACCGGGAATTCCCAGCGCCAGCATCGGCAGCAGCGCCGAGGTCCCCGACGCGTGCGCCGCGGTTTCCGGCGCGAACACACCTTCGATGCGTCCCTTGCCGAAGCTGTCCTTGTCCTTGGAAAAGCGCTTGGCGAGGTTGTAGCCCATGAACGAGGCGGCGATCGCCCCGCCGGGCGTGATGCCGAGCCAGCATCCAATGGCCGAGGAGCGCAGCAGCGTCACCCAATAGCGCGGCAGGTCCTTCCACACCCTGAGCACCACGCGCAGGCTAATGCTGGCGGTATGTCCCCGCAGCGCCAGCCGCTCTTCCATGGTCAGAAGAATTTCGCTGATGCCGAAGAGCCCGATCACCGCGACGAGGAAGTTGATGCCGCGCAGGAGCTCGCTCCAGCCGAAGGTCATGCGCAGCGTACCGGAAACCGTGTCCATGCCGATGCCAGCGAGCAGGAGCCCGAGCGTCATGGAAATGATGGTCTTGTGCTTGTCCTCCCGGCCGAGGCCGACGAACGAACAGAACGTCAACAGATAGACGGCGAAGAATTCCGGCGGCCCGAATTGCAGGGCGAACGCGGCGATGCCCGGCGCAAGGAACGTGATCAGCAGGACGGCGGCAAAGGAGCCGATGAACGAGGAGGTGAAGGCCGCGGTCAGCGCCTCGGGTGCCTTGCCCTGTTGCGCCATTGGATAGCCGTCGAAGGTGGTGGCCACCGACCACGCCTCGCCCGGAATATTGAACAGGATCGAGGTGATGGCGCCGCCGAACAGCGCGCCCCAGTAGATGCAGGAGAGCATGACGATAGCGGAGGTCGGATCCATCGTGAACGTGAGCGGCAGCAGGATCGCGACCCCGTTCGGTCCGCCCAGTCCCGGCAGCACGCCGACGAAAATGCCGAGCACGAGCCCGACCATCATCACGGCGAGGGTCTTCCACGTCAGCAGGACGCTGAAGCCGTGAAGCAGCAGGCCGAACGCTTCCATGGTCTAGTACCCGAAGGCCGCTTCGAGCGGGCCTTTCGGCATGATCACGTCGAAGGCGACGTCGAAAGTGACGAACATGATGATGGAGAACAGGAAGGCGGTGAGCATCGACTTCCACAGCGCAATGCGTCCGATGATCCACATGAAACCGGCGATCAGAAAGAAGCTCGCGACGTAGATGCCGAGCCATTGCGTGAACAGGCAGAACAGCAGCGTGGGGATGAAGACTTGCATCACGCGGCGCAGCTGGTCGCGCGTGAGGAATACGTGTACGGCGCCCGTGCGCGTCAGGAGCGAGGTGAGGAGGCCGTAGACGCTGGCACCGGCGAGCAGGACCCCGAGATAGAAGGGAAAATAGCCGGGTTGCGGTCCGTCCGCGGCCCAGGCGATGCCGGTGCGCCAGTTGTCGAAACATAGCAACCCCGCCAAGCCGAGCAGCAGCAGCGAGACCACGATATCGACGGTGCGGGTGCTCACCACCGGCGGCGAATTGTCCGCCGGCGCGGTCGGATCCTCGACGACGATTTCAGTCTCAGGCATTGGTCACGCCTGGGTTCCCCAATCGTCCGTCATGCCCGCGCTTGTCGCGGGCATCCACGCCTTTTCTTGTGGACGGTCCAATGAAGACATGGATGGCCGGGTGTAAGCGCGTCCACGCGCGTCCATAGCCCGTCGAAGACGGGCGTGAACGCCCTTAAGGACGCGCTTCCGCCCGGCCATGACCAGTGTACTTGATTCGAGAAGCGGATTACCGCTAATGCGCGACAAATCCCGCCTCGGTCATGAGCTTCTTGTTCAGCGCATCGTCCTCTTCGAGGAACTTCAACATGTCGTTTCCGGTGAGGAAGACCGGCTTGAGCGCCTGCTTCTCCATGTAGTCCTTGTATTCGGGGGTCTGCGTCAGCTTCTTGAACAAGTCGACATAGAACGCGGTCTGCTCCGGCGTCACTTTGCCGGGGAGGAACATGGCGCGCAGCATCAAATACTGCACATCCAGGCCTTGCTCCTTGCAGGTCGGAATATCATTCCACGACATATCGGCCGTGACTTTGGTTTTGTATTCGATCCGATCCTTATCGAAGACGCACAGCGGCCGCACTTGCCCGGCGCGCCACACTTCGAGATTTTCCGACGGATTGTTCACATTGGACGCGGTGTGATTGCCGACGAGCTGGGTCGCGGCCTCGCCGCCCGATTTGTACGGCAGATAGGCGAACTTCGCCCCGGTCTTCTGCTCCAGGAAAACGGTGAGGACATGATCCTCGCGCCGCGAGCCCGTGCCGCCCATCTTGAACGGGGGCGACGCGGCCTTGGCGGCATCGGCGAACTCCTTCACCGTCTTGTAGGGCAGTTGCGTGTTCACCCACAGCACGAATTCATCGAGCGCGATGACGGCAACGGGGGTGAGATCGCGCCAGTTGAAGGGAATCTTGGCGGAGAGCGGCAGCATATAGATGAGCGAATAGGCGATGAGAATCTTGTTGGGGTCGCCTTCGTTCGATTTCATGTAGATGAGCGCCTCGGCGCCGGACGCGCCGCCCTTGAGCGAGACGACCATCGGCTGCTTCATCAGATTGTTCTTCTGAACCGCGGCCTGCATCATGCGCGCCATCTGGTCGGACGCTCCCCCGGCGCCGGCGGCCACGACGATCTCCACCGGCTTGGTCGGCTCCCATGCAAGCGCCGGCGCGCTCGCCAATACGATCGCCAGCGCGGCGCCGGTGCAGAGGCAAGTCTTCTTGATCTCGGGCATCGCTTCGTCTCCTCGGGATGTTACGGGCCGCTGGCCGAAGATGCCGCGCTACCCTTGTTGTGCTTATCCGGCATTCTGCCGCTTTGCGCTTGCGGTGCAAGGGCGCGGACGCCGGTCGGGCCGCCCGCGACCCTTGGTCGCTCGATCGCGGACGCGATGGTGCGTGCGCTTGCGCTTAGCGCCTGACTCGTGGCCGCCGCGATCGACGCGATGCTGGCGGCGTGGTCTCACCTGCCGACCGGCGGCCCGACATAGCGGAACTTCTGCGCACGTTTTCCGGTGTCCACCTCGGTCGTGTAGAGATTGCCTTTCGAGTCCGCGGCGATGTTGTGCACCCAGTGAAACTCGCCGGCATTGCGGCCGTTGCGCCCGAATCTCCCGACTACCTCGCCGCTATCGCGCACGAGCGTGCGTACTTCGTTGTTGGTGCCGTCGGCGTTAAACAGGAAGGTCTGGTTGCCGTCGACCCAGAAATCGAGATCCCAGACCGAGCCTGCGGCCCTGGTATTCGTCTCGTAAGCGAACTCCTTCACGAAGCTGCCGTCCTTGCGGAAAACTTGGATGCGGTTGTTGGCGCGGTCGCAGACATAAACAAGACCATCCTTGGCGATCTTGACGCAGTGGACCGGGTTGCTGAATTGCGACGCGGTCGGATTGTAGGGCGGAAGCTTTTCGTCGGTCGGCTTCTTGCCATATGCCCCCCAGTGGCGCTTGTAAGCGCCGCTGTCGGCGTCGAACACGATCACCCGATGATTGAAATAGCCGTCGGCTATGTAGACCTCGTTGGTCTCGGGATCGACTTCGGCATCGGCCGGCTTGCCCAGGCGAGTGAGATCGTTGCTGTTGGTCTGGTCGCCTTGCTTGCCGATTTGCAACACGAATTTGCCGTCGCGCGTGAACTTGAGATACTGGCCGTCTTTGTCGCCGTTGCCGCCGATCCAGACGAAGCCCTTGTAGTCGATGCTGATGCCGTGTTCGTTCTGCGGCCAGTCGTAGCCCTCGCCCGGGCCGCCCCAGGCCCGCGCAAGCTTGCCGTCCTGATCGAACTCCATGACGGGGGGAGCCGGCGCACAGCACCTGCTGGTCGGCGGATTGAGCGTAGCCGCCTTCTCGTCATTGGTGAGGCTTTTCGGCCGCTGGATCACCCAGACATGGTCCTGCGCATCGACGGCGACGCCGGCCGCCTGGCCCATGATCCAATTGTTGGGCAGGGTCTGCGGCCACGACGCATCGACCTGAAAGCGGGGAGCGTCGGTGGCGAAGGCGGGCAGTGCGGCGAAGATGATGGCCGACGATAACAGCGCGCGTTTCATATCTTCCTCCCGGTTGCCTGCTTTCTCGCAGGTGCTCGCCCCATGTTAGAGCATGATCCCGAGAAATTGCAGACGTCCAGATGACATGGGGCGGGAGCGGTCTTGCTCTCAGGCGCCGCGCCGGGAACTTCCCGCGGCCGCCTGGCGCTACTCGGCGCGGATGCCGGCCTTGGCCGCGACGTCCCGCCATTTCGCCGTATCGGCGCGGATACGCTGCATCACCGCGTCCGGCGGGCCGGGCTCAGCAGTCATACCTTGAGCAATAAGCGCCTCGGTTGCATCGGCCGAACTGAGAATGCCATTCAGCGCGCGGTTGAGCCGCGCGATGATCGGCGTCGGCGTCGCCGCCGGCGCGACGACGGCAACCCATAACGCCGCCTCGTAGCCGGCAATGCCCGACTCCGCCACCGTCGGCACGTCGCGCACCGCGGCAACGCGCGTCGCGCCGCTGGTTGCGATCGCACGCAGCTGCCCGGCCTGGATATTGGGCAGGGATGGCGCGATGGTCGCAAACTGCATGTCGAGCCGTCCCGTAATCATGTCGGTCATGGATTGCGCCGAGCTCTTGTAGGGCACGTGGACGATATCGATGTCCGCCATGCTCGCGAACAGGGCGGTGGCGAGATGCGCAAGCGAAGCGACGCCGGCCGAGCCGTAGTTGAGCGTTCCCGGCTTCGCCTTGGCGAGCGCGATAAGCTCGGCGAGATTGTGCGCGGGCAAGCCGGGATGCAGCACGAGCACGTAGGGTTGGCTGCCGAGCATGGCCACGGGCGCGAAATCCTTGATCGGATCGTAGGGCAGGCTGGCGCTGAGACTCGCTGCGACCGCGTGCGTGCTCGCGGTGGCAAGGCCGATGGTGTAGCCGTCAGGCGCCGCCTTGGCGATTGCATCGGCGCCGATATTGCCGCTGGCGCCGGCGCGGTTCTCGATGACGATCTGCTGCCCGAGGCGCTGGCTGAGCTTCTGCCCCACGATGCGCGCAATGATGTCGGTGCTGGCGCCAGCCGGGAAGGGAACGATCAAGCGGATCGGCCGCTGCGGCCATTCCGTATCGCTCATCTGCGCGGTCGTGGCTAAGCAGCCTACGACCATCACGGCCATCAGCACGATCGAAGCGAGTCGAATCATCCGGGTTATCTCCGTCGCGCCCTCGTCCGCTTGTGCCCGCGATGCTTCGACGTCGCTGCGGTCAGGTCAAGGCCGAGCTATGAGGGGCCGCTGTTGGCGAAGTTCCGAGCTTGGGAAGGAGCGCTGCTGCCCGATGACAGCCATCGCCGGCAGTTGCGTCGACCTGTACTTTGACAAGTCTGGGAAAATTGCGTTCTTTGGGGATAGAAAAGCGTCCAATGAGATAGGAGGAAGCCCAATGCGTAAATTTGCCGCCACCTTTGCTGCGGCCGCCGCCCTTTGCGCTGTCGCCGCCACAAGCCAGGCCCAAACGGTGCTCAAGGCCTCGCACCAATTTCCGGGCGGCAAGGGCGATGCCCGCGACGAAATGGTCCAGATCATCGCGCGCGACGCCAAGGCCGCCAACGCCGGCCTCGAAGTGCAGGTCTATCCCGGTGCGTCGCTGTTCAAGCCCAACGACCAATGGAATGCGATGGTCAATGGCCAGCTCGACATATCCTCCTTCCCGCTCGACTACGCGAGCGGAAAGATTGGCGCGTTCAGCGCAACGCTCATGCCGGCGCTGGTACGCAGTCACGACCGCGCAGCGCGGCTCAACGGCTCGCCGTTCATGAAGGAGATCAAGGCGAAGATCGACAAAGCCGGCGTCACCGTGCTTGCCGACGCCTGGCTCGCCGGCGCCGTTGCTTCCAAGAAGGCCTGCATCCGCAAGCCCGACGACATCAAGGGCCTGAAGGTCCGCTCCGCCGGTCCGACCTTCGCTGCCATGTGGCAGCAAGCAGGCGCTTCGATCGTCTCCGTTCCTAGCAACGAAGTCTACAATGCACTGCAGACCGGCGTGGCGGACGCCACCGATACCAGCACCGGCAGCTTCGTCTCATTCCGCATCTATGAGCAAGTCAAGTGCATCACCGCGCCGGGCGACAACGCGTTGTGGTTCATGTACGAGCCGGTGCTGATGTCGAAGCGGAGCTTCAACAGGCTTAACAAGCAACAGCAGGACGCGCTCATCAACGGCGGAAAGAAGGCGGAAGACTACTTCAACAAGGCCACGAAAGGCCTCGACGACGAAATGGTCTCTGTCTTCAAGAAGCACAATGTCGACGTGGTCACGCTGACGCCGCAGGAATACGACGCCTGGGTCAAAATCGCCCAGGACAGTTCCTATAAGCAGTTCGCTGCTGAAGTCCCCGACGGCAAGAAGCTGATCGACGAGGCGCTTGCGGTCAAATAAGAACGGGGCCGATCGCGACCGACCGGCGGGCCTGCCCCGCCGGTCGTCGTGTGAGCGGGGCAGAGGGAGGGGGACAAGATGGATCTATTCATCCGCGTCATCACGCGGATCTCGCAGATCTGCGGCGTGTTCGCCGCGGGCTTGCTCGCGGCCAGCGTCGTGATCGTCTGCGAGATGGTGTTCATCCGTTACGTGCTCAACGAGAACACGATCTGGCAGACCGATTTCGTCACCTTCAGCATCGTCGCCGCAACCTTCATCGGCAGTCCCTACCTGCTGCTCAGCCGCGGTCACGTCAACGTCGACGTGTTGCCGGTTTACCTCGGGCAAGAGGGCCGCTATCGCCTCGCGCTCGCGTCGATGCTGATGTCGCTCGCCTTCTGCGCGGTCATGACGGTGCTCACGTTCCAGTTCTGGCACGAAGCGTGGGAGAACAACTGGCGTTCGGAATCCATGTGGCGGGCGCGGATGTGGATTCCCTACGCGGCGATGCCGGTCGGACTAGCGCTTCTGAGCCTGCAATACATCGCCGAGATCATGAAATTGATGAGCGGGCGCGAGTTGCCGTTCGGATTGCCGCCGAAGGAGAAGGCATGAGCCCGACCACTCAAGGCGCGATCGTTCTTGTCGTTACGCTGCTCGTCTTGCTCTCGGGCGCCCCGGTTGCGTTCGGCCTCGGCGCCATCGCCCTGGTATTTCTCGTGGCGTTTCAGGGGATGGATTCGCTGCACGTAGCGGCCGAGACTTTCTATACCGGCCTCTCCGACTTCACGCTGGTGTCGATCCCGATGTTCGTGATGATGGGTGCCGCGATAGGCTCCTCGCCTGCCGGCAAGGACCTCTATGAGGCACTCGATCGCTGGCTCTATCGCGTGCCGGGCGGCTTGGTGATCTCCAATATCGGCGCCTGTGCAATCTTCGCCGCATTGACGGGTTCCTCGCCCGCCTGCTGCGCCGCCATCGGCAAGATGGGCATCCCGGAAATGCGCCGGCGCGGCTATCCGGACGATGTCGCCACCGGATCGATCTGCGCCGGCGGCACGCTCGGCATCCTGATCCCGCCGTCGATCACCTTCATCCTCTATGGCATCGCGACCGAGACCTCGATCGGGCGGCTGTTCCTTGCCGGCGTCCTGCCCGGCCTCCTGCTCACCGGCCTTTTCATCTTGTGGACGCTGTTCATCATATGGAGGCGGGGCTTCCGTGCGCACGCGACGGATTTCCGTTACACGTGGAAACAGAAATTCCAGTCCATTCCGAAGATCGCGCCCTTCATCCTGATCATCTTCGGCGTCATGTACACGCTCTATGGCGGCGTGGCGACGCCCTCAGAGGCGGCCGGCGTCGGGGCGGCGCTTTGCATCCTGATGGCCATCATCATCTACCGCATGTGGGCGCCCGACAGATGGTGGCTGATCCTGCGCGACACCACGCGGGAGTCGGTGATGATTCTCATGATCATCGCCGCCGCGGTGCTATTCGGCTACATGCTCACCTCGCTTTATCTCACGCAGACATTGGCGCAGGCCATCGCCGATATGCACGTCAACAAATGGGTGTTGATGCTGCTCATCAATCTGTTCCTGCTGGTGGCCGGCTTCTTCATCCCGCCCGCGGCGATCATTCTGATGACCTCGCCGATCCTCTATCCGATCATCACCACGGCAGGGTTTGACCCGGTCTGGTTCGGCGTGATCATGACCATCAATATGGAGATCGGGCTGATCCACCCGCCGGTCGGTCTCAACATCTACATTGTCAGCTCGATCGCACCCGACGTGCCGGTGACGCGCGTGATGTGGGGCACCATCCCCTACGTCATCTGCATGATGCTGGCGATCGTGATCCTGTGCGTCTTTCCCGAGATCGCGACCTGGCTGCCGGATTACCTCATGGGTCCGGTGCACAGGTAAGCTACCCCTCGCCGATCTCGCGCAAGATTTCCGCGGTGTGCTCGCCGAGTCGCGGGGCGGGCCGCTCCGCCGCCATCGCTCTGCCGCTGATGATGACCGGCGTGCGCACGCCCGGAATCTTACCGCCCTTGGCGGCCGCGCTTGGCCGCTCGATGCGCATGCCGCGGTGGATGACCTGCGGATCGGAAAAAACCTGGTCGAGGGAATTGATCGGTCCGGCTGGAACCCCGACCGCTTCGAGCTTCTCCAGCAGCTCAGCCCGGCGCCAACGCACGGTCAGCGCCGAGAGCCGCGCAATCAACTGCTCGCGGTTCCCCAGCCGATCGGAATTCGCGCGGTAGCTCGGCTCCTCGGCGATTTTCGGCTCCCCCAGCACCGCGCAGAGTTTGGCAAACTGATTGTCATTGCCGGTCGCGATGATGATGAGGCCGTCGGAAGCCGGAAAAACCTGGTAAGGCACGATATTAGGGTGAGCATTGCCGATTCGCTTGGGCACCTTGCCCGACACGAGATAGTTGAGCGCCTGGTTGGCGAGCACCCCGACCTGGCTGTCGACGAGCGCGGTATCCACGAGGCAGCCGCGCCCGGTCCGCTCGCGCTCGATCACCGCGGCGAGAATGCCCACCACCGAATAGATCCCGGTGAAGATATCGGCGACGGGGACGCCGGCGCGCTGGGGCTCGCCGTCCGGCGCTCCGGTCAGGTCCATGATCCCGCCGATGCCCTGGGCCATGAGGTCGTAGCCCGCGCGCGCGGCGTAAGGGCCGTTCTGACCAAAGCCGGTGACCGAGCAATAGATCAGGCGCGGGTTGTCCTTGCTCAGGCTCGCGTAATCGAGGCCGAACTTGGCGAGACCCCCAACCTTGAAGTTCTCGATCAGCACATCCGAGCGCGCCGCCAGCTTCTTGACGATGCGCCTACCTTCCTCGCTCTCGAAATCGAGCTCGATCGAACGCTTGCCGCGGTTGGTGGCGTGGAAATAGGCGGCGTCGAGATGACCGCCGTCGGCCGCCTCGACGAAGGGCGGCCCCCAGCCGCGTGTGTCGTCGCCCGCGCCTTTGCGCTCGACCTTGACGACGTCGGCGCCGAGGTCGGCGAGAATCTGCCCCGCCCAAGGCCCCGCCAGGATCCGGGCAAGCTCGAGCACGCGTAGTCCGGCCAAAGGCCCGGCCATCAGTCCTCCGTCATTTCCCCTTTGGGCGCGCGGCGCCCGCAACGGCTGCAAAACAGGGGGCTTCTGTGGCCTGCCCGGCCCCACCTTGTCCATAGGCTCACCCTGCCGGGATTTGGCACGATTTGTGAATTCGGCAGGGCGACCCTATCTATCAGGCAATGCCGCGAGAGACGTAGCCCCCCGTGAGCACTTCATCCTTCAGCGACATGCTGCAGTCGATCGCCGAGCGCGGCCGCGCGCTCATCGATCGCACCCGCGACCGGCGCGGCGTGGCCGAGCAGCGCTCGGAGAGTCTCGCCCAGCTATGCGAGGACCTGCTCTCCGGCCGCGGCGAAGCCTCGGGGGTGGCGCTCGCGCGCGAGATCCTCTCGCGCTACGCGGAATTGACGACCGGGCCCCGCATTGCCTTCTTCGAGGCACTTGCGCGCCGCTTCGGCGCCGATCGCAACCGGCTCAGCGCCGCGGCCAGCGCCTGGCTGACCGGGCCGTCGGACGCGGCTGCCTCCAAGGTTCATCGTGCAGCAGAGCCGAGACGGCTCGAGCTGTTCCGCCGCCTCAATCTCGCACCCGGCGGCACGGCGGCGCTGGTGCGCATGCGCGAGCAGCTGATCGACGCAATGAATCATCGCGACGACCTCGCCGTCATCGACGATGATTTCCTGCATCTGTTCTCGTCCTGGTTCAACCGCGGCTTCCTCGTGCTGCGGAGCATCAACTGGTCGACGCCGGCAAACCTGTTGGAGAAGATCATCCGCTACGAGGCGGTACATACGATCCGCGACTGGAACGACCTGCGCGCGCGCATCGATTCGCCGGATCGACGCTGCTACGCCTTCTTCCATCCCGCGCTGGACGATGACCCGCTGATCTTCGTCGAGGTCGCGCTCATCCGCGGCATCCCGGCGGCGATCGATCCGATCCTGTCGCCAAAGCGCGAGCCGGTCGAGCCCGAGCGAGCGACGACGGCGGTGTTCTATTCCATCTCCAATTGCCAGCGCGGGCTTGCCGGCGTTTCCTTTGGCCATTTTCTCATCAAACAGGTGGTCGAAGAGGTCAGCCGCGAACTTCCGCGCCTGTCGACGTTCATCACCTTGTCGCCGGCGCCGAATTTCGCCGAATGGCTCAAAGCCGAGCGCGCCAAGGAGGGATCGAGCGCGCTCGGCGCAGAGGATCGCGCCGCCCTTGCTGCGCTCGATCGCCCGGACTGGTGGCGGGACGAGGCGACTGCCGAGATGGTCCACGAGCCGTTGTTGCGGGCAGCCGCCTTGTATTACCTGCGCGCGCGCTCCCCGCGCGGAACGCCGCTCGACTCCGTCGCGCGCTTCCATCTCGGCAATGGCGCGCGGCTCGAACGGCTCAACTTCCTCGGCGATACGTCACCACGGGCGCTGCAGCACTCGCACGGCTTGATGGTGAATTATCTCTATGATCTCGAGCACATCGAGCAGAACCACGAGGCTTATGCGCAGCAACATGCGATCGTCGCTGCAAGCGCGGTGACGCGCCTCGTGCGCGCGCCGGCGCGCGACGCTGCCCCGGCGGGAGAGCGCGCCGGCTCCTCGTAATACCGCAGCCCTCGCTACGTGCGGCCGTAGACCGGGACGACTGCGCCGCGGGTGACGCGATTTTCCGGCGACGCCAGAAACAGGATGGTCGCCGCGACTTCCTCGACCTTCGGCCAGGCGGCATGGTCGGCCTTGGGCATCGCCCGCCGATTGGCCGGTGTATCCATGGTCGACGGCGCGACCGCATTGACCAGGATGCCTGCCCGCACGACCTCTTCGGCCAAGGCCACGGTCAGCGCCGCAACCGCGGCCTTGCTGGCGGTGTAAGCGACCATGCCGGCCCCCGCGCGCCATTCGAGCGCGGGACGGGTCGCGACGTTGACGATGCGCCCGCCGGCGCCGCTCGGCGTCATGGCATTGACCGCCGCCCGGCAGCACAGGAATGCGGTGACAAAGTTCATATCGATCTGCATCATCAAATCCGCCTTGGCGGTCTCGGCCAGCGGCGCCATGGCAAAACCGCCGGCGAGGTGGATCGACGCCCACAGCTTCGGCACGCCGCGGTAGAGCTTGGCGATGGCAGCCTCCTGGGTCAGATCGGTGCCGGCGACAAGCTCGACTTTGGCGTGATTGCGGAACGCAAAACGATCGGCCTCAGCCGCATCGACGTAGGGCACGTGGCAGACCGCACCGGCCTCGATAAGCGCGGCAACCATCGCGGTGCCCAACGCGCCGGTTCCGCCGGTGACGACGATGTGACGGTCGCGGTAGTCCATCGGCCTCTCCCTTTGCTGGCAGACGCGCTCCATCATCGACCATGCTTCGACCGATGCAAGAGCGCGTATGCGCGAGCGCGATCTTGAGCCGGATTGTCCGGCACGCCATGCTCGCCGCACCCTGAATGGAATCAGCAGGTATGGCCGATTTCGATCTCGCCATTGTCGGCGGCGGCATCAATGGCGCAGGCATCGCCCGCGATGCCGCCGGCCGCGGGTTGCGCGTCCTGCTGGTCGAGCAGAACGATCTCGCCTCCGGCACGTCGTCCGCTTCCACCAAGCTCATCCATGGGGGGCTGCGCTATCTCGAGCACGGATGGCTGCGGCTGGTGCGCGAGGCGCTCGTCGAACGCGAAGTGATGCTGCGCATGGCGCCGCACCTGATCCGCCCCATGCGCTTCGTGCTGCCGAGCGAGCCGGGCCTGCGTCCGGCGTGGATGCTGCGCCTCGGGCTGTTCGTCTACGACCACCTAGGCGGACGGAAAATCCTTCCGCCGGCGCGCGCCATCGACCTCGCGAACGACCCGCTCGGTGCGCCGCTCAAGCGGCGTTACGAACACGGCTTCGAGTATTCGGATTGCTTTGCCGACGACTCGCGCCTGGTCGTGCTCACCGCGCTCGACGCCGCCGAGCGCGGCGCCGTGATCCGCACCCGCACGCGCTGCATCAAGGCGGAGCGTGGCGCCGCGTGGCGGCTTGTGCTGGAGGTGCGCGGCCGGCGCGATGTTGTGAGCGCCCGAATCCTGGTCAACGCCACCGGCCCCTGGCTCAAGCTGTTCGCCACGAATGTGCTGGGGGACCGCGCATCCGTACCCGTTCGGCTTGATAAGGGAAGCCATATCGTCGTGCGGCGTCTGTTCGATCACGACCGCGCCTACATCGTCCAGACGCCGGACGGGCGCGTCGTCTTCGCGCTGCCATTCGAGCGGGACTTCACGCTGATCGGGACCACCGACCAAACCTTTGCCGGAGACCCGGATAGCGTCGCGCCGACCGCCGAGGAAATCGCGTATTTATGCGGCGTGGCCAATGCGCATTTTCGCGAGCGATTGAGCCCCGCGGATGTGGTTTGGTCATTCGCCGGCGTCCGCTCGCTCTATGACGACGGCTCCAGGAAGGCGCAGGATGTGAGCCGAGATTATGTCCTGAGCCTTGACGAGCGCGAGGGGCCGCTGCTGACGGTTTACGGCGGCAAGATCACGACCTACCGGCGCCTCGCCGAACAGGCGATCGGCCGCATTGCGCATATTGTGAAGGTCGGGCCGACGTGGACGAAGAGTTCGCATTTGCCGGGCGGCGATTTTCCTTGCGGTGAGTTCGACGCGATCGTCGCGAATACACGCAGGTCGCGGCCGTTTCTCAGCGACCAATACGTGCTGCGTCTCGTGCGCACTTACGGCACGCGTGTCGAGCGCGTTCTCGGACCGGCACGAAGCTTGGACGATCTTGGGCCCAGCATCGGCGCCGATCTCACGCCTGCGGAAGTGCGCTATCTGATGCAGCAGGAATGGGCACAGACCGCAGACGACGTGCTGTGGCGGCGTACGAAACTGGGCTTGCGTTTTTCGCCCGAAGAACGCGCGCGCTTGGCAAACGTGATGGCGGGCATGGTCATTGAATGATGTCTCGCCCTCGCCATCGACCGATCAGTAGCCCCCGTGATAGGTGAATTGATATCGGCGCCGCACCCTGTCGTTTGCGGTCACGGTATCGCTGGTGAACGTTTTGACCGATTATCTTCTCGCCATCGACCAGGGCACGACGTCGACGCGCGCGATCGTGTTCGATGCCGCGCTGACGCCGGTCGCGAGCGCCCAGCAGGAATTTCCCCAACTTTATCCTGCGCCCGGCCTCGTCGAGCACGACGTCGAAGACATCTGGTCGTCGACCCTGGCAACGGTGCGTGCGGCGATCGCACGGGCAGCGGTCGAGGCGAAAGATATTGCCGCGATCGGCATCACCAATCAGCGCGAGACGACGATCCTATGGGATCGGGCCACCGGCCGCCCCATCCACAACGCCATCGTCTGGCAGGATCGGCGCACCGCGGACGCCTGCGCCGCGCTGCGGGCAGGCGGACACGAGCCGGCGATCGCGGCGCGCACCGGGCTTTTGCTCGATCCGTATTTTTCCGCCACCAAGATCGCCTGGCTGCTCGCCCACGTCGAAGGCGCGCGTGCGGCCGCGCGGAATGGCCGGCTTGCCTTCGGAACGGTGGACAGTTTTCTGTCGTGGCGGCTCACCGGCGGCAAGGTGCACGCCACCGACGCCACCAATGCCGCGCGCACCCTTTTGATGGATATCCACGCCGGATGCTGGGATGCCGAGCTGTGCGAGTTGTTCGAGGTGCCGCAAAGCCTGCTGCCGCCGATCCACGATTGCGCGGACGACTTCGGAACGACCAACCTATTTGGCGGGCAAATCCGCATCCTGGGCCTCGCCGGCGACCAGCAGGCGGCCACGGTGGGCCAAGGTTGCTTTGCGCCCGGCATGGTGAAGTCGACCTACGGCACCGGCTGCTTCGCGCTGCTCAACACCGGCGATCAGCCGGTTGCCTCCAAGAACCGTCTGCTCACCACCGTTGCCTACCAACTCGGGCGCAAACGCACCTACGCGCTGGAAGGCGCGATTTTCGTCGCAGGAGCGGCGGTGCAATGGCTGCGCGACGCGCTCAAGCTGATCGCCGCGGCGCCGGACGTGAACGCACTCGCCGCGGCGGCCGATCCTGCGGAGCAAATTTACCTCGTGCCCGCCTTCGTTGGGCTCGGCGCGCCCTGGTGGGATGCGCAAGCGCGCGGCGCCATGTACGGTCTCACCCGCAAGTCGGGCGTCGCCGAGCTCGCGTGCGCGACGCTGGAGGCGGTCGGCTACCAGACTCGCGACCTGCTCGAGGCCATGCACGCCGATTGGCCGGCGGCCGGCGCGAGCTCCGTGCTGCGGGTCGACGGCGGCATGGCGGCGAGCGATGTCGCCATGCAGTTCCTCGCCGACATTCTGGCGACACCGGTCGACCGCCCGGCAGTGATGGAAACGACCGCGCTCGGCGCCGCCTATCTGGCAGGCCGTGCCGCGGGGTTGTGCCCCGATCTGGGAGACTTTGCCGCGACCTGGAAACGCGAGCGGCGTTTCGAGCCGCGGATGGACGCCGCGACCCGCGAGCGCAAGTGGCGAGGCTGGCGCGACGCCGTCGCACGCACGCTGAGCCGGAGTTGAACCATGGCGAGCCGGCGCGAGATTGAGCCGCGCGCCGTGTGCCGTTAGCGTGGCGACATGCAGCACGGCGGCGATGCGAACAACGATGGGCAGGGGCGACGCACGCGGCGAACGTTCGCGCCTTGGACTGATGCCACCGCGCAGCCGCTCGTGCGCTTCGATGGCGTGAGCAAGCGATTTGGGCCTGCGACCGCGGTCGAGCGGGTCTCGCTCGACATCTTCCCCGGGGAGTTTTTCGCCCTGCTTGGTCCCTCGGGCTGCGGCAAAACCACGTTACTGCGCCTCCTCGCCGGGTTGGAGGCGCCGGACGAAGGACGCATTGTGCTCGACGGGAAGGATATTGCGCCCGTGCCGCCGTATCGGCGGCCGATCAACATGATGTTCCAGAGCTACGCGCTGTTTCCGCACCTCACCGTCGAGGGCAACGTCGCGTTCGGGCTCAAGCAGGAGAAACTTGCCAAAGCCGAGATCGTCGCGCGCGTCGAGGAAATGCTGGCGCTGGTCCGGCTTGAGGCTTTCGCCAAGCGTAAGCCGCACCAGCTCTCCGGCGGCCAGCGCCAGCGCGTCGCGCTCGCGCGTTCGCTGGTGAAGCGGCCGCACGTTCTGCTCCTCGATGAGCCGCTCGCGGCGCTTGACAAGAAGCTGCGCGGCGAGACGCAGTTCGAGTTGATGCAGCTCCAACAGAGGCTCGGCCTCACCTTCGTCATCGTCACTCACGACCAGCAGGAGGCGATGACGGTCGCCGACCGCATCGCGGTCATGGACCGCGGCCGGCTCATCCAGGTGGCAACTCCGCAAGAGATTTACGAGCGGCCGAACTCGCGCTGGGTCGCGGACTTCATCGGTGACGTCAATCTGATCGAAGGCAGCGTGACCGACGCAGGCGCGGATGGAATAGTGGTCACGAGCGCGGCAGCCGGGCGGCTGCGCGCGCTCTCGTCCGCCGAGGCGAAACCGGGTGATGCCGTGTGGGTGGCACTGCGGCCGGAGAAGGTGCGCATCGCGCCCGAACCGCCGCCCATCCAGGGGGAGAATTGCACGGCCGGTCAGGTGACGGACATCGGATATCTGGGCGACCTCTCGATCTACAAGGTGCGGCTCGACAATGGAGCGGTCATGAAGGTGGCTGTTGCCAACGTCACGCGGCTCGTCGAACGGCCCATCGCTTGGGATGAGCGCGTGTGGCTCTCTTGGGCCGCCGAGGCGGCCATGGTGCTGACGCGATAGGCGAGGGCGGCGCGGTGGACGCAGCGATGGACAAGCGGGGCGAGCGCAGATCTTGGGGCGAGCGGTTGATCGTGCTCGTTCCTTATCTCTGGCTTGCCGCCTTCTTCCTCCTCCCGTTCCTGATCGTACTCAAGATCAGCCTTTCGCATACGGCGATCGCCCAGCCGCCTTACACGCCCATATTCGATTCCGCCGCCAGCTGGAGCGGCTTCGCACGAGCGCTCTCCGAACTCTCGTTCGAAAACTACGCCTTGCTCGGTTCCGATTGGCTCTACCTCGCGTCCTATCTCAAGAGCCTCGAAGTCGCGGCCGGATCGACGCTGCTGCTGCTGCTGATCGGCTTTCCGATCGCTTACGGCATCGCGCGCGCCCCGCGGCATTGGCAGCCGGTCATATTCGTCTTGGTGGTGCTGCCGTTCTGGACTTCCTTCCTGATCCGGATCTATGCGTGGATCAACATCCTGCAACGCGACGGCTTGCTCAATCAGGTGTTGCTGGCGCTGCGGATCGTCGACGAGCCGCCAGCGTGGCTTGCGACCGACACCGCAGTCTATATCGGCATCGTCTACTCCTATCTGCCGTTCATGGTGCTGCCGATCTACGCCACGCTGGAGAAAATGGACGAGACGTTGCTCGAGGCCGCTGCCGACCTCGGCTGTCCGAACTGGAAAGCATTTTGGCTGGTGACGCTGCCGCTGTCGCGCCCCGGCGTCGTCGCGGGAGCGTTGCTTTGCTTTATCCCGATCGTGGGCGAGTTCGTCATCCCCGATCTCCTCGGCAGCTCGCAGACCATGATGATCGGCCAGACGCTGTGGGCCGAGTTCTTCGCCAACAGGGATTGGCCGGTCGCTTCTGCCGTCGCCGTCGTGCTGCTCTGCCTGCTGGTCATTCCGATCGTGTTTTATGAGCAGATGCGGACGCGCGATCTCGCAGGCGGACGCTGATTATGCGCAAACCATCTTGGTTCAATGTCGGTTCGCTCGCGCTGGGGCTCGCCTTTCTTTATCTGCCGATCGTCATTCTGGTGATCTATTCCTTCAATGCCTCGCGGCTCGTCACCGTCTGGGGCGGGTGGTCGCTACGCTGGTATGCCGCGCTCATCGAGGATCGCGCCATGCTGGAGTCGGCTTGGGTGACGCTGCGCATTGCGCTCGTGTCGGCGAGCTTGGCCACCGTGCTCGGCACGCTTGCGGCCATCGCCCTGGTGCGATTCGGCCGCTTTCGCGGCCGCGTGCTGTTTTCCGGCATGATCTACGCGCCGCTGGTCATGCCCGAGGTCATCACCGGGCTGGCATTGCTGCTGCTATTCGTGGCGATCAATATCGATCGCGGCTTCTGGACGATCACGATCGCTCACACCACGCTGATAGCGTGCTTCGTCACAGTGGTGGTGCAATCGCGGCTGCTGACTTTCGACACGAGCCTGGAAGAAGCGGCAATGAATCTCGGCTGCCCGCCGCTGAAAACGTTTTTGACCGTGACTTTGCCGCTGATCGCGCCCGCTCTAGCCTCGGGTTGGATGCTCGCCTTCACTTTGTCGCTCGACGATCTCGTCGTCGCGAGCTTCACCACCGGTCCCGGCGCAACGACACTCCCCATCCGGATCTATTCGGAGGTCCGCCTCGGGGTGAAGCCGGAGATCAATGCCATCTGCTCGATCCTGATCGCGTTGGTCGCAATCGCTATAGCCGGTGCCTCGTTGGTCGCGAAGTTTCACGATGTCGGGCGCGGCGGCATCCCAGGTCTTGCCGCCCGCTGACCGGCCTATCACCGTGCGCGCTCGCCGATCGACGTTGCATTAGCGGTTGTTTTGCGGAGGTTCGATATCGCCCTTCGCGGGCGTTTCCGCGTTGGCAGGCGCGCGATCGGCCGGCCCGGAACTCCCTGCCAGCGCCGGCGCTGCGGCTGCGGGCGGCGCTTCGCTCGGTGCCGCCCCGGTCAGCCGCTCGATGACCGAGCGCACAGGATCGCGCAGGTTGCGATTGCGTACCGCATCCAAAATGGGCTGGGCTGCGCCCGAGCGCTGAATGCGGCTCTGCGGATCCGGCAATATGATCGGATCATCCCACGATCCCTGCACCATGAAAGGCAGTTCGAATGCCGGTGCGGCCGTGCCGCTCGTGGAACTTGAGAGCAGGCTTGCGGTGCCCCTGAGATCGAGGTCGCGCGCGGGAATCGAGACCGAGCCGCCCAACGCCAGCCCGACGCTCGGCCCCTCCATGCGCACCTCTTCGACATTCGCTACGCCTTGGTTGATTCGCAGATTGACGGCGAGCGTTTCGAAGGGTGTTTTGCCGGTGCGGAACTCGCCGCTGCCCGACAGCGGTCGGCGCTCGATGCGCTTGAGCAATTGTTCCACGTTGAATCCAGCAATTGCGCCCTTGCGGCTGGTGAGGCTCGCCGTCCCGTTCAGTGCCTTGGTCAGCCCGTAAATGCTGTGCCCGGAACTATCGAGCGCGACGCTGAGATTGCCCTTGCCCTCGAGCCGGCGAATGCCGAACAGGTCACCGAGACATTGCTCCAAATCGACGTTGGAGAATTGCAGTTGCGCCTTGAAGTCGGCGCCGGTCGACGATTTGGCGAGCCCGAACGTTCCCCTGACCACGCCGCCGAAGGCCTGCGACTCGCCGATTGCGACTGCGAGATTGCCGTCGCGCAGATTGGCTGCCACCGCGGTGCGCCCGAGTTTGGCGTTGGCGACGTTGACGCGAGCGGCCGACAGCCTGAGGTCGAGCTGGACCCCCTCGAGGCCGTCGAGCGCAATAGGCTTGGTGTCCCATCCGCGCTCGCTGCTGCTGAGCAAACGGACGGTGGAGACGTAGGGCGTCAGGTCGAGCCCCTCCGCGGCAAGGGTTCCCTGCAGGCTTTGGCGCGCGTCGAAGGTCAGCACGCCTTCGCCGGTATTGCCGTCGAGCTCGATATTGACGCCGGAAAGGGCGATGGTCCCGCCGACCACGTTGGTTTGCGCCTTGAGCGCGAAGCGGCCGAATCCGCCGCCTGGCGGAAGCTGCTGGCCGGTCCAGCGCAGCGTCTCCCGCAAGGACGCGGCATCAGCCGCGACCGTGCCCTCCATCTTCAGCGTGGGCCGGTAGCTGATGTAGCCGTCGAAGGCGAACTTGAAGGGTGGGCCGCCGAGGCGAAGCTTGAGGCCGGACCGGTCGCCCTCGAGCGCGGCAGCGAAGTCGGTGAGGCTGATCGTGGCGTCGACCGGCTCGTCATGCCACACGAAGCGGCCGGTGGCGGCGAAACTTCGCGAAATCGACGGCCACGCGAGCGCCATCTCCAAGTTCGAGATCGTCTCCACGATCTCGTAGGCCTCATCCCTCAGGATGACGGTGCCATCGGCAATCCGGATCTCCGAAAACGAGGCCGGCCGGCCCGCCCCGGCTTTGAGATTTTGCGCCAGCGTCTCGATGTGGCCGGACCAGTTCGAGCTGTGGTCGGCGTTAAAAACGATGGCGATGGTCGGGTGTATCAGCGAAACGTCCGCGATCTCGATGCGTCCGATCAAAAGCGGGAAGAAGCGCAGGCGCGCGACCACATGCTCGGCCGTCAGTGCCGGCGCCCCGGTACGATTATCGCCCAGGATCAGGTCGTCGAAGCTCACCGCGCCGGACGGGAACAGCGACACCGAGGCGTGGCCCCGAAGCATCGGGTCGAGCCCGGTCACCGCGTGGATTTCGGCCTGGACCGCCTTGCGCACGGCGTCGGCCGGCATCAGGAACGGCAGGATCACGAGCGCGCCGATCCCGGCGGCGGCCAGCGCCGCGACGGCAAATGCAAGGCGTCTGATGCCAACGGCCGCGGTCACGACGCGACTTTATCTCAACGTTCGCCGACCATGCTGGTCGGCCATTCCGAGGGAGATCGGTGCAAATCTGCAACCAGACCGCGAAGCTTGCAATCGTTCTGTGACGCTTTCGTGGCCGGCCTAGCGCCGATCTGGCCGCGTCTTTTGCGGCCTTTGCGAACCTTTTATGCCGCCGCGAGAGTATTTGCGACGTGGTAATTGGCTTGGGTCTTGCTGCGAATCTCCTCCAGCGTCGCGCCCGGCGCGAGCTCGACCAGGGTCATGCCGCCGCCGCCCTTCTTGTCGATGGTGAAAACGCCGAGGTCGGTGATCACCATATCGACCACGCCGGCTCCCGTGAGCGGCAACGTGCAGCGCTTGAGGAGCTTAGGCTCGTTCTTGGCCGAATGCTCCATGACCACCACGACCTTCTTGACGCCGGCGACCAGATCCATCGCGCCGCCCATGCCCTTGACCATTTTGCCGGGAATCATCCAGTTGGCGAGATCGCCGTTCTCGGCGACCTGCATCGCGCCGAGGATGGAGAGATCGATGTGTCCACCGCGGATCATGGCGAAGCTGTCGGCGGATGAAAAAAAACTGGTGGTCGGGATCTCGGTTACCGTCTGCTTGCCTGCATTGATGAGGTCCGGATCCTCTTGGCCTTCATACGGGAATGGACCGAATCCGAGCATGCCGTTCTCGCTTTGCAGTTGCACGCTCATGCCCGCCGGGATGTAGTTGGAAACCAGCGTCGGAATGCCGATACCGAGGTTCACGTAAAAGCCGTCGCGCAGCTCCTTGGCGGCGCGTTCGGCCATCTGCTCGCGTGTCCAGGCCATCAGACCTCCTCTCCGGTTCCCGCCGGCGCGGCGTTGCGCTTGCGCACGGTGCGCTGCTCGATGTGCTTGACCGCGTCCGGCACATGCACCAAGCGCTTCACGTAGATGCCCGGTGTGATGATATGGTCGGGATTGACATCCCCGGGCTGCACGAGGTGCTCGACTTCGGCCACGGTGACTTTGCCGGCGGTGGCCATCATCGGATTGAAGTTGCGCGCAGTCTTGCGATAGACAAGGTTGCCCTCGGTATCGCCCATCCACGCGTGCACGATCGAGAGATCGGCGACGAGCCCGCGCTCCATGACGTAGCGTCCGCCGTTGAACTCGCGCTCCTCCTTGCCCTCCGCGATCTGCGTCCCCGCGCCGGTGCGAGTAAAGAATGCCGGAATGCCGGCGCCACCCGCCCGAATACGCTCGGCGAGCGTTCCCTGGGGGTTGAACTCGATCTCCAGTTCGCCCGCGAGATATTGCTGCGCGAAGGTCTTGTTCTCCCCGACGTAGGACGAGATCATCTTTTTGATCTGCTTGGTGTCGAGCAGAAGCCCGAGGCCTACTCCATCGATGCCGCAATTGTTGGAAACGACGGTCAGGTTCTTAACGCCTGCGTCGCGGATCGCCAGGATCAGCTGCTCGGGAATACCGCATAACCCGAATCCTCCGGCCATGACCATCATGCCGTCCTTCAACAGGCCGGCAAGCGCGGCCCTGGCGTCGGGATAGACTTTTTGCATGGAGTTCCCTGCTTCCGTCGAGGCGGGTGCCGCGCACGAAAAGCTGCACCCGCGCGCCGCGGGGTTTGTCTACCGTGCCGGGGCAGAGGCTGCAATGTCTCAACGCACCCAACGGTGAGGCGCGGGCGACAGCAATGCAATCTCGGCGATCAGCTTCTTGATGATGGCGCGGCCGAACGAGTTGAAATTTTCGGCGACGAGGACGAATGAGCCAGGGCCGCCGATAACGTTGTCTTGATAGTATTTCTCGAGCCCGCCGGGCGGGTTGGTATGCTCGGCGTTCCACGGCACCGGCCGATCGCTGAGAATGACCAATCCGTTGATGACAATTCCCTTGGCGAGCGCTTCGTCGCGGGCAAGTTTCACGTCCCGGCCCGCATTGTTGGTGCCGTCGCCCGAGACGTCGATGGTACGGCGCGTGGCCTCAAACGGCGTACGCTCCAACTGGGCGGTGGCGAATTCGATGCCGCCGCTGATCGAGGTGCGATCGGCAAATGAGCGGGGCAATTCCAGGAGTTGATCGCCGAATTTGCGCGCCGCGTCGGCTCCGTCGATGAGGGTCCAATCGATCACGAGTTTCTGCGCGCCGAAGCCCGACCATTCGACAAAGCTAAGGCCGATGCGCTGCTGCGGGCCGGATTTGATCGCGTCCAGCACGTGCGGATCGGAGATCGCTGCCGCATAGCCTTCGCGCTGGAGCAGGAATTTCGGATGATCGACGCTGCGCGATACATCCGAGGCGAGCACCAGCAGAAGGTCGACCTGTTCCGCGGCGAACACGACTGCTGCCTGGATCGGAAGCAGCGCCGCCAGCGCCAACATGCATCGAAGCATGCATCTCCCGAACCGGATCATGCCGTTGTCCTCCGTGGCATCGCCTTGCCCGAGCGCGTGCGCGGTTCCAAGTCGCGCGATGCAGAATAGCCGATTCCGATCGCGTTGCGCATGGGGGCGCAGGCGGCCCCTGCACACGATCCGCAGCGGCTTCTTGCTCGCGACCACGTCATGCCGCAAGCCTCCGCATGATCGAGTACAGGGCGGATTGCCCCTCGAAACCGATCCCGGGCCTATCCGCTAGCGTGATGTAGCCGTCCTGCAAGTCGGCGTCGTCGGCGAACCCGCCGAAGGCGCCGAATACGCCGGGATAGGATTCCGCACCGCCCAGTCCAAAACCGGCGGCGACGGCGAGCGCCATCTGATTGCCGCCGTGCGGGAACAATACGCTGCGCGGCCAGCCGTTGCGTTCGAGCATGGCGACGGTGCGCGCGTATTGCACGATGCCGTAGGCCTGCGGCGGGTCGATCTGGATGACGTCGTTGCGATCCGGACGCAAGCCGCCAAAGCGAACGAGATTTTGCACGTCCTGCGTGGAAAAAAGATTCTCGCCGGTCGCGAGCGGCGGCGCATAGCGGCCGGCAATTTCCGCGAGCAAGGCGAAATCGAGCGGATCGCAAGGCTCCTCGAACCAGCGCAGCCGGAAAGGCGCGAGCGCCTTGGCGTAGACGAATGCCTCATCGCGGCCGAATTTGGAGTTGGCATCGACCGCGAGCTGCGCGTGCGAAGGCAACATTGCCCTGACTGCTTCCACTCGCCGCACGTCCTCGGGGAGCGGCAGCCCTCCAACCTTCATCTTCACCATGGTGTAGCCGGCATCGAGATGGCGATGCATCTCGTCCTGCAGATCCTGCACGGTCTGGCCCGGTGCGTACCAGCCGCCGCCCACGTAACAGAAGACCTTTGTCGCGATCTTGCCGGCGTTGTAGCGCTCGGCGAGCAGGCGATGGAGCGGCTTGCCGGCGATCTTGGCGGCCGCATCCCAGACCGCGACCTCGATCGTGCCGATGGCAATCGAGCGCTCGCTGTGGCCGCCGGATTTCTCCCGTTGCATCATGACCGCGAGGACTTTTTCCGGATCGAAATTCGCTTGCGCTTCGTCGAGCAGGGAGCGCGGATCGGCGCCAAGGATGCGCGGGATGAAGCGCGCGCGCATCGCCGCGCCGCAGGCGTAGCGGCCGGTCGAGTTGAAGGCGAAGCCGACGACCGGCCTGCCGTCGCGCGCGACATCGGTGACGACTGCCACGACCGAGGTCGTCATCTCGGAGAAATCGAAGCTCGAATTTCTCATGTCCGATTTCACCGGGACCGCACATTCGCGGATGTCGACGATACGCATGGGGTTTGTTCCAATTCCTGTTACAGTGCGCTCCGCAGGCGCGATGACCCACCTTGTCGCGCAGGAGCCGACCGGCGCCAGAGACGTTAGTATCGCAGCAATTCGTCGGCCCTGTCGGGCGCCGCAACCAGCCGATTTACAGGAGGTGATCATGGCCGCCAGCGACCGTTTCGAGGTTCCCCCCGAAATGCGCGCCTTTGCCGAGAAAAGCGTCGAGCAGGCGAGGCAGGCCGTCGACGGCTTCATTTCCGCGGCGCACCAGGCCATGAGCGCGTTCGAAGGTCAGGCCGAAACCGCCAGGAAAGGTGCCAGGGACGTCACGGAAAAGGCCATGACATTTGCCGAGCGCAACATCGCGAGCGCGTTCGCGTTTGCCCAGGATTTGGTGCAGGCACGCGACCTCCAGGAGGTGTTGCGACTGCAGGCGGACTACATCAGGCAACAGATGCAGGCGCTACACGAGCAAGCGCAGGAGCTCGCCGAAAGCACGAGCAAGGCGGCGAAGGATGCGGCTACGCCGAAAAGCTGAGCGGAGCAAAAAAAGCTGGTCTGATCGCACCTTATTGTGCGGCGCAATATTTCTGTTGCATTGCACCAAAAGGCAGGATATATAGGCCTCATCCAGGCGGCAGTGGCGTTTGCGGTCTCAGGACGGCGGCCACGCGTCGCTGTCACACCCGGCATGGATCAGCACCGGGCGCGGATCCGTGCAACGCCGAATTGTCGCCCCGCCAAAGGATCCCTCAATGACCGAGGCCATCGAGACGACCACCTCCAAGTCCAAATCCAAGGCAGCTTCGCCGGCCGCGTTCGATATGCCGAAATTCGAATTGCCGAACTTCGAGATTCCCAAAATGGAAATTCCGGCCGCCTTCCGCGAGATCGCCGAGAAGAGCGTCTCGCAGGCGAAAGAGACCTACGAAAAGATGAAATCCGCCGCTGAAGAGGCGACCGACGTCCTCGAAGACACCTACGCGGCTGCGTCCAAGGGCGCCTCCGATTATGGTCTCAAGGTGATCGAGGCGGCGCGCGCGAATACCAACGCCGCATTCGACTTTGCGAGCCAGTTGATGACGGTGAAGTCGCTCTCGGAGATGGTCGAGCTTTCGACCGCGCATACGCGCAAGCAGTTCGAAGCGCTGACGGCCCAGTCCAAGGAGCTGGCCGCGATCGCGCAGAAAGTGGCGAGCGAGTCCGCCGAGCCGGTCAAGGAAAGCTTCGGCAAGGTGTTCAAGAAGGTCGCCTGAGTTCGCGGCCCGCGTCTACCGTTGCAGTGAGTAAGGCCCGGGCCCGTCGCCCGGGCTTTGTTTTTGATGCGGCGCGGTTGGAAGCGGCAGCGGCCTGCGGGTTTCAGGAGGGCGCTCAAACGCACTCGGATGCGACTGCGGTTCCCGTCTTGCGCAACGGGCTCAAGCTCTTGTCAAAGCAGGACGGGGCTCTTACGTTGCGCCGCAATCCAAGACGCGTGCAGCTGTAGCTCAGTTGGTTAGAGCGCTTGGCTGTGGACCAAGAGGTCGGTGGTTCGAGTCCACCCAGCTGTACCAAGTCCCTCCGTCGATTGCGGCCACGGCGGTTCCCCGTCTCACGTCGTGCGCGTGGCAACGAAGCGCGCCGCCGCCTTGAGCACGTCTGCGTCGCTGCCGAAGGCGTTCAGCGCGGCCTGCGCGTCGGCAACCAGCGCTTCCAGCCGGCGCCTCGCGGCCGCGGGCCCTAGCACGCCGACCAGCGTTGCCTTATGAGCGGCCGCGTCCTTGCCGGTCGCCTTGCCCACCGTTGCCGGATCGCCTTCGACGTCCAGGAGATCGTCGGCGATCTGGAACGCCTCGCCGAGGGCTGAGCCGTAACGCTCGAGCGCGGTTCGCCGGCTTTGGTCGGCGTTGCCCAAGATCGAGCCGGCAACGCATCCGAAGCGCAGCAGCGCGCCGGTTTTCATCGCCTGCAGAGTCTTGACGTCTTGCTCGCCGAGCGCAGGCGGAGAATCGTCGAACCGCCCTTCAGCCGCGAGGTCGAGCATTTGCCCGCCGACCATGCCGCCCATGCCGGCGGCTCGGGCCAACGCCGCGACGAGGTTGAGCCTGACGGCGGTGTCGGGATGCGTCTCGGGGCGCGATAGAATGTCAAAGGCGAAGGTGAGAAGGCCGTCGCCGGCAAGAATGGCGCTGGCCTCATCGAATGCCTTATGCGTGGTCGGTCGGCCCCGTCGCAGATCGTCGTCGTCCATGGCCGGCAGATCGTCATGCGCGAGCGAATAGCAATGCACGCATTCCAATGCTGCGCCGACCATCAGGGAGTTTTGTCGCGGAACATCGAACAGCGCCGCGGATTCCACCACCAGGAAAGGCCGCAAACGTTTGCCGCCGCCCAGGCTCGCATAGCGCATGGCATCGAGCAGCCGCTTGGGCCGCGCCCGTTCACCATCGATCGGCGTCGCCGCGAGCAGACGGTCGAGCAACGCTTCCGTATCCTGGGCAACCCGACTGAGGCGGTCTTGAAAGACCGCCTCGATGTCGTTGCCCTCTTTCTTCGCCGGATCGACGCGGGCCATGCGTTCTGCCCCCACAGCGCGTACAACAAGATCGTTGCGTCCAAACACGCACCAGCCGTCAAGTTGGCGCGCCGTACCGGCGCTTGGCCTAGCGGTCCTATAGGCGAAGCGCTGCCGGATAATTTACCAAGGGCGGCCTCGCCGTCCAACTTTTCCTCTCTCAATCCATTGAATATGTTGAATTGTTTTTTGCCCGGTCCAAGACGCCGAGCGGACCGGCGGGCCAGGGCCAGAGCGGAGGCTTTGCTCGCGTGATTGCTGTTGCTTCGATTGCTCTTGTGGTCTGGCTCTATCTGCTCTTCGCGCGCGGAGGCTTTTGGCGTTGCAACGAGCGCGATGATTGGGTCTCAGCGGAGCTGCCGACGTGGCCCTCCGTCGCGGCAGTCGTGCCTGCCCGTAATGAGGCGGATTGCATCGGCGACAGCGTCGCATCGCTGCTCGCGCAGGACTATCGCGGCCAGTGGACCATCATCTTAGTGGACGACGACAGCAACGACGGCACCGCCGACATCGCGCGCCGGGCTGCGGATGGCGACCAGCGGCTCTCCGTGGTGAGGAGCCGCGGATTGCCGGCGCGATGGACAGGCAAGCTCTGGGCGATCAAACAGGGGCTCGATGCCGCAGCCGCGTTGCCGCAGCCGCCGCGCTATGTGCTGCTCACCGACGCCGACATCGTGCATTCGTCCGACTCAGTCAGCCGGCTGGTCGCGCATGCCGAGCATAACGCCCTCGTTTTGACGTCGTTCATGGTCAAATTGCACTGCGAGAGCTTCGCCGAGCGTGTCGCTGTTCCGGCGTTCATTTTCTTCTTCCAGATGCTTTACCCCTTCTCCTGGGTAAACCGGCCGCGGAGCGCGGTCGCGGCGGCTGCCGGGGGTTGCATGCTCGTGCGGCCCGACGTTCTGCAGAAGGCTGGCGGCATCGAGGCCGTGGGCGGCGCGCTCATCGACGATTGTGCCCTGGCCAAAGCGCTCAAAGCCCATGGGCCGATCTGGCTCGGATTGACCGAGCGCGTGCGCAGCGTCCGCCGCTATCCGAGCTTTGCCGATATCCGCCATATGGTGACACGCTCGGCCTACGCGCAGCTGCGGTACTCGCCACTGGTTCTCGCGGGAACCGTAGCCGCAATGGCGCTGACCTATCTCGTGCCGCCGGTCATCGCGATTTTCGCGAGCGGTGTCGAGCGCATGATTGGCGCCGCCGCTTGGACAGCGATGTTCGTGGCTTTTCAGCCGACGCTTCGATTCTACCGGCTCTCGCCGTTCTGGGGCCTGGCGCTTCCTCTTATTGCCTTGCAATACACGCTCTTTACCCTCGATTCCGCCCGTCAATATGTGCAAGGACAGGGCGGAAGGTGGAAGGGACGGGTGCAGGCCAACGTCGCGGAGCGGTCATGATCACCCCCGCCGAAGCGCGGTCGGGCAAAGGCCATCGGGACGAGAATTTTCCCGTGGCCTCGCGGCTCATTCATCCGCGCCATCGCGCGCCCATTCTCGCCTTCTATGAATTCGTGCGCACCGCCGACGACATCGCCGATCATTCCGAGCTGGCGCCGGCGGAAAAGCTTGCGCTGATGGACCGCCTGGAAGCGACCTTGCTCGGCAAGAGCGACGACGATCCGGTCGGCGTCGCCTTGCGCTCGCAACTCGCGGCACGCCAACTCTCCCCGCGCCACGCACAGGATTTGCTCACCGCGTTTCGAATGGACGTAACGAAACTGCGTTACCGCGACTGGGACGACCTCATCGGCTATTGCACCTATTCCGCCATGCCGGTCGGCCGTTTTGTCCTCGACGTGCACGGCGAAAGCCGTGCCACTTGGCCCGCCAACGATGCGCTGTGCGCCGCGCTGCAGATCATCAATCACTTGCAGGATTGTGGAAAGGATTACCGCAACCTCGACCGCGTTTACATTCCCCTGGATGTGCTCGCTGAAACCGGGACGAGCCTGGGCGAATTGGGCGCGGACCGCGCGTCGCCTGGCCTGCTCGCCTGTATCCGTCGGCTTGCGGGTCGCACCGGCGCGCTCCTGCGCGACAGCAAACCATTTTCCGCCAGTATCGATGACATACGGCTCGCCCTCGAGGTCGCGGTCATTCAGACCTTCGCGGAGCAGCTGGTCCGATTGCTGAGCCGACGGGATCCGCTGAGCGAGCGCGTCCACCTCGGCAAGGCAGGGGTCGCGGGCTTCGGCATTCTCGGCCTATTATGGGGCGCAAGCCGCCGCGTCGGCCGCGTCTTCGCGGCCGGCCATAGACCGCAGGATGCGTGAAACGTTGGCGTTGGCAGAAGCTTCGGACGTGGCTGCGGCGGAACGGGCTTCGGGTAGCTCGTTCTACAACGCGATGCGGATATTGCCGCGCGCGCAGCGCTTGGCCATGTTCGAAATTTATTCCTTTTGCCGTCAGGTCGACGATATCGCGGATGCCCGCGGCCTTCGACGTGAACGGCGCGAGGAGTTGCAGCGCTGGCGCGCCGACATCGATGCACTGTATGTAGGCAACGTGGTCCCGCGCACGCGCGGGCTTCTCGCGCCGGTGCGCGATTTCGGACTTCGGCGCGAGGATTTCCATGCCATCATCGATGGAATGGAAATGGACGTGATCGAGGATATTCGGGCGCCCGACGAGGCGACCCTCGACCTTTATTGCAATCGGGTGGCGAGCGCGGTCGGCCGGCTGTCGGTCCGCGTCTTCGGCATGGAAGAGCAAGATGGCATTGCGCTTGCTCACCATTTGGGGCGGGCGTTGCAGCTCACCAATATTTTGCGCGATCTCGACGAGGATGCGGCGCTGGGACGTCTCTATCTGCCGGCGGAGGCGTTGCGCGAGGCTGGCATCGCGACGACCGATCCGGCCGCGGCGCTTGCGAGCCCGCTGGTCGGGACCGTCTGTGCGCGCGTGGTCGAGCGCGCACGCGGACATTTCGCGTCGGCAGACAAGATCATGGCGCGCAGCCCGCGCCGCTGCGTGCGCGCCCCGCGCATCATGGGCGAAGCGTATCGCCTCATCCTCGACAGCCTCGTCGCCCGCGGCTGGTCGCCACCGCGCCGCCCCATCCGCCTGCCGCGCCCGCGGCTGCTGTGGATCATCATGCGGCACGCCTTCATCTGATGCCACGCACGGTTCACGTCGTCGGCGCGGGGCTCGCCGGGCTTGCCGCCGCCGTGCGCCTTGCGGCGCGCGGGGTCGCCGTCCTCGTCCACGAGGCCGCCGGCGTGGCCGGAGGTCGCTGTCGGTCCTACCACGACCCGCTGCTCGACATGGTGATCGATAACGGCAACCACCTTTTGCTGTCGGGCAATCATGCCGCTCTGTCCTATCTCGAGGCGATCGGCTCCAAGCGCGGGCTTGCGGGTCCGACGGCGGCTGACTTTGCGTTCGTGGATCTCGCAAGCGGCGAGCGCTGGACATTGCGTATCAATTCCGGGCGCCTGCCATGGTGGATTTTTGATAGGAGCCGGCGCGTACCGGGCACGACTGCGAGGGATTATCTTTCGTTTGCTCCTCTGCTGTACGCTTCGCACGAAAAAACCCTCTGCGCAGCGGTGAGGTGCGCCGGCCCTCTCTACGAGCGCCTCGCCCGGCCGTTTTGGCTGGCCGCGCTCAACATCGAGCCGAAAGAGGCGAGTGCAGCCCTCGCTGGCGTCGTCCTGCGCGAGACTTTGCTCGCCGGGGGGAAGGCCTGTCGGCCGCTCATCGCCCGCGATGGGCTCGGCCCGGTTTTCATCGAGCCGGCACTGCGCTTTCTTGAGGAGCGGCACGCGAAGGTGCTGTTTGGACATCGGCTGCGCAGCCTCGATTTTGCGCAGGGCAAGGTCGCGAGCCTCGACTTCGGCGACGACAAAGTGCCGAGCCGCGACGATGACGTGATCCTCGCCGTGCCGCCCGTCGTGGCGGCGGCCCTCGTGCCAAACCTCAAGACGCCATCGCAGTTTCGCGCCATCGTTAATGCGCACTTCCGCCTTGAGCCGCCCGCGACGCTGGCGCCCATCATCGGAATCGTGAACGGGACGATCGAGTGGCTCTTCGCATTTCCTGATAGATTGTCGGTCACGATCAGCGCTGCTGATCGTCTGCTCGACGTGCCGCGCGAGGCGCTAGCGCAGAAACTGTGGCAGGAAGTCGCGACCGTTGCCGGCCTTCCCATGGCGTTGCCGCCATGGCAGATCGTGCGCGAACGCCGCGCGACGTTTGCCGCAACGCCGGGCGAGAATGGCAAACGTCCGGCGGCGGCGACGGCGTGGAGCAACTTGTGGCTCGCGGGCGATTGGACCAAGACCGGTCTGCCAGCGACCATCGAAGGGGCGATCCGCTCCGGCACTCGCGCGGCTGATCTCGTCGCTCGATCGTGAAATGAGAATAGGGCCATGCATCTTGTCTCCCTCGAGCCGAAATCGCTCCGGTTGAGCCTCGACGACAGCATCGAGGTGGCGACCCGCGCGCTCCTCGCCCTACAGCAACCGGACGGACATTGGGTGTTCGAGCTGGAGGCGGACGCGACGATTCCGGCCGAATACGTCTTGCTGCGGCATTACCTGGCCGAGATGGTCGATACGGAGCTCGAAGCCAAGATCGCCGCGTATCTGCGCCGCGTCCAGGGCGAGCACGGCGGTTGGCCATTATTCCACGACGGTGCCTTCGACATGAGCGCGAGCGTGAAAGCCTATTTCGCGCTCAAGATGATCGGCGACGGTGTCGATGCCCCGCACATGGTCCGCGCCCGTGCGGCGATCCGCGCGCACGGTGGTGCGGCGCGCTCGAATGTGTTCACGCGAGTGATGCTGGCATTGTTCGGATTTATTTCCTGGCGGGCCGTCCCGATGATGCCGCTCGAGATCGTGCTGTTGCCGCGGTGGTTTCCCTTCCACCTCGACAAGATGTCCTACTGGAGCCGCACCGTCATCGTGCCCCTCCTAGTACTGATGGCGCTGCGGCCGCGCGCGCGCAATCCAAAAGGAATCGCCATCGACGAGCTCTTCCTCGAGCCGCCGCACACGATACGTCTCGCGCCGAAGGCGCCACAGCAGAAGGCGACGTGGTTTTGGTTCTTCCGCGGCGTCGATGCCGCATTACGTTGCATTGTTCCGATGTTCCCACGTCGCTTGCGGCAGCGCGCGAGCGACCGCGCGGTCGCTTGGGTGACGGAGCGTCTCAACGGCGAAGATGGCTTGGGCGCGATTTTTCCGGCGATGGCGAATAGCGTGATGATGTTCGACGCGCTCGGTTATCCGGAGCATCATCCCCAACGCGCGACCGCGCGTCGATCCATCGAGAAGCTCCTCGCGGTGCACGAGCGCGAGGCCTATTGCCAGCCTTGCGTTTCGCCGATTTGGGACACCGCGCTCACCTGTCATAGCCTGCTCGAGACAGGGGGGGATCGTGCCGTTGCGCAAGTCCACAAAGGTCTCGACTGGATGACGCCGAGGCAGGTGCTCGACGTCAAAGGCGATTGGACCGCGCGCCGGCCCGATGTCCACCCGGGCGGCTGGGCGTTCCAGTACGCCAATCCACACTATCCCGATGTCGACGACACGGCGGTGGTGGTGATGGCGATGGACCGCGCACAGTGCTCGAGCACGGGAAGCGACTATAGTGCCCCGATCGCTGCGGCACGCGAATGGATCGTGGGGATGCAGAGCGAGAATGGCGCTTGGGGCGCGTTCGATGCAGACAACGAATACTACTATCTCAATAATATCCCGTTCGCCGACCACGGCGCCTTGCTCGACCCGCCGACGGAGGATGTGACGGCGCGTTGTGTTTCCATGCTGGCGCAGATCGACGAGACAGCGCCAAACAGCGCGGCTGTCGCACGCGCCCTCGATTATTTGCGCCGCACGCAAATGGATGAAGGAAGTTGGTACGGTCGCTGGGGCATGAACTACATCTACGGCACCTGGTCGGTGCTATCTGCTCTCAATGCCGCCGGCGTCGACCATGCCTCAGCCGAATTCCGCAAGGCGGTCGCATGGCTCGTCACGATCCAAAATTCCGACGGCGGCTGGGGAGAGGATGGCACGAGCTACAAGCTCGATTACCGCGGGCACGGGGGCGCGCCGAGCACGGCGTCACAAACGGCTTGGGCGTTGCTCGGCTTGATGGCGGCAGGGGAGGGCGACCATCCTGCGGTCAAACGTGGCATCGACTATTTGCTGCGCACGCAAGGCAAGGATGGCTTCTGGAACGAGCCGTGCTACACGGCAACCGGCTTCCCCCGCGTATTCTACCTTCGCTACCACGGCTATTCGAAGTTCTTCCCACTGTGGGCGCTCGCGCGCTATCGCAACCTCAAAAACGCCAATGCGCGCGCGGTGTCGTACGGGATGTGAGTTTGCTTGCTCAGCTCCCGCGGCGACCGCGATTGCGTCCTCGCATTTGAGGCGGTCCAAGAGGCTCTCTTCGACGTTGCTGGGGACGAGATGCCGTCGCAATTGTCGTCGGAGCCTGGCGCTTGCTTAGCCCTCGACCGCGGTGACGTCCGCTTTAGGTTGGCGCGTTTCAGCTGCGCGCCAGCCGCTTGCAACGAGAGTTGGGCTGGGGTATAGGTTCAATAGGTTGAACTTATCCATATTATGAAACTAAACGCGACCTCAGCTGTCAAGTCGCTCGACCGTGGACTCGACATCCTCGAGTATGTGGCCGGTTGTTCCGAGCCGCCGTCGTTTTCGCAATTGTTGACGAGCTTAAGCATTCCTCGCAGCAGCTTGTTTCATCTGCTCACAAACTTGCTGTCGCGGAACTTCCTGGAGCGTGATCCGAAGACCGAGCGGTACCGCCTTGGAGCGGAGGTCGTTGAGATCGCAAGGAAGGTCCAAAGGCCGTCTTTGCGCGATCGGGTGACGCCGCTGCTGCACCAGCTCAGCCTGGAGGTCAGCGAAACTTGCGGCTTCTATGTCCGACGTGGGGACTCGGTAGAGGTGGTCGCTTCCGCAATTAGTACGCAGGCGCTGTCGTACACCATGAAGGCCGGCATGAATGCGCCTCTCTATGCCGTTTCTGCGGGCAAGATCATGCTGTCGGAGCTACGTCCGGAGGAGCTAAGCCAATATCTGGCTCGCGTGACGTTCGCGCCTGTGACGCCGCATACAGTCCGGTCCAAGAGCCGTCTGAAAAAAGAGATTGGGAAGGTCAAAGCGACAGGCTTCGCCTATTCCCGCGAAGAGTTCACGCTGGGAATTACGGCCATCGCCACTGCCGTGCGCAGTGAAGCGAAAATTCACGGCGCCATCAATTTAGCGGTGCCGACCGCCCGTTTTACGCGTAGCCGGGATGCCGACTTTCGTGAGGCGCTACGCCGCGCAGCGCAGATCATTGCGAATGAAATAAGCAGAGAACTGTGAGCGCGCATCGGGAGCGACATGATCAAACCCTGGCTCTTTGAATTCTTGCCCGAACTGGGCGGTCCAAGCGTAGAACCGGATGCTCGCGATGTGGCGGCACTCTTCGCGCGCTACCTCGATCTGTGGGTGCAGGACGAGGCGCTCGGCTTCGAAGGCATATTTTTCAGCGAGCATCACTTCGGCCGCTCCTACTCCGCCTCGCCGAATCTGCTGATCGCCGCGCTCGCCTCCCGAACGAAGAAGCTTCGTCTCGGAGTTATGGGGGTCGTGCTGCCTTACTACCATCCGGCGCGGGTAGTGGAGGAAATCGGCATGTTGGACCACTTGACCGGCGGCCGGCTGGAGATCGGCACCGCGATCGGCGTGCCGCAGGAGCTCGCTCGTCTGAACATCACGATGGCCGAGGCTCGCGAGCGCAACGACGAAATTGTCACGGTGATCGATGCTGCCTTGGCCAATCGCGTTGTTTCCCACCGCGGCAAGTATTTCTCGTTTTCCGATCTTCGGCTTCTGCCGCGGCCGTTGCAGCAACCGTCTCCGCCGCGATGGACGACCGTCGTCAGCGCAGAGTCGGCAAGGCGGGCCGCTCGACGGCGGATAAAGATCAGTACCGGTTTCAATTCCACGCAATTGATCAAGCGAATCTTCGACGCCTATCGCGAGGAAGCGGACGCCGCCGGCTTTCACGCGGGCCCCGAATACTTTGCGCTACGGCGGCGTGTAACTGTTGCGCCGACGCACGACCAAGCACGTCTCTATGCGAAGGCTGTTGCCGATCGCTTGAAAAGCTTTGTGGCCGAGGACGAACGCCTAAGCGCAAATGTGCCTGACGCGCCGGCGCCCTCCGGCGGGTTCACGCTTAGCGACGACGAATTCATCACCGGCACATCGAAGGACGTTGCGCAAAACATCATCGAACAGTGCCGAGCCGTCGGTGCCGGACATTTTCTCACGGTGCTCAACTGGAGCGCACCGGTCGACGAAGTCGCCCAGGCTCACGAACTGTTCGGCAGCGAAGCTATTCCCTTATTGCGGACGGCGTAAGTGAAGGCCCCTTACTCGGCCGCCTCCATCGGCGTGACGGCGGCCCGCTTCTTCTCGGTTTCTTGGATGGCCGCGAGTTCGTGCTCGACGTGGCGCGAGAACACGAATTCAGCCGCGCGCTGGCCCTCCAGGGGAATTTCCGGCGCCATCGGCCCTTGGGTGCGCGGGCCGAATAGAGCCACCTTCAGCGCCTGTAAGGGCTGCGAGATCGTCGCCTCGGCCGCGGTCGGCTCATAGCCGCAATGGGCCATGCAGTTCGCGCACTTCTCGTACTTGCCGGTGCCGTAGGAATCCCAATCGGTGGTCTCCATCAATTCGCGGAATGTCCTGGCGTAGCCTTCGCCCAGCAGGTAGCAGGGCTTCTGCCAACCGAAAATGTTGCGCGTCGGCATGCCCCACGGGGTGCAGTGATAGGTCTGGTTGCCAGCGAGAAAGTCGAGGAAGAGGTTCGAATGGATGAAATTCCATTTCTTGCCCCGACCCATGCTGAAGACTTTGCGGAACAATTCCTTGGTCTTTCTGCGGCTGAGGAAATGCTCCTGGTCCGGCGCGCGCTCATAGGCGTAGCCGGGTGAGATCGACACGCCGACGCCGAGTTCCTTGGCGTAATCGAGGAAGGCTGCGACGGCTTCGGCCGGATGGCCGTCAAAGATCGTGGCGTTGACATTGACGGTGAAGCCCTTGGCCTTGGCGGCCTTGATGGCGGATATGGCTCGGTCGAATACGCCCGGCTGACAAACGGACTTGTCGTGATGCTCGCGCAGTCCGTCGAGATGAATGGAGAAGAAGAGATAGGGCGAGGGCTCGAACAGATGCAGCTTCTTCTCCAGGAGCAGTGCATTCGTGCAGAGCGAGACGAACTTCTTCTTGGCGACCAGGCCCTTCACGATCTCGCCGATCTCGCGATGGATCAGCGGCTCGCCCCCGGGAATGGCCACCATCGGCGCGCCGCATTCGTCGGCGGCGTCGAGGCACTGCTTGACCGTCAGCCGGCGGTTGAGGATCGGATCGGGATAGTCGATCTTGCCGCAGCCGACGCAAGCGAGGTTGCAGCGAAACAGCGGCTCCAGCATGAGCACGAGCGGGTAGCGTTTACGCCCCGACAGTTTCTGCTTGAGGATGTAGGCGCCAATGCGCATTTCCTTGAAAAACGGGATTTGCATTCTTTCTGTCTTCCTGTTTGCCGCTTCAGAGCTGTTGGTCAACGCCTCAGCCCGTCGCCAGTTCGCGGGGTAATCGGAACTCAATATGCTCTTGCCGGCCGGGGAGAGTCGAGACTTCGACCTCGCCCAGCTTGCGCAACGTGTTGATGACGTCCTCGACCAGGACCTCCGGCGCGGACGCGCCGGCGGTGATCCCGATCGTTTTCGCGTCCTGGACCCATTCCGGCGCAAGCTCGCTGCCGTCGGCAATGAGATAGCTCGCAATGCCGGCCTCGGCGCCGATCTCGCGCAGCCGATTGGAATTGGAACTATTCTTGGCGCCGACGACGAGAATCACATCGACGTGATGACTGAGTTCCCGCACCGCCGACTGCCGGTTTTGGGTGGCGTAGCAGATGTCTCTGATCTCCGGCCCGACGATGTTGTTATAGCGCCGTTCGAGCGCCGCAATGATCCCGCGAGTGTCGTCGACGCTCAGCGTGGTCTGCGTGACATAGGCGACAGGCGTATCGGGGGGAATATCCAGGGCTTCGACGTCCTGTTCACTCTGCACCAGCACCACGGGCCCGTCGATCTGGCCGAGCGTGCCCTCGACCTCCGGGTGCCCGGCATGGCCGACGAGGATGAGCACGCGGCCTTGGGCCACGTAGCGCTTGCCCTGGTTGTGCACCTTGGTCACCAGCGGGCAGGTGGCGTCGAGCACCGGCAGCTGACGTCCGGCTGCCTCGTTCACCACGCTTTTGGCGACGCCATGGGCGCTGAAGATGGTCACCGCGCCCTGCGGCACCTCCGAGAGTTCCTCGACGAATATGGCGCCCTTGGCCCTAAGGCTATCGACCACGAATTTGTTGTGAACGATCTCGTGGCGCACGTAAACCGGCGGGCCGTACTTCTCGAGCGCCCGCTCGACGATCTCGATGGCGCGCACGACGCCTGCACAAAATCCTCGAGGCTGCGCGAGAATGACCTTGATCGCCCTGCGCGGCTGCTTGTCGCCCGCGGACGCGCCCGGCGCACCTTTGCGAACGGCTCGGGGTTCGGCGCGGACGGCCTCGGCCTCGCGGGTGCGATCACGAACTGCTTGCGCAGGACGCGTTTGTGCGGCAGGGGGGATCGGCGTAACAGGCATGATTCCGACATTTTCCCACATCGGTTCGGGCAGGCACAGCCCAAAATGCTTATGAATTTGCGGTTGCGTGACCCTTCGCCGCCCCTGCGAACTTGACGTCGCTTGGCGGGTTAACTCGACTTGATCGATGTTCTGGCAGTGTTCCTGTGCAACCTTTAGTCGTTGTCAACGCACTGAATTGCCTGTTATGCCGCCGGCCAGACCGACCTATGTCTTCTGATCGGACCCCAATCGCATAGCCCCCAGGACTAGGCATGCTGCAGCAGGCGATCGTTAGTATTGTCAATTATTGCACCCGCTACGCGGCGCAAATCATAGCCATTGCAGCGGTTTTGGGCGTTGCCACCGCCATCTATGCGGCTGCTCATTTCGCCATCGACGCCGACGTCAACAAGCTGATTTCCAAGGACCTGCCATGGCGCCAACGCGAGGTGGCGTTCGAAAAATCGTTCCCGCCAAAAGAAGAGAGCATACTCGCGGTCATCGATGCCCCGACATCGGAATTGGTGAGCCAAGCGACGACGGCCCTGATCGAGAAGCTGGCCGGCCAGAAGGACCTTTTCCGCTCGTTTGTGGAGGCGGGGGGAGGACCCTTCTTCCAAAAGAACGGACTTTTGTTCTTGCCCACGCAGGAGGTGGTCGCCCTCACCAAGAAGCTCGGTGAAGCCAAGCCGCTGATCCAAACGCTGGCACAGGATTCCAGTCTGCGCGGCCTGACCACCGTGCTTAATTACGGATTGATCGGCGCGCGTATGAACCATTACACGCTCGACGATCTCTCCGGCACCTTGAACATGGTCTCGGACACGCTCGACGAGGCCATCGCCGGACGTTTCGCGAGCTTCTCCTGGCGCGCGATGCTCAACGGCCGACCGCCGAAACCGGATGAGCGGCGCCGCTTCGTCGAGATCCGGCCGGTGCTCGACTACGCCGCGCTGATGCCGGGGAAGGCGGCGACCGATGCCATTCGGCAAGCGGCCTCGGATTTGGAGTTCGGCACGAAATACCGTGCGACGGTGCGGCTGACCGGACCGGTCGCGATCGCGGACGAGGAATATGCCACCTTGGAAGAAGGGGCGTATGTCAACACGACCGTGACCGTCGTGGTGGTGTTGACCATTCTCTGGCTCGCTTTGCGCTCGTTTCGCATCATTTCCGCCGTCGCCATCAGTTTGGTCGTAGGCCTTTCCATTACCGCGGCGATTGGGCTCGCCCTCGTCGGCGCGCTCAACCTGATTTCGATCGCTTTCGCGGTGCTGTTCATCGGGCTTGGCGTCGACTTCGGCATTCAGTTCAGCGTGCGCTATCGCGCCGAACGTCACGAGGTGGATGATCTGCATACGGCGTTGGTCAACACCGCGCGCTATGTGGGAGCGCCGCTGACGCTAGCCGCCGCGGCAACCGCGGCCGGCTTCCTGTCCTTTCTTCCGACTGACTACAAAGGGCTATCGGAGCTGGGCTTGCTTGCCGGCCTCGGCATGATCGTCGCATTCCTGACGAGCATCACGGTCATTCCAGCGCTGTTGACCGTGTTGCGGCCGCCGGGCGAACCGGAAGAAATGGGCTTCAAAAGCCTGGCTCCGGTCGACCGCTTCATGGAGCGACATCGAATTGCGATTATCGTCGGTACGGGCCTCGTCGTTGCTGCCGGCCTTCCGCTGCTGCACTGGCTGCAGTTCGACTTCAATCCGCTCAATCTGAGAAACCCTCAGTCCGAATCCGTCGCGACGTTCCTGGAGCTGCGAAGCGATCCCAACATTGGGGCGAGCTCGATTTTCGTGCTGGCGCCGAACAAGGAAGCGGCCCAAGCCGACATGGAGAAGCTCTCCAAGCTGGCCGAAGTATCGAGCGTCAAGACCATCGAGAGTTTCATTCCCGACGACCAGCAGCCCAAGCTTGCCGCCATCCGCCAGCTCGCGACCGTGCTCGATCCGGTGTTGCGGCCCGACCCTAACAAGAAACCGCCGACTGACGCCGATAACGTGGCCGCGCTAAAGTCCGCGGTCGGCGCTTTGAAGCAAGCGGCGGGAAGCCAAACCGGGCGCGGCGCGGAGGCCGCCAAGCGGCTGTCGGAGGATCTCGCCACGCTCGCCAGCGGCGATGAAGCCCTGCGGGGGCGCGCGCAGGCTGCCATGATCCCCTCGCTCAACACGGCGCTCGATGAGTTGCGAAACTACCTGCAGGCGCAGCCGGTCACGCTCGAGACGCTCCCGCCGGAGATCGCGCGCGAGTGGGTCACGCAAGACGGGCGCTACAAGGTGGAGATCCTGCCCAAAGGCGATCCGACCGACAACGAAACGTTACGTCAGTTCGCCCGCGCGGTGCTCGCGGTCGAACCGAATGCCACCGGCGGGCCGGTTGCAATTCTCCTGTCGGGCCGCACGGTCGTCCGCGCATTCTACGAAGCCGGCTTCTGGGCGCTTGGCTCGATCACCATTCTGCTCTGGCTTGTGTTGCGTCGCTTTGGCGACGTTCTTCTTACCCTCATCCCGCTGCTGATGGCCGGCGTGGTGACGATGGAGCTGATGGTCCTGTTCGGGATGAAGCTCAACTTCGCCAACATCATTGCCTTGCCCTTGCTGCTCGGCGTCGGAGTGGCCTTCAAGATCTACTACATTATGGCCTGGCGGGCCGGCCAAACCGGCCTTTTGCAGTCGAGCCTGACGCGCGCAGTGATGTTCAGCGCGCTCACCACCGCGACCGCGTTCGGCAGCCTGTGGCTATCGAGCCACCCCGGCACGTCCAGCATGGGCAAGCTGATGGCGCTGGCGCTCGTCACGACAATGGCGGCAGCGGTGCTGTTCCAGCCGGTGTTGATGGGTCCGCCGCGCGAGCCAAAAAGGCTGAAGCGTCGCCTCGCCTCGGCCGCCGCCCCGGCCCCGGCCCCGGCTCAGGAAGCCGTTCCTGCCGGCGTCGAGAGATCCACATAGACCTGCCCATTCTTCACCTCGGTCCGGAAGGTCTTGAGGTCGGTGCAGCAGGGCGGCTGCACGACCTTGCCGCTCGGCACGTGAAACGCGCCGAAATGCAGGCTGCACTCGATGACGTCGCCTTCCAGAATCCCATCGCCCAGGTCGGCCATGGCGTGGGTGCAATAGGCCTCGGTGGCGTAGAAGGTCCCGTCGATATTGTAGACGGCGACACGCTCGCCCCCCACCTCGAAGCTCTTGACGCTGCCGGGCGGGACATCGGCAGTCGCGCAGACGGGAATGGGATTTTCTGCCATGACCGGACGACGCGCAGAGGAGACAAGTGCTTTAGCGGCCCGCGTGAAAAGTTCAATAGGGAGCCTCGCCGAGATCGTGGCGAACTCGCTGAGCGAATTGCCCCGTCCCGGATCGGCCTGTACGTTGAAGGAAAGCAAGTCACGGAGCGCGAGGAGAGACATGCCCAAGCTTGATCACGTGATCGAAGAACTCGTTACCGCGAATCGCATTCTCGCGCGAGAAGGCGTGGTGGACTCCTTCGGCCACGTCAGCGTGCGCCATCCGGACAATCCCCAACGCTATCTGCTGTCGCGTTCACGCGCGCCCGACTGCATCGAGAGCGGCGACATCATGGAGTTCACGCTCGACGGCAGTGCGGTCGACCCCCGCGGTCGCATGCCGTATCTCGAGCGGTTCATCCACGGCGCGCTGTACGAGGCGCGGCCCGACGTCATGTCGGTCGTGCACAATCACAGCGAAAGCGTTATCCCGTTCGGAGTAACCGGCAAGAAGATCAAGCCGATTTTCCACATGGGAGCGTCGATCGGCCAGGAAGTCCCGGTGTGGGATTCCCATGACCATTTCGGCGACACCGCATTGCTGGTCGAGAACATGGATATGGGCCGCGATCTGGCAAAGCACATCGGCGCGGGTGCGACCGCGCTGATGCGCGGCCACGGCGCAACCGTGGCAGGCAGGGATATTCGCCAGGCGGTCTTTGCTTCCGTCTATCTCGAGGTCAATGCGCGGCTGCAGAAGCAGGCTATGGACATGGGCGAGGTGAAATTCCTCACCCCCGGGGAGGTGAACAAGGTTGCGGAGCGCACGGGCCCCTACGGCATCAATCGGGCGTGGGAGAATTGGTGCCGGCGCGCCGGACGGCCATTCCAGGCGGAGTTGGCCTGAAGCGCGGCGCCGCGACGAACGCGGTGCGGCCACGCGTCAGCAGCTTGCGAGGGCCGTCATGTGCTATAGCCGGCGGCTCGGCTTGCCGCGCAAGCATGGAGGGGCCGAAGGGGGCCGACAAATGGCTGCCGTGCCATTCGAGCGGATCGATGCGGGTGCGCCGAAGATCGCGGCCGGCGACCCCATTCTGGTCGTCGATGACATTGTCAAGCGCTTCCAGACTCCGGACGGCGTTCTCACCGCGATCGATCACGTTTCGCTCAGCGTCGCGCCGGGGGAATTCGTCGGCGTGATTGGTCCTTCCGGCTGCGGCAAATCGACTTTGTTCAACGTCATCGGCGGCCTGCTCGATGGCTACGACGGCACGGTCAAGGTGGCGGGCGAACGGGTGCGCGGGCCGCACCGAGCGATCGGCATGATCTTCCAGGAGGAGTCCACCTTCCCCTGGCGCAACGTGATCGACAACGTGGCGTTCCCGCTCGAAATCGCGGGTTTGCCGAAAGCCCAGCGCTACGAGAGGGCGCGGCAGTTCGTGAAACTCGTCGGCCTCGAAGGTTTCGAGCGGCGCTATCCCGCAGAGCTGTCGGGCGGCATGCGGCAGCGCGTGTCGATGGCGCGCACGCTGGCGGCGCAACCGAAGATCCTGCTGATGGACGAACCGTTCGCGGCCCTCGACGAGCAGACCCGGCTCCTCCTCGGCGACAAGGTGCTGCAGATCCAGCAGCAGCTCAAGCAAACCACCCTGCTGATCACCCACAATATCACCGAGGCGGTGCAGCTCTCCGACCGCATCGTGGTGATGACCTATCGTCCCGGCAAGGTGAAGCGTGTCGTGGAGATTGCTCTGCCCCGTCCGCGCAGCTCCGAAATCGTCTCGAGCGAGGCGTTCGGGCGCTACGTGGCGCAGATCTGGAGCGATCTGCGGGAGGAAGCAAGCCGCGGGCTCGACGACGAGGAGAGCAGGAAACTGCGCGAAACCGAGACGCGATGACCACGACGTTTGCCAACAACAGATATTTTCCGGCCGCGCTTGGCATCGGCTCGTTCGTCGCTTTCATCGCGCTTGTCGAGTTGCTCATTCGCGTCGGCATGATCAATCGCTTCATCGTGCCGATGCCCTCCGACATCATCGCCGCGTTTCCCCGCGTGATCGTCGAGGAGCACGTGCTGCAGCGGTTTCTGCTCACCGCCGGCGAGGCCTTCGCGGCGAGCATCCTGGTGGCCATTTTCGGCATCGCCGGCGGGGTCGTGCTCTACCGCTATCATCTGCTGCGGCTCGCCACCGAGACCTGGGTGGCGGCGGTCGCAGCCGCGCCGCTGGTGCTGATGTATCCGCTCTATCTCGTGATCTTCGGCAGGAGCGCCATGACCATCGTCATGATGGGCTTCACCGCCGGTCTTGCTCCCGTCATCCTCAAGACCCTCGAAGGTCTGATGGCAACGCGGCGCGTGCTGATCAACGTGGGCAAGAGCTTCAATCTGACCCCGTCGCAGCAATTCTGGAAGATCCTGTTTCCCGCCGCGCTGCCGACCATCTTCGTGGGCCTGCGGCTCGGTTTGATCTTCGCGCTCATTAACATTGTAGGCGTCGAATTCTTAATCAATTTCGGCGGCCTCGGGCAGCTTATCAACGAGCTTGCCGAGCGCTACGATCTTGCGGGCACCTACGCTGCGATATGTTTCGTGATCCTGGTCAGTATTTGCGTGTTCATCCTCACGGAGAGGCTCGAGCGATGGCTGAGACCGGTAGATTGACCCTGCCAGCGGCAAGATCGTTTTGGCTGCGTCCGGTGACCGCGCTGCGCATCGCGATCATCGTGGCGGTGGTGTTGATCTGGGAAGCCGTCTCCGCGTCGGGATGGCTCTACCGGGACGTGGTTCCCTCGCTCGGCGCGATCGGCCGGGCGCTCTATGCGACGCTGAGCGACCCGACCTTCTACTTCCACCTCGGCACGACGGCCTACGAAATCGGGATTGCCTTGCTGATCGGCGGCTTGAGCGGGCTCGCGGTCGGACTATTGCTAGGCGGCAGCAAATTCTTGGCGCGCGCCTACGAGGCTTATCTTTACTATCTCGGTCCCTGCCCCAAGATCATCTTCTTCCCCATCATGATCATGTGGTTCGGCGTAGGCCCTGGATCGAAGGTGGCGATGGGTGCGATCTCCTGCTTCTTTCCGGTTGCGCTCAATGTCGCCGGCGGCATGCGCGAGATCGACAAGGTTCTGATCCGCGTGGGCAAGAGCTTCCGCGCCAACGCCTGGCAGATGATCATGAAGATCTATCTGCCGGCCATGCGCCATCCGGTGATCAACGGCGTGCGGATTGGCCTCGGCGTGGCGCTGATCGGCACGCTGCTGGCGGAGACGAAGCTCTCCAACCGCGGCATCGGCTTCCTGGTGATACAGGCTTACAGCATCTTCAACATGCCGCAGATGTATGCGCTGTTGATCATTCTGTTCGTGATCGCCATCGGCGCCAACACGCTGATCGGCCGCTTCGGCGGTCTCGACGACATCAAACGATCCTGACTGCTCGCTCCTGCGTTGGAGGTGACCAATGGTTGCAGTTGCATCAGCGGCGAGGCCGCAGCCGCTCGCTCCCCGTCTGCCGTCGCATCGTGATCCCTATTACGCCGGTCAGTGGCAGAAGCCGAAATCGGCGCATTACGTCGAAAGCATCAGCCCGGGAACGGGCGAACCGCTGGGCAAGGTGGTCGACGGCTCGGCCGCCGACGCGGAGGCGGCCATCGTCGCCGCCAAGGCCGCGTTTCGCGAGTGGCGGCGCGTGCCGCCGCTCGAACGAGCGAAGATGCTGCGCGCGATCGCCGACGTGTTGCGCGAAAACGGCGATGAGCTTGCCATGATCGATGCCGCCGACTGCGGCAACCCTTACGCCGAGATGGTGCGCGATGCACAGATGGGCGCCGCCCAGCTCGACTTCTATGCCGGCCTCGTCACCGAAATGAAGGGGGCCTCGATCCCGATGGGCCCGGACGCGGTCAATTTCTCGGTGCGCGAGCCCTTCGGCGTGGTCGGGCGCATCATTCCGTTCAATCATCCCTTCATGTTCGTTGCGGGAAAGTCGGCCGCGCCGCTCGCCGCCGGCAACACCATCGTGGTCAAGCCGCCCGAGCAGGCGCCGCTGTCCTCGCTGCGTCTGGCCGAGTTGATTGACGGCATCCTGCCGCCGGGGGTGTGGAATCTGGTGCCGGGCGGCAAGGAGGTCGGCCAGGTGCTGGCGAGCCATCCCGACGTCGCCAAGGTCGCGCTCATCGGCAGCGTGCCGACCGGCCGCGCGGTGATGAAGGCCGCCGCCGATACGCTCAAGCCGGTGACGCTCGAGCTCGGCGGCAAGAATGCGCTGATTGCTTTCCCCGACGCCGATCTCGACGCGGTCTCGGCCGCCGTCGTCGACGGCATGAACTTCACCTGGTGCGGCCAATCCTGCGGCTCGACCAGCCGCGCCTTCGTGCACGAGAAGATCTACGACGCGGTGCTCGAACGCGTGAGGAATTCGGTGAAGCGCTACAAGCCCGGCATCCCGACCGATCCGGCAACGACCATGGGTTCGATCGTGAGCAAGGCCCAATACGATCGCGTGCTCAACTATATCGAAGCCGGCAAGCAGGACGGCGCCCGGCTCATCGCCGGCGGCAAGCGGCCGAGCGATCCGCATCTCGCCAAGGGCTTCTACGTCGAGCCCACCGTGTTTGCCGACGTGACCATGAACATGCGCATCGGCAAGGAAGAGATCTTCGGCCCGGTTCTCTCGATCTTCAAATGGCGCGGCGAGAACGACATGTTGGCGCAGGTCAATCAGGTGGAGTACGGGCTGACGTGTTCGATCTGGACCAACGATCTTGCCACCGCCCATCGCGTGGCAGCGGCGGTCGAGGCGGGCTTCGTGTGGGTCAACGAGGTGTCGAAGCATTTCCTGGGCGCGCCCTTCGGCGGCTACAAGCAATCCGGCGTGGGACGCGAGGAAGGCATCGAGGAACTGTTGAGCTTCACGCGCGAGAAGAACATCCACATCAATCTCAAACGGCGCGGCGGCGCGCATTGACGCGCGGGGCGAGGGTTTCGCTGCACCGTCGATGGTTTCCCGTCACTTCAGCCGCGCGAGGAAGTAGGCGAGGTCGGCGAAATCCGCGTCCTTGAGCGGGTAGACGACATCGGACATCGACGCGTCGTAGCCGCGTCGCGAATTATCCTTATAGCCGTGCAACGCCTTGAGCAGATAATCCTCGCGCTGGCCGGCGAGCCTGGGAACGTTTTCGCGCCCGGCATAGTCGGCTTGATGACAGAAATTGCAGCGATATTGTTGCCCCAGCGCGCGGCCTCGTTCCATGCGCGCGGCGTCGGGGGTGCCGGAGACCGGCACCGGCGGCGGTAATTTCGAAATGACATCGGCGGCCCTTTGCAAGTCGCCGTCGCTGAGCCCCTTGGTCATCTCATTCATCGGTTCGGTGACGCGTAGGCGGTCACGGAACATCAACATCTGCACGGTCGCGTAGAAGGCGGGCTGGGCGCCGAGCGAGGGCGTTTCGGGAAGTTGCGACGTCCCCTTGTCGCCATGGCAGGCGAAGCAAGTTGGCAGCCGCGCGTCGAGCGGTCGCGCGCCGAGCGGCAGCGCAGCCAAACCGGCGACGATCGCCCCAATGGCGAGGCTGCGCATGTCGCCTCCGAAAACTGGGCGAACGCCGCGGAAAGGATCGAGGGCGGACACGTCGCCCTCGATCACGAGCGTCAGCGACGAACCGTCCGCTGCGAGCCGTAGCTGACCCGGTAGACCGCGCCGTTATAGTCGTCGGAGACCAGCAATGAGCCGTCCTTCATGACCATCACGTCGGCCGGCCGCCCGACATAATTGTTGTTCTGGATGAAGCCGGTGACGAACGGCTCCATCGACCTGAAGCTTCCATCCGGCTTAAGCTTCACCACCACAAGATCACCTCCGACCTTGGTGCTTCGGTTCCACGAGCCATGCCGCGCGACGATGATCTGGTTGCGGTAGGCGGCCGGGAACATCGTGCCGGTGTAGAAGCGCATCCCCAAAGCGGCCGCATGCGGGCCTAGCAGGGCGACCGGCTTGGTGAATTCATTGCAGGAGTGGCCCCATCCGAACTCCTGGTCCGGGATGTTGCCCTGGTGGCAATAGGGGAAGCCGAAATTGTCCTTGCCGGGCTGGGTCACGCGATTGAGCTTGTCTTCCGGTATGTCTTCCGACAGCCAATCGCGTTGGTTTTCGGTGAAGTAGAGTTGCTTCGACACCGGATGCCAGTCCATGCCGACGATCTGACGAATGCCGGACGCAACAACTTCGAGTCCGCTGCCGTCCAAGTTGAGGCGATAGATCTTGGCATGCCGCTCGGACGGCATGCAGATGTTGCAGGGCGCGCCGACCTGGAAATAGAGCTTCTCGTCGGGTCCGACGGTGAGATATTTCCACCCGTGCCCTTCGTCCTTCGGCAGGTCGCTGAAGATGGCGGTCGGTTTCGGCGGATTGTCGAGCTTGTCTTCGATGTTGTCGATCTTGGAGATCTGGGACAGCTCCGCGATATAGAGCGTGCCCTTGTGCAGCACGATGCCGTTGGGGCGATAGAGTCCCGAGGCGACGACCTTGACTTCACGCGTTCCGCCCTTGTCGACGATGGCGTGAATCTTGTCCTTGAGGCGGCTCGAGACGAACACCGTGCCCTTGTCGCCCTGGCGAAGGGTGCGCGCGTTGTCGACGCCGCTCGCATAGAGCTCGATCGTAAAACCCTTCGGCGCTTTGAGCTTGTCGAGCGGAAGCTTGTCCGCCGCGGTCGGGAGCGGCGGCGGCGCGACCGGCGCGAGCCGCTTTGCGGCATCGGAGTCCGGTCGGCCGATCAACGGCGAGCCGGGCGGCAATGGAGCTGCCTGCTGGGGGGAAGTTTGCTGCTCAGCCGACACCGGCGGAGTTTGCTGCTGTGCCGCCGCCGGCGGCGTGGCCGCAAACCACGTACCGACGGTGCCGGCGAGTACGAGAGCGCACGGGCGCGCGAAGTGGGTCATGATGATCCTCCCTGACCTGCTCTTTTGTTATTGTTTGATTTCATCGATGGCTACCCATTGGCGGAACAGCCTAGATCGTCAGCGTGCCGGCCTTGGCCGCGGCATAGCGTTCACCGACTTTGCCCCAGTTGACCACGTTCCACCACGCCTTGAGGTAGTCGCCGCGGCGGTTCTGGTACATGAGATAGTAGGCGTGCTCCCACACGTCGTTGCCGAACAGCACCCGCTTTGAATCCATCAAAGGCGTGTCCTGATTGGGCTTCGTCTCGAGCGCGAGCTTGCCGTCACGCGTGACGCTGACGAACACCCAGCCTGAGCCGAACACGCGCAGGCCTGCGGCGTTGAAGTCGTCCTGCAGCTTCTGCAAGCCGCCGAGGTCGCGCGTAATCGCCGCGGCGAGATCGCCCTGCGGCTGACCTCCGCCAGGACCCATGATCTGCCAGAACGTCGTATGATTGGCGTGGCCGCCGCCGTTGTTGCGCAGCGCGGTGCGAATCGCCTCGGGCATTTCCGGAAGCTTGGCGAGAATGTCCTGCAGCGGCATGGCCGCGACGTTCGAGTGATCTTTGACCGCATTGTTGAGGTTCGCCACGTAAGCCGCGTGGTGGCGATCGTGGTGGATTTCCATGGTCCGCGCGTCGATATGCGGCTCCAGCGCGTTGTTGGGGTAGGGAAGCGGTTCGAGCTTGAACGGGCCGGTCGGGGCCTGCGCATGCGCGTCGCGCGTGAACGCAATCGCGGCAAATGCGGCCGAGCCGACGAGGAATTTTCGGCGGGTCGAGGAGGTGATGGGGTCGAACGACATGGGCTTGCTCCAATGGATCGCACTTTCGCGTGCTCGAGAGTGCCTGTCGCGGCGCTAGGCCGGCAGGTACGATAGCACAGGCTCTGTCATGAACCAGGGATCAGGCGCGGTATTCCTCGTCTCCCGCTAAAAATCCCTCATGACCTCCGGCATCACATGCGCCGATAGGCGTAAGCGGCGTCGGTCTGCACCGCGGCAAGCTCTGCGACCCGCGCGTGGTCGGGGGCGAGGTGGCACACCGGATCGGTCGCGCTCGCATCACCGGTGAGCGCGAAGGCCTGGCAGCGACAGCCGCCGAAGTCGAGGTCCCGGCGCGGGCAGCTCGCGCACGGCTCCTTCATCCATGCGGTGCCGCGGAAGGCAGCGAAAGCAGGGGAGTTCGCCCAGATGTCGGCGAGCGAATGCTCGCGCACGTTCCAGAATTGCAGGCCGGCGATCGACTCGGCGGCGTGGCAGGGCAGCACTTTGCCCGCCGGCGTCACGTTGAGGGAGCGACGGCCCCAGCCGCCGACGCACGGCTTGGGATAGCGGGCATAATAGTCCGGCACCACGGCGTCGATGACGATGCCGCCGTGATGGCGGGCGCGCAACTGTGCCACCGCCGCCGCCGCCCGCTCGACCTGATCGCGCGATGGCATCAGCGCGGCGCGGTTCTTGAGCGCCCAGCCATAATATTGCACATGCGCGATCTCGATGCGCCTCGCGCCAAGCGCGAGCGCGAGATCCACCATCTCTCCGATCCTATCGGGATTAGCGCGGTGCACCACCGCATTGACGGTGAGCGGAAGCTTGTGCCGCACGACCGCGGCCGCGAGCGCTCGCTTCCTGGCGAATGCCCCCTCGTAGCCGGCGATGTGGTCAGCGGATCGAGCCTCGCTGTCTTGGATGGAGATCTGCACGTGGTCGAGCCCGGCTTCAGCCAACGCGCCGAGGGTCTTCTCGGTGACGCCCACGGCGGAAGTGATGAGGTTGCTGTAAAGGCCGGCCGCGCGGGCGCCGGCGGCGATGTCGACGAGGTCACGCCGCGCGCCGGGCTCGCCACCCGACAAGTGCACCTGCAGGACGCCGAGCTCCGCCGCTTCGCGAAAGACGCGCAGCCAGGTCGCGGTGTCGAGCTCGTCTTCCCTTGCATCGAGCGCGAGCGGATTCGAGCAATACGGGCAGCCGAGCGGACAGCGATGGGTCAGCTCGGCGAGGAGCCCGAGAGGCTTATGCAGCATTGCGGAACCTGCGAAGGCCGCGTGGTCCGAAGGCTCGTCGGTGACTTTATCACAACTCCAGAAGCCGCTTGTCGGCCAAGCCGCGCAACAGCGCGCTCACATCGGCGAGAATTTTCTCACGCGGCGCCGCATAGCTCTTCGCGAGGTCGTCGACGATCTCGCCGAAAGTGACCTCGCCGGTGCAGCGCCTGATGATCTCGGCCGCGATCGCGTCGGCCTTGAACACCCGCTCAGGCGCAAGCAGGACCCAGCCGCCCTGCGCCTCGTTGTGGACGAGCCGCACGCCGCGCGGCAGTCGCGGCCGCGCCTCGGCAGGGATGACGGCGCTCGAATCGCTCAGGCGGCGCTCCTGTCCTGCGGCACGAAGGCGCCGGGCGGAATATGCTTCGGCGCCACATAGGCATGATAAAGCGCATCCAGCATGGCCCATAGCACGTCGCATTTGAATTCGAGCGCTTTCAGCACGGCCTGCTGGGCATCCGGCGTCTTCGCGTGGCGCTTGACGTAGTCGAGCGCGAAGTCGGAGTCGCGCTGCGCCAGCGGCGGGCGCGCGGAGAAATAAGCGAGCGTGTCGGGGCTGACGAAATCATAGCTCGTGAGCATGCCTTCGAGCCGCTCGCTGATGATCTGCGGCGAAAACAATTCGGTGAGCGAGGAGGCGGCGGCCTCGAGCAGCGTCTTCTCGCGCACGAAGTGCACATAGGCTTCGACCGCGAAACGCGTCGCGGGAAGCAAGCCGGCCAGCGAAACGACGTAGTCGCGGTCGAGCCCGAGCCCGTCGGTCAGCTTGAGCCAGCGCGCGATGCCTCCATCCCCGTCGTGCTCGCCATCGTGATCGACGAGGCGGCGCCGCCACTCGCGGCGCAGCGCCGGATCATCGCAGCGCGCGATCAGGCTCGCGTCCTTCCGCGGGATCATCGCCTGGTAGTAGTAACGATTGAGAGCCCAGGCCTGCACCTGGCCCTTCGTGCATTGACCGCCGTGCAGCAGCACATGGAACGGATGCAGGCGATGATAGCGTCGCGCGCCGATGTCACGCAGTTGCGCCTCGAGTTCGGATGGCGTCATCGGCCTCACAGCGCGATCTCCATTCCGTCCTCGGCGACCTCCCATCCGCTGCGCTCCACCAGCACGCGCTCGGGCGAACCCTCGACCAGGATCGGATTGGTGTTGTTGATATGCACATAGATGCGCCGCCCGGCGAGGCCCTCGAGTGCGGCAAGAGATCCCGCTGCTCCGTCGATCGGCATGTGCCCCATGCGACGGCCGGTCTTGGCGCCGGTTCCGGTGGCAATCATCTCGTCGTCGCGAAAAAGCGTGCCGTCGAAAAAGACCACGTCGGCGCCGCTCATCCGTGCCATCATCGCTTCGGTCACCGCGGCGGCGCCGGGGATGTAGAGCATGCGCGCGTGACCGGCATCAATCTCGACGCCGACATTTGCCGCCGTCTCGCTCGCGGTATCCGGATTCTCCCCTTCGAGGTAGAGCGGCAGCTTGCCCGGGACCGTGAACAGTTGCGCCTGCAATCCGCCGGGAAGCACGAGCGGGGCGGCGGGAACCAGCGCCTTGCGCGTGACGACGTCCGGCGCTAGCGCGCCGAAGATCGGGTTCTCCGCGAGCGCGGCGAGCGTGACGGCGGTGGCGCAGAGGAGGAAGGGCTCGCGTTCGCGCAAGCTCAGCAAGCCCGCGACCTGATCGATCTCGGCGCCCGTGAGCAGCACCGCTTTGATAGGGCTTGCGCGCGTTCGATCGCGCGGATGCAGCGCCTGCGATTGGCGAATCTGCTGGGGAAGATCGGGGGAGGCGTTGATCAACGTCCAAGTTTCGCCGTCGCCGGTGACGGCAAGGCTTGCCTGCGTGCGCGGGCGCACGCGCCCGTCACCAGCCCATGCCAGACGGCATGTCGGGCAATGACAATTCCACTGCGGAAAGCCTCCCCCCGCCGCCGAGCCTAGGACGCGGGCGGTCAATCGCCCCATTCAGGATCGACGCAAATGGGCCGGATCAGAACTCGGCCGGCAAATACCCGTTGATCTCCAGGCCGACGCAGATCTCAACGAGGGTCGGGGTTGTCCAGGCCATTGGTCGCCTTCCCTAGCGTTTTCGAACGGGAACAAAGTAGAGCGCGCGCGGGGGGTACGCAAGCACCCGCGGCGCATGCGCGGAGGAAGCAGGACTTTCGCCCCTCGCACAGAAAAACCGGACCCTTGCGGGTCCGGTGCAGTTCGTCGGCGCGGGGGCCGACAATCACCTTCCAGAGGGGAACAGCTGACGACGCTACGATTGCAATCTGGGAGGATGGGCAACCGTCTGCCGCCAGTGCGCGCAGTATGCCGCCGTGATTTTCCCACACAACGCAAAGGGTTGCATGCCAGCCATGCGACAACCGGCAGGCAGACGGAGATCACCTGTCGCGCAGCTGTCGTCTAGAAGTGCCAGCGCTGCGCTTTCGCGACCAGGAAATCGCGGAATACCTGCACGCGCGCCACCGTTTTGAGTTCTTCCGGATAGACGAAATAGGCATCGAGCGCGATCGTGTCGGATTCGCCGAACAGCTGCACGAGCCCACCGTTCTCCTCGACCAGATAGTCCGGCAGCAAGGCGACGCCGATGCCGCGCTGGCACGCGCGCAGCAGGCCGAGCACGTTGTTGATGGTGAGCGTCGGCGTGCGCGCGCCCTTGCTGTCGCGCCCCACCTCGGTCAGCCAGCGCCGATTCTCGAGATAAATCGGCACCGTGCTGCCGCCCAACAGCAGGATGCGGTGGTTGTCCAAGTCATCGAGCGCGCGCGGCGTGCCGAAACGCTTGACGTATTCGGGTGAGGCGTAGGCGTGGAAGCGCACCGAGAACAGTTTGCGCTGGATCAAGTCGGGCTGCGTCGGCAGGCGCAAACGGATCGCCACATCCGCCTCGCGCATCGCCAAGTCGAGTTCCTCGTCCGTGGTGATCAGCGTGACATGGACGTCGGGATAAAGATCGATGAATTCCCCCAGCCGCGGGGTGAGCCAATGCACGCCGATGCCCGGCGTCGTCTGCACCCGCAGCTCGCCGTTCGGACGCTCGCGGCTGTCGGTCAGCTTTGCGCGCGCGGCTTCCAGCTTCATGAAAACGTCATGCGCGGTATGGTGGAGCAGCTCGCCTTGCTCGGTCAGAATGAGACCGCGCGCATGGCGGTGGAACAGCGACACGCCGAGTTCCTGTTCGAGCGCCGAGACCTGCCGTGACACCGCCGATTGCGACAGCCCCAGCTGTTCGCCCGCATGCGTGAAGCTGCCCGCTTCCGCGGCGGCGTGAAACACCTTCAGCTTGTCCCAATCCATGGTCATCTGCGGACTCGGCAAGGGCTTTACTCCGCCGCAACGGCCGGCTCCGCTTCGCCCTGGAGGGCGAGGAAGCGTTCCGCCTCGAGCGCTGCCATGCAGCCTTGGCCGGCAG
>Ga0306926_10000079_pt1 | contig 74902 bp, 75 predicted proteins | sample flu12Cox44000178_FD_203759 | JGI IMG/M metagenome (GOLD analysis project Ga0306926, IMG submission 203759) | Lab enrichment of tropical soil microbial communities from Luquillo Experimental Forest, Puerto Rico - flux8day.12C.oxic.44.000.178 (v2)... | ecosystem: Environmental > Terrestrial >... | reverse complement strand
GGCCCCACAGTATGTGAAAGGGCTAAGCGGGCCCGCACATCGCGAATGATCCGAACACTCCGAATCCTCGGCTATCGAGTCGAACCTTTGGGAACCCCGGCATGAGGAGTCCAATTTTCGACCCTGTTTACGGTCTAAGCGCGTAATAGCTAAGCAAGCCTCGTTGACCTGCGCCGTCAGATCATCCTCCCTTCGCAACTTTTCCTGCTTTGTCCGTTCTCATTCCAGAGAGAGCCTTGAGCATATACACTCTCTCGGAATGATTCACGGAGAGGCCATGAAACGAATTCCCGTGCTCGCCCTTCTTTTGCTTTCTTCCTCGATTCTCTTTGCTCAAGCGCCCAACCTCACCGCTGGGCCCAATACTCTCTTCACCGGTGCCGATGGCAAATTTGAAGCTGCGCCCGACACCGGGCTGGTGCAGTTCAACATTTCCGCCCAGGCCGACAACGCAAAAGCAGCTTACGATCTTGCCGCCAAGCAGGCCGAGCAGACCCGCCAGATCATGCGCGACAACGGCATCGATCCCAAGAGCGCACAGATCGGCTCGTACTCCATCGATCCGATGTATGACTGGAAAACTGCGAAGCGCAAGCTCGTTGGATATCGCGTCTACACCGGTGTAACTTTGAAATTGAAAGCTTTCGCGAAGATTGGCCCCCTCACGCAACAACTGGCCGACGCCGCCGTCAGCGAGAGTCAGTCAATCAGTTACACCCTCGACAACATGGACGATGCCAAGAGCAAAGCGGTTGAGGATGCCTATCGCCGCGCCCGTGCTTCGGCCGAGGCGCTTGCACGCGCCGCTGGAAGAGCAGTAGGCGAGCTCTCCTACGCCACCGTCGATACCTATGAGAACATCCGTCCGGTAGCGCCAATGCCGCGCGTGATGATGGGGGCCGAGGCGAAAGCGGTACCCGCCCCTATGGAGGAGTTCACTCCTCACACCGTCACCGTAACGGCTCATGTGAACGCGCTGTTTACGCTGAAGTAGTTCGCCGGGCCGGCCCGGGATTGTTCTCAACCGACGAATCGCAGTTCGAAAGAGCCGCTAGTGTGAGTCTGCCGGCACATTCCGAAAGCCGACCACGTAGGGACCCGTCTCCTCATCGATGGTGTAATCCGGCGGCACCTGGAACAGCAAAGGATCGGGCTCGGCACGGTCGATGTGCTGCATCCTCACCACGGACTTACCCGACCGTGGATCCGAGCACTTCGACAGCAGGGTGATCCTCAGTTGCTCGGAGCGCCATTGGTCGCACACTCGGACGAGCGGCCGGTCGTTGCCCTCGGCCCCGGTCGGGGTGGTCATTGTAATGCGCGGTCCCCACCACTGAAATCCCATCGATGACGTCAGTTCCCAGGGATTCCTTCTTGAGCCTGCCGTTTTTCCTGTGACCCGGCTGCTGAGACAGGTTTGCCAGCGGGCGTGCGCGTCGCCGTCATTGGAACCAGCATTCCCTCGGATCTAACCGGTTTCTGGGGCTCTGACGGAATCGGAACCGTGAAGCGATGTGCGATGTGCTTCTCGGGATCCAGCGTGTAGGAATACCCCGCTACCGGATCATAAATGTGAATCAGCCGAAGCCCCGGCTCCCTGGTGCCGTTCTGATCGGTCACACTGGCAAAGATCGGCCGCTCGGAACGCGTGCGCCCTTCGGAGTCGCGGTACATCTGGGACATTTCCCGCGTCTGATTGATGTGAGTACCATTCGACAGCGTCTGGGTGTGCTCGAGAACCTGCTCTGCAGAGTAAGGTTGTCCTGCAACCAACCCGCCGCCCATTTCTTCTAGCACCCCTGGGCCAGCGACAAGAACGCGGCCAGACACTATTCTGCCGTTGCGGACCGTGCCCTGCGATCCCCTCACTCCATCGTCAGACTGGGCAAGGGTGATTTAGCTGCCCACCAACACAATCAGGACTAACCCGGGAGCAAAGCGAGAAAAGTCTTTCATGGCCGTTCCTCGTTCGAATTCTGGGGCCGCCCGCGAAGGGGAACTTCAGCGGGCTTGTGCGTGGGCAGCGCCACGCATTTGGGAACGGAAACCTGGGCCGAATTTGCAGCTACGATCGTGGCACGCGGCTGCTATCCAATGGCACGGGGCGCTGAATCACCATCTCCACCGATGTTCCCGGCTCCAGGCGCACATCTCCCCCGCGCGACAGCATCCCGATCGCTGCACCAACGCCAGCCCCGATTCCGGCCCCGATTCCCGCTCCCTTCCAGGTACCGGTTCCAAGACCACCAATCGCCGCGCCTGTCCCGGCTGTTTTGGCAGCGGTCTCGATTTTCTTGCCGCTGTCGCTATCCTGCCGGACCGTGCCTTCGCTGTCTTTCATTGTGGCATGCTCCGCGCCGGGCACGTTCTCCAGGGCCCCGGGCAGCATCACGGTATAGCCGCTGGGATAGATCATCGACGTGAAATGAATCATCAACTCGGCTCGGCCCTTGACGTGCCCGCCGCGTTGGATGTGGCTAATCTTGCCCTGTACGTAGGTGCCCACCGGAATCAGAATTCGATCGTCCAGCGCCACGGGGAAGGTGGTCTCGGCATACACTGCATCCCCTTCACGCGCCGTCTTGGTAGAGATCGCTTGTTTCAAGCGAAGCGGGACCTTCGTACCCGCGGGAATCTCGATCGTCTGGGCCTTGCGCTGCGCGCTGGCCTGCGAATCACCCGGAGTCTGACCGAAGCTTGCGGCCGACAACGCTAAGCAAACGACGCTGGTGCGAATCCAAGGCATAGGTTCATCTCCCGTCGATGATGTCCAGGCCAGACCTACCTCCCGCCCCAAGTCTCTAGCGAATCTATTGCTTCAGGGAGTGCCTCGACTGCACGCTAGGATGCAAGGTTGTACATCGGAGTTGACTGCGAGGCAAGCTCAAATCCCGCGCGTTCCCATCTGGGAAATGGTCCCTGAGCCCGCAACCCGCCTGCCTAGCCTCCCCGGCGCACAATGTTTTCCCTGACGTTGCCCATGAACTGGGACTGCAGTTTCTGAGCGCACAACTCCCCACAGACATGCAGGGTCCCTTCCCGCTCCGCAATCTCTTCGTCCCACGGGCACAGGTAGAGCACCGGGATGCTGAGATCCGCAAAGGAAGTCCACATCAACCACCAGCGGTCATCGGACCGCTTTAGAGTGCCACAATTGGGTCCTGCGCACCGGTAAAAGGGATTTTCCGGAGCTTTTGGGGGAACCGGGTTCGCCAAAACTTTGTCTCCTGCATGCCGCCTGAAGGCAGCTTTATTTTAGCGAAATCGAGCCGGGCCACATAGCCTTCCTAAGGTTCGGGATGGGCGTGGCTGCCCAGGCAAGCCCCTCCCCCGGCTACTTGTACAGGAGATACAATTTGCGGGTTTCCTGGAAGCGTTCGATGGCTTCGCGCCAACTTTCGGCGATGTGCTGCGGGTCCTGCCCCGCAACCAGGGCGTCGAACGTCGCCTGGTTGACCAGCAATTCTGCCATGCGGTCGATTTTGAAGTCCTTGGGATACAGCTTCAGCAGAGCTGAGGCTAACTCGATCCCGAGCTCAGGAGCGTTCAGCGTATTCCGTTCGTGAACTGCGATGCTCACGCCCTGACAGACCTGCCCGGAATAGATACTCGCGGAAGGGGTAAAGCTGACCGGGACGAATCGGACCCCCGAAATCGACCTGCCGTTCAGATATCCCGCCAGTTCGCGCGCCTTGATCCAAGGGGCTCCGATCTGCTCGAACGGCGTATCCGTGCCTCGTCCTACCGAAACGTTTGTGCCCTCGATCAAGGCGACGCCCGGGTATAGCGTGGCCTCTGTCAGGCTGCGCAGGTTCGGCGAAGGATTGACCCAGGTCAGCGCTGTCGAGTCAAACCAGTCACCCCGCATCCAGTCCTCCAAGGGGACAACCTTCAGCTTAGCGCCGATTTTGCGTTCCGCGTTGAACATGTGGGCCAACTCTCCCATGGTCATGCCGTGCCGCACCGGGAGCGAAAAATAGTTGGTGAAGCTTTCGCGGCCAGCATCAGAAACCGGACCTTGCACGAACGATCCGTTGACCGGGTTTGGCCGATCCAGCACGACCAACTCGATATCGGCTTTCGCACACGCCTCCAGGAAATAGCCCAGTGTGGTTTCGTAGGTGTAGAAGCGGACCCCTGCATCCTGAATGTCGAAGACCACGGCATCGAGCCCCTTCAGGACATCGACTGACGGCCGTCGCGCCGCATCGGTCGCTCCGTAGACGCTGTATACGGGCACGCCCGTGGCTGCGTCCTTAGAGTTCCCGACATCCGTGGTATCGAGAGTCCCAGTTACTCCGTGCTCTGGGCTGAAGATCGCTTCCAGGGACACGCCCGGGGCTTTTGCCAGGAGATCAATTGTGCGGCGGCCGTCCGCGTCTAAGCCCGTCTGGTTCGTCACCAAGCCGATCTTCCGCGTGGCTCCGATTCCTCTCAGTGCCTCGAATTCCTGCGCCTCGAGCACATCGATTCCCGTCTTCACGCTTCCATTGCGCGCAGCCAGCTTTCGGGAGGCGCTCTGCGCCTCGTTGTAACCCGTAATGCTCTCCCAGCGCAGTTTCTCTTTTTCGTCCAACGTTAGCGGCAAGGCGGCGGCCACGGCCGTGGCTACCTTGGTCCGAAGTGCGATCGCATTCCCCTGCCCGCGCGGATGCACGGCATTCGTAAGCAGGACGATGAACGTGTTCGTCGTCGGATCGATCCAGAGCGATGTTCCCGTAAAACCGGTGTGCCCGAACGAGCCGACCGGGAGAAGGTCCCCGCGATTTGAGGAAAACGGCGAGTCGATGTCCCAGCCAAAGCCGCGGACGGCGGTGGCCGTGGGCGGCTGCTGCGGGCTGGTCATTTTTCGCACCATTAGGGGGGAAAGAATTCCCGCTCCCCCGTCCAGCAACGCCTGCGCGAATTTCGCCAGGTCATCGCCGGTGGAGAACAAACCCGCGTGTCCTGCCACTCCGCCCATACGAAACGCGGTCGGATCATGCACCTCGCCACGCAACATATGATCGTGCTCGTCGTATTGAGTCGGCGCAATCTTCGCGCGCCACGACTTGGGGGGGAGATAGCGGGTGTGAGGCATCTTTAGCGGGGTAAAAATGTGCCCCGTTGCGTAACGGTCCAGGCTCTCTCCGGAAACTTTCTCGATCAACGCGCCCAGAACTACAAAGCCGACATCGCTGTAGACGAACGATCCTGACGGCGTCGCTGGCTTCTCCGCGAATGCCATCTCGTACGCGATTTCTTTCCCCTGCCATGGAGTTTTGAGGTCGAGGTCAGCCGGGAGACCGCTGTAGTGCGTCAGCAGCTGCCGTACAGTAATGTCTTCCTTGCCATTCTCCCCGAACTCCGGCAGATACCTCGCCACAGTATCGGCGATCCGTATTTTCCCCAACTCTGCCAGCTGCATCACCGCGGTGGTCGTAGCCACCACCTTGGTCATGGAGGCGATATCGAAGACAGTATCCAGCGTCATCGGCTCGGGGCGCGGCTCGAGCGCCCGATGCCCGAAAGCCTTGCGGTACACAACGTGGCCGCTGTGTCCGATGAGGACCACTGCACCCGGGATGGTTCGCTGCGAGATAGCCTGCTCGATGATCGTGTCCACTGCCGTGAGCCGAATCGGCGAAGCCGCGGACTTCTGGGAGGTTCCTTGAACGAAAGAGCTTGTGAGGAAGACCAGCAGGAATACCGTTAGCCACGACGGTGGTCGCGAGGATGACGAGTCTTGTCGAAGAACACGACGAGCGATTCCCTGCACTTTGTCTCCGATGGCCACTGGTGGATACTCCGAATGTACACAAGCCCAGGGATCGCCACAAAGTTACTCGGGTGCACAGGTGCCAAGGGCGGTACTGCACGTTTCTTTACCCCCCAAGCGCCCTTTGTTATAAACAGCCAGAGGCCGTCTCGACTGCAACAGGAATCCACACATTCCGAATCTCAGTTGGTTCCCGCGTTCCAAGATCAGGACGTACGCTTTGCGCAGGCATTCGACACGCTTCAGGAGGCGATTGCTCAACACGCCTTTGCGGCGGCCGCAATCGCGGTCACTCTGAAGAGAGACCTCTTGGCCCTGCGCGCACTAGGCAGTTTCACTTACGATCCGGCATCTCCCGGGACCTCCGCCGACACGTTATTCGACTTGGCTTCACTGACGAAGGTGATGGCCACGACCGCCATGGCCATGATTCTGTACGAACGCGGATTGCTCGACCTGGAAATGCCGGTCATTTCCGTGGTCGGCGAGTTTGCTGGAGAAGACCCCCGCCGCGACGGGGTCACGCTGCGCATGTTGCTTGCTCACTCCTCGGGTCTTCCTGCCTACGAAAAATTGTTCCTGCGGGCCCGCAGCCGTGAATCTCTGCTCGAAGCCGCCTTCTCCACCGGCTTGGCAAACGACCCCGGCACTCATGCCGAATACAGCGACATCGGATTCATCATTCTTGGCGTCGCCCTGGAAAGGCTGGCCGACGAATCTCTCGACCGCTTCTGCCAACGCGAAATCTTTGGGCCGATCGGACTGACGCAGACAACCTTCAATCCCGCGCCCGAGATCCGCGCCTCGATTCCTCCGACGGCTGACGACAAGACCTTCCGCCATCGCATCATCCAGGGAGAAGTGCAAGACGAGAATGCTTCGGTTCTGGGCGGCGTTGCCCCTCACGCGGGCTTGTTCGCCAGCTCTCACGACGTCGCCAAGTTTGCCTACGCGATACAACCCGGCAACAGTTCCCTTCTTCGCCCCGGGACCCTGCGGCTCTTCACCGCTCGGGAAATTTCGCCGCCCGGAACGTCGCGCGCGCTTGGCTGGGATACTCCCTCAGCTCCATCACAGTCTGGACAACACTTTTCTGACCAGTCGTACGGGCATCTCGGCTACACCGGGACATCGCTCTGGATCGACCCTCAGCGCGAGCTCTCGATCACGCTGCTCACCAACCGCACCTGGCCCGACTGCAGCAACCAGGCCATTAAGCGGGTTCGTCCGCGCTTTCACGATGCGATAATGGAGGCGCTTGGATCCGCAGGCACACGAGGCCAGAGTTCGCTAACGTAGAATGTCAGAAGCCACGCCCGATCAAACCTTGCGCCCAGCATGACACCACGCACTCTCAAAGACCTCGCCACCGAGCGCCCTAACCCCACGTCAAGCGATTTCGATGAGAAATCCAGTCTGGAAATCGCCCGCATCATCAACGCCCAAGATGCGAAGGTCGCGCCCGCGGTCAAGCGCGCCTTGCCACAGATTGCGCGGGCCATCGACCTTGTCGCAGCCCAATTGCGAAAAGGCGGACGGCTGTTTTATGTGGGCACCGGAACCAGCGGCCGCATCGGGGCCCTCGACGCCTCCGAGATTCCGCCCACGTTTTCTACCTCCCCGAAGCAGGTCCAGTTTCTCATCGCCGGAGGACCGAGGGCGCTCGCCGCCGAAGCTGAGGCCAGCGAAGATTCCCGCGAGTTGGGCCGATCGGAAATGAAGAAACGACAGCCGAAGAAGAACGATGTTGTTATCGGCGTCGCCGCCAGCGGTCGCACCCCATTTACGATCGCCGCCATCGAATATGCCCGATCGCAGGGCGCCCAGACTATCGCTCTCACCTGCAACCCCAACTCGCCCCTCGGGCGTGCCACACACTTTGCCATCGTGACCGAGGTCGGCCCGGAAGTGCTCGCCGGTTCCAGTCGCATGAAGGCAGGCACGGCTCAGAAAATGGTCCTCAACATGATCACCACCGGAGCCATGACCCGCCTTGGCTATGTGTACGGCAATCTGATGGTGAATCTCCGCCTGAAGAACAGCAAACTCGCCGAGCGCGGCATCACGATCCTCCAGGAGGCTGCTGACGTGGGAAGAGAGGACGCTCAGCGAGCACTCTCCGTCTCGGACCAGGATGTCCCTGTGGCGTTGGTGATCCTCAAAGCCAGGGTCTCCCGCGATCAGGCTGCTCGGGCGCTCAAAGCGGCCGGCGGACATGTCCGCAGGGCCATCGCTTTAGCTCAAAAGGGTAAACGCGTCGGGTAGGCGCTCCTGTACATTGAAAGAGGCTTATGGATAAGTTTGTCATTCGTGGCGGCACGCCGTTGCTCGGCACTGTCCGCATCAGTGGTGCCAAGAACGCTGCCCTTCCCTGCATGGCAGCGGCCCTCCTGACCGACGAAACCGTCGTCCTTGAAAACATCCCCCAGGTACGCGACATAGAGACCACACGCCGCCTGCTGGCCGCCATGGGAGCCGAGGTCGAGCTTGGCTACGGTCGAGCTCACCATCGCACTACGATCCAGGCGAGCCAGCTGAGCAGTCCCGAAGCATCCTACGAGCTGGTAAAAACCATGCGCGCTTCCACCCTCGTGCTCGGTCCTCTGGTCGCGCGTTGCGGCCGGGCCCGCGTGTCGCTGCCCGGCGGCTGCGCCATTGGCGCCCGGCCGATCGACCTTCATATCAAGGGCCTCGAGCGCCTGGGCGGGAAAATCACGCAAGACCACGGCTACGTGGAGGCCTCTGCGGAGCGCCTGCGCGGCGCCGAGATCGTCTTCGACAAGATCACCGTGACCGGAACCGAGGATCTTCTCATGGCCGCCACTCTCGCCGAGGGCGAGACCATCATGCAGAACTGCGCCTGCGAGCCCGAAGTCGCCGACCTCGCCGACTTGCTCAATAAGATGGGGGCAAAAATCGAAGGCGCCGGAACCTCGACCATCCGTGTGAAGGGTGTCAGCAAACTGCACGGCGCCAAGCACAAGGTCATCCCCGATCGCATCGAGGCGGGAACTTTCATCACTGCGGCCGCGCTCACCGGTGGCGATGTGAAGATTACTGGCTGTGCTCCTGCTCATCTCGACGCGATCCTGCAAAAACTGCAGGAGGCGGGCGTCAAGACCAGCCAGTCCCACGATTCGATTCGCGTCATGGGCGACAACCCTCTGCGCGGTGCCGACATGAACACCGAAGAATATCCCGGCTTTCCCACTGACATGCAGGCGCAGTACATGGTCGTGGCTACGCAAGCTCAGGGGACGTCCATCATCACGGAGAACATCTTCGAGAACCGCTTCATGCACGCATTCGAATTGGTCCGCATGGGCGCAAACATCCGCATCGAGGGCCGCCGGGCCATCGTTCGTGGAAAGAGTCCTCTCAGCGCCGCAGCCGTCCTTGCTTCTGACTTGCGTGCCTCCGCGTCGCTGGTGCTGGCCGCCTTGGTCGCCGACGGCGAGACTATCATCGACCGTGTCTATCACATCGATCGCGGCTATGAGCACATCGAAGAGAAGTTGAAGGGCGTGGGTGCGGAGATCCGCCGCATCGGTGAAATGTTCCCTAAGAAGGCAGCGGCCCCGGCCAAGGCGTAGGTGCCGGATTCGCACGATTCGCGAAATCGGCCAGCGAGAAGGGCGCCGATTCATCGTCATGGAGTTCCTTGACGCCCAACTCGGGTTCAATGGAGGAGCGGCGCAAATCCTGTTGAGCGAAGCCGGCATGGTACCGGGGGAACAACGCGGCGGTTCTGGCGAAAGTGAAGCATGCCAAAGCCGAATACGCGAAGCTGCAAATAAACCTTCGCCCTATTCGCGGTTAAGCGTGCTCACAGCTCCAACGCGGTCCCGTCCACGAAACCGACTCCGAAGGTATAATTCCCGCCCATGAAAGAGCTCCTGATGTTTATGGCTGTCGCGCTGCTCGCGGCTCCCTCCCTGCATGCTGCCGGGAAGAAGGTAAAGGTCAACCTGAAGAACGCCAAAGGCGAGAGCGTTGGCACGGCCACTCTAAAGGAGGCTAAAGGCGGAGGCGTCGCCATTTCCCTTGACCTCGTCAACATGCCCCCGGGCCAGCATGCCATCCACATCCATCAGGTCGCAAAGTGTGATGGCCCTGACTTCAAGTCCGCTGGGGGACACTTCAATCCCGACGGAAAGAAGCATGGCCTCGAAAATCCGGATGGCCACCACGCCGGAGACATGTCCAACTTCCGCGTCTCCGATCAGGAAACATCCTCCGCCAAGGTCATCAACAAAGACATCAACCTCGGCGCCGACAACCATTCCGTCTTTAGCAACGGCGGCACCGCGCTCGTCATTCACGCCAAACCCGACGATATGAAGACCGACCCCGCAGGCAACGCCGGAGACCGCATCGCCTGCGGGACCATCAAGCCGTAGTCATTCGCCCCCAAGAACCGAGACCCGCCCCCTGCGTTTGTGGTACAACTTCGGCGCGGCGATGGAGTTCGCCATAACCGCCCTTCCGGCTGATAACTCCTACCAACACATCCACGGGAGAACTCCATCGTGCTTGAATTCCTCGCCATTTCTATCGGCGCAGTCGTCGGAACCAACTTGCGGTATTGGATGAGCCGGTCGGCGGTACGACTGTTGGGGCCTGTGTTTCCGTACGGAACTCTGACTATCAATTTGCCCGGCAGTTTTGTGTTGGGATTTTTTCTGATGTGGACCACCGAGCGCGCGACGGTGGATCCGCGCTGGCGGCTGCTCGTAGCGGTGGGATTTTGTGGTGGGTACACGACCTTTTCGAGCTACCCCTACGAGACGATAGCCTTTTTCCAGCAGGCGCAGGGGGGCAGATGGCCGCGAATTTTGTGGCGAACAATCTGCTGGCTTGTGAGCTACTTTTTCAGACAGACACTCGCTCCGGCACCTTGCCTACAAACAACTTCCTCACCCCAAAACCAAGTACTTTTCAGCCCACCGACCCGCCGACAAGGATCGTCGCCAGCCAGAGCCATGCCGTCTTCAGCCATTCCGGTTTGAACCATTTTTTCGGCAAGAGCGAGTGCCCGGCGATCTTGATGTTCGCTGCTCCTACCTACGGTTAGAGTCGTGCGGCTGGCATTTTGTTCCCGGGCGGTTCATGTCGAGTGGTCTTTATGCTCTCCCGGGATAGAATCGGCTGGACTCTCGTTCTTGTGTCAGCCGGCCTTGGCGGCATATTGCTGAGGACCGACGAAGACGACTGGAAACGATGACAAACCTCGACATTCTTGCAATCGCCGCGCATCGGGACGATGTAGAGCAGACTTGCGGCGGGACGCTGCTCAAGATGGTCGAGCGCGGCCATCGTACGGGCATTCTTGATTTGACGCGCGGGGAGATGGGCACGCGCGGGTCTGCCGGGGATCGGGAACGGGAGGCAGCGGAGGCTGCGCGGATTCTGAAGGTGGAGTGGCGCGGGGCGCTGGATATTCTGGATGGGCGGGTCGAAAACACCTGGGAGAACAAGCTCAAGGTGGCGCGGGTACTGCGCGAACAGCGGCCGCGGGTGGTGATTCTTCCCTACTGGAAGGGGCGGCATCCGGATCATTACACGGCTTCGATGCTGGGGTATGAGGCGTGCTTTTTGGCGGGGCTGAAGAAGCTAGCTCTCAGCTCTCAGCCGTCAGCTGTCAGCACCACGGTAGGACTTCCGACGTCCTCCGCTTCAAGCTCGTTCGAAGGAGATCTCTCTCCGCATCGGCCTTTCAAGATCATTTATGCGACGCTTTACTACGATGTCCGGCCAACGTTCGTGGTGGATATCACGGAGCAGTTTGAGGCCCGGTTCCAGTCCCTGATGGCGTACAAGACGCAGTTTTCGGATCAGGATGCAGGGAAAGATCTCTTCCCTGCCCAGAAAGAGATTCGCAATCGCGTGGAGGCGATGGCGCGCTTTTACGGGATGCTTGGCGGCGTTGAGTTCGCGGAGCCGTTTTTGCAGAAGGAAGTGGGACTGGTGGATGACCTGATGATGGTGCCGGTGAAGTCGATATAAGAGCAGTTGTCGGATGTCGGTCGGCTGACCTCGCAGTTGTTGGTCGGTTGTCGTTGGTGGTTAGTTGGTTGTCGTCGGTCGTCGGCCAAAACGAAGGAGGCAGAAGCCGAAAGGTGCTTCTCAGGGACTGCCACGGTAGAGGGCGTTGGATTCTTCGAATTGGCGCAGGATGTTGTTTACGTCGCAAGGCTTCTCGCGCAGAGTTTCCGGATCCCATTCACTGCGCGGGACGGCGAAGAAATCGCCGCCGTAGACGTGGAGCGCGGCGGTTAAGCGGGGGATCGGGTTAGTGACAGAGTGGATGATGTGCTGGCCGAGGGGCTCAGCATCTTTTTCGCAGAGTGAGCGGGCGCCGACCGCTTCGACGCGTCCGGTGGAATCGTCAGGGACGCGGCGCCAAAAGATGTTGTCTTCGCGGCCGCTGTAGATGCCGATGATGGCCCACATCTGGTGGTTGTGGGGCATCAGGGTCATACGCGGACCCCAGATCACATTGAGGATAGTCAGGTCGTGGGAGCGGTAGAGGGGTTGGATCTCAGCGCGTTGCGGTTGTCCCAGGCGTTGCAACACCGAAGCGGGTTCGGAAACTGCGCGAGCGACGACTTCGCGCACGAGCCGGTGGCCGGCATCTTCCTTCAAGACCGAACGACAATCCGTAACAAACTGATCGAGATCGAAGCTCATGGCATCAGCCTTTCTGCTGCCAATGACCGCTATTTCTTGATGGCCACGGCGACACCATCGCGCACGGGCATGATGGTGGTTTCGAAATCTTTCGACTGGTAGAGCTGGCGGTTGAAGTCGAGGATGGCTCTGGTCGTGGTATCGGGATTCTTGTCAACCACCCGTGCGCTCCCGAGGACGTTGTCGGTGATGAAGAGGCCGCGTTTCTTGATGTGCGGCGGAACGAGGCGGAGGACGCGAGGGTAGTCATCTTTATCGATGTCGTTGAAGAGGATGTCAAAGGGTTCTTTCTGTTCGGAAAGGACCTCGATAGCGTCGCCGAGGTGGATGGTGATGCGGTCGGCGACTCCGGCGCGCTCGAAGTAGCGGCGGGCTTTTTCAGCGTTCTTGGAGTCGCTGTCGGTGTAATGCACTCGGCCGCCCTTGCCCACGGCGCGAGCCCACCAGACGGTGGAGTATCCGATGGCGGAGCCCATCTCGAAGACTGTTTTGGCACCGGTCATGTGGGCCAGTTGTGCGAAAAAGCTGGCCACGACGGGGCCGACAATGGGGATCCTGTTGCGGGTCGCTTCCGCTTCCATTTCGGCGAGCACCTCGTCGCGCGGGGGCAGCAGGGAGTAGAGGTAGTTGTCGACTTCGGGCTGGGTGATGAATCCGTGATGACGCCAGGTGGCGGGGTTGGGTGCTGTGGACACGGTGCGCTCCAGAAATTGCTGGTTGGGATTTTAGATCAGTTGAGAGAAAAGCGGCGGACGTGATTGTCCGCCCACATTTCTAGCTCAGGGTTTGGCCGGGTCTCATCTCGCAGACTTCGATGTTGGGGACGAGCTTCTGCAGTTCGCTGGGCCTTCCGGTGAGGACGGGGAACGTTCCGAAGTGCATGGGGATTATGGTTTTAGCTTGCAGCAGGTTGCAGGCATAGGCGGCCTCGCGCGGAGACATGGTGTAGTGATCGCCGATCGGGAGTATGGCGATGTCGGGGGCGTAGAGGTCGTGGATGATTTTCATGTCGCCGAACACATTGGTGTCGCCGGCGTGGTAGATCCTCAGGCCGCCGTCGAACTCGATCACGTAGCCGACGGCTTCACCTCCGTAGAGAATCTGGTCACCATCCTGGATGCCGCAGGAGTGGTCGGCGTGGACCATGGTGACCTTGATGTCGGCGACTCTGACGGTACCGCCTTTGTTCATCTCGACGAGATTCTCGAGACCTTTTTTGCCGAGCCAGCGAGAGAGTTCGGGGATGGCAAGGGTGATGGGTTTGTGCTTCGTGCCGATCTCGACGGCGTCGCCGATATGGTCGCCGTGGGCGTGGGTGACGAGCATGACATCCAGATGCCTGAGGTTCTTTTCTTTCTCGGGACACATGGGGTTGTTCATGACCCAGGGGTCGATGAGAACGATTTTGCCGCCCGGGGTCTGGATACGGAAGGTAGCGTGGCCGAGCCAGGTGAGGTGGATGCCGTGCAGATTCATAGTCGTTGGTCGTTGGCGACAACCTGAAATACTTTGGTTTCGACGTTTGGGCGCTGGGAAGCTTGTCTCATCCGAGTCGCGGCTCGTCGGTCCTCGGTTGTCCGCGCATTTTACACCAGACGAACATCGGCCGTTTTGGGTCTCAATATGTCTTTTGCTAACGACCAACGACCGAGGACCAACGACTGGTTTTCGATTTTTGTGTCGTGCGGAGTGGAAATTCTGTTACATATGTGTGCCGTGTCGGAACTGAAAACTCTAATTACTCGCGACCAGATTGCCCAGAGGGTGAAGGAAATGGGCGCGGAGATTTCGCGAGACTTCGCGGGGCAACCGGTAATTCTAGTCGGCGTGCTAAAGGGGGCGGCGATCTTTCTGGGGGACCTCGCCCGGCACCTCGCATTGGATGCATCGTTCGACTTCATCGGCGTCTCGAGCTACGGCAACCGTCCAAGCCCTTCGCATGAATTGAAGCATGGCTGGGACTCCACGGGCGAGGTGCGCGTCACGAAAGACGTAGACCAGTCGATGGAGGGGAAGAATGTCATCCTGGTAGAAGACATTCTGGATACCGGGCTGACGCTGACCTTTCTGAAGAAGCTGTTTCTCGCGCACAAGCCGAAGGCGTTCAAGATCGCAGCCCTGCTCGATAAGCCTTCGCGGCGGAAAATGCCGATCGAGGGAGATTATGTGGGCTTCAAGATTCCGGACGAGTTCGTAGTGGGTTATGGGCTCGACTACGCGGAGCGGTACCGGAATTTGCCGGACGTTTGCGTCGTGCCACGGGAGTAAGAATGACATACGAAGTTGTGGACCCATGAAGTGCCGATCAGTCTGCGGATGGAGCTGATGTGCTGTGGCGGCGGATTTGCTCACGCCTGTCGAGCGCGTCGAGCAGTTCTCGCAGTAACTCGTTGAGCCGATCCTCATCCTTTTCCCTCAGCACCTCCAGACAGATTTCACGCCACGCGCGGCTGTTGTCTCGATTCATGAGGATCTCTCCTAATACTCGTCACAACATGCCGGTTTGAGGAGCATGCAGCATGCCATCCCGATAAGTTGTTGCGGGCCCAGAGCGGGGTGTAGGGAGGGTGTGTAGCATGCACTCTACTACAGGGCACGAAGAGGATCTGCGGGTGTGTTTCCCTACAGCGTTGTCCGTATCGTTTTTCACGGGAATCCCGGTTAGTTTAACGGATTGACTCCGGGGGTTCCTGTTGTGTGTGCACGAGACAAAATGCGAGAGGAAGAAGCGCGGCGCGTTCGTCACATTCACGCTTTGATTGCCGATGCCATCGAGATGACGGATCCGGAAGAACTCGAGTACGTCATGGCGGAGCTGCGAGCCGCGCTCAAAGACCACATCCACAGAATCAAGGCAATGGCTGTCATCAAGCTAAGCCCAGGATTGCGTGCCTTAGATTGAGGGCTTCCTTGCACCGACCACGCTTACCTTCTGTCCACTTCCTTCCTTCCATTACGTGGGTAACGTTGCACCCCCACAGGTGCAGCGATACGCTCAGAGAGATCCCCCAATCTCGCAAAGATGCTGCTAGGTAGCAGCCTGTCCGCTCCTTCCGCATTGTGAGGGGAAACGGACTCCCGCAGAAAAGGCTCGCTGATGAGTACCGGAACAGCTCCTGCGATTGCAAAAAACGTAAGCACGCGCAGGGTTCCTCGTTACAAGCTAACCGTCCCGCTGGAGCTCACGGTGTTGCGTTCGGGCGTTCCCGACCGCGTTTCCGGACATACCCTTGAGCTGGGTGAAGGCGGGCTCGGGGTTCGCACAGCCTCGCAACTTGTGGTTGGCGAGTCGGTGCGTGTGGAGTTTCTGGTTCCGCACATGAATCTACCCGTACGGGCCACGGCAGTGGTGCGCTATCAGCGCGACCGGTGTTTTGGTTTGCAGTTTCTGCGTTTGCCAAGCGATCAACAATCGATCATCCACTACTGGAGTCGACGCGAAGGGGAGCTGGTGCTGGGGTCAAGGACGGCTCCACAACCTATCAAGCCCGCAGTCAGAGAAATAGCGGAGAGGGTTCCGCTGGCAAGCTATGTGGAAACCGAGGTGGCGGAACCCGGCTCGGGCAAGCGCAGGGTCGTCGGGTTGGTCGTGGTGCTCGTTCTTATTGGGATAGGGCTGGTCTGGTGGCGCTGGCAACAAGGGTGGGACGAGATAGAAGGACAGGCCGCAGGCAAGGAAGCAGCAGTCATGCTGCCGCAGGTGACTGTCCCGGCTGAGGTGATGGAGCATCGAGTGGTTCATAAGTTCCTGCCCGAGTATCCGCAGGCGGCGAAGCAGGCGGGGGTGCAGGGGACGGTGGTGCTGGATGCTACGGTCGGATCGCAGGGGAACGTCGAACGGCTGAAAGTGATCAGCGGTCCTGATGTTCTGTCGCAGGCCGCGATGGACGCGGTACGATGGTGGCGCTACGAACCGTATCTGGTGAATGGGCAGGCGGTAGCAATAAGAACGACCGTGCATTTGGATTTCAGGCTCGCCAACTAGCCATTCTGAGAATCTCGCCCGGCGCCTCCAGAAAAACCGCAGCACGAACGACGAAGCCGGCGCGGTTACTACCTTCCACGTAGTGACACTGAACCCTCAACCGTTCCCCTCCCCGCGGCTGCTATCATATTCGCGGTGGATTCCGTCTCAACCCAACCAGATTTCCAGATCAAAGTAGATCCTTTGCTGCTGGAAGTGGCCGACGTGGTCAACACCACGCTCGATCTGGACACGACTCTGCGCCGGGTCGCGGAGCTTGTCCGCAAAGTGATCGATTACGAAATATTCGCCATCCTTTTGTTGAATGAGCGGACGCAGGAGCTGAGGTTCCGCTTTCAAGTGGGATATCCGCGGGAGTATGCCGACCGAGCGCGGATAAAAGTCGGATGCGGCGTGACCGGACGGGCGGCACAACTGCGGAAGGCCCTGCTGATCGAGGACGTCACGAAGGAATCGGATTACATCGAGGCAATCCCGAATGTGCGGGCTGAGCTGGCGGTACCGCTGATCGTGAAGAACCGGTTGATCGGCGTGATCGATCTGGAAGCGCGAGAGCCGGGATATTTCACGGAAGAACACCGGCGGTTGCTCGAATTGATTGGTTCGCGCATGGCGGTGGGGATTGAAAATGCGCAGCTCTACACGCGCACGACCAAGCAGGCGCGGACGCTGCTTTTGCTGAATGAGATTGCGCGCGAGCTGACTTCGATTCTCAACCTGGATGAACTCCTCAAGCGGATTGCCGAGCTGCTGAACCGGATCATCGACTACCAGATGTTCAGCATCCTGCTGCTGGATGAGAGCGGGGAAAAACTGGCGCACCGGTTTTCGCTGCGTTTTCAGGAAAGCATTCACCTGAAACATGACATCCCGCTGGGGCGGGGGATCGTGGGAGCAGCCGCATCGGAGAAAGCGGCGGTGCTGGTGCCTGACGTAAGCAAGGATCTGCGGTATGTGATGGCGAACCCGGAGACGAAATCGGAGCTGGCCGTGCCGCTGATCTACAAGGATAAGGTTATCGGGGTGCTCGACCTGGAGCACACGCGGCGGGGATTTTTTACCGAAGATCACAAGCGCACGATCACGACGCTGGCGGCGCAGGTGGCGATCGCGATCGAGAATGCGCGGCTGTACGAGGAGATTGCGCGGCAGGAGCGGCGGCTGGAGCGCGACCTGCAACTGGCTCGAGAACTGCAGTTCCGCCTGTTGCCACAGGCGATGCCGAAGCTACAAAACCTCGAGGTGGCGGCTCGGTTTTCTCCGGCACGGACCATCGGCGGGGACTTGTACGACTTCGTGCAGTATTCGTTAGGGCGGCTGGGAATCGTGGTGGGGGATGTAAGTGGGAAAGGCGCTCCGGCGGCGATCTATGCGGCGCTGGTGAGCGGGATTCTGCGTTCGCATGCGCCCATGGAGCCAGCTCCCGCGGAAATGCTTTCGGCGGTGAACTTCTCGCTGAGCGAGCGGCGGATCGAGGCACAATACATTTGTATGCTGTACGCGGTGTGGGACGACGAGCGGCGCGTGCTGCAGGTTTCAAATTCCGGACTGCCGCGGCCAATTTACGTGCACGACGGGACGATGGAGATCATCGAGGCGACCGGGCTTCCTCTCGGTCTGTTCGACACCGCGGAGTATGACGAGTTTACGTTCCGCGCGAAACCGGGAGACATGTTCGTATTCTTCAGCGACGGGATTCTCGATGCACGCAACCGGGCGGGCGACATGTTCGGCAGGGCAGGCGTGGAGAAGGTGATTGCGGAGTGTCCGGACCAGTCGCCGGAGTGCGTGGTGAACTCACTGTTTGCCGCGGTGGAGGAGCATGCAGCAGGCGAAGACACGTTTGACGATCAGACGGTGCTAGCCATTAGGGTCAAAGGGAGCGCCGCGAAGCGCAAGTGAACCGCACCGCTGCGACCTCCGACGGGCGTCCTCCTGCGTTCTCTTATCGCGACGTGCGCAAGGCTTGGCTGCGGCGGGGCGGAGGGCAGGTCTTGTGCTGCGACCAGCTTCCGATCCCTGAGCTGGCGGAACGCTTTGGCACTCCTTTGTACGCGTATTCCGCGTCGGTGATCCGCGAGCGGATGCGTGCGTTTCAACAGGCCTTTCACAAATTTCCTCACACGGTCTGTTACTCCGTAAAAGCGAATTCGAACCTGGCGATTCTGCAGTTGCTGGCAGGAATGGGCTGCGGGTTCGATGTGGTGTCGGGTGGCGAACTCGAGCGCGTGTTGCGCGTGAGCCGGAAAGCCGCTGCCAAAATCGTGTTCTCGGGAGTGGGCAAGACGCGCGAAGAGATGGAAGTCGCATTGAAGGCTGGGATCCTGCTGTTCAACGTGGAGAGCGAATCGGAGCTGTGGGTGCTGGCAGAGTCGGCAGCGAGGCTACGCAAGCGGGCGCGGGTGGCGCTGCGGGTGAATCCGGACGTGGCCGCGAATACCCATCCGTACATTTCGACGGGGCTGCACAAGCACAAGTTCGGGATTCCGATCGGCGAAGCTCGAGCGTTATATGCGAAGGCTTCAGGGACACGACATCTGCAGGTGGCGGGCGTGAGCGTGCATATCGGATCGCAAATCACCGATGTGCGGCCGTTCGGCGAGACGATGGGGCGAGTGGCGACACTGGTGAGCAAACTGCGGGACGATGGGCGCGAGATTGAGTTTGTCGATGCCGGAGGAGGGCTGGGGATTGGATACGGGAATGGGGAGGGAGGCAACGCCCCTCCCTCCATCGATAACTTCGAAGAACGCGCGCAGGGCTATGCTGAGGCAGTGCTGAGGCCGCTGCGTGGATTAAATGTACATCTTCTGCTGGAGCCGGGGCGGTCGATTGTGGGGCCCGCGGGGGCGCTGATCACCGCTGTGCTTTACCGGAAGAAAAATAACGGGAAGAAATTTCTGATCGTGGATGCAGCGATGAATGATCTTCTGCGGCCGTCATTGTATGGGGCATTCCACGAGATTGTTGCAGTGCAGAGGGTGAAGGATCAGGCAACGGAGATTGTAGACGTGGTGGGCCCCGTTTGCGAGACGGGGGACTTTTTTGCACGGGATCGAGAGTTGCCGGTGGTGGAAGAGAACGACTGGCTCGCCATGCTGGATGCGGGGGCGTATGGGATGGCGCTGGCGTCGAATTACAATTCGCGGCCGCATCCGCCGGAGGTGATGGTGGATGGGAAGTCGGTGAAATTGGTCCGGCGGCGGCAAGCTGTGCGGGAGTTGTGGAGAGAGGAGAGTTAAAGTTTCAAGGTTTCAAAGTCACATCACAGCAGATCCCTCCTTGCTTGCTGGGCTCGCGTGGCGGAATGACGAGGGGGACGAACTTCAAAGCTGTCTCCGAAAAACTCCACCCTACCTCGCAAAGAGCGCACGGTAAAGGTGGCACCCACTATTTCCAGATCCCTCATTAGGCTGATTCGAAAGACGGGTTATTGCGTCGACCCGTAAATCAACTTCCCTCCTACAAACGTTTTGAGCACCTTCACGTCGCGGATCGTGATGGGGTCGATGGTGAAGATGTCGTCGCTCAGGATCACCATGTCGGCGAGCTTGCCTGGTGTGATCGAGCCTTTTTCCTTTTCCTGAAATTCTGCGTAGGCGGAGCCCATGGTGTAAGCATTCACAGCTTCGGCGACGGTGAGCTTCTGCTCCGGGAACCAGCCGTTCGGGTTCTTGCCGTCGAGGGTTGCGCGGGTGACGGCGGCGTAGATGCCGAGCATGGGGTTGAGCGGGGCCACGTCCCAGTCGGTGCCGAAGGCAAGGCGGACGCCGTGGTCGAGGAACGTGCGGAACGCGTAGGTGCGGCCAGCTCGGTTGTGGCCGATGCGCGCTTCGGCCCAGCGGCCGTCGTCGATGGCGTGATAGGGCTGCGTGGAGGCGATGACACCGAGTTTGGCAAAGCGGTCGAAATCTTTCGCGGCCATGTGCTGAGCGTGCTCGATGCGAAAGCGGCGGTCGGCCTTGCCGTGGTCTTTGACGATATCGGCGTAAAAATCGAGGATGATCGAGATCGCCTGGTCACCGATTGCATGCGTGCAGAGCTGGATGCCAGCAGCATCAGCTTTCATCATGCGGTCACGCATCGCGGCTGGTGGTTGCATTTCACCTGAAAGGAGGCCGCGGTTTCCGGGCGTGTCGCTGAATGGCTCGAAGAAGTAGGCGGTGCGCGATCCGAGCGAACCATCGGCAAAGCCTTTGACACCGCCGATGCGAAGGAAGGGATCGCCGAAAGCGTGCCGGACCCCGATCTTCGCGAGATCTTCAAAACCAACGATGGAGGGCGCGACGTAGATGCGGGTAGTGAGCTCCCGGCGCTCCAGCAACTCGCCGTAGACGCCGATGTCTTCATAGTCGGCGCTCATATGCTGCACGCTGGTGACGCCGACCGATGCGGCGTGGGCAAGGGCGCGCTTGATGGCATGCAGGCGCTCTTCGTGCGAGAGCCGAGGGACGGCTTTGTACAGCAGATCCTGGGCGGCGTCTTTGAGAGCTCCGGTAGGGGCGCCCTTGGAATCGCGGACGATCCGGCCGCCCGGCGGATCGGGAGTTTGCGCGGTGATGCCGGCAGCACGCAGTGCCGCCGAGTTCGCCAGTCCCATGTGTCCGTCGTAGCGGCTGACGAAGACGGGCGTCTCGCCGGTAACAGGATCGATCATCTCCTTGGTTGGTAGTTCGGCGGGAGACCACTTGGTTTCATCCCAGTCTCCGCCCAGGATCCATGCGCCCCTGGGAGTGACTTTGTCGCGTTCGGCGATACGACGGGTGAACTCCTCGGCGCTGGTGGCGTCGTTGAGTTGCACATTGTCGAGTTGCGCGCCGCCGCTGACAAAATGCACGTGCGAGTCGTTGAAGCCGGGGAGAAGGAGTTTGCCTCCTGCATCGAGCACCTGGGTTTTCGGACCGCGCCAGGCAGCAACTTCAGCTTCGGTGCCAGCCGCGACGATGCGGTCGCCGAGAATGGCGACAGCTTCGGCCTTGGGGTTGGCGGGGTCCACGGTCCAGACGTTGGCGTGGGTGATGATGAGGTCTGCGGCGGGTTGGGATTGGGCAGCGGCCGCCACGGCAAGCAACGCCGCGACCGCGAACAGGAGTGCTGGTTTCATTGGTGCTCCCTCTCGCGAAATCAGCTTCAACAGGGGAACCCTAGATCAACGATGGCCTCAGCAACCCAGGTTAGCGCCAAACAACGGACACGAACCTAGGGCACCGTCGTGTCAGGGCGCGAACAACCTTTGAAACTCTGAAGCCTTGAAACTTTGAAACCTTCGCTATCGCTGCCCCCATTTCAGCTTGGTGCGCAGAACTTCGAAGAAAGCGCGGCGGATACGCAGGAGCTGAACCTTGTATTCGGCCTTACGGCAAAGGACTCGATCTTCGTCGCGCACGGGCATCCCTACCTGACCGTCGACGCTCAGGTAGGCTTCCTCGTCCCCGGTTTTCATGACGATTTCGATCTCGGAGGAATCGCGCACGACCAACGGGCGGTGCGTAAGCGAGTGCGGCGAGACGGGCGTGATGACGAAGGCGTCGACTGAGGGTGTGAGGATGGGGCCTCCGGCGGCCATTGAGTACGCAGTAGAGCCGGTCGGAGTGGAGACGATGAGGCCGTCGGCCTTGTAAGTAGTTACGTAGGCCTGGTCAATGAAGAGCTCGTATGTGTTCAGGCGGGCCAGGGCGCTCTTGTTGACGATGACATCGTTGAGCGCGGAGTAGTTCATGATGGACTTCCCTGCCCTGCGCAGTTCGCAGTGGACGAGGGAGCGCGCTTCGACGGCCGCGCGCTTCTGGTCGACGTCGTCCAGAGCGTCGTACATCTCGGGAAGCGGGACTTCGGTGAGAAATCCGAGGGAGCCCAGGTTGACGCCGAGAATAGGCACACCGGCGCGGGACACGACGCGGGAGGTCGAGAGCAGTGTGCCGTCGCCGCCGAGCACAACGACAAAATCGAGTGGGCGTGTGCACATTTGCTCGCGGTCGATGACCTCAGGGCCTGAGGCATAGACGGCGGTCTCACGGTCGATGAGGATCTGATAATCGTGGCGGCGCAGCCAGTCGAAGAGCTTGGGGAGAATCTCGGCGAGCTCGCGCTTGGCGGGCTTGGCGATGATGCCGACAGCTTTTGTGCGGCTGGGGGGAGTGGTTCCGGTCGGCATGGGAAGGAGCATTGTACAAGATCAGGTCACAGGTGACAGGTGACGGGTCACCGGGCTTAGGGCTTGGGGTTCACCGTCTGGGCAAAGTGTCAGGCATCAGGTAAGAACCCTCCTGCCAGACTGCCTTCTCTCTGGCGGGGTGATTTCGGATGTGGCGGGGTCCTGCGACTACGTTCGGCTGACGCCTCACTTCGATCAGGATGACAGTTCATAAGGGGTGGTGACCAAGGCGACGGCGCGGATGTGATGCTCGAAACAGGAAGGCTGAAACTGCCTAAAACTTCGCGTAGAGCAGGAATTCCCGGTTGCCTTCCGTGCCGAGGATGGGAGAGTCGATGGCGTCGGTAAAGCGGGCGCCGAGTTCGAGCGCGCACTGGCGGACGCGATCAAGGGAGGCGAGTTGGGCAACTTCGTTGCGCACGATGCCGCCTTTCCCTACCTCGGTGCGGCCCGCTTCAAATTGCGGTTTTACCAGGACGACGAGATCACGCGGTGACTCTGCTGGAGTGCTGACGGATTTGTTTGTGGCCGGTTCGACAGAACTGGGCGGAAACGCGGAGGCGGTCACCGCGGGCAGGACCAGGGTGGCGGAAATGAAGGAGACATCCATGGCGATGAATGTGGCGAACTCTCCGAGCACCTCGTGCCTGAGATAGCGAGCGTTGGTTTTCTCCAGCAGGCGGACCCGGGCATCGTTGCGAAGGCGGAAATCGAGTTGGCCGTAGCCAGTGTCGATCGCGATGACGCGGGTGGCTCCATGCTGGAGCAGGCAGTCGGTGAAACCTCCGGTTGAGGCTCCGACGTCGAGGCAAGTGCGGCCAGTGACGTCGATGTGCCAGAGCTGGAGCGCGCGCTCGAGTTTGAGGCCGCCGCGACTGACGTACTTCAGATCATCGCCGAGAAGTCGGATGACAGAATCTTCGTTTACAGCCGCGCCTGATTTTTCGATCTTCTGATCGTTAACCAGAACTTTTCCGGCGAGGATGAGAGACTGGGCCCGCTCGCGCGACAGGACGAGGCCACGGTCTACGAGGAGTTTGTCGAGGCGAAGCTTCATGAGCGCGCGCGAGTCGCAGTTGACAACATGGCAGAGAGGTACAGGTGAGAAGTTGTAACACGAAGGTGCCAGCACTCGTAGGTGTGCAGAATGCTGAATCGGTTGCTAAATCGGCACTTAAGTCCGGCATTTCCACGTTTTGCACAGAATTTTGCACGGCTGTGTTGAAAACTACAGGCTTGACAGTAGCGCGGAAAGGAAAAAGAAATGCCGCCTGAGGCCGGGCGGCATGAGCAACACAGGTCCTTCTTGGGCTTTAGCCCGCAACCTCTTCCAGAAGTTTCTGATCGATGTCGAAGTTGGCGTGGACGTTCTGCACGTCGTCATGTTCTTCGAGAGCTTCGAGCAGACGGATCATCGTCGAGGCGGCCGAGCCTTCCAGCTTGATGTAGGTCTGCGGAATCATCGCAACGCTCGAGGAAGTGGGCGTGATGCCGGCCTTCTTAACCGCCTCGAGTACTTCTTCGTAGGCGGAGGGGACGGTCAGGATTTCCCAGTTGTCCCCGTCGTCGTTAAGGTCATCGGCACCGGCTTCGAGCACGATTGTCATGAGATCGTCTTCTTTGGCTGCGGTCTTGGGGACGACGATGTCGCCTTTTTTGTGGAACATCCAGGAGACAGCGCCGGCCTCGGCCATGTTGCCGCCGTTCTTGCTGAAGACGTGGCGGATTTCGCTGACAGTGCGGTTGCGGTTGTCAGTATTGATCTCGGCGAGAATCGCAACGCCGCCCGGGCCGTAGCCTTCAAGGGTGAACTCTTCATAGGTGGCACCGGGGAGTTCGCCGGTACCGCGCTGGATGGCGCGCTTGATGTTGTCGGCGGGCATGTTCTCGCTCTTGGCGGCGAGGATGGCCGTGCGCAGACGAGGATTGCTATCAGGATCGCCGCCGCCATTCTTGGCGGCAATGCTGATTTCCTTGATGAGACGGGTGAAGATCTTGCCACGCTTGGCGTCGAGCGCGCCCTTCTTGTGCTTAATTGTGGCCCATTTTGAGTGGCCAGACATAGGGATACCTCGTATCTAAAGAACCGGAAATGCGCAGGATTCGCCCTTGGAGGAAATCACAGGATAGCCTCGGAAACAGAAGCAGGCGAAACGTGATTATAGCATGGGGGGTCTGGAGGCCTGGACACAGGTTACGGGCGTGACGGGGAGGAGGACCAGCATCAGCAAGTCATCTCGAGCGCATGGACCTAGGATTGTCAGGATGTACCCAAAGGGCTTGGTGGCTCATGAAGTACAGGTGCCGCTTCACGACGAAAGCAGGCGGGATGAGGAATAAGAGGCCGCTGAGTTTGAGTCCCACGACCTCCCATCGGCCGGCGCTGCCGACTGGCATGGCAAAAAGAGCAGGGCGGGGAGAGCGCAAAACAACGCGAGGACATCCCCGAAGATAAGCATGGAGATGCGCGCCCAGCGCCACGCTCGCAAGATTCCGATTCCAGTGGCGAGACCCCAGAAGCAGCATGGAAAGAGGTAGAACGAAGCCTCCACCGCGAAGATGCCGTCCCCTCTGAGTGTGGGGGCAGCTGGACAAGACTGACGCCGATGATAAACAAAACCAGGAGGCTGAGACCGATCATTTGGCGTCCAAGAGATTGCATCCTGGTGAAGCCCGCAGTCTGCAAGGCCGTCTTCGGCGCATTATTCATTCTCATCAGAACTTACAGCCTGAAAGCCAGTTCCGGTAGTGACAAAGGTGGGCCGAAGGAATATTAGGACTTGCCCGCCGCTTTCGCTTGGTGCTCCTTGTAGGCGTAGACGACGGCGAGCAGAGGCGCGGAGAGGAGCACTCCCCAGAAGGGGATCAGAATGCCAAGGATGATGGGAGTGAGAACCGAGGCCCAGATGGGAACGCGGGCGGTGCGCTTCATGAGGTAGGGTTGGAGGAGAAAGCCGTCGACCAGGACGATGCCGGCGTAGAGCATGAGAACGTAGAGGGAATATTCGGGGCTCCCATGGTGAATCCAGGCGGCGGAGGCTGGGCCGAGCAGGCTGAGGACGGGACCGATGTGGGGGATGATCTGGAGAGCCGCCGCGAGTGCGGCCCAGAGGGGCGCCCAGGGGACCTTGAGCAGGTAGAGGCCGATCCACCATAGGAGGCCGACGGCGAGAGAGTCCTGCATCTGGGCGATGGCCCAGTTTTTGAGCGCGCCGGCCGTGATTTGGAGATGGTCGCGCAGGGGCATGAGAGTTGGATGCGGGAACGGTCGTGCTTGCACAAAAAGCGCCGCTCCTAAAGGGGCTCGGAATTGTCTTTCGGACGGCGCGCTTGAGGGCGCGCCCCTCATACGAACCTGCGCTTCCTTCTGCTTCGCTTGTTAGATCCTCTAACCTTGGTGAGTCAGGTGTCTCGCGCCGCGAAGAAGAGCCTATCAGAGAATGCCCTGCGCGTTCGTGCCGATTTTGGGGAACGCAGGGTCCCTCCACTGCGTTCGGCTAGCGCCCTCACTTCGCTCGGGATAACCAGATTTCTGAGATGAACGGGTTTCTAGCTGTATGAACACTCGCATCTCCCTAAGCGCAAGGGGGAACGGGGATTTTTCTGGACCGTGTCAACCTTCCCGGGCAGAAACTCGTCAATACTCATGAAGCCAACAACATCGATGGTGAACGCACTGACCTCGGCGCTGGGAACTGCCGCACAAAATATCACCGCGGAAGAGTTCGATGCGATCGTCCGACGGCATCAGCGGCGGGTGCACCGCTTCCTGCTGATGCTGGTGCGGGATGCGGAAGAAGCCGACAACCTGACGCAGGAATGCTTTTTGCGGGCATATCAGAGCCTGCGAAATTTCCGCGGGGAGTCGAGCCTGGAGACATGGCTGCTACGCATTGCTGCGAACCTGGCGCGCGACCATGCACGGAGCCGGAAGACGAGTTTCTGGAAGCGATTGTTGGGTCTCGATGGCGATCACGATGAGGGCGCCGTTGAGCACATTCCCTCGGGCCAGGCATCCCCGGAGCAGATACTGCTGGCCCGAGAGGATGTGCGAGCTGTGTGGGAGGCGGCAAGCGACCTTTCCCAGCAGCAGCGGGCGGTGTTCCTGCTGCGCTTTGTTGAAGACATGGAATTGAGCGAAATTGCTTTGGCGCTCGATCTGCAAGTGGGTAGCGTAAAAACGCATTTATTCCGCGCCCTGCAGAGTGTGCGGAGCAAGTTGAGGGACATGCGATGAACAACGAACACAACGCGCACGAGCCCCTGGTGGAGAGCGCACTGGTGGGGTTTGACCTGGCGGCTGAGCACCATCTCGCGGCCTGTCAGCCGTGCCAAACCGAACGCGACCGTATGCAAGAGGTCTTGCGTGAGTTCGCGGCGGCCAACCGGGAATATGCGAATCGCCCAGAAAGCTTCTGGCAACAACAAGCATTGTGCATCGAGCGCGGGCGTCAGAGATCAGAAACCAGGTCGCAAGTGAAGATGGCACTCGTGCCCGCTGTCGTGGTTCTGCTACTGGCGGCCTTTGCGATTTTGGGGCGCCCCGCGCTGGTGCGACCGATTGCGACTGTGAAACCCGCAGTACAGGTGGATCCGGACCACGAATTGCTGCTTGAGGTCGAGCGCGTGATCCAGACCGATACGCCGCTGGCTCTGGAACCTGCCACGCTGATGGTGGATGAGCGGGACAGCGGTTGGCCTTTGAATTCGACGTCTGAAAGAAAGGAAGTTCGTTCCAATGAAAACTAGATGGATTGTTGCCTTGAGCACAGTGGCTTTGGCGAGCGTGTCCTTTGCACAAGAAGGCGGCGTGGCGGCGGGCGCCGTGACGGCAGGCCCAGGGCATATGGGGAAGGGGCCTGTGGTGATGTATCGACGGGAACTCGGCAAGTGGTGGCAAAACCCAGATGTGGTGTCGAAGCTGGGCTTGAGCGATCCCCAAATCACCCAACTGAACCAGGTCTTCTACAACCACAAGATGAAGCTCATCGACTACGGTGCGGCGATGGAGAAGCAGGATCTGAAGCTGCAGAGTCTGCTGGACGCTGATCAACCCGACGAAGGCCAGGTTAATGCACAGGTGGACCAGGTTCTGGCCGCCCGGGGAAAGCTGGAACGCGAGTTTACTGCGATGAACCTTGATCTGCGCAAGCAACTGTCGGTCGAGCAGTGGAGACAGTTGAAAACCATGCGCGGAACCGAAGTTGCCCCTGGCGATCACTTCTTCATGAAGTTCAAAACTGGCGGTCCGGGTGGCCCGGCCATGCCGGACGACCTGCCGCCCCTACCGCCTCCGCCGCCTGGGCTCGAATAGCTTTGCCATCGTTACAAATGTTATACGTGCCGCCCGGAACCTTCGCCAAGAGCCGGGCGGCTTAGTTTTTTCCCGTGATAGACTCGGGCTATCCCCCGCGGAGAGGCCCTGGGCATGAAATTCGGCGTCCTCGTTTTTCCCGGCTCCAATTGCGATCACGACGCTTATTGGACAATCCAGCAGGTGGCCAAGCAGCCGGTGACCTTTCTCTGGCACGAGTCACATGACTTGGAGAATTGTGATGCCGTCATCGTACCGGGTGGCTTTGCCTATGGGGATTATTTGCGCACAGGGGCCATCGCGAAGTTCTCACCGGTGATGGAGTCGGTGAAAAAGTTTGCAGATGAGGGCGGGATTGTATTGGGGATCTGCAACGGGTTCCAGATCCTCTGCGAGGCGGGGCTGCTGCCCGGGGCGCTGATGCGGAACGTCGGATTGAAATACATCTGCAGGCCCGTGCAGGTTCGGGTGGAGACGACCGATACGCCGTTTACGAATTCGTGCCGGCAGGGCGAAGTGCTGACCATTCCCATCGGGCATATGGAAGGCAATTACTTCTGCGACGCGAGCACGCTCGCGGAGTTGCAGCGGGAGCAGCGGATCGTGTTCCGGTATGCGACGCCTGATGGGCGGTTGACCGCGGAGGCGAATCCGAACGGATCACTGAATAACATCGCCGGGATTTGCAGCGCGGGACGGAACGTGCTGGGTATGATGCCCCATCCGGAACGCGCGGCCGAACTGGAGTTGGGCGGCACGGATGGGTTCAAGGTATTTCAGTCGTTGCTGGGCGCGATGGTGGCGCGGTAGGTTGGGCATGGGAGTATTCCGTGCGCCATTTGGTTGGCGCGTTCGAGCTGTCCCTACGGCACTTGGATTTCTTCTGGCCTGTTTCCAGCACTGAGGCGCTGCGCTAAGTTCGATCGCCCCTCCAAGCGTGGTTCTTCCTGACGTTTTCATTGCGTATTCGCACGGGCCCGATTTCTTGGCCCTATCTCCCATTGGGCTTGCGCCAGATCGGAATTCCCTTCTGAACACAAGGGGTTCAACGTGGCTGATGTACGTGGACCCTATTGCTCTTGCCGCACCTCATGACTAATCTCCCCTGCATGATCCGTTTTGGAATTCTGGGTTTCGGTTTACATGCGGTGCGGCGGCTGATGCCGGGTTTTGCGTTGGCGACGACCTGCAAGGTGACTGCCCTCTCAAGGCGCGAAACGGCCAAGGCGCGGGCATCGGCGGCCGAACACAACATCCCTCTGGCGTTTGACTCGGCGGCCGAACTGTGCCGATCGCCGGAAATAGACGCGGTGTTTGTGGCAACTCCCAATGCGCTTCATCTCCAGGATGTGCTGACGGCGGTGGCGGCGGGCAAGCCTGTGCTGTGCGAGAAACCTATGGGGATGAACGCCGGGGAGTGCAAGCGCATGGTGGAGGCGGCGCGCAGCGCGAAGGTGCTCCTTGGAGTCGCGCAAGTATTTCGCTTTGAAGACAGCACGGCGCGCTTGCGGGAGCGGGTTGCTGCGGGGCAGATTGGCAGGCCGATTTTTGCACGCTCAGAGTTCTCGTATCCTGCAACCCACCACAAGCGGGTGTGGATCACGGATCCGAAGCTGGCAGGAGGCGGTCCAATCGCAGACGTGGGTGTGCACTGTATCGATGCGCTCCGTTACATTCTGCAGGACGAAGTGGTTCGAGTGTTCGCTCGAGGATTATGGGATGAGCGCTCGGGTGAAGTGGAAGCAGCCGGCGCGTTGAGCCTGGAATTCTCGAAAGGAACGCTGGGGACGGTGCTGGCTTCGACGCGGGCGGATTATCGAACGCCGATGGAGTTCGTGGGCGAGGGTGGAGTTCTGCGGGCTGATGACGGGTTGAATGTGGAAAGACCCGTCACCATAAACCTGCGGCGCGAAGGGTCGGTGGTCGAGACGGAAGTGGTCTCGAATAAGTACGCATACGCGCGGCAGGTGGACACGTTTGCCGCGGCGGTTCGGGGAGAGGCAGCGTTTCCGGCGCCGGGAGAAGAGGGGTGGCAGAACCAGGAGATCCTGGATAGGGCGTTTTGGAGCCTGAAAAGCGGGAAAGCAGAAGCGGTAGGGCGTGTACGCTGAGGTTGGCTGGCGGCGACGCGTTGATGGACCGGACGACCGTCGCGCACCGAGATCTAAGGAATCACGGCGTTGTTGGAGGGCGTGAAGGGCAGGCTGAGGGCGGAGTCCTGTGGTCGAGGTGGGATACCGCGGGCCTGCACGATAGCCCAGTGCCACTCCTGGGCAGACACAGGGACGATACTGAGCTGCGCTTTGTAGACGACGGTTGTCGAGGGCAACGAGACCGCCCGCAGATGGTAGAGCGTGGTGATGTCCGATTGCTTCTCAGGGGCGGCGGGCGTTTGGGCAGCAGAGGTCACGAGCCGGGGCGCTCCAGCGGCGGCTGCTTGCGTTGCCGGGCTGCGCACGACCGTCAGTCCGACGGTGATTTCTTCCACTCTCCATTGGGTCGCATTGGTAACGGAAACCTCCAGGACATCTTGTGTGATCACGGCGGGCCCGTCGAGCTTGCGGAGTTCGTCATCGGGCAGGTCGGTCTGGATGAAGGTCCGGGTTAGCAAAGCGTTGGCATGTGCGTTGAACGAGAGGCTGCAGGTCACATCCGGAGCAGAGACCTGAAAGGTCTTACCGGTATCTTTGAACGAGTAGAGGAAGCTGGTGCTGGTGAGATGGCGCGCCTCTGCATCGTCCAGGACCTTGTCGAAATTGTCATTGTCGATGACGGTCGGTGCGGGCGCGGGCGGAGCGGCCGGCTGGGCCGCTTGCGGCGCCTGGGCCTGATCTTTCCTTTTGCGGATAGCGCGGGCAACGTCGCCGAGGGGGGTGGGGGTGTCCTGTGACGAGGAAGGCGGCACAAAGAGGATGACAACAAAGCTTGCGAGAAGTGCCCGAAAAAGAAGCCCGTGGCCCGAGGTCCCAAACCTAATCATTCAAGGGAATTGTAGCGGTGAAAGGCGCGCTGGGCGCGGCGCTGGAGCGAACGTAGGTGCTAGAACCTTGGCGGAATCTGGGAAAAGCGAGGGCGCGCGAGACTCAGCGTGGCGTGCAACGGGGCGGCGCGCCCTCAGATCAGGAGGTCGTTACAAAAGGCCCGAGGAGCGAAAGTGCGGAACGGGATCGACCACCGGCTGACGTTTGAAAATCCAGCGGGCCACCGCAAATCCCAGAGCCGCGTAGCAGACATGCATCAATCTCATAGGCCACCCCAAGTACCAAGATGCGGCTTACGTACATAGGGGAGGAACTTGCTTACGAGCCCACCTTAGCACGAGGTATCGAAGGGTCAATGCACCAAAAGTGCTATGGGCTAGCACCGAAGTAATACGGGGTTACCGGAGGCGAGAGTTACCGAGACTGCGCGCAGCCCCCTGAAGCGGCAGAACTTAATGCCTCCGCGACCCTGCATGGCGGAAGGCGGAGCCTGAAGGCTCGTCGGGACTTGCTGCCTTTATGGGCGCCTGAAGGCGCCCCCTGATACGAATCGCCATTGCCGGTACGAATCAGCCTTGTCGGGGATAGGAATCGGCCTTGCCGAGGAAGGAGCATCCGGATACACTCGCTCGCTAATTCTGACCGGCGAGGAGGGGTGTTGTGAGGCGGCCATCGCTTGGAGCCGTTGCGTTCGGGCTCATCCCATTTGTTGCCATCTGTTTCTCCGTGAGTCTCTGGGACCGCGTGTACCCGAGAATCCTTGGGATTCCCTTCAATTTCTCCTGGCTCATCTCGTGGTTGGTGCTGACACCGCTGTGTATGTGGGGCGCCTATCGTCTGGAAGTGCGGAACAATCCCGACAAGGAGACAACGAAAATTGGATCCTAGGGTTGTAGCCCTTTCCGTCATCTCGGGAATTGTGCTGTTCGGCTCTCTGATCGGCTTCTACGCGCGCTCTCACCAAACGATGAACCTGGAGCAGTGGACGGTGGGGGGCCGGGGATTCGGCCTAGTGCTGGTCTGGCTGCTGATGGCGGGCGAGGTGTACACGACGTTCACGTTCCTTGGAGCCAGTGGTTGGGCCTATTCCAGAGGCGCGCCGGTTCTCTACATTCTTGGCTACAACTCATTGATGTATGTGGTGTCGTTTTACATTCTTCCGCAAGTCTGGGAACTAGGCCGAAGACACCATTTGCAGACGCAGGCGGATTTCTTCCAGGTGCGCTACGGAAAAACGTACCTGTCGGCTTCAATTGCGCTGGTCGGAGTCGTGTGCCTCGTTCCCTATCTGCAGCTGCAACTCACGGGGCTCGGGGACATTGTAGAGATCGCGAGCTTTGGAGCCATTCCCAAGGCGGCTGCCATGATGATCGCATTCGCCCTGGTTGCGGGTTTTGTGTTTACGAGCGGGATCCGAGGGGTCGCGTGGGTAAGCATTCTGAAAGACATCCTGCTGCTCGGTTCTGCGCTGTTCATCGGCCTTGCGATTCCGTACGTCTATTTTGGCGGCGTGGGCGCGATGTTCACGGCACTACTTCAAGCCAAGCCCCATCATCTGGTGATGCCGGGCAGTACTCCGAACCTGGGGCACGCCTGGTACATTTCCACGGTGGCGATGGTGGCGCTCGCCTTCTACATGTGGCCGCAATTCTTCGCGACAGCCTACACGGCGCGGAGCGGGAACATCCTGAGGCGCAATGCTGTGGTCATGCCGCTCTACAGCGTGACCATGCCGCTGATGTTCTTCGTTGGCCTCACCGCTCTCCTGGTGCTGCCCGGGCTTCCAGACAGTAATCTGGCACTGCTGACGATCGTGCGCAAGACGTTTCCGGCATGGTTTCTGGGAGTGATTGGCGGGGCGGGAGCGCTGACCGCCATGGTGCCGGCGGCGATCCAACTCCTGACCGGGGCAACGTTGTATGCGAAGAACCTGTACCGTCCGGTGTTCTCGCCGGGGATGTCGGATGCGCAGGTAGCGAAGCTGGCGAAAGCGATGGTTTTCGTCCTGACTCTTGGAGCGCTCGCGCTTGCGATTACGACCTCGATCACATTCGTGAGTCTGCTTCTTCTGGGTTATGCCGGAGTGGCACAAATTTTCCCAGGCGTCCTGTTTGGACTGTACTGGCGAAGGGCGGGTGCGCGCAGCGTCTTTGCGGGGCTGGTAACCGGGATCGCTGTCGCGATTGGCCTTATATTAACCAAGCACGATCCCTACCTTGGAGTGAATGCGGGCTTCATCGCGTTGTGCTGCAATTTTGGGGTGACGGTCGCAGTCAGCCTGCTTTGGCCGGTCGAGCAGCCTGGGCTTGAGGGGCTGGTGGCCGATGGTGCTGTTGTCGAAAACGCGGCGGCTTTGTAAGGTCGCGCCCTGAACTCTTCTCCTCGCTTTATTAACCACAAATCCTAGCGGCCCTCTTGCAAGACCCTCTCTCTTGAGCGCTCGGCGGAGGCTGCACCTTCGAGGCCGCGGGCTTTCTGTCCGTGGAAGAAGAACAGGTGCACGAGGAACATCGCGACCAGCACGACACCGAAGGTGCAGACGATGGTCGCTCCGGTGGGAGTGTCGAGTGTGACCGAGAAGTAGACGCCGAGGGCGGAAACCAGAGTGCCCATGGTCCAGCCGATGGCCAGGCGCGTGCCGACTTTGTCGGCGAAGAGCATGGCTCCGACGGAAGGCACGATCAGGTAGCAGAAGACGAGCAGCACTCCGGCGATCGCGACCGAGGATGTGACGACGAATCCGAACGAAGCGTAGAAGAGGAAATCCCAGAGCCGGACGTTGACGCCCTGGCGCTCAGCTTCAGCGGCGTTGGTGGAGATCAGCAGAAACTTGTGTCGGAAGATGTAGTGGAACAGGCCAATGGCGCCATAGAGGATAGCGGTCTTGACGACCTCGGGCCTGGAAACGGCGAGGATGTTGCCGACCAGCATGTCCTTGAGGTGCTCGGTTTCGCCGGTGGCCTTGCTCATGGCGAGGATGGCAGCAGCGGAGGCGACAGCGTAGGCGATGCCGATGAAGGCTTCCTGTGGGATGTGTCCACGGCGAGTGCGGGCCAGGGCGAAAATGCCGGCGCCGAGGAAAGTGAAGCCCAGGCTGAGGAAGTATGCACCGCGCCCGTGGGGATCCATGCCGATGAGGATGGCGATGGTAGCGCCGAGGGCCGCGATCTGGGCGAGGGCGAGGTCCACGAAAATTACGCCGCGCTCGACCACGTGGACTCCCAGGTAGGCATGAATGCCAGTCAGAATGAGACTGGCCACGAAGGGCCAAATCAGAAATGGCAGGATTTCCATCCGTTCTCCTTGCCTACTGGGTAGCCTGGAAGGCCTTGATCAGCAAAGCAATATCGTAATCGAAGAGCTGAAAGTAGTTTGTCACTTCCTTCTCTCCGCCCACCGAGGGCAGGTATTGGACGACTTGGCCCCCGGTGTCGCGAGCAATGGCCTGGGGCGTTTTCAGGTCGAAATAAGGCTCCACCAGGATCACCTTGCAATTCTCGCGCTTCATCAGGCCGATCAGCTCGATGGTGTGGCTCGGGGTGGGAGGAATCCCTGGCCGGGGCTCCACGTATCCGCTGACATTGAGGTGAAAATGCTTCGCAAAGTTGGGAAATGAATTGTGGTAGGTGACGACCTTGCGATTGTGGTACGGATTCATCTCCGCATCCCATTTCTGTTCTGCGGCGGTGAGGCGCTTGTCGAAGTCCTGGAAGCGCTCCTGGTAATAGGCGGTGTTGGAGGGATCGAGGTCACCGAACTTGGTGGCGATACCGCGGGCAATACGGCGGCCATTGTCGGGGTCGAGCCAGTAGTGCGGGTTGCCGAGGGGGTGGACGTCGCCCTGGGCGCGTGTAACGGGGCCGGTCGGGATGTCGAGGATTTCGGCGAACTGGGAAGCGTCAAGATATCCCCCAGCCCCCACTTGAATGCGGGCATTTCCGCTCTGGTTGATGAGCGGTGGCAGCCAGCCAATCTCCAGTTGCAGGCCGACGGTGATGAGCAGGTCGGCTTGGCGGAGTTTGAGCAGGAAGCTGGGCTTGGCCTCGACGAAGTGCGGATCCTGGTAGCCCTTGGCGATGGACTCGACCTGCACTTTGTCGCCGCCGACTTCTGCAGCGAGGGCAGCGAGGTCGGTGGTTGCGGTAACAACAGTGAGCTTCTTGGCTTCCGCTGGGCGGGGCGCGACCGAAGCAATCACCGCGAGCAGTAAAAGCAAGACTGCAAAGTGAACCCGGTTGAACATTCTGTCCTTCCCTTCCCTAGAACGGATGCGCGCCATGCGCTCCGAGCGAGAAGATCAACTGCACGAATAATTCGTTGGCATCGACGTTATTGGCATAGTGCGTAAAGCGATACTGTCCGCGCAACTGGCTGAACTCGCTGGGCCAGTAGGTCAGCACGACGGAGCCTCCCTTGTCGGTCAACGCGTCGTTGCGGCTGCGGTCAGAGTGGTCGAAGCGCCCGCCAAGAAACCAGCGCCGCGCCAGTTGATAGTCGGCAGAGGCATAGTATCCGAAAGCGTGCTGAGTCGCTGGCAGTTGCTGGCGATCGCTCCATATGAACTCGCTGCGACCGACGAAGGAATGGTAGATGGAGCGGCGCAGGGGCTTCCAGCGGAGGGTGGCATCGATGCCATAGAGGTGCGTGAGGAAGTTGGTGCCCAAATCGTTGTGACCGCGCGCGTAGGAGACACCGAGATCGAGGTTGGTGGATTCATTGAGGTCGCGGTAGCCGCGGAGATGGAGCACTGTGCTTACGTCGCTGCGCTGGGAAGACTTAAAAACATCGCCGGAATCGCCGCGGAAGAGCTGGCCTGTGGCTTCGAGGAAGATCCCTTTGGGTGCGGGAAGAATGCGCTCGACCGAGAACCCGGCGTCGTCGATGCCGTCTTCCCCGCCTACCAGATTGTTGGTAACCAGCGGGCGCTCAACCCAGGGAAGTACATGATTGTGCTGGGTGTTGACCTTGCCGAAGGCGGAACGCATTTTGCCGACCTTGGCGACGAAGTTGCCGGGCAAGGCGGTGAAGGTGATGTAGCCTTCCTCGAGATTCACGCCTTGTTCGCCGAAGGAGATGAAGAAATCGCCGCGTGAATAAGGATCGATGATCGCTTGCAGCCCAACCTCAGACTCGTGCATCTCTAAGGAGGGAATGGGTTGCAGGGAGACGAGGTTCTGCTGGGAGTTTCCGCCGAGGGCTCCGATGAAATCCCCGATGACGCTGATATCCGGGTTGAGGGCCTTGGCGGCGGATGCGCCGGCGCCTCCCAGGGTGGGCTGCTGTGTAGAAGTGAGTATGGCTTGGGTTTCGGTGGACGCGGTCTGCGCCAGCGTCGCAGCCGCAGATGGCTGACCGGACGGCTGCGCCGCGGGTTGAGCAGCTGCCGCCTTTAGCATGCGGACCTGACCTTCGAGGGCGATGATCCGGTCTTCGAGCTCGCGGAAGCGCTGCTCAGCGGCGGGGTCGGATGAACCTGCGGGAGGGGTGGCTGCCTGTTGTCCGAAGGTAACGGTTGACAATCCTAAGATCAGCACAGCCCAAAGGTATCTCATGCGAGTGACTCCTTCGACGGCCGCGAGCCGCCGGGGTTGAGGATGAGACATTGCGATGACGGATTCCGAGCAATGGGTTAGATCTTTACTCTTGGCGAAAAGGCGGCACCTCGTGCGCGGATAGCAGCGCAGCGCGAAGAGGCGCGATTTAACTGAGGACCCGAGAGTCAATGGCAATGCCAGAAGACGCACGCGGAAATGTCTTGCTCAGCCTGACTTGCGATCGAGCCCTTGTGGGGCAAGATTCGTAAACCTTCCTAGAAAGCGGCGCCCCAGCTCAGTCGAGAACACCCAGCCGCGCTTACTTGGATGCAGAATTTTCCAAATCTAACTGCCTTGTTTTCAACAGGGATTTCCCAAATTTTATCACCGGAGTTCGGGCGAATGGCGTTAGCGAGGCGGAGTCGGACGAGTAAACGAGCAACATGCCGCCTTTCCCGCAGTGAAACTGAAGTAATCCTGATTGTGAACAGCATCACTCCGGAACGCACCAAAGCATCGAGAAATGGTCGCGGAGACACTCGCCATGGGGGAGTCAGCGTTCTGCTGGCAGTCGCAGCGATAGTGGCCGGGTTCAGGGTTTCGTCCTCCGCGGGGCCGTTCGTGCTGTTCCCGAAGGCAGTGGAATTGCGCTCCCCAGATGGCCGGTTTGTGGTGCGCAATGTGGAGCGCGAAGGACCGGCGACGGAGTTCGTGGGCGTCTGCCATTCCCTCTGGCTCGTCGAAGTGGCCGCAAACCGTTCCAGCAAACTCTGTAACTATCTGGGCGTGGCGGCGATTGCCTGGTCGAACAACGATTTCGTGGTCATTACAGAGTACGTTACCAAGAGCAACATCACGCGCGTTAATGTTCCCGGTGTCCGACACGTGTGAGGTGGTTGTGTTCGACAAACCCACGCTGCTGTGCGTCCTTCCCGCCGAAACGCGAGTCACCATGGAAGAGCGACCACGTGTTTGTCGAGGCATCGCGCATTGAGCAAGGTACGCTTTGAGCAAAGAACGCTTTTCTACCGTATGGGGATACGGGCCGCGCGATCGCGAGGGATTCCGCTGGTCTTGCAGACATGAATTGCGAGGAGGGCGTATCACCTGCCCTGATGATCGAATCTCCCCGTGAATTGAGAAGGTGGAGTTGGGGACAGAGCAGCGTGCGGCCCGTACTTCCGATATGCGGGCCGCATGGCGTTAGGGTCGGGTCGTTGATGTGCAGCCTACCGAGCGGTACAGCGATCTCCGGTGTGGCGCGGGCGAGGGCACCCCCGCTACACTGAACCTTCACCGGCGATTCTGCCCGGCGCTGATCGAACTGTCTGGAGCTGGAACCGCGATGGGGAAGATTCCCTGCCCCGCCGCCATTTTCTGGAAGGCAGCGACGTCGGACTTCTGCAGCTGGTCCCAGTGCGCGACGGCTTCCTCGGTGGATGTCATCAATTGATCAAAGCGCTGCAATGCAGCCTCGGTAGGAGCGCAGTCGCAGCCCGAGCCGACGATCATGCTGAGGAAAGCCCACTGGCCGTCGAGACCCGGACGATAGGCAAGGGAGTCTTCGTTGGCGCTGATCTTGAGATTGACCAGTGGCTCGCGCACCGAGACGAGCTTGCCGGTCAGGCTGTCGGCTGAGGACGCCACTGCGTGAGCGCCATCGTCGGCAGGCAGGCGCCGCTTAAGACCTTCCGTCTGAGCGCGGACGTCTTCGATCTGGTTCACGGCGGCGTAGATCCGGTTGAGCTGCTCGCGAATCTTCATCTGCAACTGGAATTGTTGTTCGAGTTCGGCCTGTGTCGTACGCAAGCGGGGATCGAGTTTCACCTCGATAGGCGCAGTCTGGGTCTGTCCGTCGACGGCCAAGCGGACCTGATAGTTACCGGGAACGGCAAGCGGCCCGCGAGCGCCCTCGTTGTACTCGTAGAGGTAGTAGCCAGGAACGTGGTTGGCGTTCTCGTAGTGCAAATCCCAGACGAAGCGGTTAAGGCCGGTTTCAACCTTGATCTGCTTTTCGGGCTTCTTGTCGTCGGGGTCCGCCGGTTCGTCGAGGCTGTTCACCTTCTGACTCGAGAAGCTGCGAATTTTCTGCCCCTTGGCATCAAGGATGTCAATGCGCGTTTCTCCCTTGGGGACTTCCTTGACATAGAAATCGATCACCGCGCCGGATGGCGGGTTGGTGCCTGCGAGCGAGACACGACGAGGGGGCCGCTCGGGATTGTGGAAGCGATACGCGGTCGCCGGAGTATAGAGATGGACGGCCTGCTTGGCGATGTCGTCTGAGTACTGGCGGAGTGGGGTGACATCGTCGAGGATCCAGAAAGCGCGGCCGTGCGTCGCTAGCACGAGGTCGTCGTTCTTCACGATCAGGTCGTGGATGGGGACACGCGGCAGGTTGAGCTGAAGTGAGCGCCAGTCGGCGCCGTCGTTGAACGAGACGAAGACGCCGCTCTCGCTGCCGGCATAGAGCAGGCCTTTCTTCTTGGGATCTTCGCGAACGGCGCGAACAAAGGTACTGTCGGGAATTCCCTTTGCGCCCTGGGTCCAGGTTTTCCCGTAGTCGGACGTCTTCCAGATGTAGGGATGCATGTCGTCGTTTTGATGACGATCGATGGCGACATAGGCAGTGCCGGCGTCGAAGGGAGAGGCTTCGATCTGGCTGACCCGGCTCCATTCGGGCAGACCTTTCGGCGTAACGTTGGTCCAAGTCTTTCCGCCGTCATGAGTGAGCTGGATGAGGCCGTCGTCGGAACCAGCCCAAATCAGGCCCTTGGCGAGCGGCGACTCGGCGATGGCGAAGATCGTGTCGTAGTACTCGGTGCCAGTGTCGTCAATGGTGATGGAGCCGCCGGAGGGTTCCTGCTTGCTTTTGTCGTTGCGCGTAAGGTCGGGACTGATGCCTTCCCAGTGCACGCCCGCGTCGGTGGTTTTGAACAAGCGTTCCCCGGCGTGGTACAGGGTTTCGGGATCGTTGGGGGAGATCATGACCGGTGAGGTCCACTGGAAGCGGTGCTGGAGAATGCCGGCGCCGCCAGCGTCGGTCAGTTCGGTTTGGTTGGTGATGTTGCGCAGCTGACCGTTGCTGTGATCGTAACGAGTAATCAGACCCTCGTAGTCGGCGGCGTAGACGATGTTCGGGTCGGGCGGATACGGCGCGATGTAGCCGGCTTCCCCTCCGCCGACCGGATACCAATGAGAGCGATCGATAGTTCCCTCATCGCTGCGCGTCGCGATGCCGACGGTGCTGTTGTCCTGCTGGGCGCCGTAGATGTAGTACGGGCTCCGAGTGTCAGCGATGACGTGGTAGAACTGCGCGGTCGGTTGATTGTCTTGGCGGCTCCAGGTCTTGCCGCCGTCGAGAGTAACGGTCGCGCCACCGTCGTTGGTGCCGATCATGCGGCTGGTATTTCTAGGGTCGATCCAGAGGCCATGATTATCGCCGTGGGGAAGATGAATTTTGTTGAAGCTGCGGCCGCCATCGGTGGAGCGGTAGGCATCGACGTCCATGACATAGAGGGTGTTGGCGTCCTGGGGATCGGCGATGACGTGCATGTAGTACCAGGGCCGCTGGATGAGGCTGTGGTTGGGATTGACGAGTTGCCAAGTGTCGCCGCCGTCGTCGGAGCGATAGAGGCCGCCTTCGGCAGCTTCGATCAGGGCGTAGACGCGGTCAGAGTTCGCGCCAACGGAAACACCGATGCGGCCGTAGGGACCTTTAGGCAGCCCCTTCCCTTCGAGATGCTTCCAGGTGGTGCCACCGTCGTTGGAACGGTAGAGGCCGCTACCCGGGCCGCCGCTGTCGAGCTTCCAGGGGGAGCGGCGGACCTGCCAGAGCGCTGCGAACAAGATGTTGGGATTGCGGGGATCGAAGGAGAGATCGATACCGCCGCTGTTTTCATCCTTGTAGAGGACCTTGTCCCAGGTCTTACCGCCGTCGGTGGTGCGGAAGATGCCCCGTTCGGGATTGGGTCCGAAGGGATGGCCGAGTGCGGCAACGAAGGCTATGTCGGGGTTTGAAGGATTGACGACCACCTTGCCGATGGCGCGGGAATCTCGTAATCCAATATTTTTCCAGGTCTTTCCGCCGTCGAGCGTTTTGTAGACGCCGTCGCCATGGGAGATGTTGCCGCGCAGACAAGCTTCACCGGTGCCGACGTAGACGATGCTGGGGTTGGAGGGTGAGACGGCCAGGCTGCCGATGGCGGAGGTTCCTTCTTTGTCGAAAACAGGCTTCCAAGTGAGTGCGCCGTCCGTGGACTTCCAGACGCCGCCGCCTGTGCTGCCGAAGTAGTAGGTGGTAGGGTCGCCCGGGACACCGGAAGCGGTGAGTGAGCGACCGCCGCGGAAAGGGCCGACGAGGCGGTATTTCATGCCTTTAAAGGTGGGGTCCTCGTTCGAATTGTCAGGTGGGGTGGCGGGCTTGGACGATTGCTGGACCGCAGCTTCCGGGGCCTTTTTGGCGGCGGTGTCTTTTTGCGCGATGGCCGAAAGCGGCAGGTAGAGTATGGCAGCGCAGCAGATAATGCGAATCCAGGAAAACCGAATCGGGGTCATGTCGCACCTTTAGCGGGAGAATTTTCCGAAGAGGGCAATCGTAATCCTTCATGGGGGTGGACGGGAAGGGGTGGGGGACAATCGCGAGTCGTCAGTCTTCAGCAAGGCAGTCCGCGGCTGGCCGCGCGCAACACGCAGAACGCTGCGATCGATGTTGAAGCCGCGGCGCCTGAAGGCGCGTCTGTTGGACGCCTTACGGAGCACTTGAAGGCGCGCCCTGATAAGAATCTCTTTCCTGGTCGGCATCCGTGACGGCGAGACGCCCTCAAACGGGCCGGTGGGACGCAATTGGCATCTGCTGATGACCGGCGACTGAAGACTGACGACTGCGCCTCTTACTTCTTCTGCTCAAGTTTTCTTCGCGCCTCGGCCAATTCTTTTTTCTTGGCGGCATCAACTTGCGGATAGGAGAGGTTGAGGTCTTCCAGGGCATCGATGATGGCGTCTGACACGGCAAGATGAGAGAACCATTTGTTGTCCGCGGGGATGACGTGCCAAGGTGCGTCGTGGGCGGCGGTGTGGCGAATGAGGTCTTCGTAAGCGTCCATGTAGTCGTCCCAGCAGGCGCGCTCGTGGATATCAGCGGCGGAAAATTTCCAGTTCTTCTCGGGTTCTTCGAGGCGGGCAAGGAAGCGGCGCTTCTGCTCGGCCTTGGAGACGTTCAGAAAAAACTTGCGAATGACGATTCCCTGACGCGTTAGGTACCGCTCGTAGGCACAGATGTCTTCAAAGCGCTCTTCCCAGATGCTCTTGTTGACGAGCGAGGGCGGAATCCTCTGGGCCTTGAGCACTTCGGGATGGACGCGGACCACCAGCACTTCTTCGTAGTAGGAGCGGTTGAAGATGCCGATGCGGCCACGCTCGGGCATGCGAATGTTGGTTCGCCACAAATAGTCGTGATCGAGTTCCTCGGTTGAGGGTGCCTTGAAGGAATAAACCTGACAGCCCTGCGGGTTGACTCCGGACATGACGTGCTTGATGACGCCGTCTTTGCCGGCCGCGTCCATAGCCTGAAAAATGAGGAGGAGGGCCCAGATGTCCTGAGCATAGAGTTTGTCCTGCAGCTCGGCGAGCTTGGCGACACCTTCCTCGAGCAGCTGTTTCGCTTCTTCCTTGTCGCGCACGCCGGAGGTGTGGGCAGGATCGTGATCTTTCAGGCGGAAGTGTTTGCCATGATCCACGCGGTAGAGCTTGACCAGCTTCTTCGAGATCTTCATCGGGAGCGTCGCCTCGGTCGAAAGTCTACAGCAGAGGACAGACACTGATCGTCACGAGGGAGTTTTCACCACAGAGTCACAGAGAGACAGAGGAATGCAACCGTGTAGTTGATTCTGACGCAGCCAGCTCAATATTCAGATCGGCTTGAAGTGGTAAACGACGTCTTGCCGGGAGGGGATAGGGACGCCGTCACGGGTAGCGGGATGGAAGTGCCAATTCTCGAGCGCGGCAAGGACAGTGGCGTCGATCGCGGGACCCATGCTTTGCATGACGGTTTTACCCACAATGGTGCCGGTCTCGTCGATCGTAATTTCGATGACTACATTGCCCTCAGTGATCCCGTGGAGGTAGTCAGGACTCACGTGCGGCTCGAAGGTGCGGGCCGGCAAGGCAGGACGGACTTCCGCGCCGTCGACAGCGTCGCTTGACATGGATCCGTAAGGCGAACCCGCAGCGGGAGCGGGGGCTGGTGATGGCGGGTTCTCGGAAGCAAGCTCGGTTTGGGCCTTCCCTGGCCAAACCAATGACGGCTTTCGCGCAGTCCGGATCTTTTCGAGGGATCGGCTGGTATGGTCCGCCGGAGATTCGTCGCCGGACGCGGCCCAATACAGATGCGTAATGGTTTTGCCATGCGCACCAGCGAGTGCGGACGAGGGCGCCACGAAGGTTGGAGTTCGACCGTGGAGCAGGAGTCCGAACAATGTCAGATGGGCAACGACCGAGAGAGTCAATGGGCGCGGTGGGCGCCAATCCCGGGCGGAAATGATTTGCTCAAACATGGCGGGTCGCAGGTCGTAGAACACCTGAAGGAATAGACGAACTCAGCGCTAAAGTGTTGCACGGTTTGGGTGCTCGGAGCCCTGAAAATCGTTACTTCGGGGGATCGCCGCGCCCGAAATCTTCCGGGGATTACTGGGAAAACATCGCTTTTCTTGCAGGTCAAACTCGTCCGATCGCGGTGTACTACCTATTTCGACCTGCTTGTCCCGTTTTGATACGGTGAATCCAGCAAGTTCCATGCAGGGAAGGCCAAGCAAGTGATTCCCCGTAAGTGAACGCTGACTCAGATGCGCCAATCATTCTCCGCAGGAGGTTTTTTCATGGTGGCAGTTGGAGTGTTCTTTTTGGGCCTCTGGATTACCGGCCTTGCCACGTCCCACACGATGGGCGGCTTTATTCACGTATTGCTGGTGCTTTCGATCATGGCGTTGTTGAGCAGCGTGATCCGCGGGAACAACTCCCGGAGGCTGGCCGATCTGCGGTCATCGGCGGCGCAGCCTGGTACTTGGGGAAGCGAACAGCGGTAGCAAATCGCCATATCGGCTTCTCCCCTTAGAAAGCGAAGCCACGGATTGAGACTACTTTTGAGCGAAAGCGACCCAGAAGCAAATGGGTCGCTTTCTTGTTTTCTCCTAAATAGTAGACAGAATTAGGCCTTTATTCTTAGAGGCATGGGCCGGCCAAGTCAGGCGCAGATGGTCGGTTCGGCGGGAGATCGAGTTTGCAGTGCGACGTCTGCTGACCGAGCACTTGTAGGGGGTACAGGACATTTGTTTCGGGCGTGTGAATTGTCTGTGGATAATTTCTAATCAGCGCTCCGAATTTCCGGGGAAGATTTGCTGAGTCAGTAGCTTGCAGTTTCCACATTAGACCCCAGGATATTCACATGGATGCACCGAATTGCGGCATTGACTTCCTTTAACGTGGCGTTTACCTTCACACCGTCGACGGCTGAAAGGGTTAGGCCAAATTAAAACTTGCCTGATCCGAAGTAGGCTGGGTGATCAGCCAGCCGGGGAGACTCGGCGGGCGACTAGACCTGAAAAAACCGACGGCTCTGCGAGGGGCAGTTGGGGTTTGGGACTGCGAAAGCAGTGATCGCATCAAGGGCTGCGACGGTACATGCATCCATGCTGTCTTGCTCCCTCGCAGGAGCGGGTGGCTAGAGCATAACCAAAGTCGCAGCCTTTACCTTCTCTGCGGGTTCCCTTTCTTTCTTAAACTCCTAGATTAGTATCTGGAACGTGCTCGAAGGCCAGTTCGATATGCGAGCACACAGAAACAGGGTGAATGAGTGTAATCGCCCTCCATGAGAAAGCCGGTCGGAGCCAAGGGGATTCTGGTTTCATTTTGCTGGACAAGGTTTTTCTCCCGCCGAGGAGCCGCTATCGCCATGCTCCTATCCGCACTCTCTAGGAGCGAATCGTTTCGCTCAGTGCATGTTGGGTGTTCTCGTTTCAGCCAGCGCTGCCATCTGATTATCGCCCTGAAGTTCCATTGTTAGTTCGGGAACCCGGGCCAGGCGATTAACGCACCTCCGTCCGTCTGTCCTCCTATTGCATCTCCACCAATTTCAAAAGTTCTTGATTCTAAATGCCTGCGGTCACACCGACATGTCTTTGGTAACTGGCGTACCGATTCCCGAGAGACCAAAATGAAGGCGCAAACAGGAGGCTCCGAATGAAGGCAAGTTTGGGATTGTTGTTCTTGGGGACGGCCGCGCTGGCAGCAAGCAGCGTGGCAAAAAGCGCGCAAACCGGCACTGCCGGGTCGGCGTCGGCTCAGACATCGGCGTCAGCCCGACGCTCCAGCGCGCAAAGTAAGGTTTCAGCCTCTACATCTGGGGCCACCAAAGTTTCCAGCAAGACCGGAAAAGTCGCGAGCTCGAGCCCATTGAAATCCGGCACCACCATACAGGCGGAACTGGTGAAGCCAATCGACGCAAAGAAGAGCAAGGTTGGGGATGAAGTGATTGCAGAGACCACCCAGGACGTCAAGTCAGGCGGGAAGGTAGTGGTTCCAACAGGCGCTAAGCTCGTCGGCCGCATCATGGGAGTGAGACTGCAAAACAGTGAGCAGACGACTTCGCAAGTCGGCATTGCGTTTAAGCGCGCGATCCTGAAGAGCGGCAAGGAAATTCCGGTAGACTTGAGCATTCAGGCGATCGGCATCAGCCAGCCGGCCGCCAGCGCGGCAGCCTCCGCAAGTACCGGCGCGGTACTCCGCGCGGAGGCCCGCTCCACCAGGGCGGCGATGGTCAACACTTCCGCGTACCATCCCGGGACCGTGGTCAACACGGCGGACCATCCGGGCGCAGCGCTGAAAGTTCCCTTGTCGGCCAACACCCAGGGAGTGGTTGGACTGCCGGGTCTCAGCTTATTCTCGCAGACCACCACCTTCGCGACCGCCTCAGTCATCAGCTCGCCGGACAAAAATGTGCATCTCGACAGCGGGACAGAAATGATTTTGCGAGTGAATAAATAGGTTGGTGGATCGACAAATGTTCGACTGGGGAGCGACTTCTCGGTCGCTCCCCACAATAGAAGTTGATTGAGCTTGACGGGTTAGCAAACAGCAGTTATCCAACCGCAGAAAGCCTTTGCCGCGATCTTGTTGTCCAACCAAACGATCCCCATTACATTTAGCGATACGCGAGAATGGATTTCGAGCCTCGCATGTCCCTGATTCTTCGGCGTCGACAGCTCGGGGTAGTTCCTCAATTGGCGAAGGAATCGCCATTCCGCTCATTGACCCGCAAAACGACCTGCGACAGCACAGCAGGGCATTACGAGGCCAGTGCTAGCGGTTTTTCTCGGAGCTTTCCTGGCAGGAGATGCAATAGCGGGTCCAGGGGAGCGCTTCGAGGCGTTTGGCACCGATCTCTTCTTCGCAAACCATACACTGGCCGAAGGTTCCGTCGGCGATGCGGGCTAGGGCGGCGTCGATGCCGCCTAATAGACCGCGGGCGTGAGTGGTCTGTTGAAAAAGGAGTTCCTTGTCGAGAGAACTGTTGGCGCGGTCGCCTTCGTCGGGACCGTAGGAGTTTTGCATAGCGCGGCCCTCTTCCTGGGTCTGTGCGATGCTGCGGAGCAGCTCCTGGCGACGCTCTAATAGTTGCTTTTTGAATTTTTCCAGCCGCTTCTTTTCCATCGATCTGAGAACCGCAATGCGTGATATTACCCGATTTTGCGGTGCAGCGTGCAAAACGAAACGTCCCGGTGCAAAACGAAACGTCCCGGACTGAATGAGTCCTGGGACGCTCGCCTGAACAGCCCTCCCCCAAGTGCTGCTCGAGGGCAAATCTAATTTCTCAAACTGCGATTGGGAATGGCACGGATGGGCTATGCATTTGCCCCCCTTTAACTATCTGTGGAAAAATCGATCAGAGCCGGTTGAGGCCGTCGAGGGCAGCAACCTTGTAGGCTTCGGCGAGGGTGGGATAGTTGAAGACAGAATCGCGGAAGTATTCGATGGTGCCGCCCATGCTGAGGACGACCTGCCCGATGTGGACGATCTCAGCGGCGCGGTCTCCGATGATGTGCACGCCAAGAAGCTTGAGTGTCTCGGGATCGAAGATGAGCTTCAGGATACCCTGCTCGTCGCCCAACATCTGGCCCTTTGCGAGTTCGGCGTATCGCGCCATGCCGATCTCGTAAGGTTGTTTTTCCTTTGTGAGTTGCTCCTCGGTACGACCAACCATGGAGATTTCAGGAATGGTGTAGATCCCGTAGGGGATGAGGTTGGGGGGCATCTTGCCGGGCTTGCCAAACATGTGGCAACTGGCGAGGCGGCCTTGTTCCATGGAAGTGCTGGCCAGGGCGGGAAAACCGATGACATCGCCAGCGGCATAGACATGGGGCACGGTGGTCTGAAAGTTCTCGTTGACCGAAATCTTGCCGCGCTCGTCAGCGTGGAGTCCCGCGACCTCGATGTTGAGCAGGTCGCTATTGGCTTGACGTCCGATGGTGTAGAGCAAAGCTTGGCCGTGGACGTTCTTGCCACTTTCCAGCTTGGCGAAGACGCGGTCGCGGTCGGCATCGAAGCCCACGGAGACAACTCTCTCTCCGAGACGAAATACGGTTCCCAGCTGACGCAGCTGGAAGCAGAGGCTCTCGATGATCTCGCGATCGACGAAGTCGAGCAGAGCCGGGCGCTGATCCAGCAGGGTTACCTTCACGCCCAGCGCGGCGAACATGGAGGCGTACTCCAGGCCGATGATCCCGGCGCCCACGATCACCAACTCGCGAGGAAGCTCATCCAGGGAGTGCAACTGGTCGGAGTCGAAGATGCGTTTCCCGTCGATGGGAATGTCATCGCTGTGCGCGGGCCGCGTGCCACAGGCGATCAGGACGTAATGGGCCTTAAGGACCTGAGCGCCTTCCTCGTTCATGACAGCTACGGTGTGCGGGTCCAGGAAGCGGGCGTCGCCCTCCACGACGTTGATGTAGTTGCGGCGCAACTGGGACTTGATAACTTCGATCTCGCGCGTCATCACACCCTGGGCACGAAAGATCAGATCCGACATGGAAATGCGGTCTTTGAGCACGTAGCCGCGGCCGTAGAAGGTGCGTTGGCGGAATCCACTGAGGTAGAGCACCGCTTCACGCAGGGTCTTGCTGGGGATGGTGCCAGTGTGGACACAGACGCCGCCGATCGTGCGCTTGCGGTCGATGATGGCGACCTTTTTTCGGAGCTTGGCCGCGCAGATGGCACCCTTCTGTCCGGCAGGCCCGCTGCCGATGACGACCAGATCGTACTCGTTGGATTCCATACGCTTTTGGCCCGCACGAGACGGGAGAGGAAAACCTAACATTGAATGTGAAATAACAGAAGGGGTGCCGGCCCGGAAGCCGATGTCTTTAACATTCCGTTAATGCTGATGCGCTACCATCCCGCCTCGGTGGGGAGCCGTAGATGCCGCATATCGCCCTCAATGATCCCCGATACTACTTCAACCGGCGTGAATCCTGGCTGGCGTTCAACCGGCGGGTTCTGGAAGAAGCGTTGGACGAGGGGAATCCGCTGCTGGAGAGGGTGAAGTTCCTCGCGATCACCGCCAGCAATCTGGACGAATTTGTGGAAGTGCGGCTGGCAGGACTGCTGCAACAGGTAGAGCATGGGTATCGCGACACCGGGCCAGACGGACTGACTCCGGATGAGCAATTGAAGCGGTTAGCGGCGGAGATCCACGACTCGTAAACGATCAGTATGACTGCTGGAACCGCATGCTGATTCCGGCGCTGGCGAAGGAAGGAATCCGGGTCAAGTCCGTAGCCTCGCTCGAGCGGGCGGGGAAAGACACGATGGACCTTTATTACATGCGGCAGGTAGATCCGCTGTTGACCCCGGTGACCATCGATCCTTCGCATCCGTTCCCGCATGTCATTAATAAGGCGCTCTGCGTCGCGTTTCTACTGCGGCCGCGGAGACGGCCTTCTCGACCACATACCTGGGCGTGGTGACGGTACCGCGGAAGCTGCCGCGCCTCGTGCGCGTGCCGACAAAGCACGACTACATTGACTACGTGTTCCTGCATGACCTCGTCGAGGCGCACACGCGCAACCTTTATAAGGGCTATCAGGTGATCTCGGCCGGGGCGTTTCGGGCGACGCGCAACAGCAATCTCTATCTGCACGAAGAGGAGTCGCGCAACCTGCTGGAATCGGTGGACTCGCAGCTCCACAATCGGCGCAAGGGAGACATTGTTCGCCTGGAGATCCAGGCCGACGCGGCGCCAGAGATTGTCGATCCCCTGGCGGAGCAGTTTGCGCTGCGGGCATGGCAGATCTTCAAGACTCCGGGGCCGGTGAACTTGTCGCGGTTGTTCTCTCTGGCGGAACAGACGCCGCGACCGGACCTCAAGTTCCAGGCGTTCACCCCGCGGGCGCTCAACCTCTCGCCGAAAGTGACCAGCCTATACGAGGAAGTTCGCCGGGGAGATGTGCTACTGCATCATCCGTACGACTCATATCTGCCGGTGGTGTCATTTGTCGAATCGGCGGCACGGGATCCGAAAGTACTTTCGATCAAGCAGACGCTCTACCGCACCAGCGAGGATTCCCCGATAGTGCGCGCGCTGATGGAGGCTGCACAAAGCAAAGAAGTGGCGGTGGTAGTGGAGTTAAAGGCGCGGTTCGACGAGGCGTCGAACATCCGGTGGGCGCGATCGCTGGAAGAGGAGGGTGTACAGGTGTTCCACGGGCTGGTGGGCCTGAAGACCCATTGCAAGCTAGCGCTGCTGACAAGGCATGATTCCGACGGAGTGATCCGGCGGTACGCGCACTTGGGCACGGGCAACTACAACCCGTCGACAGCGCGCTTCTATACGGACTTGAGCCTGCTGACGTGCGATGAGGAGCTGACATCGGCGGTCCATGCGGTGTTCAACTTCCTCACCGCGCGGTCTGAACAAAGAAACTACAAGCCGCTGTTCGTGGCACCGATCGACCTGGCGCAACATTCGATTGAGCTGATCGCGCGGGAGGCCCAACATGCGCGGCGACGGTGGCCGGCACGCATTATCGCCAAGGTGAATGTGCTGCTGGATCAGCCGGTGATTGAGGCGTTGTACAAGGCTTCGCAGGCGGGAGTGGAGATCGACCTCATTGTGCGCGGGGCGTGCGCTTTGCGGCCTGGCGTGCGAGGCTTGAGCCAACGGATTCGCGTGCGCAGCGTGATCGGCCGGTTCCTGGAGCACAGCAGGATTTCTACTTCCAGAATGGCGGGTACCCCGATGTTTACCTGGGTAGCGCCGACTGGATGCCGCGCAATCTCTATGAGCGGGTCGAGGTCATGTTCCCAGTGAAAGATGTGGGGCTGCGCGAGCGGGTGGCCGAGATCCTGATGAACTATTTGAAGGACACAGGCAAGAGCCGGGTGCTGCACGCGGATGGAAGCTATGTTCGGGCTTTCCCTGCGCACGGACTCCGCGGCAGAAACGGTCATCGGTTCAACGTGCAGGATTTCTTTGTGGAACATCCCAATCCTGACTTTGAGGGCATCACAGAAACTCCCAGAAAACTCCTTCCAAGCAACGCTGCCTGATCCAACAACGGCTTACAGCTCTTCCCTTTCGGTCGCGAATGCGGCCGCATCCGGGAAAACTGATCCTGGTCTTACAACTTCCCCCAAACTCCCCGGTGGAGAACCATTCCCAGCAAACACCAAGCTATAGATGCGCCCAACGCCGGGTCCCCTGGCTGGCAATTGTCGAAAGGCCCAGCGCAGATTAATCTTCGAGGAAGTGTTCGCTCCCTCTTGCATCAGCCGCCGTTTTCTGGCCGCGTTTTGCGCAGCGACTTTTCTTGCTGCGGTTCAGCCGACCTCGGCTTTTGAAAAGAGCAAGGCGCAGCTCGCGTTTCGCTGGACGGAAGGCGCGCCTGGATGCACGTTCTCGCGCGACAGTGACGGCAAGTATCGCTATGGAGTCTGGACGCCCGACTTTGGCGTGACATTGGCAGTCGACGCGCAGGAATTAATGCTGGTTCATAAGCGTGCGGAGCGCTTCTTTGGAGTGGAGGTGACCTTACGCTACCGGGGCAAGTCCGAGTTGGAGTTCGATCCGGGGCAGGCGACCCTTGAGTTCGTGAAACACTCGAAAGTGGTGCAACCGTCACTGGATCCGGACAGCTTCGTGCAGAGAATTCAGGCGGACCTCGACCAGCTCGAGTACGACACGCAGCGCGAGAGCGAACGACACCCCGAGAAGAAAGAGGAACGCGAGAAATATGTGCAGGCCTACCAGCACGATGCGACCGAATTAATGGATTTCGTAAGCCGACACACGCTATCGCCGGTAAAACTCGACAGCAGTAATCCGGAGACTATCGGTTGGATTCTGTTCAGCGCGAAGAACAAGTGGATTGGCGACTGGAAGCGTCCAGAAGAATTTGTATTGCGGTTGCCGATCGGGGACAAGGTGGTGGAGTTCCCGTTCCTGTTGCCCCCGAAAGAAGGTGACCTGATCCTGCGGCAGCGCGCGAACTGATCTAGGCGACCGACCGGTGGGTGGCCGACGACTTTAGTAGCAGGTCGCGCAGGGAAACCAAGCCTTTGAGTTCCTTTCCGCTGACGATCGGCAAATGACGGAAGCCATATTCCTTCATCAGGAAAAGGCACTCCTCGACCGACTCCTGCATATCGACGCCGCGCGGGTTGGCCGTCATAACCTCAGAAATTTGCGTAGTGCCAGGCGTACGGCCGGCGGCCACGACACGGTTCATCACGTCGCGTTCCGAGAAAATGCCGACCAGTTCTCCGTTGCGCAGAACCGGGAGGGCGCCAATGCTGTGCTCCATCATGAAACGCGCGGCTTCCAGCACTGTCTTATCGGCATCGATGGCATAAACGCGCCGGTCCTTTACCAGATCGTAGACGGTTGACATGGACCCCTCCTGTTTCGTTGCGGAAACCTAACGGGATGTGCGCCGGCCGGCCAGCCAGCGCCGTAACTTTGGACAGGTACTTTAACACACCTCGTGTAGCGTTCGAGACTGGAATGGGCAGAAAAGGGCGGCCGGGCTGAGCCAGCCGCCCTTGGTAGAGCAGGCCTGGGGGCGAGTCAGAATCGAAACACCGGTCCAACGGTGGACCTTCAGATTGTTGTGACTTCCGTTGTTGAAGTAGATCTCGTCACCTGGCCTGCAATCCGAGTGGCCCACAGAAACCCTCCACTCCGAGACCGGGATAGATCGCTGCTGAATGTGTTGCCGCTGGTGATGTCGCTGGCAGATCTTTGAAGTCCAGACAAGCCATTCCGATTGGTGGCGCTGAAGTTGATAAAGCCAGCCTTGAAAGTTCCATAGAGACGTGCAGAGCCGCCGCTGGTGGCGATCTTCGGTCCAAACAGCGCGTGCAAAGGGCGCAGTTGTGTAGTGACAAACTGGATCATTCCTCCGTTGTTGAAAGTGGTGGTGAAGCTGCGCTTGAAGTCATAAGACATCTCGGCTTCGATCTGGGTTGCTGCGGACATTGAAAGCGGCGCGCCCACCCACGCCGACAAAATTGATATGCGGGGTCGAGTGGCTCAGGTTGAAATAATCCGCGAAAGCCCCCACTCAATAAGGTTCCCGGAGTCACGAGCCAGAGCGGCCGGCATGGCAAGGAGTGCAGACAACATTACGATTGCGATTACGCTACCTTTCATTCCCTTTGTTATCGAAGCGCATGGAGTTGTTCTGATTTGCCTTATCGCTGCCCGTGACCCGACGCGGGGCTACCGGAAAGAACCGTCGCAGGGGTCAGATGCCGACTCGATTCGAGGTGGTTGGCATGGCACGGGCGCGCTCCAAGCGGGCATTTAGCCGATGGGGACTAAGTCCAATCAACAAAGCAAATTGGCGGATCTCCTATCTCAACATACAAACAAAAAGGGACAAAGCTGAGGGGCGCCCTTAGGCAGCTATCCGCCGAGCAACAAAAAGGCGCAGATCTGGCCGTCCGCGCCATCCTTCGAACTAAGGAGGCTATTGCAGGTGATTGATCTTCATCGCGGTCTGGGTCGAAGCCGCGGGCTTGTCGCCGGGCTCCATAGAAACTACAAGATACTCATGATCCTTCTTGTCGCCTTTAGCCTCAAGACGTAGAAAAAAGCGATCTTCCTCGATCCGGTACTCCACGTCCTTTCCGACCGGCAGGAGCTGCGGATGCTTGTTGTCCTTGGCGCGCAGGTGAAACAGAACATCATCTCCCTGTAGCACGTATTCCTGGCATAAGGCAGAATCTGTGTTCTGCGCTCCCGAGCTGAAGTTTTCAAAAACCGTGCACTGCAAAGACTCCATCTGGAGCAGGCGACCCGAATGGTACTTCTTCGGCTCCTGCGCTTGCGTGATCGAAACCAGCAGCAAAGCCGCCAACGCCAGTTTTGGTCCCATTTGTTTCCCCTCGAGCTTTGCGGGATGAACGATCCCGAGTCTTCCCTGACTGACGATCATTGTTCTTCAGCACAGCCTTTGGCTGATAGATAACGCCAGTAACCCACGGGGGTTACGGTGCAGGAAAAGTGCCAGAAGCAGCGAAAAATATGGGGACAGGCAAGGCGGGCTTAGCGCTGGACGAGGTTTTCGAGCGTTTCGAAGAAGGACGGGAAGGAGATTACAGCAGCATCGGCGCCGTGGATACAGGTCTCGCCCTGGGCGCGCAAAGCGGCCACGGCAAAGGCCATGGCGATGCGATGATCACCTTGGGAATCGATCTCAGCACCGTGCAAGTTCTGCCCGCCAGGAATGGTCAACCCGTCGTCGTGCTCTTCGACATCGGCTCCCATGGCTTTGAGGTTTGTGGCAATGGCGCGGATGCGGTCGGACTCTTTCACGCGCAGTTCGCGCGCGTCGCGAACGCGGATGCCCTCTTCGGTGAAGGGCGCGATCGCCGCAAGGACCGGGATTTCGTCGATCAGCGCGGCCGAATCAGCCCCGGCAATTTCTACAGATTTCAACTTGTGACCCTCGACCCGTACGGTGCCCACCAGTTCGCCATGCTGCTCTTCCAACTGGGTGATGGAAATGTGAACTCCCAACGCCATCAGAATGTCGAGCAGGCGGGCGCGAGTGGGGTTCATCAGCAGCGAATCGACAATAAGGTCTGAGCCGGGAAAAAGGGCCGCCGCGCAGAAGAAGAATGCTGCGCTGGAAAGATCTCCAGGGATGCGGGCATCGATAGCATGAAGACGTTGCCCGCCGGCAATACAGGTGCCATTTCCCTGCCGCTTCAGTTCTGCTCCAAATGCCCGTAACGCTACCTCTCCGTGATCGCGAGTGCGAAGAGGTTCCTCGACACAGGTCTCACCGCGGGCGAGTAGTCCAGCGAACAACACGCACGACTTCACCTGCGCGCTGGCTACAGGCATCTTGTAGTGAATGGCGTGGAGGTCGCCGCCGTTAATGCGCAACGGAGGACGATCGTCGGCCGCGCTGGCAATCTCGGCTCCCATCGACGAGAGAGGCTTCATGATCCGCGCCATGGGGCGGCGGGACAGGGATTCGTCTCCATAGAGTTCTGACGGAAAATGCTGTCCTGCCAGGATGCCGCTCAACATGCGCATGGTCGAGCCGGAGTTTCCACAGTCGAGCGGAGTAGTGGAGGCCGAGAGTGCAGAGCCACGGCCCTCGATTTCGATCACATTTGCGGCATCATCGGCGCGCGTCCAATGGACGCCCAAGGAGCGCAGGCAACCTAACGTGCTGGCGCAATCGACGCCGGTGGAATAATTTTCAAAGCGCGACCTCCCTTCCGCAATTGCGCCCAGCATGGCGTAGCGATGAGAAATCGATTTGTCCCCGGGAAGGCGCACGGCCCCGTAGACATGACGAGCAGGCTGGACCACAACGCTGGAGCCGGGTTTCATGCGGTCACACGAATATATATCCGATCACCGCTGCGGCTACCCGGTCGCAATAAGAACAAAAAAACATGCTTTGTGACCGCGGGTCGATACAGCCGTGGATGGGCGCAATCAGGCCATTGCCTTGGCTTCGGCGCGGGCTTCGCGAAGCATATCGGGAGGGATCTCCTTCAGCGTCACATGGAACTCAAACATCGGGGTTTCGGTGCCGCGGCCCCAGCGATTGGTTTCCCAATGGGCGCGCACAAACTTCACAGTGGGATGCTGGCTCAGGTCGACCAGCAAGGGCTGTTGCCCGCGATAAAACTTCTGCGGGAACGACGCGATCGGCTTGGGATCCCAGGCGGCACCGTCGGCCGAGCCGTACACACTGACATCGAGCGATTCTTGTTCAATAACGTTTGTGATGTAGAGGGTCGCGAGCAGAACTCGGTTTGCAGCTGCGCTCACATCGACTCTGGCGCCATCGCCCTTGGCGTTCACGACGGTTTTTTCCGGAACCAGCAACGTGTCGATCATGACGGGGAGATTGTAACAAAGCGATCGCGCAAGATCGGGCTCTCCGTTCCCGACTAGTGCAGCGAATCGGAGAACTGCCGGAGCAAGCGTCCCGCTTGTGCCGGTTCCTCCCAGCACGCATAGTGTCCAGCCTTCGAGATCACCACCAGGCGGCTGCCTCGAATGTGGCGTCGCATTAGTTCCCCGTCACTCGGAGAGGCGAGAGTGTCCTCTTCTCCCATCATGATTAGCGTGGGTATGTTGATGGTCTTTAGGGTCGGAATCGAGTCCGGCCGTTCGGCCACCCCCTGCTGCACCTGGGCGATGTCTTGCGGCGACATTTTCAGCATCATCTCGCGGATTTCGCGCACGCGGTCGGGGCGAGACTCACGCAAGGTGTGGCCGACGAGCTTTGGGGTCATCAGATCCACGAACCACTCCGTGCCGCGCTCGATCACGTCTTCCGCGGCCTTCAGGCGCGCGTTGTGCCCTTCCGGGGTATCGGCCTGGGGCCGTGTGCATGACAGAATCAGCGCCGCGATGCGCTCAGGATATTGGCGGACAAATGCAAACAGAATGTATCCACCAACCGAGACTCCGGCGAAAACGGCCCGGCCAACGCCAGCGTCGTCGCAAATGCGTGCCAGATCGTTGGCATGCTTCTCCATGGTTGCGGGGCCATCGCCGACTTCCGAGTCGCCGTGAGCCCGCAAGTCGGGGAGGATGACGCGGTAGCGCGGCAGCAGCGCTTGGGCAGCGGGCAGCCAGAATCCGTGATGGGCGGGAAAGGGATGAAGCAGGACCAGGGGCGGGCCGGCGCCCAGAACTTCGTAGACGAGCTCAGCGTCACCGCTGCGGAGACGATTCATACGGAGTTTGTAGCACGGAGACCGCTTCCGGCTCACGAACGCGACCGCCGAGGCCAGGACTTCGGGATAGCGGGCAGGATGCCAGTGCTACAGTCATCGCGGTACAGACCGGAGATGCTGTCGCTAGCCTTATCTAGTTCGAAGGATTGGCGGCGTGCTCACCTTGCGGAGCCGGCAGGTACTCAGGCTCTTCCGGCATGACGATCCAGGCGACGATATAGGCGACGCAACCGAAGATGATCGCCGAAAAGAACGAGATCACCAGCCAGAGCACACGCACCAGCGTGACGTCGAGATCGAAGTATTCGGCGAGGCCGGCGCAGACGCCTGCAATTTTCCGGTTCTGACGCGGACGCATCAAGCGTTTACGAGCGGTGACGGCTCCCACGCGGCGGCCACAATAGGCGCACAGGTTGGCATCGTCCTGGATAACCTTTCCGCAATAATTGCAATACATGGCTGTGCCTCCCAGGTAAAGGATACGCCGGTTGGGGCGGAAAAGTTCCCAGCTTCGTGCCACGCCATCGGGCCAGTCTTGCGCATCGACCGCGTCGTCGAGGGCAAGACGCCGGCGCAACGTTAGTCGGCTCGGTAGGGTTCCTTCAGCCGCTTCCGTGCGATGTCCGCCGGAGGGCTGCTAGAGTTAGTGGCGATTACGGCCTGGTACTTCCGCGTGGCCAGTTCCCTCTTCTGGAGCTGGTCGTACATTTCGCCGGCGCCCAGGTTGGCTTTTTGCAGAACCTCGGAATCCGGTTGAGGGGCCTCGGCGACCAACTCGTACGCAGTTGCGGCTCCCGCGAAGTCTTTTTGGCTACGCAGCAGGTCTCCCAGATATTCCGCTGCGAATTCATAATGCAGACCGGGATACTTGCCGTCGCGCCCAGCGGCCCAGACTTTGCGGTAGGCGGCGGCCGCCTCCTGGCTTTGATTGAGGTTGCGCAGGAGGGTTCCCTCTTCGAGGGCGAGCAGTACATTGCCGGGATACTGCTGGATCAGGCCGCGCAGCAGGGGCAGGGCCTCGCTGTAGCGATGCTCGCGCCGCAGGAAAAGCAGCAGGGCGATTTTGGCATCGATCGAAGTTTCGGTATTGCTGCGAGAAACGTCGTACAGATACTGGATGCCCTTGTCCTTGCTGCCGCTGAGCCCCACCAAAGAGACAGCAACCTTCACGCCCCAGGGCAGGCTGCCCATCACATAGTTGTGGACGCCCACGACCAGCTTGGCTTCGGTGTAGTCCGGTGCAAGCTCGAGCACGCGCTCGTGGTCATGGCGCGCGCCCACGGCGTTGCGCAACGCGGAAAACCATGCGCGCTCCACCAACGCGGTGTACGTGGAAAACTGCGCTCGCGTGTTGCCGCGTGCAAACAGCGCGTCTACATCATTCGGATTCGACTTCAGCCGCGCCTCTTCGACCTTTTCCGCACGGCTCACGAGGGAGCGAATCTGCTCTTTGACCTTGGGATCGGCGGGGCGGTGCGGGACGCCAACGAAGCTGTCGTTGGAGTAGTCCGCGGTGTTGAGGGCGCCCATCCGATAAAGCTCGCGAAACATGATGGAGGTGAGCAGATGGTTGACCGCGAACGGGTCATCCGGATGACGGGTCAGCACCTTCTGGAAGTCCTGAACGGCCCGGTCGTAATCCATGTTGTAGAAGCTGTCGAACGCAGGCCCGTTCAACGGGTCCGCGGGGCGGACACTTGCTCCTAGCGTGGGGGGCAAAGGCGCGCCGGAGGTCTGGCCCGAAGCGATGGCACCCAGCGCCAGCACAACCGCGAGGATGTAGGCACGCGAGAGCTCACTGCACCGAACGGACAACGTACCTTGATCCAAAACGAACACCGGTTCCCGACCAGTTTACCTGATCGCGAAGCACCTAGTGAGTCACTTGGTCCTACGGAGAAGAACCGAGAATCGCCCTATAATTCTTGGATATCCGTGCATCTTTCCCCCAGGGCCCGGTAAATCTTGCTCGTTGTAAGGTTTGTAAAAGCGCCAAGACCGAGCATCTAACAGCTTATTTTCAGTTGTTTACGGCCCGCGTGCATTTGGTCTCAGGCTTGCCTTGCAATGAATATCCACAGGGAGGCTGATCCGTATGTCGGACATTGCGCAAAACGCCGAGCGGGATTTCTGGACTCCGCCGGTTGCCCCTCCGGTCATTACGGTTGAGCCTGTCGCTCAGGTTTCGATGGTTGAGGCTTGTGACAAATGCGAAACGGAGTTCATTCCCGGCGCCCGCTATTGCCATGTCTGCGGGGCGGAGCGTCTCGAGGAAGCACCCTCTGCCACCAGCCGATGGCTGCACCACGCTTTAGAGACGGTTCGGCATTTGGAGTTGAAAGGCGTGGAACGCTGGATCGTAGGCACCCGGGAATCGCTCGGGTTTTCGCTGCCGGCACTGATCGCGTTTACGATCGGATTGGCGTGTGTGGTCGGCGCGATCGTCGTCGGACTGATCTTCACCGTTCAGACTACGCTGGACTGGCAGGCGGTACAGGTCTGGCGGATCGAGTGGCTGCTGGGCGCAAGCGCCTCATTCCTGGCCGCAATTCTTCTCAAGAAATCCGCGAACTAAATTTGGGTTGGATCGTCCCGATGGATTACCTTCAATGCACCGGCTCAGGCTCGGTGACGACCGTTCCTGCCCGCCGCTGCTGTTGCATGCGATAGAGATGATGCACCGGACCGGCTCCTCTGCCCAGAGGATGCCCTTTAGAAATCGCGGCTGACACGTAGGCTTTCGCCAGGAGCACCGCCTCCGGCAGTCCCCGGTCGAGGGCAAGATGACAGGCCATGGCGGTGGCAAAGGCACAGCCTGTACCGTGGGTGGAATTGGACCGCTGGCGCTCCGACTTGAACACTTCTTGCTCTACTCCGCGCCGCGTCTGGAAGCTCAGCAAGTCAACGGCCTTTTCGAGATGTCCTCCTGTCACCACCACGGATTCGGCACCCATTTCGTGAAGTTTGATCGCAGCCGATCGCATTTGATCGGGATTGGTCACCTGGAGCCCCGTTAGGACAGCTGCCTCTTCCACGTTCGGAGTCACGACCGTGGCAAGCGGCAGCAGGTCGGAAATCAAAATGCCGGTTCCGTCGCGGTCGAGCAAGTCGGCACCCGAGGACGCACGCAGAATCGGGTCGAGCACCACTGCGGGCAGCTTTTTGCGCCGCAGGAAGTCGACGATGGCCTTCGCAACCTGGGAAGAGCCCAGCATCCCGATGTGGACGCCGGCGATCTTCATGTCCGAGGCCAGCTCCTCCAGGGTGGCGGTGACCAGACCAGGATCGCAGGGCTCGACTCGCTGCACCCCTGCCGTCGATTGGACTGTAATCGCCGTGAGGCAGGCGACCCCGTAACAGCCATGCGCAGCAATCGTCTTGATGTCCGCGGTAACGCCAGCCCCGGAGGTCGGATCAAAGCCGGCGATCGTGAGGATTACCGTGGGCGCTTCAGGCATATTTCGCAATGTACTCTAAGTACGCGATTTCGCACCTGTGGAAGTCGTGAGTACCGTGACCATCGTGCTGTTGACCCGGTTGAAGAATAGCAAGTACATGAACCTGCTGAATTTAGCGATAACTGCAATGTAACATTATGAAAATAAATGATTTGTAATAATTTCCGGTACCCAAATCAGCAGGTTGTTTACTGTATTATAAATATATAACTTCTTTGTTTGCAGCCTTATGTCAAATGTTACTCATGTTTTGCAATAGGTTACGTTAACTATGAATAACTATCTAGTAATCTTGCTATCGGAAATTCCGGATTGACAGCCCTCCCGCTCGTCAGCTAGCCTGACTCAACCTTTGGCCAAAACACCATGCTGGACCTACGTAGGGACCGAACCTTTTGCGTACGAGGAGAACTGAATGCGAAGACGTATAGCTCATGGACTGGCGCTGGCTGTATGCATCGCCGGACTGGGAGCGGCTCAGGGAAACTCGGGCTCGGACCAAGACCGAGGTAGCCCGGCGCCACCAGTTCGGCAGAGGACTGTCGTCGCGAAAAAGACGCCCTCTGTTCGGAAGGGCCATCCGTATCAGGTAGGAACCGCGTCCTGGTATGGAGACTACTTCCAGGGTAAAGAAACCGCCAGCGGTGAACCGTACGACATGTACGACATGACCGCCGCCCACCCCACCCTCCCGTTGGGCACATACGTGAAGGTGACCAACCTGAGGAATGGACGGGCCGTGGTGGTTCGCATCAACGACCGGGGGCCAGTGATCGAGGGCCGTATCATCGATCTGTCCTATAGCGCCGCTCGAGCTCTGCACTATGACCACCAGGGGATCCAGCAAGTTCGCCTGGATCTTGTCCCGCAACCACCAACGATGGCCATGCTTCAACCAGTAGCGCGTCTGCAGTAATCCCCTTTACACTCCTCTGGATGCGTGATTCGCGCGAGCGACTCATAGTTGCCCTCGACGTTTCGTCCGCGGCCGCCGCCAAAAAGATCGTGGCGGCCGTAGGCGATTCCGTTCGCTACTTCAAGGTAGGGTTGCAACTCTACACAGCCGAGGGCCCGCAGATCGTGCGCGACCTGGTCAGTTCGGGGCGCCAGGTTTTTCTTGATCTCAAGCTTCACGACATTCCGAATACAGTAGCTGCCGCGGTAGCAGAAGCCTCCAAACTAGGCGTAAGCATGTTGACGGTGCATGCTTCGGGAGGCGGCAAGATGTTGCGCGCGGCTGTGGGCGCGGCGCGGCTCTCAAGCTCTTTTCCTTCGATTCTCGCGGTGACCGTCCTCACCAGCCTTGAGCAGCGGGACCTGGAGAACGCCGGCGTCCGGGGAAGGGTGGTCGACCAGGTGTCGAGATTGGCAGCCCTCGCGAGTGCGGGCGGATGTCATGGCGTCGTCGCCTCGGCACACGAGGCATCTACGCTGCGCGCCGAATTCGGCGACGACTTTCTGATTGTCACACCAGGAGTACGTCCGGCGGGGCGAGACCATGGAGACCAGGTACGGGTGGTGACTCCGGCGGAAGCCATCGCCGCGGGGGCAAGCCACATCGTGGTGGGCCGACCGATCACGGAGGCGCTGGATCCGGCTGCGGAGGCGCGGGAGATCCTGGCACAGATTGGATAGGGGCAGTTCTCAGTTGTCAGTGGCCAGTCCCAACTGCCAGATTCCAGTCCCTTCTTCCCAAAAACGAAAGGCGCGACGATGTCGCACCCTTCCATCAACTGAGAACCGAGAACCCCGAGATCGCTACTAGCTGCCAGCCGAGAGCTGACGGCTGCCTTTACAACTTCTCGTAAAACTCGCAAACCGAGCAGGAAATATAAATTCCTCCCGGGACACCACGTTCGCGGTCCTTGGTGCGCTTCACGATGCGGGTGTCTTTGCCGCACTTGGGGCACGCGGTGGATTTGCTGGTGTCCATGACCTTCTTGCGGTCAGCCGTCTTTGCGATTTTCGCCATCTTCTTCTCCTGACAGGAATGTGCCGTCGGCGCGGGGCCGCGGTTCTACCTGGTGTTTGGGGAGTAACTGGAACGCCGGAGTGTTCACCGGCAGGATGGGCACGCTCGTGAGGAGTGTGCGTGTGTACTCGCCGTAACTAGTCTACATGAGCGGGGCGCAATTGATCGAGTTGATAGGACTGCGGAAGATAGGGCAGAGGAACACGGAGCGGCTAAGAATGAAGCGACGCAAGACGAACCGGCGGAAACACTGCCAACCTGGTGTCCGTTGAATTTCCTAGAAAACCATTCCCTGTTTGCCAAGCGGGGCTGTCGCCGGCTTCGTGGAACGCGAGCCCGAGCTCGCATCCGGTGACTCTGGCTCCGGCTTTGACGGCTTTGTTTGCCCTAGCGCATGGGACGCGGTATACACCGGCGAATTGAAAATAAGGACAACTCTTCCCTGATCAGTATAGAGCGGAGGCTCGGCCGCTAGCGAAACCTTCTGGCTAGGTGTGCCACGCACTCCCCAGAACGCCGGTGGGCTGATGACTGGCTGCTTGATCGCGAGATAGACCGGATGGTTCCAGGCATAACCCATCGTCCAGCTAATGCCGTTCAGAACCAGCGCCGATAAGAGCGCCCCGTAAACCAGGGCTGCTGCGCGCGGCTTGGAACTCTCTAAGGTGTGGAAGAGCGGAACCCCATCGGCAGCTTCCGCCAGGGTTGGCTGTTCCCAAAATTGCGGACGCAGACTCCACTGCCGCAAGAGCGAGAGCACAGCATCCACCAGGAGGCCTACTTCCGTGCCCGGGCTTGCAGCGCGATCGAAGATCGACTGCATTTCGTCCCCAAACCGCTGCCGAAAGTACCGGGGATGGGCGCGCAGCACCCAGCGATAGAAGACGCGGAGCATCAGGCTCTCCTTGGCCTTTGCAGGCGCAACTTGCCTTCCCGCACAACGCTGTCGAGACGCGCGATCTCAGTCGCCAACACCCCGCGGCCCAACGCGCTTAGCCGGTAATAGCGGCGTCGTGGATCGTCGTCTCCCGCTTTCTGGCCCAGTTCCTCGACCAGCCGTCGTTCGATCATTTTCTGCAGATTATCGTAGAGGGTTCCAGGCCCCATCCGGTACTTCCCTTCCGACTGACGCTGAACGTCCTGCATAATGGCATAACCGTGCATCTCTCCACCCGCCAAGGAAAGCAGGATATGCAGCGCCGCCGTCGAAAGCGGGAGGAAGGAACCGGGATCTTCTTTCATAGGTCGGATACTGATATATCGCTTTCCGAGCTAGCCGTCAAGCTAGGAAAACTCTGTATCCGGCGAGCGTGCAAGCGCATCTGGTCCATGAGTTCCGCTCAAAATCGAACGCCTGGCCTATGTCTCTTGAATCCGTTGACACGACTTCCCTGCCCACGATTGTCGAAATCCGGGAAGCCCAGAAGCTCGTCTACGAGCTGATGGCGCCGACCCCACAGATTGCGTGGCCGTTGCTCCGAGAGCGGCTGGGCACCGAGGTGTGGGTGAAACACGAGAATCACACACCCATCGCGGCTTTCAAGGCGCGCACTGCCGTCGTCTATGCGGCCGAGCTGTTTCGCCATTCAAACGGCATCCGCGGACTGGTCACTGCAACACGCGGCAATCATGGACAGTCGGTGGCGCTGGCTGCGCGGCGCTTCAACGTACCCGCTTATGTTGTGGTCCCACGCGGAAACAGCTCTGAGAAAAATGCTGCCATGCGCGCGCAGGGCGCGAACCTCATCGAGTTCGGTCACGACTACCAGGAGTCCAAAGAGCACGCCCAGAAGCTCGCGCGCGAAAATGGATGCCACTTTGTCCCCTCGTATCATCGCGACATCGTGAAGGGCGTAGCCACCTACTGGATGGAGTTCTTCAGCGCGGTCCCGAATCTCGACGTCGTGTATGTCCCGATCGGGCAAGGGTCGGGTATTTGTTCATGCGTGGCGGTGAGAAACGGCTTGAATCGGCGCACAAAAATCATCGGAGTCGTGCCCGGAGGTGCGCCCGCGTATGCGTTGTCATTCGAGGCGAAGCGCGCAGTAGCGGCTCCGGTCACCACCCAGCTCGGAGACGGCATGGCGTGCCGTGTTCCCGATGAGGCGTCGCTGCAGATTGTGCTCGAGAACGTGGACCGGGTGGTGACTGTGAGTGAAGGGGAAATGGGCCGGGCAATGAAGTTCTACTTCACCGATACCCACAACGTCGTGGAAGGAGCGGGCGCAGCCGGTCTGGCCGCGGCTCTGAAAGACTGTGATTTCCTATCGGGCAAGCGCGTGGGGCTGGTCGCGACCGGGGGCAATGTGGATCACGACGTGTTTGCGAGAATATTGGTATAGGGATGGCTAACGTGTTCCCCGGGGGCCGATGGGAGTACTTATCGCTTCTTCTCCTATGGCTTGGGCACCGGGGTTTCGGAAACGACGTCCAACGTACTCCCCTTGCTCAAGTGAGCCTCCACTTTCACGGAATTTGAGGGGCCGTCGTGGGCGAACGTAGCGGATTGCACCGCGTCGATCGGGATGGCAATGTCTTTGTCCGGGCCCACGATCTTGGTGATGGTGCGGCCGGGCGGGATGGTGAAGGTCAGCGAGACCGGACTCAGCTTTGCGCCCGGAGCCGGAACGACTGTAAGCACGCCCGTCACGTCATGATCGGACTGATTGGTAAATCCGTAGGACTCTTTCGCGAACCGGAAGTTCTGGGCCGTCTCCACTGTAAACAAGCGAAAGTCTTTATAGGTGTGCCTCCGATAGTAGCGGCGCCCTCGCCGCTCGACGTAAAGCTCAACTTCCCGCGGCAACCACAGGTGCTCGCCCTGGGGGTGGAACTGCGCGGGCTCGTATGAAATAGCGATATGCTCGACCGCCAGCGCGATTTCCGGTACAGGGCGAATCAATTCGGTTTCGAGGCGAACCACCTGTAGGGTTTCGAGATCGATCCAAGCGCGCCCCTTTAACGCGAGCGAAACATACTTTCCGCCAACCGAATAGGACAGAATTCGCCCCGGCCGATCCGTGCGTTGGGTGAAGTGGACCTGCCACGCAGGTTTACTCTGCCATCGACCCAGACCTTCGCACCTGAAATTGAAATCGTTCATGATCTGGGGGTGGAACACCAAGACGATACCGGGCATGCCCTGGGTTGCGATCTGGGCCGGAAACAGTTCAGGCGAAACGCTGCCGTTGCGATACTCGTCCAGCAGAAAGACGCCAGTCTTGGTCCTGGAAACGGCCACTACATAATTGAAATCGCGAGTGTCCGGAGCGTGACGATCGCCGGTTGCATCCACCACGTGGTGCTCGACGCGCTCACGGGCGGAGAATTTCTCCAGATCGGTCACGAACTGCGTCACGCGATGTCCCGCGCCGGCAAGCACATCTTCTAAAGGGCAATCCACGTGCGAGTCGACGGGTGGAATGACCTCGTCAATTCCAAGGGGAGTCCACACGACAGGGACCGCATCGGGCGAAGTGGCCGAGGAGGTACGATGGATGTCTAGCGTGGGAAAATCAAAGGGCTTCGGATTCAGTACAAGAAACTGAGTCAGGGAGCGCTGAGCTTCGACTTGGATCGCTTGGCGCACCAGCGCGAAGCCTGGGGCGTTGGCTTCGATCGTATATGGTCCCGGGACGATCTCGGGAAAGACAACAATGCCGTCCAGCTCCTTGGCCCCGACAATATTGGAACCCTCCCTAGTAACCAGACGAACAACGACGGATCCCAGATAAGTGGATTCGTCCTGGAGGCGCAGGCACACGCGCAGCGAGGTGCGATGTTCGTGGCTATGGGAATCTTCAGTGGATTGCGCGAACGGGCGGATCGCCAAGGAAAACAAGCACAGCCAGAAGAATGGATAGCGGAAGAGCCGCTGCCCGAGCAATCGCCACCCCACGGTAAGTATTTTTGTGCAATAGACGCCGGAAGACGGAGGTTGTCAACCGGAAGGCCCCATAGGTGGATCGAGAGCAGGGTGACCACAGAACAAAAATTTGCCCCCGCCACTAAGGCTAGTATGGTAGTCCTTTTCTGTACTGTCCGCACCCACACCGACGTTTGCTCGCTGCCAACCCCTCTGCTACTCTAAGAAGTTTTCGCGCATCCTCCAGATTTCACTAGGGGTTAATCGCCATGCCTGCCATCAAATTCCGCGGCGTAGATTTCCTGCAATACGACACCTTGCTGTTCGACGACGAGCGCCTCGTGCGCGACACTGCGCGCAAGTTTATTGAAGACAACCTCGTTCCGATCATTGAAGAATGCAATCGCGCCGGCCGTTTCCCCCGCGAACTGGTCAAGCCGATGGCCGAGTTGGGTTTCTTCGGTGCCAACCTTAAAGGCTATGGCTGCGCGGGCATGTCGAACGTCGAGTACGGACTCGTCACGCAGGAAATGGAGCGTGGCGATTCGGGCGTGCGCAGCTTCGTCAGCGTACAGTCAGCTCTGGTGATGTATCCGATTTATACGTTCGGGTCTGATGAGCAGAAGAACACCTGGCTACCGGCGCTGCAAAAGGGCGAGAAGCTCGGCTGCTTCGGCCTCACCGAACCCGACTTCGGCTCGAACCCGGGCGGAATGCGCACCCGCGCGAAGAAGGTTGGGAAAGAATACGTCCTGAACGGCGAGAAGATGTGGATCACGTCGGGCACGATTGCTGATGTTGCCGTGATCTGGGCCAAAGTGGAAAACGAGAACGACAACGTCCGTGGCTTTCTGGTGGAAACCGACCGGCCAGGGTTCAAAGCTGATGACATCCACGGCAAGTGGTCGCTGCGTGCCTCAGTCACGTCGGGCCTGTCACTGCAGGATGTGCGCATTCCCGAGTCGAACTTACTGCCTTTGAGTGGAGGGCTCAAGTCTCCTCTGATGTGCTTGAACCAGGCGCGCTACGGCATCGCGTGGGGCGCGGTGGGAGCGGCCATGGCGTGCTACGACTGCGCGTTGCAGTATTCCCTGCTGCGCAGACAATTCCGCGACCAACCGATCGCCTCGCACCAGCTCGTTCAGGAAAAGCTGACCTGGATGATCAACGAGATCACCAAGGCGCAGCTTCTGATCCTGCAAGTGGGGCGGCTCAAAGATGCGGGCAGGGTCGAGCACCAGCACATCTCGATGGCGAAGCGGAACAACGTGTGGATGGCACTGGAGTGTGCTCGCCTGTCGCGGGACATCCTGGGGGCGAACGGCGTCGCGGACGATTACCCGATCATGCGGCACTTGATGAACCTGGAGTCGGTGAAGACTTACGAGGGCACGCACGACATCCACACGCTGATCATTGGACAGAGTGTGACTGGGATTGACGCGTTCTAGGTGATCCGACCGCTCGCCACTGTTCCGATGGGGATCACGACTCGGTCAAAAGCGTATACCGGTTGCACGATGCGTCCGTGAACCGTCTGGCCCACTTTCTTGACCTGGATTTCCTGGTCGAGAGCGATCTGCAGCGGTGTCCCTTTGGGAACACTCAACTCAACCGACTGCGGCAGTGCTGGTTCAGACTGTCAGGGGGCTTGCGTGCCGAACCTGGGGACAGCTGTGGCATCGGCACTTCCGGGGAACTGAGCGACGAAGCCGACAAGAGCAGCGCGAGCAGAACGAGGTTGGGTCGCATAACCATTCGGGGGCTTAGCTCACTGTAGGCCGATCCGCCGGAGCAGCGGCGGGCAAGAATGTTGGACCTCAGCGTAAACTCTGTCCTCAAGTCCCACCGGACTTAGGAGTTTCGCCTTACATGCCTTCCCCGCTGCTGGAAGCCCCTCGCCTGATCCTGCGTCCTTACGGAGAGAGCGACATTCCTTCGCTGGTGCGTTTCGCGGGCGCCCGCGAAGTAGCTGCTACGACCTTGCGGATTCCGCATCCCTATACCGACCAGAACGCGCGGGAATACCTGAGCATCTGTCAGGCGGAATCAGCAACCGGACCGGTGACTCGCTTCGCGATCACGTTGCGGGAAAGTGGTGAGTTTTGCGGAGGGGTCGGGCTTCGTCTCGACGACACACATCACCGCGCCGAGCTTGGCTACTGGCTTGGCATTCCGCACTGGGGGAAGGGCTATGCCACGGAGGCGGCAGCCGCGGTGTTGAAATACGGGTTCGAGAGTCTCGGGCTCCACCGCATCTATGCCTCGCATTTCGCGGGAAATGACGCCTCCGGGCGGGTTCTGCTCAAGATTGGCATGAAGTATGAAGGCTGCCTGCGGGGACACATCTGCAAATGGGAGGAATTTCACGACCTGGAGTTCTACGGGATACTGAAATCGGACCGGTAGTCCGTCGACTCGAAGACCCCGTCTTACGCGTATAACTCGGTCAATAACTCATAAGCCCGCCGCAGATGGGGAATGACAATGCTGCCCCCCACGACCAGCGCCACGTTCAAGGCTTCCTCCTGCTCCGGGCGCGTCACGCCCAACCGGTACGACTGGATGATGTGATAGTTGATACAGTCGTCGCAGCGCAGGCCCGCGGAAATTACCAGGCCCATCAACTCCTTGTACCTCGCCGGAATAGCTCCCTCAAGATAGGTATTGTGATCGATATTGTAGAAACGCTTGACGAGGAAGTTGTCAGCCCTGTCGAGGTTGACATTCAGGCGGATGCGCGTATCGATAAAGCGTCGCGCCAGTTCGCTCTTTTCGGAGACTTGTTTCTCCGTGAAGACATAAGTAGGCTCTTTTCGCTCGATGTTCATGGCGAACAGCGTAGCAGAAGGCCGCGCCACGTTCGAGCGCCTGGACTCTGCTGTTCGCCGATCCGATCGATTCCTCAGTGATCCCCGTCCTTCCCCTGCCCACCCCCTTAGCGGTATAGTCTCAGGCCGGTTTCATTCTTTCGGAGGCACTCATCATGGCGACGGAAACTCGGGCTGAAGCTAAAGTCAAGAGCTTCGGCGTGAACATTGAAAGCGACCTGGCACTGGAGTTCCTGCGAGTTGTAGAAAAAGCGGCGATCGCCTCGGCGCGCACCATGGGCCAGGGCGACCGCCCTTACGCCGACCAGGTGGCTACGGAAGCCATGCGCCAGACCATGGACACCATTCCCATGCGCGGCAACATCGTCATCGGGGAGGGTGAACGCGACGAAGCACCCATGCTCTACATTGGCGAGAAGGTCGGTGCGGAGTTTCCCGACGGGCGCCAGGTTCCGGAAATTGACATCGCGGTCGATCCTCTGGAAGGCACCAACCTGTGCGCGACCGGTGCTCCGGGAGCCATCACGGTGCTGGCTGCATCGGAAAAGGGAGGCCTGCTGAACGCGCCCGACTGCTACATGGAAAAAATCGTGGTGGGGCCATCCTGCAAACATGCGGTCGATCTGGATGCGCCCGTAGCCGAAAATCTGAAAAACATCGCCCGCCGCCTGCAGCGCGGGGTCGATGACCTGGTGGTCATTGTGCTCGACCGTCCGCGCCATGAAAGACTGATTGCCGACATACGCAAAGCAGGTGCGCGCATTCGGCTGATCGGCGACGGCGATCTCTCGGCTGGCATCGCGGCCGCCGTCATCGGAACTGGGGTGCATTGCGTGATGGGCTCGGGTGGCGCGCCCGAAGGCGTGATCACTGCAGCCGCCATCCGCTGCCTGAACGGCTATATGCAGGGACGGCTCGTTATCAACAAGCCCGAGCTTGAAGCGCGCATCGCCCGGATGGGGATCAAAGACAAGAATCGCGTCTACGAAGCGCAAGACCTCGCACCGGGCAACCAGTTGATTTTTGCCGCCACCGGCGTCACGGATGGCGCCCTTATGAAGGGGGTTCGCTTCTTCGGTGAGGGCATCCGGACTTCATCGGTCATCATGACCCTGAAAACCGGGCGCGTACGCTTCATCGACAGCATCCACCTGGAGAAAGGCGCGGACGTTAAAGTCCGGTTCACCTAAACCTGAGCGGTTCTGTTCGGCTCCGACCACGGGGACCGAGAGCATTACGGCGTTTGTTATGGGACAAGATACCTTTGCCCTGTTCGGACTGGTGGAGCCAGCGGCAACGCAGGCGGTGACCGCCAACACGCTGGCAGGAAACTACTTCTTGGGGGATGAACTCCCGAATGACCCGAGCGCCCCGAATCGGATCGGTGTGGTTGCCATCAACTCCGGCGGCGCGGCCCTGGCACAGAAGACGACAGCACCAAAGCTTCTCTTCTTCCAGAATGGGATGGGGGGATCCGCGAGTATTACCGTGCTGGAAAAGCAATAGAGGTGGAATCGCGGGGAATACTCATTTCCGACAATCGCTTGATATAGGCTTTGGCATCGGGACTAACTGGTTGCGATAATCAGGGATGTCGGAGAATATGGGAGTCCAGCAATCAGGTACAGATCTCGAGGGTAGGAGTGCGAGCAAGCAGGGCACGCCATGGTCTTGGTGGGCGTGCACGACGGTTTTGCTATTGCTCGCTGTCACATTCGGACAGCGCGAATATCATCTCTTCACTCACGCGGAACAAGCTCCTACACCCGTGGCGCCGGACTTCGGTGTTTACTACGTAGCTGGCCTCATCGCCCGGAGCGGAAACGGTGGACAACTCTATAGCATGCCGCCTGAAGCGACGAAGGCCGAACAGGCACGCAAGGTCGTATACGGCGCCGTGCCTCCAGACACGGAGCTAGCCAAGGTTGCCGCCCAAACGACCCATTCGCACATGACTTACTACACTTACCCGCCTTTCTTTGCTTGGGCTGTCGCGCCACTGACGCATCTGAAACCACGAGTCGCGTACTTCGCCTGGCGCGGGCTCAGCACCCTGATGCTGCTGGCGGCCACTTATCTTGTGTTGAGCAGCCTGCGACCGAATGCCGGCCTTGGCACGTTTACGGTAGCAGCGGTCGGCGCCCTTTCCTTCTTCCCTTTTTCAGAAGTGCTGTACGAAGGACAGGTCGGCTGCCTGATTCTTTTCCTCTGGTCGCTGGGTTTTTATTTCATGCAAACGCGCCGGACCCCATGGTCCGCAGCTTCATTCGCCACGGGAACGCTGGTCAAGGTCACTCCGGCGATCGTCGTCCCGATGATGTTGCTGCGGCGGCAATGGCGATGGTTAGTCTGCTACTGCATGACAGCGGCCGCGCTGGTTGTCGCTTCTGTGCCGCGCGTTGGGTTGCACCCATATTGGACGTATGCGTCGAAGGTTTTCCCCCTCCTTTCGGCGGGAGTCGAAGGATATCCCCTCAAGTCGATGGGAACGGTGGTGCGAAATCTCTACCTGGGGCAGGCGGTTTTTGGCGCAGCCGACCCGTGGCAAGTGCCGCTTCTGGTGCGTATTTCGATCTCGGCAGCAAATTTCGGGTTGCTGGCAATTGTTCTCTTCTACCTTTTCAAGAACCGAGTCCCGAATCCGCGGGTTCTCGCGCAGGAGTTCGCAATTCTTGCATTGGTCAGCCTGATGATTTCTCCCGTCACTTGGCGGCACCATTATGTGATCGCGGTTCTGCCATTGCTTTGTGCATGGTTGTACTCACGCGAATCGGCAAGCCACCAACGGCTGGCCCTCATGAGTGGAATCACGCTGGTTCTGGGAACCCCCTTCGCCGATTTCGTTCTGGTCCGCATGCATCCCGGACGCCTGCAGGCGATCTTGTCCTCGGCTTTCCTGCTTGCCAGCGGATTGCTGCTGATGCTCTGCATACAGGATCATCGTCAGATGGCCGAGCGCCTGCCTAAGACTGCTCCCGAGGAATTCTTCGCCGCCTGACTTTGATACTTCTTGAAAGCCCATATCCCGGCCCTCAGGAAACAGTCAAACCTGAACTCCGTCTTTACTTCAGGTACTCCGAGTCTTTCGAGAGCTCTGGCGGAATTTTCGGGAACGGCGGGAACTCCTGAGAGTATCCCTTCAACAGGTTCACGGCCTTTTCGGAACGCTTGGTTCCGTCGTGCACCGCAATCTTGTGCGGATGGCCCTCCGAATAGCCCTCCCACAGCGAGACCCCGGCATAGGCGCCGTCTTTGCGCAGAATGTAGTAGGTCATGTCCATGAAGCGCAGGCGGTTCATGTCGCCGTTGTAATTGCGCACGATGCGCTTCAGCGCATCGATGCCCGACTCCTGCGGAGACATGCCGTGGCGCATGTTCTCGACGATGGTATGCGCGCCCGCGACCTTGATGTTCTCTTCCCCGCTACCCGTCGCGCCAGCGGAACCCACGTCCTGGTCGGTATAGCAGCCTGCGCCGATCACGGGAGAGTCACCGCAGCGTCCCGGCAGCTTGAAGGCAAGACCACTGGTGGTGGTAATACCTGACATCTCACCCTTCTCACTCAACGCGGAACAGTGAATGGTCCCGGCGGGTGGGAACAGGACACGACGGACTGCGACGAGGCGAAGCTCGGGCTCGATCCCGAGGACACCCGCGCGCTCGGTGAGCAACTCGATGCGCTCACGCCAGAGTTCGGCTTGCGGCTTTCCCGCGTCGTTCTTCAAATCAGGAGCCTGCCACTTCGGGTCGGCGAGGCCCGGCCCCCACCAGTCGCTCGACGAGTGGTATTCCTTCCACAACAGCCAGATCTTGCGGGAATGTTCGGTGAGCAGGTTCTCGCGCGGAAATCCCATGGCGACGGCGAAACGCTCCGCGCCCTCGCCAACCAGCATGACGTGCCCGGTGTGCTCCATCACTGCCTTGGAGACCTTCGAAACATTCTTGATATTGCGCACGCCACCCACAGATCCAGCACGCCGCGTGGGCCCGTGCATGCAACAGGCATCGAGCTCCACCACGCCCTCCTCGTTGGGCAGGCCGCCCAACCCGACAGAGTCGTCGTTGGGATCATCTTCCGGGCCAGTCACCACCAGGATCGCGGAATCCAGTGTGTCACCGCCCTTGCTCAGGTGCTCGTAGGCACGATCGAGGTAGGCAAAACCGTTGTTTGCGCACACGATGATCGGCTTTTTGCCCGGCCCGCTGGAAGACTGCGCGTTAGGTGGTGAGGATGCAGATTCTGTGGTCAGCGCATCAGCTTCAAGGCCCAGCGCTAGCGAACCGAGAGCGGTGGCGGTCAGAAAATCGCGGCGGGAAACACTCATACGCTTTCTCCTGGGTGTAAATGGAATAGGAATGCGGGCGTCAGCATACCAGTTTCAGCCGATTAAATGGCAGAGGCGTCGCGGGGCGGGGGGCGACATTGTAAGCTAGATCGCGTCGGTTGCGCACGTCAGGTTAGTCGGAAGCAACCGAAGCGGCAGCACAGTGAAGACCTTGTCCGAGCACAACCCCGAGCACAACCCGGTGAAGACTCGCAGCACAACCCATCTTCCAGTTAACCAGACTGACTCGCTGAAGACGCAGGAGCGCACGTCGGCCCTCGGGCGCTCGCTCAAAATAACGCGACAAAGATGGCTTGCATTCGTTGGGACATCGATCGCTGTGCTCATCCCGTCCTTCTGGCACAAGCAGATTGCTGCAGGGGACCTGGGCAGCCATTTGTACAACGCCTGGCTGGCGCAACTTGTGGAACGTGGGCAATTGCCGGGGCTTTGGATTGCTCGGCAGTGGAATAACGTCCTGTTCGATTTCATGCTTAGCGGCTTCGGAAGGGTTTTCTCTTGGCGAATGACAGAAAGAATCAGCGTGTCTGTATGCGTGCTTGTTTTCTTCTGGGGAAGTTTTGTGCTGATCGCCGCGGCCACGGAAAGGGCGCCATGGACCCTCGCGCCCCTGATTGCGATGATCTCGTATGGGTGGACGTTTCATGTGGGCTTCTTCAATTACTACCTGTCGCTGGGGCTGGCGTTTGGCGCGCTTGCTTTATTCTGGAGGGGCACGCCGATGGAGCGGACTCTTGCGCTCGCGCTCACACCGCTCATCCTATTGGCACAACCATTTGGTATGGCGTTGCTGATCGGCGGAGCGGTCTACATCTGGCTGGCCGAAACAATGCCGCAGAGGTACCACATCCTCTTACCGATAGCTTCGTCGGTTTTGCTCTGGATCACCCATTCATACATCTGGCGTCACTGGCCCTCGGCTCGCACTCCCACTGCGCTGTATTTCTACAATGGCCTGGACCAGCTTGCTGTGTTTGGGAGGAATTATCGTTCGGTCATGGCGGTAGTGGCGTTGTTTGCCGGTTTTTCAATCGCTGCCGAAGTATCCAGCGGAAGAAGCGTGCCGGAATTGTGGCAACGGATGCGCTTGCCCCTACAACTTTTCGTGGCCGCGGAAATGGCTGTTTTTCTGTCGCCCAATTACATTCACCTGCCGCAATATGAGGCGCCGCTGTTTGCGGTGACGCCCAGGCTCACCTCCATCTCCGCGATTCTTGGTTGCTGCCTGCTGAGCACGATCTGGCCGCGAAAATGGCACTTCGCCGGTTACGCTGCGATTGCGCTGGCATTTTTTGTGTTGCTCTATCGCGACACAGCCACCGTCAACAGGATGGAGGAGAAGGCCGAGCGCTTGGTTGGAAGCCTGCCGCCGGGTTCGGTCGTCGTCAGCACGGTCTGGCATCCACCCGGTTCGAGGCAGTTGGTAGAACATATTGTCGACCGCGCGTGTATTGAGCGGTGTTTCAGTTATGCGAACTACGAGCCTGCGTCGCGCCAGTTCCGGTTGCGCGCCAGTGTGGGCAACTCGTTCGTGGTTGCACGCCTTCACTATGATTCGGAGGAACACCTTCGTCTGGGAGATTACAAGGTCGATCTGCCCAGCGGGCCTGCGTATCAGATTAATACGTGTGGTCCGTCGGAGAACGATTTGTGCATGAGGAGCTTGAAGTAGATCGGACTGCCTGCCGCGGTTATCACCGATCGCCCTCAGCAGCACAGTAATAACGCAAACCATCTAACCCAACTGATCACGCTTCACAGCTACTCAGGAAAACGTCTCCGCTGCACGGAAGGCCGTGAGTCATCTATCGGTTGGCGAACCTCGGACGACAAGGCGCGCAGCACACCCTTTGGAAGCGGGGCACTGAGACAGAAATCTTCAGGAGTATTGCTTTTCAGGCTCCAAACAGGATACCCGCCGACAGTTCACTCTTCTTCGTGATCCTCCTGCGGGAAAGCGGTTCCGGCCTCTTCCGGAGTAAGGCGCCCTCCCACCAGTGTTGCCGCTTTGGCCATCGTTGGATCCCGCTTGGCCGCGATATCTCGCGCCGTTGGTGCAGTCGAAACACCTTTACTAGGGCCTGTTCACACTATCTTAGGGCCTCGATGATGAAGGCGAAGTAGATGAAAGCCAGGAACACGACATCGAGTTTCTCGAAACGTGAAAAAATGCGGCGGAATCCTTTCAGTCGTCGAAACAGGCGCTCTATTTGGTTCCGCTTCTTGTAAAGCTCGCGATCATAATCCCAAGGTTCACGACGATTCGATTTGGGTGGAACCACCGGAATCATGTTCAACTCGAGCACCAGTTGCCGGGTTTCATCACTCTCGTAGGCCCGGTCCATGACCAGCGGAACTTCGACCGGCATCGGGCCGAGTTCTAGCAACAGTTGGCGGCCCACGGGAGCATCGTGCGCCTCTCCTGGTGACAGACAGAAAATTACGGCCGTTCGAGCATTCGCGGCAACCAGATGAATTTTGGTGTTCCATCCCCCGCGCGATTTCCCAATGGCTTGGGGTCCGTTTTTTTTAAAGCCCCAGTGCCGTCGGGGTGCACTTTCACCGAGGTCGAATCCAAACTGAAGGCTTCGATCTTGAGGCGCAGAATCTGCTCTTGCTGCAACTTGGCGAACACCTGATCCAGGACGCCTTTCTTGGCCCAACGGTTCATGCGCACATAGATGCTATGCCAATTGCCGTACCGCTTGGGCAATCCGCGCCACTTACATCCGTGCTCGGCTACATACAGAATGG
>Ga0306926_10000077_pt1 | contig 75506 bp, 70 predicted proteins | sample flu12Cox44000178_FD_203759 | JGI IMG/M metagenome (GOLD analysis project Ga0306926, IMG submission 203759) | Lab enrichment of tropical soil microbial communities from Luquillo Experimental Forest, Puerto Rico - flux8day.12C.oxic.44.000.178 (v2)... | ecosystem: Environmental > Terrestrial >... | reverse complement strand
TGGATATTCTACGGTCTTATCTCGCGCCGCAGCGCCGGATCCTGATCCTGTCGGAGGACGGCGACACACCGCGGGCAGTCGCCGAGTTGCTGAACGGGCTGGGCTGGGGGCCGAGCCGGTTGAGCGTATTCGCCTATTTAGGCGGAAGCCGCGAAGCCGTTATCGAGGAGGAGGCGCAGCGCTGGGGCGATCGCCGAGCTGCGGAGCTCAACACGATCGCGATCGCTTGCCGCGCTGGCCCTGATGCGCGGGCATTGCCGCTTCTTGCCGGTCTTCCTGATGACGTCTACGAGCATGACGGCCAGCTGACCAAGCGCGAGGTCCGCGCGGCCACGCTCGCGGCGCTCGCTCCATTGCCCGAACAAACCCTGTGGGATGTCGGAGCAGGCTGCGGCTCGATCGCGATCGAATGGCTGCGCGGTGGCGAGGGCCGTTCGGCAGTCGCGATCGAGCGCCACCCGGCACGCGCTGCGATGATTGCACGCAATGCCGCTTCGCTCGGGGTCGCCGGGTTGCGCATTGTGCTGGGTACTGCGCCTCAAGCACTGGAGGACTTGCCCCGGCCGGACGCGGTCTTCATCGGCGGCGGGATCGGCGCGGGCGGTTTGCTGCTAAAGGCATGGGAAAGCCTGCCGCCCGGCGGCCATCTCGTCGCCAATGTCGTGACCGCGGAGGGCGAGGCGCGGCTTCTCTATTGGCATGCCCGACATGGTGGAACGCTGACCCGGATCGCCGTTAGCCGCGCCGAACCGGTCGAGTCGAACCACCTGTGGCGGCCGCTGGCATCGGTGACCCAACTGGCCGCCATCAAGCTCGGCTGAGTCGCAATGCACGCCCTCGCCCGCCTTGTTGCGCTCGGCACTTGCTGCCGGCGTATGGAAGGCGGGCGACTCAGCCCAAAGGGCTGGGTGCGTAAAGGGACGGGCATCCGCCGCTACGTGCTGCTGTGCCTTCTCTGCAGCACCCTCTATGCGCCGGGGCTTATCGCGATTCCGCCACTCGACCGCGACGAGGCACGTTTCGCGCAGGCGACACGACAAATGCTGGCCAGCGGTGATTTCATCCGAATCCGCTTCCAGGACGAAGCGCGGAACAAAAAGCCGGTGGGGATCTACTGGCTGCAGGCGGCTGCCGTAGCAGTTTTCAGCTCGCCTGAGAGCACCGCGATCTGGCCTTACCGTCTGCCTTCAATATTGGGAGCGACTGCCGCGGTGCTGCTGATCTTCGCGATCGGCACGCGCCTTTTGGGATCGCCGCAGGCCGGTTTTATCGCGGCCGTCCTGATGGGAAGCGCGCTCGGCGTTGTGGTCGAGGCACATCTCGCCAAAACCGATGCCGCCCTTCTTGCCACCGTCGTCGCGGGGCAGGGGGCGCTCGGGCTGGTCTATGCCGCAACTCGCGGCGGGCGTCGGGTTCCCCGCTCCCTGCCGTTCGTCTTTTGGTCGGCCGAAGGCGTCGCGATGCTGTTGAAGGGACCGCCCGGGCCTTTGCTGGCATTGCTGACGATGGCCTCTCTGTCTATAGCCGACCGCGACATACGCTGGCTCGGTCGGCTGCAGCCGCTCGCCGGCATATCAATTACCGCGTTGATCGTGTCTCCCTGGTTGGTCGCGGTCGAAAGCGCGACGGGCGGCCGTTTCATCTTCGATGCGGTCTCTAACGACCTCTTGCCAAAGCTGGTCGGTGCCCAGGAATCGCACGGTGCGCCGCCAGGCTATTACGCGGTGCTGGCGATCGTGTGTTTCTGGCCCGGATCGCTCTTCGTCGTCCCGGCGCTGCTGCGAGGCTGGCAGCAACGTCATGCTGCCGCCGAGCGCTTTCTGCTCGCTTGGCTCGGCCCGGCCTGGATTTTTTTCGAGCTCGTGCCGACCAAATTGCCGCATTACGCCCTACCCCTTTATCCGGCGCTGGCGCTGCTCGCCGGCGGTGCGCTGGCGGATGGGTTTACGAAGTGCCTGGCGGGCCGAGCGCGCTTCTTCGACGCAGCGATCAAACTCCTGTGGGGCGTGGTCACGATCGGCCTCGTTGCCGCGCTGGTCGTGCTACCGGGCCGATTCGGCGGCGCCGTTTCGCCGGCAACGATTGCAGCGACACTGGTGATGCTTGGCTTGGCGCTGTTGTTTTTCCTGTTTAACTGGCGGCCGGTATATGCCACCGGTCTACTCGCGACACTCGCCGCCGCCTTCGTATTGCCCGCCGCGATTGAGGTCGCGCCCGAAGTCAATTCGCTGTGGCTGAGCCGATCGGCGGCAGCGCTGCTCGCCCGCTACCCCCCCGGTCCGGGCGAAGTCGTACTGTCGGTCGGCTACAGCGAGCCGAGCCTCGTCTTTCTGCTGGGCACGGCAACCCGGCTGGTGACCGCGGCACCCGCGGACCATCAGCTGGCCGGCGCCGGCATGGCGCTCGTCAACGAGCGCTTCGACGCCGAGTTCCGGCAATCGCTGGCGAGCCATAATCTGGCGATCCGAGCGCTCGGTCGCGTCGAAGGGCTCGATTATTCGTCGGGGGGCGGCAAACTTCTATTGACCCTCTATCGTCTGGAGTCGGACTGAATGCCAGCGCGGCGTGGCCGATTATACGGGCTCGGCGTCGGGCCGGGCGATCCGGAGCTGCTGACCTTGAAAGCGCTTCGGCTGCTGCGGGAGGTGCAGGTGATTGCCTATCCGGCCCCGGAGCATGGCGACAGTTTCGCCCGTGCGATCGTTGCCTCGTGGATCGAAGGGCATCAGCAAGAGATCGCCATCCGTTTCCCGATGCGGCCAGGACCGCCGCCAGTCTCCATCTACGACGGTGCCGCAGCCGCGCTTGCGGCCGAGTTGGATCGCGGCCGAGACGTCGCGTTACTCTGCCAAGGCGATCCCTTCTTCTATGGCAGCTTCATCAATATTTTTGGCCGGCTGGCCGGTCGATATCGGATCGAAATCGTTGCCGGCGTCTCATCTCTGACCGCCTGCGCCGCTGCGGCAGGTCTTCCGCTCGTCACGCGTGACGAAACCCTGTCGGTAATCCCGGCGACGCTCGACAAAGATCAAATTGCCGCTCGGATCGCCGCAGCCGACATCGCGGTCATCGTGAAGCTCGGCCGCCACATCGAGAAGATACTCCGGGTGTTAGATGGGATCGGCCTGCTCGACAGCGCTATCTATGTCGAGCGCGCCACACTGCCGACCCAGCGGGTCGCGCGGTTAGCCTGCATAAACCCAGACGACGCTCCCTATTTCTCGATGGCGCTCGTCGACTGCCGGGGTGCGGCAGGGTTACCGCGGGGATGATTGCCGGTTCCCCTCCTGAGAGGGCCGGGCGATTAGTTCGCGAACCCTAGCGGCAAGAACTGTCGCGTGCGAGCGGTGATCTTCGCCCGCTGCAGACGGGCTCGCGCAACCGCGTGCTCTTCTAAGGCCACGCGGTCAGCAGCGCCAACCGACCCCTGGGTTGGCGAGACGCACGCGGTCGGGCAACGCGTAATTCCTTTAATGCGGATGAAATCAGCGATCGCCTCTTCACAATCGGCTGTGTGCATGTTCGCCCTCGCGTTATCTCGGCCATTGGGGAGGCATCGACCGCCTTGCCCCTCCGGCCCACTAATGTGCCTCGTATCGATATGTAACGGAATATATCCAGATATTGTCGATCTGCAACATGGTTAATATCGGTCAAAGCGTCACAACCCGAATGGGTGAAGGTTTTCGGGCAGCGCTCAGCGAAATGAGCGTCACGAGGTGCTATATTCCACCAGATGGACGAAGTTGAATGTGTCGTAGTCGGGGCCGGCGTTATCGGACTAGCGGTGGCGCGGGCGCTCGCTCTGGCTGGCCGCGGCGTGCTCGTCCTCGAACGCGCCTACACGATCGGGTTCGAAACCTCCTCGCGCAACAGCGAAGTCATCCATGGTGGGCTCTACTACCCGATCGGCAGCTTGAAGGCCCGAAGCTGCGTCGCCGGACGCCAGCGCCTCTACACCTACTGCCGTGAGCACGGTGTGCCGCATGCCCAGATCGGCAAGCTAATTGTTGCGACGAGAGAAGCCGAGATCGCAGGTCTCGAAAGGATCGCCGCGACCGCACGCGGCAACGGTGTCGAGGACCTAGAATGGCTCGATCAAGCGCAGGCGCAGCAAATCGAACCCGCGCTGCATTGCGTTGCTGCGTTGCTGTCGCCCTCCACCGGCATAATCGACAGCCATGCGCTAATGCTCGCCTATCAGGGCGAAGCCGAGGCCGCGGGGGCGACCGTGGTGCTCCGCACCCCAGTGCTCTCCGGCTCGGTGCGAAATAACGGCTTCGAACTTGACGTCGGCGGCGATGACCCGACTTCCATCTACTGCCGGTTTCTGGTCAACGCCGCCGGTCTCTATGCCCCGGCCCTGGCGTACGCGCTGAAGGGGGTGCCGCCCGAGACGGTCCCGGCGGCCTATTTCTGCCGCGGCGTTTATTTCACGCTGAGCGGCCAGACGCCGTTTCGGCGGCTCATTTACCCCGTCCCGGTTGCGGGTGGACTCGGCGTGCACATCACACTGGATTTGGCCGGGCAAGCAAGGTTCGGGCCGGATGTGGAGTGGATTCCCTCCGTCGACTATTCGGTCGACCCGGGGCGCGGCGAGGTCTTCTATGCCGCCGTCCGCACCTATTGGCCCGACCTGCGGGATGGCTCATTACAGCCGGGTTACGCAGGAATCCGGCCGAAGATCAGCGGACCGGCCGAGGCAGCGGCAGACTTCGTGATCCAGGGTCCCGAAGCGCATAATGTCCCGGGCTTGGTCAATTTGTACGGGATCGAATCGCCTGGCCTTACGGCCTCCTTGCCGCTGGCCGATGAGGTGGTGTGGAAGCTCTGTCCGGTGGAGCACTAGCGTAGGGAGAGCTCTTCTCTGCGAAGGGCGTCAAAGAATGGCGGCCAGGCCGGCCCTTCCGGCGGTTGTCTTGGAAAGAGACCGCCCGATTGTGAGTGGGGAGCGACGATTTTCAGACGGGACAAACAGTAAACCGCCAGTCATTGCCGCGCCGTCGCGGCGTCTCAGCGAGGCTTCAAGCGGGGAGTTCCCATGCTGATCGGCGTTCCCAAGGAGGTGAAGACACACGAATACCGTGTCGGCCTCATCCCCGGCAGCGTGCGAGAGCTGATGCATCTCGGCCACAAGGTGGTCATCGAAACCGGCGCGGGGGCCGGGATCGGATTTGACGACGCATCGTACGAGGCTGCGGGCGCGAGCATCGCAGCACGTGCCGAGGAGGTGTTCGGGGCCGCCGAATTGGTCGTCAAGGTCAAGGAGCCGCAGGCGCAAGAAGTCTTGATGCTGCGGGAAGGGCAAATTCTGTTCACCTATCTGCATCTCGCAGCGGACAAAGCTCTGGCCGAAGGGCTAATCCGTTCGGGTATTGTTGCGATTGCCTACGAAACGGTCACCGATCCCCGCGGTGGGCTGCCGCTTCTCGCCCCCATGAGCGAGGTCGCAGGGCGGATGGCGGTTCAGGTCGGTGCCCATTGTCTCGAAAAGGAACAAGGTGGCATCGGCGTCCTGCTCGGCGGAGTGCCCGGTGTCCCCGCGGCGAAGGTGGTCATCCTCGGGGGCGGCGTATCGGGTACTAACGCGGCCCGCATGGCGATGGGCATGGAGGCTTACGTCACTGTAATCGACCGCGCCCTGCCTCGCTTATACGAGCTCGATTTGCAGTTCGGAGCACAGCTGCACACCCTTTTCTCGACAATGGAGAATATCGAGCGCGAGGTGGTCGCGGCCGATCTTGTCATCGGCGCCGTATTGATTCCCGGCGCGGCCGCTCCAAAGCTCGTCAGCCGCGACCTCGTCCGGGCGATGAAACCGGGAGCGGTGATCGTCGATATTTCGATCGATCAGGGCGGCTGTTTCCAGACCAGCAGGCCAACGACCCATGCTGCACCGACTTATGTCGAGGAGGGTGTCGTCCACTACTGCGTGACCAACATGCCGGGAGCGGTCGCGCGCACCTCGACGGTCGCGCTCAACAATGCAACCCTTCCGTTCGTGCTATCGATCGCGGACCAAGGCTGGCAGCGGGCGCTTTGCGATGACCCGCACTTGCGAAATGGGCTGAATATTTTTCGGGGGGTGGTCACACACCCGGCGGTCGCGCGCGATCTCAGCCTGCCATTTACTCCGCCTGAACAAGTACTCGCCGAGGGATAAGGCTGGTGCGCCGATAAAGCTGAAAGTTTCGCCTCTTGGCTATGGATAGAGGGTCAAGCACTCCCTATCTCAGACCAAACTGGCTGGAGAAGGGGGAAGATGGCGCTCCTTCCGATGACCGCACCAGCGCACTCCGGTGTGCATCTTGACACGTTCGCCGGCCCCGAGCTCGCGCACCCTAGACGGATCGATTCCGCCGCGATCTCGGCAATTACCGAACTCTACCGCGAGGTGCTCCCGTCCGGCGGCGCCATCCTCGATCTGATGTCCGGTTGGGTGAGCCATCTCCCACCAGAAATCCCCTATTTACGGGTCGTCGGCGTTGGCCTCGACGCTCGCGAGCTGGCGGAGAATCCCTTTCTCGACGAATGGTGCGTGCGAGATCTAAATCAAAATCCCGGGCTGCCATTTGCTACCGGCGAGTTCGACGGTGCGGCGATCTGTGTTTCGGTCCAACATCTGACACGCCCTTGCGAAGTCATCCGCGAAGCCGGGCGGGTGCTGAAACCGGGAGCACCGCTGATCGTGACTTTCTCGGAGCGCTGCATCGCGACCCGCGCCATCGGGTGCTGGTGTCTGCTCGATGACGCCGGTCATCTCTGCCTGATCGCGCAACATTTTGTCCAAGCCGGCAATTGGGCCGAGATCCGGTGCCTCGATCGGACACCGGCGGGCGGCGGAGATCCGCTTTATGCGGTGATCGGCCGCAGCCTCGGCTCGATGCCGGCAATCGGTGATGACTAGGTGTCGTAAGCGACCATCGAGGAGAATGGTACGTCGATACGGCTGCGGCCTTGCAAGAACGTAAGCTCGATGATGCACGCCGCAGCAGTAACGATTCCGCCGCGCTGTCGCACGAGGTTGATGGCGGCCTGCATCGTCCCCCCGGTCGCCAGCAGATCGTCGAGCACGACGACGCGCTGACCGGAGTTGATCGCGTTCTCCTGGATTTCGATCGTGTCGGTCCCGTACTCGAGGTCATAGGTGAAGCGCGCAGTCCGGCCCGGTAGCTTGCCTTTCTTGCGGACCATTGCGAAACCGCGTCCGAGTTCATAAGCGAGCGGGGCGGCAACCAGAAAGCCGCGAGATTCGATGCCGACTAGCAAGTCTGGCTGATGCGGACGGAGCGCCTGCGCCAAGCGTTGAACTGTTGTCTGCCAAGCGTCAGGGTGCGCGAGCAGCGTTGAAATATCGTAGAAGAGGATGCCCGGCTTGGGAAAATCAGGTATCGAACGGATATGCTGCTTGAGGTCCATTGCCTTCGTCCCCGACGGTCCGAACGCGGCGAAGAGGCGTTCTGTCATTGCGGCATAGCCACTTTTCTTGCGGTTGAAAAGGCCTCGTTAGGCGGCAGCTGAACTCACTCTGAACGCTTGAACCCGATGGAGTCGGTCGCCGCTACCCTTGTCGAATCCGATCCCGGATCGTTTGTCTTTGCCGCGGCGGGTGAATGGCTAGTGGCGACTGCCGCGGAGCTGGATCAGCGACTGCGCGCGTTGCAGATGCCCAACGACAAACGGGTCACCCTCGATCTCGCGGGGATCGACCGACTCGATACCGCTGGCGCCTGGCTGCTGCTGCGAACCGAACACGACTTAGCGGCCCACGGAAATACCGTCGAGATGCGCAATCTGCGCTCGAATTTTGCGCCGCTGCTCGATCAAGTGCGCGCCGGTGGGATGGTGGTTCCCGCTCGCCACCCCCGGCCCGCGCATCACACGATTGTCGGCTTCCTCGCGAGGATTGGCGAAATCTCGCTCGGGATCTTTGCTCGCGCTTACAGCATTCTCGGCTTTTTTGGCGCCGTCTGCGAAAGCGCGGGCGCCCTATTGCTCCGTCCCCGCCGATTGAGGATCACCGCGCTGGTAGCGCAGTTGGAACAGACCGGGGTTAATGCGGTGCCGATCGTCGGCCTGCTCTCGTTTTTGATCGGGGTCGTCATCGCCTATCAGGGTGCCGACCAGCTCCGTCGATTTGGCGCCCAGGTCTATACGGTCAATCTGTTGGGAGTGGGGATCCTGCGCGAGCTCGGGGTGCTGATGGCTGCGATCATCATCGCCGGGCGCTCGGGCAGTGCCTTCACCGCCCAGATCGGGACGATGCGGGTAAACGAAGAGATCGACGCGCTGCGCACGATCGGCCTCGACCCGCTAGAGGTGTTGGTCCTTCCCCGTCTTTTCGGGCTCGTTCTGACTTTGCCCATGCTCACCCTCTGGGCCGACCTGGTTGGACTTTTTGGTGGCTGCTTGATGTCCTGGGCCTCGCTCGGTATCACTCCGCCACAATTTATGCAGCAGCTACGTGATTCACTCTACCCGTGGACTTTCTGGATCGGCTTGATCAAAGCACCCACCTTCGCCTTTATTATCGCTCTGATAGGCTGTTATGAAGGTTTTCAGGTGGCGCGTAGCGCTGAGAGTGTCGGTCGTCTCACCACTCTTGCGGTCGTGGAAGCAATATTTCTCGTGATCGTGGCCGATGCTGGGTTTTCGATCTTCTTTTCCTTTCTGCAGATTTGATCATGCTGAATAACTCGAGCGAACCCATCATTTACGTGCGCGGCCTGGTCAACCGGTTTGGCGCCGAGACAGTTCACGATGGTCTCGATCTCGAGGTCCGGCGCGGCGAAGTCATCGGCATCGTCGGCGGTTCCGGCTCCGGGAAATCGGTTCTGCTGCGCACGATCGTCGGACTAAACCGACCCGTCGAAGGCAAGGTCGAGGTGTTCGGCCGCGACGTTTTGCGGATGAGCGACCGCCAGCGCCGACAGCTCGAAAACCGCTGGGGGGTGCTGTTTCAGGATGGGGCGCTGTTCAGTTCATTGACGGTCGCGCAAAACATCGAAGTGCCGATCAAAGAATACTACGACATGCCGCTGCGCCTGATGGATGAGATCTCGGCCGTCAAGGTCGGCATGGTCGGGCTGCCTGAAGAGGCGGGGGAGAAGTATCCCTCCCAGCTGTCAGGTGGTATGCGCAAACGCGCCGGCCTTGCGCGCGCGTTGGCGCTCGACCCGGAAATTGTGTTTCTCGACGAGCCCACCGCAGGGCTCGATCCGATCGCAGCAGGTGCCTTCGACGAGTTGATCCGCGATTTGAAGACCAGCCTTGGCCTGACCGTCTTCATGGTGACCCATGATCTCGACAGTCTCTTTGCAATTTGCGATCGGGTCGCGGTTCTGGTGGACAAGAAGGTTCGCGTCGGCACACTAGAACAGCTCCTTAGGGACAACCATCCTTGGATTCACTCGTATTTTCATGGTCCCCGCGGGCGCGCGGCGCAGGCTTCGGAAGCCGCCGTCTTCAATGAGCCAAGAGCGCTCGATGCAACCAGGGTGTAAGCGGCCTCCGCGCTGGGAGTGAGTAGATGGAAACAAGAGCTCATTATGTTGCGGTCGGCGCGTTTGTTCTTGCCATCATTGTGCTTGGCTTTGTGGCCATCGTATCGCTCGGGCGTGTCGAGTTTGCCCAAGATTTCAAACGCTATTACGTATTCTTTACAGGATCGGTGACTGGCCTCAGCAAAGGCTCACTGGTGCAATATAACGGTATCACGGTCGGCAGGGTCGTCGATGTTCGGGTGGATCCGGACGACCTCGAAAAGATTCAGGTTACGGTCGAGATCGACGGCAATCTCGTCAAGATTAAGACGGACGCCCGGGCGTTCGTCGAGACCGCTCTTCTGAGCGGCGTTGCCACCATCCAGATTCGCGGCGGCACTCGCGAAGCGGCGGACCTCGGACCCGAAGCTGGCCATCGCTATCCGGTGATCGCCGCGGGAAGCTCGGTGTTTCAGCGTGTGACTGAAGCAGGACCCCAATTGTTGGACCGTTTGATGATCGCGGTCGACAACCTCAATGATCTGCTGAACGAGCGGAACCGCAAGGCAATATCTGAAACTCTGCAGAATGTTCAGGCGATCAGCGGGGCGTTTGTCACGCCGAGCAAGGAGGTCGGAGAGCTCGTCGCCAATGCGAACACGACCCTTGTCGAGATGACAGCTTTGCTAAGCCATGTTGATCAGAGCTATGCCAGCAAAGGGGGGTTGAAAGACGAGGCTTCACGAGCGCTCGATGATTTCGATAGGCTCGCGCGAAACCTTATCGACACCAACCGACAGCTGCAGCAGGTACTCCAGGAAAACCGCCCGGGACTCCGCGAGTTCACGCAGGCCACGTTGACCCGGGTCGGCGATCTTGTGAGCGACATGCAACGTTTCATCGGCGGGCTAAGTCGTTTTGCATCCTCGGTCGAGCGTGATCCGGGACGGCTGCTATTCGGAGAACGGCGGGAGGGATATCGGCCACAATGACGTGGCCGACGGGTCGCCTGGCGCGCCGATTGGTCCCGAGCGCCATTCTCCTCGTTCTGGCGGGCTGCTCCGGGCTGTTTGGGGGAAGCGCTCCCGCGCATCTTTATCGGGTCACTCCCAAAAGTACCTACCCGCCAAATTTGCCGCGCCGCTCGGTGCAGCTCCTCATTGACGTGCCGCTTGCCCCGGCGGGGCTCGACACCTCGCGGATCGCATTGACCCGATCGGCGGTCTCGATCGACTATTTCGCTGATTCGGAATGGGCAGACCGTGCTCCGCTGCTCGTGCAGACGGCGCTTCTTGAAGCGTTCGAGAACAGCAGGGCGATCAACGCCATCGATCGAGAGATGGTCGGCCTGCGAGCGGATTTCATCCTGAAAACCGAGATTCGCCACTTCGAGGCGGTGTACGATTCGCCTAATGGCGCCCCTGAGGCGTGGGTGTCGATAAACCTTCGTCTCGTCAATCCCGCCGACCGCGACATCGTCGCACAAACCTCGTTCGAGCACCGCCAGCGGGCGTCGGCAAACGACATACCGAATATCGTTGCGGCGTTCGATGATGCGCTCGGAGAGGTGATGAAAGAGATCGTCCTCTGGACGGTCACTAATCCCGCTTTGTCGGTCCGGCGCCCTTAGCTATTCTGGACTCGTTTTGTTCCCACGAGGTGGCCGTTTTGGCACGTTCGGACGAAGATGAGGGCTTACGCGTAAGCCGGGGTGAAATCGAACGGATGACCACAGCCGCTGCGGTGATCCGCGACTGCCGACATGAACTCGCTGCGCGCAATACCAGTCTGGTGAGCGAGCTGATGGCGGAATCGGCAGCTATCTCGGAATGGCGGCATTATCCCGAAGGAGAAGTCTACGACCCAAGCAGCCATTGCCAGTACTTCTTTCACGCGCATCCCGAGAAGGGTCCGCAGGCTGCGACGGAGCAAGGGCATTTTCATACTTTTCTGCGTGCCGAAGGCATGCCGATCGGAGTCACGCCGCTCCTCCTTCCCGAACTCGCGGTCGCCGATGTTCCGATCCTGCCGCCGCAAGCGCCGCCGCTCAAGCGCGGAACGCGCGACGAGGTGAGCCACCTGATCGCGATCGCGATCGATTTTCGCGGGGAACCCGTGCGACTATTCACCACTAATCGCTGGGTGACTGGGGAGACCTGGTATCGCGCCGATGATGTGATCCGGATGCTGGATCGGTTCGTGATCGCGGAACAGGAGCCCTCGCAGGTGCTCAATCGCTGGGTTGGCGCGGTAATCCAGCTCTATCGTCCGCAGATCGCGGTGCTGCTGCACGCTCGCGACAAGGCCGTCATGAGCTGGCGCCGGCGCCGACGGACGCATGTTTTCGAGGATCCTCGCCTCGAGGTCACGTCCAGCCAAAACATAAATCTTGATGCCCAACTCGCCCTCTTGGAGCGTGCCTGGTTCGGCCCCCTCGAAAGCGCTCTCCGCCGCTCAGTGGCGCTGCCGTCAATGGCCGAAGGCTGGGACGAAGGTCAAGCGCTGAGGCCGATCGGCGCGGTCAACGGGAGCCCGGACTCGTAAGTGACTGCCGTGGCGGAAGGACGTTGGTGCTCAAACATTCATTGAGCTTGGCATCGCGTTTGGCATTCGACTCGGCATTGTATTCTGGATACGCCGCTTGAGCCTGCCTCGCGCAGGCGTCCATTATCTTCCAGTTTGTTAAGACCGTTTTGCCCGGCTGCGTCGCACGCGCGGCGACGGTCGACATGACAAGAGCCGTCAACAGCGAGAAAGTGAGCAGCCTCATCCGTCACCTCCCTGCGGGCCGGTTCAGCCGTTTCATGCTAAACCTCAATTCGCAATGATACACGAGTTCGGCCAAAGGCGCCGTTGCGCTTAATAGAATTCTAGGGCTCCATACGCGCAGGTCGGATTGGAGGAGCTGGGATGCTGAAGATCTGGGGACGGACGACTTCGTCGAATGTGCAAAAGGTGCTGTGGTGCTGCGCCGAACTCGGGATCGAATACGATCGGGTCGATCTTGGAGGGCCGTTCGGAGGTAATCAGGACCCCGAATATCTCGCGATGAACCCGAACGGATTGGTACCGACGGTCAAGGACGGCGATCTGGTAATGTGGGAATCGAACACGATCTGCCGATACCTCTGTACGACGCGGAATGGCGAGTGGCTCTACCCGAACGAGCCCCGGGCGCGTACGCATGTCGAGCGGTGGATGGACTGGCAGCTCGCGAGCATAGGGCCGCCGATGGGGGCATTGCTGATGAGCTTGATCCGCACAAAGCCGGAGCATCGCGACCAGGGTGCGATCGAAGCGGCGCGCCGCAAGGCGCTCGCCGCCTGGACAATTGCCGAAGACGCGCTCGATGACGGTCCTTATCTTGCCGGGCCGGAGCTGAGCCTTGCCGAAATCACGCTGGGGACGCAGGTCTATCGCTGGCACGCCTTCCCCATCGAGCGGCCGTTATTGAAAAACCTCAAGGCTTGGTACGAGCGACTCCGTGAGCGCCCGGCTTTCAAGAAACATATCGAGATTCCGATCACGTAGGTGTGATCCGGTCCTGCCGAGTATTGCTTTGGCGCAATTGCGGCTTAGTGTGCGTCAACCGTACACGAAATCAGCCAGTCAGGGCAGGGGGGTTGGATGTTATCGTTGAGGAAGTCGCGGATACTCAGTGCGGCGGTCGCAGTTGTTTTGGCAGGTATGACCGGGATCGCGTTTGCGCAGGACAAGGAAGCCATCCTCAAGGACCGACAGGCTACGATGAAGGAGCAAGGCAAGGACCTGCAAGACGTCAAGGCCTATCTCGACGCCAAGGGTGATTTGGCGCAGGCCAAAGAGGGCGCTGCCAATCTCACCAAGACCACTAATAGAATCCCCTCACTATTTCCTCCTGGCACAGGCGGACCGAACCCTTCCGGCGATTACGTCGCAAAGCCGGTGATTTGGAGCGACTGGGATAAGTTCCTGGAGGCGCAGAAAACTGCCGCCACTAAAGCCAATGCTCTCGTTGTGGCGGTGAATGGCGGAGACAGGGCCGCGATCGAGGCCGCATTTGCCGACCTCGGGAAGAACGGGTGCGGCGGTTGCCATACGACTTTCCGCGAGAAGATCGAGAAATAGGAGATTGGACCGACACCCTCACAATCTGCGCGGATCAATCGCGGGCCTGCCGGTCGAATCGAAACGTTTTCGCGAGCTTTCTGCGGGGCAGTCGTAGCGGCACCGCTTGCTCTGGCGGGGCCGGCTGCCGCGGCGCCGGCGGGAGATGCGGCAATTCGCGGCGCCTATTTGGCCGCGGCTGCCGGTTGCGACCAGTGTCATACAGACAGCAAGAACGGCGGCCGAACCTATGCTGGCGGCCGCACCATCGAGACCTCGCTCGGCAGCGTGGTCTCGCCCAATATCACACCAGACCGAGAGACCGGGATCGGCCGTTGGCAGTTTGCTGATTTCACCCGAGCGCTGCGTTGGGGAATCGCACCCGACGATACGCACTATCTGCCGGCTTTCCCGTTTCGCTTCTACAATCGCCTGACCGACGGCGACGTCGCAGACCTGAAGACCTTTATGGAGACCGTGCCACGAGTCTCGCATGCCAACCGCGCCGACGGGTCAAGCCTCCTTCTCGCTGCTCGCGCACGGGCCGCGATTTCTGTTGTTGCCGAGCGCTTTGCCGGTCCCTGGGTACCCGATCCGTCGAGAGACGCGGCCTGGAACCGCGGCGCCTACCTCGTCGCGACGGTCGGCCGTTGCGGAGATTGCCACACACCGCGCAATTTTTTGGGTGCGCCCGATCCGGAACGTTCGTTCGCTGGCAGCTCGGCCGGCTCCGGCGGCAAGCTGGTCCCGAACATCACTTCCGACCCAGCGACCGGGATCGGCCACTGGAGTGAGGAAGATATCGTAAATTTGTTGAGAGACGGACAAACGCCGGAATTCGATTTTGTTGGCGGCGCCATGGCCGAAATCGTGCACAACACCTCGCGCCTCGACAACGCCGATCGGCGCGCAATCGCTGTCTATCTGAAGTCGCTTCCTCCGATCCGCTCCGAAAAGAAGGGCCGCTGAGAGCGGCTTTCGACACTGGACGCGCGGACGGGACCCCCTATGATGGCAGGCAGGACGTGGGGTAGGGAGCAAGTCTTGGCGCGAGAGCGACCCGATAAAAGCTTAGCCCGATTCGAACGGATCGCTTTGGTGCTGTCGGGCGGCGGAGCGCTAGGAGCTTACCAAGCGGGCGCCTACGCGGCACTGGAAAAGTGCGGCGTCCGGCCCAACTGGATCGCCGGGACGGCCATCGGGGCCATAAACGCTGCGATCATCGCGGGAAACGTGCCGCATGAGCGCGTTCTTCGATTGCGCCAGTTTTGGCGGGAGCTGTCCAAGCGCGCAGCTCTCCGGTGCCCGCGCCGTTCTGCAAAGTGGGCCACATCGGCGCTCAGGAACCTGTTGCTGGCTGGCTCTCGCTCGACGACGATGCCCACGGTGACGGAGGAGCCGGTTCTTTCTGCCACCGAATTGCGAGTGTTGATCGGTGCAAACGTCGATTTCGAGCGGATCAATTCGGGGGCCGTCCGGGTCGTGTTTGGAGCAATGAACCTCACCACCGGTGCCGAAACATTCTTTGACAATGATCGGCATGTGCTCGGGCTCGACCACATATTAGCCGGTAATCCGTTACCGGGTTTGCCGCCAGTGACGATCGACCGGCAGGTGTTCGGTGGCAATGCGTCAGCTGTTTCCGTGCTGGACGACGCGCGTCCTGCCGATACGCTGTGCGTTGCCGTTGACGGTTATGATCCGATGCCCGGAGCCAACGGCGGGATCAGCCGCACAGCGCGGGAAATCGCCGCGATGCGACGCACTTATGATCTCCGCCGTAGAATCGCGGTTCTCGGCGAGCGGCTTCCGCCGGCCCTACGGGGGGATGTCGATATTCGGCGTTGTCTCTCCGAAGCGAGCAACGCGACGATGACGATCCTGCATCTCGTGCATGAGGGCAATGCTGCCGATTTTACCGCCAAGATGGCCGATTTCTCGTCCGCCGCCGTGACGCGCCGATGGAGGGCGGGAGAAAGCGACATCGGGACGAGCCTTGCTCATCCGCGCTGGCTGGCTCCACCTCCCCGGCTCTCCGGCATCGTAGTACACGAGGTGCGCGGCGGCGTGGCCGCTCCGCCGCGCTGAAACTCGCGGCAGATATGCCTCTGGATTCGGCATACAATACCAATTGCCTCTCATTTCATCAGCGTTAACCAAGAATCAAGCATCAAAGGCCGGCCCACCCCCGCGGTTTAAGTGTCGGCTTAGCGCAATCGCGTTTCTCCTTGCCTAAGCCTTTGTCAATACAAATATACTCTTGTAATGTGAGAAGTTTTGAGTTGGGATGATTTCGCCTAGCGATCGATCGAAACGAGAGCCGTTTCGACAAATAGGTGGTTCGCGAACCGGGGGTCGCGTGCAAACGAGGATATATGCTTTACGACACCTATCAGGTACACAGCGACGTACTCGCCCCGATTCGCCTCACCGCCGAGATTTTTCGCGGTGTTCTCACCCAACCGTGGCCGCTGATCGAGAACCTTCCGTTCGTCAGGAGCGCCGCAGCTGCGATGGAGCTGCTGTCCAATGCCGGAATGTCCCATGATCGACCGGATTTTGGCATCCGCTCGATAACGATCGACGGCGAGGAGATCGCCGTCACCGAAGAGGTGGTCGCCTCCCATCCCTTCTGCAACTTGCTGCATTTCCACAAAGAGCCGAGGGCCCACGACGAGCCCACGATCCTCGTCGTTGCGCCACTCTCGGGGCATTTTTCGACACTGTTGCGCGGCACCGTTCAGACGCTGTCGGCGGATCACAAGGTCTACATCACTGACTGGCGGAACTCACGAAATGTCCCCCTTCTTCACGGGCGGTTCGACCTGGATGATTTCATCGATTTGGTGATTCACTTTATCCGCTTATTGGGACCGAACATTCATGTCATGGCGGTCTGCCAGCCCTCGGTCCCAGTGCTGGCGGCTGTGTCATTGATGGCGGCGAACGACGACCCTTGTCAGCCGGCGTCAATGGTTTTGATGGGCGGCCCGATCGACACGCGGGCAAACCCGACCGAGGTCAATCACTTTGCCATGGCACATTCGCTCGAGTGGTTCGACCGCACGGTCATCACGACGGTGCCAGCGCGATATCCGGGGGCGTTCCGCCGGGTTTATCCGGGCTTTCTGCAGCTCGCCGGGTTTCTCAGCATGAATTTCGACCGGCATGTCTCGGCGCATTGGTCGATGTTCCACAATCTGGTCAAGCGCGACGGCAACAGCGCGGCAGCGACCCGTGCCTTCTATAAAGAGTACACCTCGGTCATGGATCTGCCGGCCGACCTCTATCTGCAAACCATTAAGCGCGTCTTCCACGACTATGATCTGCCGCAGGGTCGCTTTCTGGTGCGCGGCAACCCGGTCGAGCCGGCCGCCATAGAACGCACCGCCTTGATGACGGTCGAGGGCGAGAGGGACGATATTTGCGCAGTCGGGCAGACCGTCGCCGCGCATTCTCTCTGTACCGGTATTCCTCCGGCAAAAAAGACGCACCATCTCCAGCTCAAAGTCGGCCATTACGGGGTATTCCACGGCCGCCGGTGGCAGACCGAGACCTACCCCAAGGTCAAGGCGTTCATTCAGGCGCAGGGCTAGATTACATTCAATATGACATCGCACTCTGATCGATCTGGACTGGGACTTCCGCTCCACCGGTTCTGATCGACAGCGGACATCGTCCCCGTGAACCGGCCGCTTGATGCACGACGAGGGACGATGACCGGTGGGCTGCCAGCGAGGCAGGCGGGATTGGATCGCCGCATATCTCAACTATGAGAGGAATCTCGCTGCAGGGTTGCTGAGGGTTGCAGCGATCACCGACCAATGAGTCAATTTTTGATTGTAGAAGTTGCAGCTGCGCGTTTCCTCCCGCAAAAAGACGCACCACCTCCAGCTCAAAGTCAGCCATTATGGGACATTCCATGGTCGGCGGGATGTCTTTCATCCGGCGGGCCATGGCCGCCCCCGATCGAGCATCGGGAAGTATAGAGGGGAGGAGGAGATGCCTCTTCGCGGTAAGGTCGTCATCACTTGCGCCATCACGGGGTCGATCCACACCCCGACGATGAGCCCTTATCTGCCGCTGACGCCGGACGAGATTGCGCGCGACGCGATCGCCGCGGCGGAGGCGGGCGCGGCGATCCTGCATCTCCATGCCCGTGATCCGAAGGACGGCCGACCGACCCCGGATCCTGAGGTGTTTATGCAGTTCCTGCCGCGGATCAAGCAATCGACGGGGGCCGTCGTCAACATTACGACCGGCGGTGGTCACGGGATGTCACTCGAGGAGCGGCTCGCCGCCCCGCTGCGCGCCAAACCTGAGATGTGCTCGCTTAATATGGGCTCAATGAATTTCGGGCTGTTTCCCCTCTTGGAAAAGTACAAGGAATTCAAATACCCCTGGGAGGCGCGGCATCTCGAGATGACGCGTGACTTTATCTTCCGCAATACCTTTGCCGATATCGAGCGGATTCTGAAAGATTTGGGCGAGGGCTGCGGTACGCGCTTCGAGTTCGAGTGCTACGATGTCGGCCATCTCTACAACCTGGCGCATTTCCTTGATCGGGGGCTGGTCAAGGCGCCCCTCTTCGTGCAGACGATCTTCGGGATCCTCGGGGGCATCGGGGCGGATCCAGAGAACGTCGTCCACATGAAACGGATTGCCGACAAGCTCTTTGGCGATTCCTACGCTTGGTCGATCCTCGCCGCCGGCCGCCATCAGCTGCCGTTGGTATCGATGGGAGCGATCATGGGGGGCAACGTCCGGGTCGGGCTCGAAGATTCCTTGTGGATCGGGAGAGGCAAGCTCGCCGAAAGCAATGCCGACCAGGTCAAGTGCGTCCGCGCTATTGTCGAAAATCTTTCGCTCCAGATCGCAACACCCGACGAGGCGCGAGCGATGCTCGCGCTGAAGGGCGGCGATGCGGTAGACTTCTAAATGATCGATAAACGGGTACGAAGCCTCGCCGACGCCGTCGCCGGCATCCCGGACGGTGCCACAATCTTGTGCGCCGGTTTTGGCGGCGCGGGGCTGCCGGACGCCTTGTGCGAAGCGGTCATCGAGCAGGGCGCGCGTGACCTGACGGTCGTCGCCAACAATGCCGGGACCGGGCGGACGGGGCTGGCGGCCCTGCTCGCGACGGGACGTGTCAAACGGATCATCTGCTCGTTTCCGCGCAGTTCCGGTTCTGTGGTGTTCGAGGAGCTTTATGCCGCGGGCCGGATCGAGTTGGAGCTCGCGCCGCAAGGCATCATCAGCGAACGGATGCGTTGCGCCGCGGCGGGGCTGGGCGGGTTTTATTCGCCGGTTTCGGTCGGGACCCGGCTCGCGGAGGGCAAGGAGCATCGCGAGATCGACGGCCGCATGTATGTACTCGAAAAGCCGCTGAAGGGTGATGTCGCGCTGCTCTCGGCCGACCGCAGCGACCGCTGGGGCAATCTGACCTACAGAAAATCGGCACGCAACTTCAACCCGACGATGGCGATGGCGGCGAGCCTGTCGGTCGCCCAGGTGCGCCGTATCGTCGAGCTCGGTGAGATCGATCCCGAAATGGTCATCACCCCCGGCATCTTTGTCGATCGTGTGGTCCACGTGCCGGTGTAGAGATACGGAGGAGCCGGATGCCATTGAAACGTCGCCAAATTGCCTGGCGGGCCGCGCAAGATCTCGCCGACGGCGCTTATGTGAATCTCGGAATCGGGCTGCCGACCCTGGTTTCCGACTTCATTCCGGCCGATCGCGAGATCGTTCTGCACAGCGAGAACGGCGTTCTCGGCGTCGGGCCGGCACCGGGTGACAACGAGGTCGACTGGGATCTGATCAATGCCGGTAAGCAGCCGATCACCTTGGTGACCGGCGGCAGCTACGTGCACCACACCGACTCGTTTCTGATGATCCGCGGCGGCCATCTCGATCTGGCGTTGCTCGGCGCCTTCGAGGTTTCCGAGAAAGGTGATTTAGCGAATTGGACGACCGACGATCCGGGGTTTCCGCCAGGTGTCGGCGGTGCGATGGACCTGGCGGTTGGCGCCAAGGAAATCCGGGTGCTCGTCGAGCATACGACCAAGGCTGGCGTACCGCGTATCCGCCGGCAGTGCGGATATCCCCTGACCGCCGCCGGCGTCGTGCGCCGGATCTACACCGATCTCGCGGTCATCGACGTCGGCCCTGAGGGGTTTGTCGTGCGCGAGATGGTCGAGGATCTCGATTTCCCGACCCTGCAGGCCAAGACCGAGGCGACGTTGCGCGCAGCCCCGGACCTATGCGCCCTCCGCGCGCCGGCGGTGTGAGGCCGGCCTCAGCCGCGCTCGACCTTCATTTCTCGTAGCGGCCGGGGTCGACAATCTCGGCGATCGTGCCGTCCGGCGAGCGGAACTTGACGGTCCCCGAATCGGGCTCGGAGAGAAGCGTGCCGCCATTGGCTTCGATCTTCTCGATGAAGCTGCGCCGGTCTTCGACCTCGATGCCGAAATGGTGGATTGCCGGTCCTTTGCCGACGAGCTTGGCTTCCTCGTCCTCTTCGCTGTCATAGACCATCAGCGCGAGGTCGATATAGCCGTCCGTCAGGTGGCGCGAAATGTGCCCGCGCGAGCGGCCGGTTCTTACCTGACGAAACCCGAACACATTTTCGTAAAACCGGGTCGCCGCTTCGAGGTCGATCACCTTCAACGCCACATGATTGATCCGCGCCATATCGTTTCTCTATTCGCCGGCGCCGTTATAGGGCGCTATGACCGTCCCGGTCCGGTATTCCTCCGGCTCGAGAATCGCCTCGGTCTTGGTGTCCTTGAACTCGTCGAGATTGTTACTCTTGATGTTCTGCCACTGCACTTCGAGCACTCGGGGCTTCGACCATTCGCCATCCTTGCCGAACGTGATGTCGCCGACGATGGTCGAGAAGGGATGGCTGCGGATGTAATCGGCAAGTTGAGTTTGGTCGAGGCTCTTGGCTCCCTCGACCGCCTCACCGAGCACCTGCAGGTAGGAATACGCGAAGGGCGGCAGATACCAACCGAGCGGATCGACCCCTTCGGCGGCCGCCTTGGCCTGATACTTCTTCAGAAAATCGAGAATTCCCGAGAACTGCATCGTCGGTGCGGGGATCCACCAATCATAATCGACGACGCCGTTGAGTTTCGGCCCGAATTGCTGCTTTACCGCGGTGAACTGCAACCCCACCATGCCGCCGCCGAAGAACCGGGTCTTGAGCCCGAGCTCGGTCGCGGCGCGCAGCATGCCGGCCGAACCCGGCGGATAGGAGGCGATGAAAACCATATCCGGGTTGGTCGCCTGGATCGCACGGACAATCGGCGTAAAGTCCGGTGTCCCCGGCGGGTAGGTCTTGTCGTAGACCAGCTTGACTTCGTTGGACTTGGCGTGGTCACGGATTCCCTCGGAGGCGTTCTTCGGAAATTCGGCGTCTTCCGCGAGCAGAGCGAGTGTCTTCGGCTTCGGATCTGCCGCCATCGCGACCTTGAAGAAGGGCTCTGAAAAAGCGTGTTTCGGATCGGGCCCGGTCGGCAGCATTGAGAAATATTTGGGATAATGGAACTCGCTGTTGACCGCGAGCCCAAACAGGCCCAGGAACAATCGGTCGTGCGAGATCGCTACCGGCATCGCGGGCGCGATAAGGTTGGTGCCATAGCCGGAGACGATGAGGTCGACCTTGTCGACCTCCAGCAGCTTTGTGTAGATCCCGGGCACCGTCGACGGATTGCTCTGGTCGTCGTAATGGATCAGCTTGACCGGCCGGCCGAGCAGACCGCCCTTGGCGTTGACATCGTCTTGCCAAATCTGCATCGCGAGCAGCGCGGACTTACTCGCGGCAGCGAGCCCACCCGTTAATCCCATGCCAAAGCCGATCGTTATCGGCTCCGCCGCCTGGATCGCGCTCCCCACAGAGATGCAGCCGGCAAATGTCGCAGCCGAAAGAACACCCCAGCGGCGGCACCTGCGAAGCGGATCGGATCCTCCCTTGAGCATTGCTTCCTCCCTCGTTCTTGTCTCTCGCCTATGGCCCCGTTCCGGCAAAACGGTATACGCCGTCCGAGCCGAGCTCGCGAGTAAGGCCACCTTGATGCATCAGGTAATGCAGGTGGGCAAGGGCTTCGCCGAGGGCAAAGCCCAGCTGGTGTCGGTCGAGCGTCCGCCGGAACAGGACTGGCAGCAATTCCACTGCGGTCTTCGGCACCTCACAGGCCGCGAGGACTTCGCCGCAGCGCGCCTGGTGATGGGCGGCCAGTGACTCGATCCGCCTATGTAGCCCGAAAAACGGTAGGTTGTGGGACGGCAGGACAAGCGCTTCGGGCGCCACCGATTCTCGCAACTTGCCGAGCGAAGACAGATAACGCACAAGCGGATCGCCATCCGGCTCGTGCGGCTGGACGCTGATATTGGGGGAGATTTTGGGCAGCACCTGATCGCTGGAGATCAGCACATCGGTCTCCGCGCAATAGAGGCAGGCAAGTTCGGGTGCATGTCCTTCGCCGACGATTACGCGCCACTCCCGCCCGCCGATTTCGACGAGCATGCCATCCGACAGCCGTTGAAAACTCGTGGGCACCGAGGGAACGCCGCGGCGATAGCTGTTTTCCCGCTCGCCGAAGAGCTCGCACGATGCCGGGTCGAGCCCGGCGCGACGGGCAAAGCCGCGGCGAGAGGGAGCGAAATCTTCGTCACCCCGGCTCATCACCCGGGCGAATAGCCACTCCTTTTCGGTGACCCATAACGGCGCCTGCCATCGCTCGGTCAGCCAGCCCGCCAGCCCGATATGATCGGGGTGATAGTGAGTTACGATTACCCGCTTGATCGGCAACCGCTGGAGCTCTTCGGCAAAGATGTGCTCCCACAGCTCATTGGTTCGCACCATCGCATAGCCAGTGTCGACAATCGTCCAGCCCGCGCCATCTTCGAGTAGCCAGAGATTGATATGATCGAGCGCGAACGGGAGTGGCATGCGTAACCATCTCACCCCCGGGGCGATTGCGAGCGTATCTCCCGGTTGGGGTGGCGCTGCAACCGGAAACTGTAACGGTGTCAAGCTTCCGTCCATAATCGATGCTTTTCTCGGGTGGCGAATTGACCGGCAAGTTAGGACAGTGCATTAGTGCCCGACAAGCGGGCAGTCTGCCGGTGAGCAATGCATCAGCGAAGGGACCGCAGAAACCATGACGAAAACGGCTCAATAAATGCGTGATTTTAATGTTCCCGGTCGGTCGGCGGTGATGGCAGCCAACGGTATGGCGGCAACATCGCATCCGATGGCGACGCTCGCCGGTCTCGATGTGCTGCGCTCGGGCGGCAATGCGGCCGATGCCGCAATCGCAGCAGTCGCGATGCAATGCGTCGTCGAGCCGCAGAGCACTGGCATCGGCGGCGATTGTTTCATTCTTTATTCGCGCCAAGGAGCCGTGCCGGTAGCGCTCAACGGTTCGGGGCGGGCGCCGGCAAAGGCCGTAGTCGATTGGTATGTCGAAAATGGCATTGCCGAGATTGGCGTGCAAACGCCGCATGCCGTGACGATCCCCGGCGCGATCGACGCCTGGTGCACGTTCAATCGCGAATACGGCACCCGATCACTTGCCGAATTGCTCGAGCCGGCCGCGCGAGCGGCCGACGAAGGTTATATAGTGACGCCGCGGGTAGCTGCCGATTGGGAACGCACCCACGCGAAGTTACGCGATCCGGTCACCGCCGCCCTGTTCCTTCTTGGTGGCAAGCCGCCCAAAGCTGGCGACAGAATGAGAAACCCACCTCTTGCTGCGACCTTGCGCCGGATCGGGCGGGAGGGGCGGGAAGCCTTCTATGCCGGTGCGGTCATGCGCGAGATCGTCTCAAGGCTCAAATCACTTGGAGGCCTGCACGAAGAAGCAGATTTTGCAGCTCAACACTCTAACTGGGTCGAGCCGATCAGCGCCCATTACCGCGGTTACGAGGTCTACGAATGCCCCCCGAATGGGCAAGGGATGGCGGCGCTGATGATCCTGCGCACGCTCGCCGGCTATGCGCTGAGCAGTGATGCGTTCAGCGAGACCGACCGGTTGCATCTACTTGCTGAGGCGAGCAAGGCTGCCTATTGGGTGCGCGACAATTTTATCTGCGATCCTGAACAGGTGCCCGTCGATGTCGCGGATTTTTTGTCCGAGGAGCGCGCCGAGCGCACCCGCCGAACTGTCCGGCTCGACAGTGCGCTCCCAGGACCACGCTGGGCTGAGATCGAGCACAAGGACACCGTCTATCTCTGCACTGTCGATCGCGACGGCAATGCCTGTTCGTTTATCAACTCGCTGTTCTCGTCGTTTGGCACCGGTATCCTGGCACCGCAGAGCGGCGTGCTCCTCCACAATCGGGGGACTGGGTTCCGCACGATCGCGGGTCATCCCAATGCCATCGCACCGCGCAAACGGCCGCTCCATACGATCATCCCGGGGATGCTGGTCAAGGACGGCCGAGCGGTGATGCCGTTCGGGGTCATGGGTGGCCATTACCAGGCAGTCGGCCATGCGCATTTCATACACCGGCTGCTGGACCGCGGCATGGATCCGCAGCAGGCGGCCGAGCAGCCACGAATTCTTCCGCTAAATGGCGTTCTACAGGTCGAACGCGCCAATGCCTCTGCGGTTGTTGACGATCTCGCGCGTCGCGGGCACGAAATCCAGATGCAAGAGGTCCCGCTCGGCGGCTGCCAGGCGATCTGGATCGACCGTGAGCGCGGCGTGCTGATCGGCGGTTCGGAACCTCGTAAGGATGGACTGGCTCTCGGCTTTTGACTGAAGGGATCGCCGAACTCGGCTTCCGGCAAAGTGGCGGCCTCACCCGCCTCACTCATCTCTACCAGCGCGATCCACTACGCGTATTGTTCCCGACTCCCGCTTCGGGCGATCCGACACTCGCGGTCATTGTCACGACGTCGGGCGGGCTTGTCGCTGGCGACCGTCTCGATATCGCCGTCAAAGTTGAACCGGGGGCGGCGGCGCATGTTACTGCCTCCGCGGCGGAAAAGGTCTACCGATCGACCGGCCCAACAACAACGATCATCCAATCTCTAACGGTCGAAGCCGGCGCTACCCTCGAATTCCTGCCGCCCGAGACAATCTTGTTCGACAGTGCCCGCCTGCTGCGCGAAACGGTGGTGGAGCTTGGGCAGGGTGGCGTGTTTCTTGGCGGGGATATCGTAGTCTTTGGCCGCCGCGCGCGAGGCGAGCGTTTCACCGACGGATTTCTGCGCGAGGTCTGGGAAGTGCGGCGCGGCGGCGAGCTCATTTGGGGAGACGCACTTCATCTCGAAGGTGATGTCGCGCGCATCGTCGATGATCCGGCCTGTTTCGCCAGCGCAGCGGCATTCGCGACGATGATCTTGTCACCCGGGGGGCAAAACTCACGCATGTTTCTCGACTGCGCTCGGGCGGTTCAATCGGCCGGGGCGACGGACGGGTTGCGCGCTGGCGTTACTGCCATAGAAGATCTGATAGTTGCCCGCTGGCTTGCTGCCGACGCCTCGTTGCTCAGGCGAGCCTATGCCGGTCTCGCTTGCCATTTCCGCTCGACAGCGCTGGGGCTGGCGCCTCAGTTACCACGGATCTGGTATGTCTGAATGGCTCTGCATTCAAACACGCCATGTCAATCCCAGTATCGCTGGGACAGAGCTCAAATTGCTTATCAACTGTTCGGGCGAGATTATACTTCGCAAACCAACAGCTAATTCATGAAGCCGACACCCGGACAGAGGCTATGACCTAGCGAAGCCGCCGAAAAGCGTGGCAAGCCAGTGGCCCAAGGCGACGGCTATGAGGCAAAGCGCAACGGAAAGCAGGATGTTGGCGCCGGCCAGCAACCAGCGCCCCTCCCCAGCGAGGATCAACGTCTGCAGACTGAACGCCGAGAACGTGGTGAATCCGCCGCACAAACCGACCATCAAAAAAGCGCGGACATCGAGAGGAGTCGGAAAAAGTCCTTCTGGGCCGGTGAACCTCGCTAAAAACCCGATCGCCAGCGACCCGAGAACGTTGATCAGGATGGTGGCCCAGGGGAAGGCCAGTCCAGTCATAGTGGCGATCCGTATCCCGATCCAGTAACGACCCATGCTGCCGAGCGCGCCACCGAGAGCAACCCAAAAATATATGGATATCCCCATTGTCGATCGGTTCTCAGTGTGGCGTCAGAAGCGACGCGCCGTTAGGAACGGCGATCGGTAGCGTCACATCGCGCGAGATCAGCGGAGGGCGAGGCATCTCGAAAAGACCCGAGGCGCGGCGCTACTTCACAACAAGCGCGGCGCAGGGTGGCAGTCGCACTTGCCGGTTTGTGGTGCCGCCAATGATCCTCTCATAACTGGCCCATGAACTCGAGCACGAGCAAGTCACCATTAAGCTGCTGATCAGCCCAATATTGGTATCGACCACAATGAGCGGAGATGAAATGCGTCTCGATCGGCTCGGCCGACCAGTAGCTGCGGATGATGGATTGCGGGCCTCGCCGCGGAGAAAGTACAGACCGCTGTTCTCCCCGATGACTGCGTCGACGGGCCACATCCGAGCAATTAGATGGCACCAGCGGGATGATCCAGCGGTAACGGGAATGACGTTGAACCCGGCCTTGTGCAGTCGTTCGATGGCCAGATATGTCCGACTGGGCAGGAGGCCTTCGTGGGTGAGCGCGTCATCGATATCGGTCAGCACATATCGGATTCAAGATAGTTTGACCACAAAACCACCTCTTCGAGTGTGACTTCTGCCGATGCCTTGCTCAAGTAGCGGGTAGGGATGGAGTTCCCGATAAACGCCCGCGAGGGCTGATGACTCCTGCCGCGTGAGGACGCGTTGGGCGGGAGTGTGCACCAAACCCGCTTCTAAGCGGGTTTAATTTTGCCCTCCTCATGCCGGATTCTAACGCTCGCGGGGTCCACAGCCTCCGAGTGACGCAGTGGTGTCATGGGTCAAGAGGGGCGGTGATCGGCAGCGCAGTGGTGCCGACCTTGATCGCAGAGCGTTGGTTTCAGCCCGTCTTCAAGCCGCTCGCGAGCTCACCGAGGGCAATGCCCGAAGCCACGGTGATGGCCAAAGGAGACTGTTAGCATGTACAGGAAAATCCTGGTGGCGAACGACGGTTCGCCTGGCGCGCTGCTCGCGCTGACCGCAGCCTTGACATTGGCACAGCAGGAAGGTGCTGCCCTTCACATGGTGACCGTCGAGGAACTGCCATGGTTTCCCACCAGCATCGATGAGGTCGAAGAGGAAAAGACCGAAGCGAACCATCGCTTAGCGCCGATGATCGACGCGGCGCGCTCGCAGGCACAAGCAGCTGGCATTGCGATCGAGACCCACGTACTTCCGGGACACGCCGTGCAGGCCATCGTCACGCTCGTTAAAGAGCAGCACTTTGATCTTCTCGTCGTCGGGTTCATGGGGCATACCCGCCTATACGAGCAAATCATCGGCAGCACCACTGAGCGTCTCGTGCGCTTAGCGCCATCTTCCGTTCTCGTCGTAAAATAGGGTCAATCTGATCGGCTGAACCCGGCCCTTCTTTCTGGCATGATTTATGCGGGAACCAGAGAGATCGAGAAGTCAATGAACCTGACCCCACGAGAGAAGGATAAGCTTCTAGTGTCGGTCGCAGCGATGGTCGCCGAACGACGGCTAAAGCGTGGCGTCATGCTCAACTACCCGGAAGCGGTCGCTCTCATCACCGATTTCGTGCTCGAAGGCGCGCGCGACGGCAAGAGCGTTGCCGAGCTGATGCGCGACGGCGCTACCGTCATCGGGCGGGAACAAGTCATGGAGGGGGTGCGCGAGATGATCGCCGAAATCCAGGTCGAGGCGACATTTCCGGACGGAACCAAGCTCGTCACCGTCCATCAGCCGATCCGGTGAGGCTACAGTGATCCCGGGGGAAGTTATCACCGCAGCGGGCGACATTGAGATTAACGTCGGCCGCCCGACCGCGACCTTGACGGTCGCCAATACCGGCGATCGCCCGATACAAGTCGGCTCGCATTATCATTTCTACGAGACCAACGCGGCACTGGCCTTCGATCGTGAACAGACGCGCGGTTATCGGCTCGATATCCCAGCCGGAACTGCGATGCGGTTCGAGCCGGGGCAGAGCCGCGAGGTGAGGCTCGTGGCTTATGCCGGAGAGCGTCGCGTCGTCGGCTTCAATGCCAGAATCAACGGCCGGTTGGGATAGCCCGATGCCGATGACCGTCCCGCGCAGCGCCTATGCCGAGATGTTTGGTCCGACAATTGGGGACCGCGTGCGGCTGGCAGATACGGATCTCATCGTCGAAATTGAGAGCGATCGCACGATCTATGGTGAGGAAGTCAAGTTCGGCGGCGGCAAGGTTATCCGCGACGGCATGGGGCAGGGGCAGGCGACGCGCGCCGAGGGCGCCGTCGATACTGTCATCACCAACGCGGTGATCCTCGACCATTGGGGTATCGTCAAAGCCGATATCGGCATCCGCGACGGCCACATCAGCGGCATCGGCAAGGCTGGTAACCCCGATATCCAACCGGGGGTGGACATCGTGATCGGACCGGGAACCGAGGCCATTGCCGGCGAAAACCGCATCGTTACCGCCGGCGGCGTCGACTCGCATATTCATCTCATCTGTCCGCAGCTGGTGGACGAGGCCCTGTACAGCGGGATCACGACGATGCTCGGCGGAGGTACCGGGCCGGCCGCCGGGACCGCCGCGACGACCTGCACGCCAGGTCCCTGGCATTTGGGGCGCGTTCTGCAGGCGGCGGAGGGGCTTCCGGTCAATCTCGGCTTCTTCGGCAAGGGCAACGCCTCGGACCCACGAGCGCTGGTCGAGATGGTCGAGGGCGGCGCCTGCGGGCTCAAACTGCATGAGGATTGGGGCACCACACCCTCGGCAATAGATACCTGCCTTGGGGTCGCCGAGCAGCTCGACATCGCAGTTGCGATCCACACCGACACCCTGAACGAATCCGGCTTTGTCGAGGATACGATCGCCGCGTTCAAAGGCCGCAACATCCACGCCTTTCACACCGAAGGGGCAGGGGGTGGCCACGCCCCCGACATCATCAAGCTGTGCGGGCTGCCGAACGTCTTGCCCTCGTCGACCAACCCGACCCGGCCGTTCACCGTCAACACCGTCGACGAGCATCTCGACATGCTGATGGTGTGCCATCACCTCGATCCGCACATCCCGGAAGATGTAGCCTTCGCGGAGAGCCGGATCCGTCGCGAGACGATCGCCGCCGAGGACATCCTGCACGATCTCGGTGCCTTCAGCATGATGTCCTCGGACAGCCAGGCGATGGGCCGGGTTGGCGAGGTCATCATTCGCACCTGGCAGACCGCGGACAAGATGAAACGCCAACGCGGCCCACTGCCCGAGGACAGCGATCGCAACGATAATTTCCGTGTCAAACGCTACGTCGCAAAATACACGATCAACCCGGCGCTGACTCATGGTCTGGCCGACCACATCGGCTCGGTCGAAGTAGGCAAGCTCGCCGATCTCTGCCTGTGGTCACCCGCCTTTTTCGGCGTCAAGCCCGATCTCGTGTTGAAGGCTGGGACGATTGCCGCGGCTTTGATGGGCGACCCTAATGCATCGATCCCTACCCCACAGCCGGTCCACTATCGGCCAATGTTCGGCGCCTTCGGTCGCGCGCTGTCGGCCTCGGCGGTCACTTTTCTGCCCCGTCTGGCGATCGACCGAGATGTGGCAAAGCAGCTCGGCCTACAGCGTTTGGTGCTACCGGCGCGCGACATCCGTGCGATCGACAAGGCCCGCATGATCCACAATGCCGCGACACCACACATCGAGGTCGATCCGGAAACCTACGAGGTGCGAGCCGATGGCGTGCATCTGATCTGCGAACCCGCGACGGTCCTGCCGATGGCTCAGCGCTACTTTCTTTATTAAGCGTCGATGCACCGGGCGATAGAGGTCCATCCGCCGGGACATTGGCCGCCAGAGGCTGCGCTCGACACCGTGACTCTCGCCTACGTTGACCGGCACCGGCGCCGCGTCCGGCTTGTCGCGGACTCCGGCGAAAGCTTTCTGCTCGACCTGGCCCGGGCGCATCATCTGACAGACGGCGACGGGCTCGAGCTCGACACCGGCGGCTTTATCGGCGTGCGCGCCGCGCCCGAGCCAATTTTTGAAATCGAGGCAGCCAATCGGGCGGCCTTGTTGCGGATCGCATGGCATCTGGGCAACCGACATCTGCCGCTACAGGTCACTGGTGAGCGGCTGCGCATTCGCGCCGACCATGTCATCGCCGATATGGTAACCGGCCTTGGTGGCCGTGTGACCCGCCTCCAGGCGCCCTTCGATCCAGAAATCGGTGCGTATGCCGCCGCCACTCATCACGAGCATGAATGACGTAGAGGAAAAACGGCTTGATGCGGGCCTTTATCGGTTGCTCGCATGGCTGTCGCCGGGCTTTCCGATTGGCGCATTCAGTTATTCGCACGGTCTCGAAGCGGCGGTCGAGAGCGGGGCAGTGCGCGACCTCATCTCGCTGCAAAGCTGGATCAGCGCCATCCTGGCGGCGGGAAGTGGCCGGATCGATGCCGACATTCTACGCGATGCGCATCGAGCAGCGGCGAAGGCTGATATCGAGGCATTGCTTCTCGCCAACCAGCGCGGCGTCGCTTTTCGCGCTACAGCCGAGATGGCCCTCGAAACGACGGCCCAGGGCGCAGCCTTTCTCGCCGCCTGTCGCGCTGCCTGGCCCGACCCGCTTCTCGATCGCTGGGCGGCGGCGATCGATGACGGTCGAGGGGCCGTGTGCTATGCCGCCGGTATCGGCGCCGCGACGGCTCGGGCTGGTATCTCTTTAGATTACGCGCTGACCGGATACTTCCTGGCGATGGCAGCCAATCTGGTTTCCGCGGGTCTTCGGCTAGGGATCATCGGACAAACCGATGGTCAGCGAATCCTCGCCGCTTTGGAGCCCGTCATAGGTGCGGCGGTCGCCGGCGCGCTGCAGCGCGAGCCGTGCAGCTTTGGCAGCGCGACCTTTGCCGTCGAGCTCGCCTCGATGGCTCACGAGACGCAATATTCGAGGCTCTTTCGGTCATGAGCAACCCTCTGCGGGTCGGGATCGGCGGACCGGTCGGTTCCGGCAAGACCGCGCTGATGGACTGGTTGTGCAAGAGAATGCGCGACCGCTACGGGATCGCTGCAATCACCAACGATATCTACACCCGCGAAGACGCCGAATTCCTGACGCGCAGCGGCGCGCTGCCGCCTGAGCGCATTCGCGGTGTGGAGACCGGCGGCTGCCCGCACACGGCGATCCGCGAAGACGCATCGATCAACCTCGCCGCGGTGGCGGAGATCAACCGCCTGTTCCCGCGTCTCGATCTGATCCTGATCGAATCGGGCGGCGACAACCTCGCCGCGACCTTCTCACCCGAACTCGCGGATTTGACGATCTACGTCATCGACGTCGCCGCCGGCGACAAGATCCCCCGCAAAGGCGGCCCGGGCATCACCCGCTCCGATCTTCTCGTCATCAACAAGACCGATCTCGCCCCTCTGGTTGACGCCAGCCTCGAAATCATGGACCGCGACGCACATCGCATGCGAGGCGAGCGCCCGTTCGTCTTCACCAACCTGAAGACCGGCGACGGAGTCGACCGGATCGTCGATTTTGTCGTAGCGCAGGGCGGACTTTAGCCGCGCGCCTCGGCATCGAGCAATTGAAGCGCCCTCTCCAACGCAGCTTGCCGAACCTCTGAGCGGTCGCCGGGGAAGACGTGGCGTTCGGTGCGGCAGGTCCCGTCGCGACGTGCCAAGCCAAATAGCACGAGGCCGATAGGCTTTGTCGGGGTCGCACCCCCGGGGCCGGCGATTCCCGCGACCGAGACCGCGAGGTCGACAGGGGCGCGCGCAACCGCTCCTTGCGCCATCGCTGCGGCGGTTTCGGCACTGACCGCGCCATGCTTCGCGAGCGTTTCTGCGGGGATACCGAGAAGCTCCGATTTTGCCTCGTTCGAGTAGGTCACAAAGCCGCGCTCGACGACATCGGAGGAGCCCGCGATCGCGGTCAGCGCTGCCGCGACCAACCCGCCGGTGCAGGATTCGGCGGTTGCGATGTGCCAGCCGCGGGCCCGGCAGGCATCGAGAACCGATTGTGCAAGGGTGAGAGTTTCAGCTTCGAACACCGATCACTCCGCCAATGGCCCGCACGACGGATAGTACGAGGAGAGCGTAGACCGCTGCCAGCAGATCGTCGAGCATGATGCCGAGACCTCCTTGGAGGTGACGGTCGGCCCAGCGCACCGGCCACGGCTTCCGGATGTCGAATATCCGAAAGAGGAGAAAAGCGAGGAAGTAGGAGAGGGGGTCAAGAGTTGCTCCCAGCAATACCAGCCACTGACCCGCGACCTCGTCGACGACGATCATGCCGGGATCCTTGATGCTGCTCGCTTTGGCGACTTTTGCAGCGGCCCAGCATCCGGCGCCAAAGATCGCCACGGTGGCGGCAACGAGACCGATCGCGCCCCAGCGGCTGCGGATCGCCCAGGCGAGCGGCAAGGCGACAAGTGACGCCCAGGTTCCCGGCGCCGCCGGGAGCAAGCCGACACCGAACCAAGTGCTGAGCAGCACCGCCGGATGCCAGAGCGGTAGGCCGAGATGACGGCGACCGGAAATCGTCAGAGCGGCAGGCGCACCGTGGCGACCGCTTGCGCGGCAATGCCCTCGGCGCGACCGGTGAAGCCGAGCCTTTCGGTCGTCGTCGCCTTGACGCTGACACGATCGGCTGCAATGCCGAGGATGGCCGCGACCCTCTCGATCATTGCCGTGCGATGCGGGCTGATCTTCGGACGCTCACAGATGATCGTGACGTCGACCGAGGCAACGATGCCCCCGCGAGCTCGAACCAGATCGACAGCATAACGCAGAAACTGGTCGGAAGCTGCACCCCGCCAACGGGCATCGCTCGGCGGAAAATGCACACCGATGTCGCCTGCGCCGATTGCGCCGAGCACCGCATCGGTCAGCGCGTGAAGCCCCACATCAGCGTCGGAGTGACCCGCAAGCGCCATACCGTGCGGTATCTTGACGCCGCAGATCCAGAGATGATCGCCCGGAGAAAAGGGGTGGACGTCGAAGCCCTGCCCGACGCGGATGTCGGCTCGCCGGGCAGCCATCAGCCGCTCGGCAGCGGCGAGATCTTTCGGTGTCGTGATCTTTAGATTGTCCTCGCTGCCCTCCACCATCGCGGGCGCGATGCCCGCCGCTTCGGCGACTGCGGCGTCATCGGTCAAAGCGCGACCGGCGGCAGCGCGGTGGGCAGCAAGTATCGCCTCGAAGTGAAACCCTTGCGGTGTCTGCGCGCGCCACAGCGCGGAGCGGTCGATCGTCTCCCGAATCGATCCATCCTCGACGCGCTTGATCGTATCTCGCAGCGGCGTGCACGGGATCGCCGCGACAGCCCGGTCTAAAGCATCGATGATCCGGTCCACCAGCCGCACATCTGGGAACGGCCGTGCGCCGTCATGGATCAGGACCCGCTCGGGGCGATAGGCCGCCAATGCTTCGAGCCCGAGCCCAACCGTATCCTGGCGGGTCAGGCCGCCTGCAATGGGTGGAAGCACCTGTAGGCCGGCGACGGCGTTGTCGAACAACGCCCTGTCCTCAGGCCTGATCGCCACCAAGATATTTGCGATCCGTGGGTGCTCGGCGAGCGCAGCGACCGCGTGACGAAGCACACACACGCCTCCCAGCGAGAGGTACTGTTTGGGCAGGGTTCCCCCAAACCTGCTGCCCTGACCCGCCGCGACCACGAGAGCGTAAACCGACCCCATCGGCGAACCTTAGCTCGCGTTTGCGCTCTTTGCCATTGCGTGGTTACGGTTGATGTTGCACTGCAAAACGAAAGGATTTAACATTGTGCTCAATTGGTAGGCAAAGAGAACATTTGCACAAAAAATGGGCATATCGATCGATTCCATATCACTGGACGATCCTGTCATCCTTGCCCCGATGTCGGGCGTCAGCGATCTCCCGTTTCGGCGGCTCGTGAAGCGGCTCGGGGCCGGGCTCGTGGTCTCCGAGATGATTGCGAGCGAGGCGATGATCAGGGAAACCCGCCAATCGATGACGATGGCGAAGAGCTGTGCGGATGAGCAGCCAATGGCGGTGCAACTCGCCGGCTGCGAGCCGCGCGTCATGGCCGAGGCGGCCAAGCTCAACGCCGACCGCGGGGCTCGGATGATCGATATAAATTTCGGTTGTCCTGTGAAAAAGGTGGTGAACGGGTATGCCGGCTCGGCGCTGATGCGCGACGAGGCGTATGCCGCGCGCATCCTTGAAGCGACGGTGCGGGCGGTGGATCTGCCGGTCACCTTGAAGATGCGCACCGGATGGGACGAGCACAATCGCAACGCGCCTCGCCTCGCCAAGATTGCCGAAGCCTGCGGCATCCGCATGATTAGCGTGCACGGCCGCACTCGCTGCCAGCTTTATGCCGGATCCGCCGATTGGAAATTCATCCGCAAAGTTAAGGATGCAGTCAGCATTCCCGTCGTCGCCAACGGCGACATCCTCACCCTCGACGACGCCGATCAGGCATTGACCGAGTCGGGCGCCGACGGTCTGATGATCGGTCGCGGATGCTACGGAAGGCCCTGGTTCGTCCGTCAGGTCATCGAGTGGCTCAAGAGCCGGCTGCGCGTACCCGAGCCGTCGCTCGAGGTGCAGCTCGACATCGTGCTCGGCCATTACGAGGACATGCTCGTCCACTACGGGACTGAGGTGGGAGCAAGGATCGCGCGCAAGCATGTGGCCTGGTATTCAAAGGGTCTTCCGGGCTCCGCGGAATTTCGCGCGGCGGTCAACCAGACCGCCGATGTCACGTGTGTTCGGCGGCTGATCCGAGCTTTTTACGAACCGCTACTGGCTCGCGAGGCGGCATGATCAAGGCATCGCTTCGGCGAGCCGGCGCGTCCCTGCCGAGTATGAAACGGCGTTCGCCGGTTGGGGCCCAGCCTGAAGCGACGGTGATCCTTGCGGCGCTTCCCGATCCGGTCATCGTTATCGAGCGGGGCGGGCATATCCGGCTCGTCAACCCTGCCGCCGAACAGTTTTTCGGATCTGGCGCCGCCGCATTATGCGGCAGTGCGCTCGCAGATCTTGTCGCGCCGCACAGCCCCCTTTTGTCGCTCGTCGATTCGGTATGGCGGATCGGCAATACGATTTCCGAATACGACATCCTGCTCGAAGGGCCGAGATTCGACAGCCGCTCAGTCACGATACAAGGGGCGCTGACTGGCGAAGGGTCGGACATGCTCGTGCTGATCCTGCACGAGCGCTCGATGGCCGATATGATGGATCGTCACCTGACCCATCGAAATGCCGCTCGATCGATCACCGGGATGGCCGCGATGCTGGCGCATGAGGTCAAAAACCCGCTTTCCGGCATCCGCGGGGCGGCGCAGTTGCTTGAACAGGACGCCGATCCGGCGGGCCGCGAGCTGACCCAACTGATCTGCGACGAAACCGACCGCATCGTCGCGCTGGTCGATCGCATGGAAGCGTTCTCCGATCATCGCCCGCTCGAACGCGATGCCGTCAATATTCACGAGGTCCTGGAGCGGGTGCGAAAGGCAGCGCAATCCGGCTTTGCCCGTCACATCCGTATTGTGGAGGTATACGACCCCTCGCTGCCCCCGGTTCACGGTAATTTCGATCTGCTCGTCCAGGTCTTTCTCAATCTTGTCAAGAACGCTGCCGAGGCGCTACCCAATGCGGATGGCGAAATCACTCTGACGACCGCCTACCGGCATGGTCTGCGCCTGACGCGACCGAGCGGGGAAGGCCGCCAGCACCTGCCGCTTATGGTCGCGGTGACCGATAATGGAGGTGGCATTCCAGAAGACCTGCGTCCCCATCTCTTCGACCCGTTTGTCTCGACGAAGCGGAACGGTACTGGCCTCGGTCTTGCATTAGTCGCCAAGGTGATTGGCGACCACGGCGGCGTCATCGAATTCGAAAGTCAGCCGCGGCGAACTGTATTTCGAGTGTTTCTGCCGGTGGTCGCACAAGACGGTAGTGGATGATGACGTCGACGATCCTGGTGGCCGATGATGATCGCGCAATCCGGATGGTGCTCAACCAAGCGCTGATCCGGCTTGGGCATGATGTGAGGATGACCGGCAACGCCGCAACCCTTTGGCGATGGGTTGCGGATGGCGAGGGCGACCTTGTCATCACCGACGTCATCATGCCGGACGAGAACGGCCTCGACCTGATCCCGCGTATCAAAAAGCTCCGCCCTGAGCTGCGCATCATCGTCATGAGTGCGCAGAACACGCTGCTTACGGCGGTCAAGGCGACCGAACGCGGCGCCTTCGAATATCTGCCGAAACCGTTCGATCTCCGCGAGCTCGTCAGCGTTGTCGAGCGGGCGCTGACCGCCCCTCCTGAAGTCCCGGCATCGCTTGCTGAAGACGATGTCGAAGACCAACTGCCACTGATCGGCCGCTCGCCGGCGATGCAGGAGATCTACCGCGTCCTCGCACGGTTGATGGGAACCGACCTCACGGTGACGATCATGGGGGAGAGCGGCACCGGCAAGGAGCTGGTAGCCCGGGCGCTGCATAATTATGGCAAGCGGCGAAGCGGCCCCTTTGTTGCGATCAACATGGCGGCGATTCCTCGCGAGCTCATTGAAAGCGAACTGTTCGGCCATGAGAAGGGCGCCTTCACGGGCGCGACATCACGCGGCGTGGGTCGGTTCGAACAGGCGCAGGGCGGGACGCTGTTCCTCGACGAAATCGGCGATATGCCGATCGAGGCACAAACCCGGCTATTGCGCGTGCTTCAAGAGGGCGAGTTCACCGCGGTCGGCGGGCGTGTACCGATCCGCGCCGATGTCCGGATCGTCGCGGCGACCCATCACGACCTCCGGCAGCTGATCCGACAGGGACTGTTTCGCGAAGACCTGTTTTATCGCTTGAACGTAGCGCCCATCCGGCTGCCGCCATTGCGGGAGCGGACCTCGGACATACCGGCGCTCGTCAGGCATTTTGCGGCGCTGGCGGTTCGCGAAGGCTTGCCGATGAAGCGGCTCGACGATGCTGCGATGGAGCGGCTGCGCACCTATCGCTGGCCTGGAAACGTCCGCGAGCTGGAAAATCTGGTTCGGCGGCTGGCAGCCCTTTATTCGCAGGAAGCGATCGGCGTCGGAGTGATCGAAGGCGAGCTCGGTGACAACTCGACATCAACCGATCCGGCGCAGACGCCGAGCGGCGAGGGACTATCGGCAGCCGTCGAGCGCCACATCAAGGGCTATTTCGCTGCCCATAAGGGAGAGCTGCCGGCGGCAGGGTTATATGATCGGGTGCTTCGCGAGATCGAGCGACCGCTGATCGTGCTGACGCTCGGCGCTACCCGGGGCAACCAAATCCGGGCGGCCCATCTATTGGGCCTCAACCGCAATACGCTGCGGAAAAAGATCCGCGAGTTGGACATCCCGGTCGTCCGCGGCCTAAAATAAGCCCAGATCGAACGATACCAGCCCCTGCTCCGGCTCTCCCCGGTGGACACGGGGAGGGAGGACTCGCACAGCGGAAGGGTGGGGCCGCCACGCCATGAACGCGATCGGCCGCAAACGAGTTGACCCAGCGACATTACGACCGTCCGCGTCACACACTCGGCCGAGGTTTTGAATGAACCTGATGCGGCGGGTTCGCCTCTGGGCCGGTCGGATCGCTCTTGGGCGCAAGATTGCGATCGCGCTCGCGGTCCCGGCTCTCGGTTCAGGCGTCGCGACATATCTCGCTCTGACTGGGGCTCCGCCCTTCGGCCCAAACCCCGGCGCCGTCTTGTCGCTGTTAAATCTCGACCTCGTGCTGTTGCTGGCGCTCGGCGCAGTCGTCGCCAAACGGCTGATCGAGGTCTGGGCGGAGCGACGCCGCGGCCTCGCCGGCTCGCGGTTGCAAATCCGGCTCGTCGTGCTGTTCAGCCTGATTGCAGTAACGCCGACAATAATCGTCGCGGTTTTTTCTTATCTCTTTTTCAGTTTCGGAATCGAATCGTGGTTTAGCGACAAGGTCCGAACCGCGATCACCGAATCGCTCGCGGTCGCCGAGGCCTATCTACACGAGCACCAGCAGGCGATCCGCGCCGATGTCCTGGCGATGGCTAACGACCTCAACCGAGACGCGGTGAAGCTGGCGCTCAACCCGCAACATTTGGATCAGGTCGTCTCGGCCCAAGCCGCTCTGCGCGGGCTCACCGAGGCGATGGTGTTCGACCGCGCCGGCCATTTGTTGGCACGATCGAGCCTATCATTCACCCTCGGTTTCGAGCCGGTCGCCGACGAAGCGATGCACCTCGCCGATGCCGGGGATGTCGCGATCATGACCAATGACAGCGACGATCGGGTACGGGCTCTCGTCCGTCTCAATCAATTCGGGGACGTCTATCTCTACGTCGGCCGGTTTATCGAGCCCCGGGTTCTCAACCATATGGAGGAGACGCAGCGAGCGGCTGCTCAATATGAGCAGTTGGAGGGTCAACGTTCCGGCTTTCAGATCACTTTCGCTTTGATTTTTATGATGGTGGCGATGCTGTTCCTCGTCGCGGCGGTAGCGATCGGCATCCATTTCGCCACGCAGCTCGCGGTTCCGGTCAGCCGTCTCATCACAGCGGCCGAACAGGTTCGTGGCGGCGATCTCGCGGCGCGCGTGCCGGAAAGCGATAAAGACGACGAGCTGGCGTCGCTCAGTCGCGCCTTCAACCGGATGACTTATCAAATCGAAAGTCAGCAGCGTGAGCTCAGAGAAGCCAATCGCCAGCTCGACGAGCGCCGTCGATTTACCGAAACCGTCCTGACGGGCGTCTCGGCGGGCGTGATCGGTCTCGACCGATTGGGGCGGATCAATCTACCGAACCGTTCGGCGTCTTCCCTTCTCGGGGTCGACCTCGAGCAGGCGATCGGGCAGGACCTGGCCGAGGTCGCACCCGAAATTGCGGAATTGTTGGACGAAGCGGAGCGCCGGCCTGAGCGGCTGGCGCAGTCACAGGTTCAGCTCCTGAGCAGGAGCAGTACCCGCACGTTGCTCGTGCGCATAGCCGCCGAGCATAACGGGCACGATATCATCGGCTTTGTCGTGACGTTCGACGACATCACCGAACTGCTCTCGGCGCAGCGCAAGGCCGCTTGGGCGGACATAGCCCGCCGTATCGCTCACGAGATCAAGAACCCGCTGACACCGATCCAGCTCTCGGCAGAGCGGCTGCGGCGCAGATACTTGAAAGAGATCAAGAACGACGCTGAAACTTTCACAATTTGCACCGACACGATCATCCGGCATGTCGGCGATATCGGCCGCATGATTGACGAGTTCTCGTCCTTTGCAAGAATGCCGGCGCCGGTGCTGAAGCCGGAAAACCTGACCGAAATCGCACACCAGGCAGTGTTTCTACCGCGCACCGCCCACCCCGAGATCGTCTTCGAGACGGTCTTTCCAAGGCATCCAGTGCCGTTACGCTGCGATGCGCAGCTCGTCGGTCAAGCAGTGATGAATATCGTCAAGAATGCAATCGAATCAATCCAGGCGCAAATGGCCGAGCCGGGGGCGAGCCCGGCAGGTCATATCCGTGTAATCGTCACCGAAGAGATGGGTCAAGTTTCGGTCATTATCGAGGACAACGGCAAGGGTTTGCCACAGCATGGCCGCGAGCGGCTGACCGAGCCTTATGTGACGACAAGGGCAAAGGGCACGGGTCTCGGTCTCGCCATCGTGAAGAAGATCATGGAAGAACATCAGGGAGAGCTGGTCCTAGCAGACGCCGAACCCCAAGGGGCGCGGGTCAGTTTGGTCTTTGTCGCGTCCGAGACAAGCATCCCGCAACGTTCGGATGCATCCGCCGAGCCCATGCAATTGAACGCGGTCACCCATGGCGCATGACATATTGATCGTAGACGACGAGGCGGACATCCGCATGCTGATTGCGGGCGTGCTGAAAGACGAGGGCTTTGCTACCCGCGAGGCCGCCGACACCGCTCAGACCCTGGCTGCGATCCAGGCGCGGCAACCGACGCTCGTGATCCTCGACATCTGGCTTCAAGGGGGCGGACTCGAGGGGATCGAGATCCTCAAACAGTTGCGGGCCGAAATGCCGTCGGTACCCGTGGTTATGATCAGCGGGCATGGAACAATCGAGACGGCTGTCGAGGCAATAAAGATAGGTGCGTACGATTTCCTCGAGAAACCGTTCAAATCGGACCGTCTGCTACTGGTCGTCGAGCGGGCGATCGAAGCGGCTCAGTTGCGACGCGAGAACGAGGAATTGCGGCTTCGCGCAGGGGGCGACCTCGATCTCGTCGGCATCTCGTCGGCCGCAAATCAGCTCAGGCAGCAAATCGACCGGGTAGCGCCCACCGGCAGCCGAGTTCTCATCTCGGGCCCACCGGGATCCGGTAAGGAGGTTGTTGGCCGCCTTCTGCATGCGCGGTCGCGCCGGTCGAAGGGGCCTTTTGTTCCAGTCAATTGCGCGACGATGCGGCCGGAGCGGCTCGAAATAGAGTTGTTCGGAACCGAGACACGGATCGACGGCACACCGCGCAAGGTGGGCACATTCGAGCGGGCGCATGGCGGCACGTTATTCCTCGACGAAGTCGCGGACATGCCACTCGAGACGCAAGGCAAGATCGTGCGCGTGCTCCAAGAGCAGACCTTCGAAAGGGTAGGGGGGTCGAGCCGCGTCGAGGTCGATGTCCGTGTTGTTGCGTCTTCGAACCGTGAGCTCGGCGGTGAAATCAGCGCCGGGCGGTTCCGCGAGGATTTGTTCTATCGCTTGAGCGTGGTCCCGATTCGCGTTCCACCGTTGCGTGACCGGCGCGAAGACATCCCGCTGATGGCGCGTCACTTTATGGCTCGGGCGTCCGAGGCGGCCCGGCTCGCGCCGCGTGAGTTTGGCGAGGACGCGTTGGCGGCACTGCAGGCTTACACTTGGCCGGGAAACGTGCGGCAGCTGCGGAACGTTATCGATTGGCTCCTGATCATGATGCCGGGAGATGCGCGCGAGCCGGTTCGCGCCGACATGCTGCCCAACGAGATAACCGCGATCGCCCCGACCGTCGTCAAATGGGACAAGGGCAGCGAAATCATGACGTTGCCGCTGCGCGACGCGAGAGAGGTCTTCGAACGGGAGTACCTCCTCGCGCAGGTCACCCGCTTTGGCGGGAACATCTCCCGCACCGCGGCCTTTGTCGGGATGGAGCGGTCGGCTCTGCACCGAAAGTTGAAGTCCCTTGGCGTTTTTGGCAATGATCGTGCGGTGAGGATCGGGGCCTGAATACCCAGCTTTGACGCAGTTCACCAAAGAAGCTGGCGCCTACGAGGCGTGGCAGGTCGATCAGGAGGGCTGGGTGACCGAAGGGACTTGGACGAATGCCTGGATCGGCAACGCCGAGCGTACCGTGGTCACCCTCCAGGCGGACAGCGCGATCCTCAACGGGGTCACCCGCCTTGCGGTTGTTGATATCATTCGCCGCGAGGGTTACAGCCTCGTCGAGCGACCATTCACTGTGGGCGAAGCCAAAGCAGCTTCCGAAGCTTTTCTGACCAGCACTTGCGTTGATCTGCTTCCTGTTGTCAGGATCGAAGGCGATCCCATCGGCAACGGGGGGGCGCCAGGCCCTCTCAGCCGGCGATTGCGCGAGTTTTATCTGCTGCATGCGGCGGCCCCGTGAACTGCACGGCGGCAGCGCCCTTGGGCCTCTCTCGACCGCGCGCGATCTTATTTGACTGGGACAACACGCTGGTCGATAGCTGGGCAACAATTCACGAAGCACTGAATGCCGTTATGACGGTGATGGAAAAGCCGCTTTGGTCGTTGCAGGAGACCAAGGAGCGCGTTCGGCTCAGCTTGCGCGAGAGTTTTCCGCGCCATTTTGGCGATCGCTGGGAGGAGGCTCGACGGATCTATCTCGACGTCTTTCGTGCCATTCATCTCGAGCGGTTGAGCCCGCTACCGGGCCGTGGCGAATTGCTCCAAAGTCTTTTTGGGGAGGGCATATTTCTTGCGGTGGTCAGCAATAAGACGGGATCGCTGCTGCGGCGCGAGGCGGAGCAACTCGGCTGGTCGGACCTCTTCGGCAGCGTCGTCGGGGCAGGTGACGCGGCGGTCGACAAACCTCATGCCGCTCCGGTCACGCTTGCGCTGGAGCGCAGTGGCATTGCCGCAAGCGAGGCGGTTTGGTTCGTTGGCGACACCGGGGTTGATATGGAGTGTGCCCATACCAGCGGTTGTGTTCCCGTCCTGCTCGGCGACGGGGTACCCGAACAGGAATTCTCGGGTTGCGCCCCGCGCCTCGTCTTCCCTGACGGTGCGTCCTTGTTTCACTTTGTTCGGGGCTTGTGATTCGGCAGCGCGCGCCCATCTTGGTTACAGCACCTCGGCCTATTCGTCCGAGCGTTTTGTCATGAACTGGGACGGCTCGGTTCCAAGAAGGGAGTGGGGGAAGACCCATGACTCCAGAAAAGTCGCAAAATGTCCAAGATGTGTTCTTAAACCACGTCCGTAAAAACAAGACACCCGTAACCATTTTCCTTGTAAATGGTGTTAAGCTTCAGGGCATTATTACTTGGTTCGATAATTTTTGTGTTCTGTTGCGGCGCGATGCTCATTCGCAACTCGTGTACAAGCATGCGATTTCGACGGTGATGCCGGGGCAGCCCATCCAGCTATTCGAGCCCAATAATAATAAGGAGATGGCCGAATCCTGAGTCGGGCGAACAATACCGACATTGCGGACGGCGGCTCGACCGGCCGGGCGCTCGTTGTGCATCCGGTATCGAGAGTGCCGCCGAGACGGCGCTCGGCGGAAAACTCCAGCCGTTCCGTCGAGTCCCGGCTTGAAGAAGCCGTCGGGCTCGCCAGGGCAATCCGCCTCGATGTTGTGTGCGCCGAAATCGCCCGAATCGCACGCCCACGCCCAAGCAGTCTGCTCGGCAACGGCACTCTTGAAAATCTCGGCTCGCTGATCAGCGAGAGCGGTATCGGGCTCGTCATCATCGATGCCGCACTGAGCCCTGTCCAACAACGTAACCTCGAAAGACGCTGGCGGGCGAAGGTTATCGACCGCACGGGTTTGATCCTCGAAATCTTCGGTGCTCGAGCGCGCACCCATGAGGGCCGCCTGCAAGTCGAGCTTGCCGCGCTCTCCTATCAGCGTTCCCGTCTCGTGCGGTCCTGGACGCATCTCGAACGTCAGCGCGGCGGGTTTGGGTTTCTTGGCGGTCCCGGCGAGAGCCAGCTCGAAATCGACCGCCGGCTGATCGGGGAGCGGATCGCGCGGCTGAAACGCGAGCTCGATACGACCAAGCGAACCCGAAAACTACACCGCGAGGCGCGCCGCCGTGTGCCTTATCCCGTCGTGGCGCTCGTAGGGTACACCAATGCTGGCAAGTCGACTCTGTTCAACCGCCTGACCCGGTCGTCGGTCACCGCCGGAGACATGCTGTTCGCGACGCTCGACCCGACCATGCGGCGCCTCGAACTGCCGTCGGGACGCCAAGCAATCCTGTCGGACACAGTCGGCTTCATTTCCGATCTCCCGACCCATCTCGTCGCTGCTTTCAGGGCAACCCTCGAAGAGGTCACCGAAGCCGACATCGTCGTTCATGTCCGCGATGCGCACCACCCGGACAGCGAGGCACAGCGCGGCGATGTGCTGAATGTGCTAACTGAACTCGGCCTCGACGAGCCCGTCGAGCACGGTCTCATTGAAGCGATGAATAAGGCTGACCTCCTAGATCCGGCCACGCGCACAGCCCTGGGAAACCAGCAGCTGCGCAATTCGCAGAGCGTGGTCTTGTCGGCCGCGACCGGCGAGGGATGCGATGCGCTGATCGAACTCATCGATCGCCGGTTCGAAAACGAATACCGCGTCATGCGCCTCGATATTCCACTCACGGATGGCAAGACCCTGGCCTGGATCTACGGCCGGGGCGAGGTGATCGGCCGCCGCGACGACAACGAAGCGGCCCACATTTCGGTACGCCTGTCGGAAGAGGACATCAGCCGTCTGTGCCATCGGCAGCGCCTGCACTAGCTCTCCTCGCGCTTGACCTCCTGCCACAGCGCTTCTAGCGCTTCAAGGCCCGTATTGGTCGGGCGTTCAGCAACCAGCGCCTCGACACGCCGGAAACGCCTCTCAAACTTGCTGGTTGCGCGACGCAGCGCCGCTTCGGGGTCGAGTTCAAGCTTGCGAGCGAGATTGGCGACGGCAAAGAGGAGATCGCCTATCTCATCTTCCAAACGTTCGCTGTCGCCGCCACGGTCGAGTTCCGTCCTGAGCTCGGTGATCTCCTCCTCGATTTTGTCGAAGACCGCATGAGCTTCAGGCCAATCAAAACCGATACGCGCCGCGCGGTTCTGAAACTTGACCGCCCGCAGCAGAGCAGGCAGTGCCAACGCAACGCCATCGAGAACGCTTTCTGCCGTTCCCGCTTCCAGCGCACGACCGCGCCGCTCGGCCGCCTTATGCTCTTCCCAAGCCCGGTTCTGCGCTGCAACCGAGGCGATTTTGGCGGTGCCGAAGACATGCGGGTGGCGCCGCTCCATTTTGTCGGCGATCGCCGCAGCGACATCCTCGAAGCCGAACAGACCTGCTTCCTCGGCCATTCGGGTATGGAAAACGACCTGGAAGAGGAGGTCGCCGAGTTCGTCCTTTAACGCGGTAGGATCGTTGCGCGCGATCGCGTCGGCTACCTCATAAGCTTCCTCGATCGTGTAGGGCGCGATGGTCGAAAAGTCTTGCTCGCGATCCCACGGACAACCGCGCTCTGGGTCGCGTAACCGCGCCATGATGGCGAGCAGGCGGTCGAGAGGGCGGTTTATGGGTGTATCATTCACATTCATTCGACAGATCGCAGGGCAGCATCTGTCGCAACATGGTAGCACGGCTTGGCTGAAACCCACGTCGTGCGGTGGAGGCGTACTCGTAGAAGGCGTGATATTTTAATCGGGCGCCCACATCCCATGTCGGCGCAAGATTGAAATGTCATCGGCTGTGCAAAGTTGAAATGACACCGCACTGGTGTCGGGTTGGGCGACGGGCGGGCGCGGAGCCTTTGCGCAGCGCAGCGCCCGACCGGCGCCCTATGTTGCAGAGCGCCGGAAAGCGCACCCGTTGTCTACCGAGCGAGTTCCAGCTCGCTCGGCTCGTAGGACGGCTCGGCCGATCGAGAGCAGACGGGCTGTCGCGCGTCGGAGGCAACACGTCGTGAAGCAGCCTCCGCAGCCGCGGCAGTATCGCGTGGCGCGCGCCCCTTTGTCGGCATACCCGGTGCCTCCAGATTGTTTGGCGGCCGCTGGCGTCGTGGATCGCCCCGCCTACGGTTTGGCGGATACGACGCTTGCAGCTCCCGCACGAACGCCAGCGCTGCGCCGAGCCGCTTGTTCTCGACAATCGCGCCGGGCGCCACCGTCTGGATCTTGTCGAAAACCCGGAACGGCAGCGCGACACCTTCGTGTCGCACAGCAAAGCGCCCGTCCGGGTAATTCACCACCTCGACCTTTTTGCCCGCGAGCCCGCGCGCGAACGGCGTCGGGTCCAGCAACAGCATCATCCGGTCGTAGCGCAGTGTGAGATTGCGGGTGACCGTTCGCGCCTCGCGCCAAGCCAGGATCTCGTCGAGATCGTCGGCCTCCGTCAGGGGGCGGTGCAGATCTTTCGCGTTCGCCGGCGCCCGGCCGAAACGCTTGTTGTAGTCTTCGACAAACCCGGGCAGCCATGCATTGGCTACCTCAACCGTGGAAATGCCCGCCAGACGCAGTTCCTTGACCAACCGGTCCTGCAGCGTCCCGAACGTGCGCTCGACACGGCCCTTCGCCTGCGGGCTGTTGGCGCAGAGAATGTCGATGTTCAGTTCGCTCAGTGCACGACCGAACTGTGTTGCGCCATCGCCGCCCGCGGCATCCTTGGCGTTCACCCGAAAAATGCTGTGCTTGTCGCTGTAAAACGCGACCGGCTTGCCATGCGTTTCGAGATAGCTGCGCGTCGCGCGGAAATAATCAAATGCCGATTCCGAGGCGACAAATCGTAGATGCAGCAATCGGCTGGTCGCGTCGTCGACAAACGCGAGCAGTGTGCACTTCTCCGCACGGTCCTCAAACCAGGCGTGTTCCGAGCCGTCAATCTGCACCAGCTCGCCAACGCAATCGCGCCGGCGGCGTGGCTGATGCGGCGAGGGCAGGCGATGGCGGCGGTCGACCCAGAGTCCTGCGGCGATCATCCAGCCGCGCAACGTTTCACGCGAGATCGTGCAGCCGTGTACCTCGGCCAGCTTCTCCGCCGCCAATGTCGGACCAAAATCAGCATATCGTTCGCGCACCAGCGACAACGCCAGATCACGATACGCCTCAGGCAGACGGTTGTTGCTTAGCCGGCCGCGCCGCTTCGAGACCAGGCTCGCCGCGCCGCCGTGTTTCAAACCCGCCAGCAACCGAAACACCTGGCGCCGCTTCAAACGGAGCAACTCGCAAGCGTCCGAGACACGCAGACGGCCGGACTGAACGCCCAGCAACACCTCGAGCCGGTCGAATTCCTTCTTGCTCATCGACACCACCGGCACCGCGCACCCCCGAGGCTCTTCGAACCCCGGGTAGTGTCACGTCAACTTTGCAGAGGGGTGTCATCTCTATATTGCCGTTACAGTCAAAAGTCGCAGAACGGCGATTCTGGAAAATCAGCGCACTGGGAAATTTTAGGGCTTGGCTGAAAATCTTGGGCAAGACCACTAGAACCTGTTCACCTTCACCCCACGTCGCTCTATTGCCGTAAGCACATCTTCTCTAGCTGGGGTACGCATGATAGTAAGTTCGGAGAGCGCGGGCAAATCAAGCACCACCGAAATGTCAACAACCGGAATCCCCATCAGATTTATCTTCTCAAGCGATTTTAGAGCACGCACCGGCTCTATAGATTGTATCGGCACATGGCTAAGATTGAGCTGGTTCAAATTGGACAACTTACTGACAAACCCTATATTTGTTATTTGCACTTGCCCGAGAACCAATAGCCGCAACTCCATCAGGTCTCCGATTGCTTCAATACCTGTAACGGCGGTAGGCACTCCGGTAGCGAGCCCGAACCCCACAATGGACAACTCACGCAATTTCGTTAGATTGTGTAATGGTGAGACATCAAGCTGTGACGGCCCCCATATGAACACAGACTCCAGATTAACTAGTTTTCCTACAGCAGACAGATCAAAAGATCGCTGCTCAATGATTGTAAGTTTCTTTAGAGAATTAATATGTGTGAGGTTTACAAGAGATGGAATTTGTTCTCCACCGACAGATAACTCTGTAAGACGCTGATCTTGTCCAATCGGCCGCAAATATTCTGCTGGCGTACCGCGAACATCCAAAGATTCAAGTGAAGTTAGCGCCGAAATGGGGGATAGATCAGCCACAAGTGTTTGCCCTATATTAAGGGACTTTAATTTTGTTAAATCAGCTAAAAACGTGAGACTCCGAACCTTCGTGTTATTCAAGTTAAGTTCTCGTAGATTGGTCAACGATGACAGTGCTGAAGGATCTACGAGACCAACGCCATTGAGAGGGACTTGCGAGATTCCTAGGCTGGGCAGATGGCTAAATCCGCGCAGTTCGGAGATGTCTGTGAACTCTCCTGCGTTGATCTCGATCCTTGTGCAGCCTTCTATGTCAGAGAGGTAGTGAAGCCCTTCTAATCCCGTTACGCTCTGAAAAAGTAAATTGAAAGGTTGTTGAAGCTGCCGAAATAAATCAGCTGACTCCTTCATTGGTGGTAGCGGCCTACTGGAAACTTCAAACTGAATACCTCTTTGACTCGGTTTTATAGTCCACCCCAATGCGGCCAGTCGAGCAAGGTAGGGAGCATCATTGGTTGGCCGCATCGGCCAAAAATAGAGGGCAGCAGATCCAACAAACCCGAGGCCGAAGATGATCATGCCCGCTAAAGCGATCATTCTGCGTTTATGCCCATATCTGGGTTCGGTTGCCTCGCCTCGGGCAATGCTGATTGCAGTCCCGATAAGGCCCACCGTCGAGATCAAGCCGCCCCAAAAGAAGGGGCTAGGTTCCTCCCTTAGAATCTCGATGTAATCTGGCGCTGCCATCAGCGCCACTCCGGCCGGTATCGCCGCGAGCGCGAGCAAAATGTGGAACTGAAAATCTCTGCGCATGTTAAGAAGCGCCGCGGGCTGGCAGTCAGGCTGTCAGCCGAGAAATTGTGCTATGGCTGACATTGTAGCTGCGGGCAATCTCGCGCACCGTCTCACCGTCATGGTCGCGGCGTCGGATCGCCTCGCGCTTCTGGTGCTCGGTCAGTTTCGGCTTGCGCCCGAGCTTGACGCCGCGAGCCTTGGCCCGCGCACGCCCCTCGCCGGTGCGGGTGCGGATTAGATCTCGCTCGAACTCGGCCAGCCCGCCCAAGACGGTCAGCATCGAGCGGCCGTGCGCTGTAGTCGTGTCGGCCCACGCATCGCCAAGCGAGCGGAAACCGGCTTTCCTGCCGGTGATCGCTGCGAGCGTGTTCAACAGGTCGGGGGTGGATCGCGCCAGCCGGTCGAGCCGTGTCACCATCACCACGTCGCCGGCGGCCACTACGGAAAGCAGCCGGCGAAGCTGCGGCCGGTCGGTCTTGGCTCCGCTCGCCACTTCGCGGAACACCTTCCCGGCCCCGTGTTTCCTCAAGGCCGCGACCTGTGCGGCCACGCTTTGGCCGTCCGTCGATACCCGCGCGTACCCGTAAATCATAGGTTTATTCTGCACCAAAATTCTGCACCAAAAAAGCGTAATCGCTTCAAGAGTATAGTTTGGTGCGAAATTCTTGATTTTCGCACACAGCCTTACAGAAGGGTTTCGGGTAAATATAATCGGCTGGCGATGGATTCGAGAGCACAGAAACCGGCTATGATAATCGACACGGCTCGCTTGCGACTTAGGTGTTGGGGGGAAGCTGACCGAGCTTCGTTTGCCGCTATGAACGCTGACCCTGAGGTAATGCTTGACCAAGGGGGGCCAATCAGCCGAGGGGCAAGCGATGCAAAGCTCGACCGCTATGCGGCCGCTTTTAGTCAATATGGTTTCTGTCGTTGGGTGGTTGAGAGCCGAGAGGGTAAATTTCTGGGCTACACTGGAATTATGCCCTCGCCCCCAAGACACCCAATCGGTTCACATTTCGAGATCGGTTGGCGATTGGTGCGAAAAGCGTGGGGATATGGCTATGCGACTGAAGCTGCAAGGGCGGCACTGAAGGATATCTTCACACGCACAGAGTTGGCCGAAGTCGTCACCTATAGCGCACCCGACAATATCAGTTCACAGGCTGTAATGGCCCGATTACAGTTGCAACGCGAACCAGCGCTCGACTTCACTGCGGACTACGACGGTCTCAGAGCTTGGCGGGGATTAGTCTGGGTAAGCCGCCGTCACGTTACGTAAGTCTTGAACACCGGTGAAAAAGTCGGCTTTCCAGTCGCGGCTGCGGGACTTTTTCACCAGAATTCTTAACTTCCGCACGGGCGGAGAACGGTGGGGCATGTCAGCCCGCATGTCTCGGGTCAGCGCGACGGGCTGAGAGCGGTGGACGCCACTGCGCGGGCGATCCAGGCCGTATTGTGCGCTGGCGCCTTGTTGGCGTCATAGCCGGCGAAGTAGATCGCCTCGCCTTCTCCCGGAAACGGCGAGGCGCAAGCCGACCGCATCGCCACAAGAGGGTGACCGAACGCCGCGGTGACCTGGTGCAGGTCGTAATGCCCATCGGACCAGCGGACCAGGTACCAGGCGCCGCTCTCGGCCTGGCCATAGCCAACATCGACCACGGCGTGCCCTGCCGCGATCGGCATGTTCCGGGGGATGAAGGCCATGAGGCCGATCAGCAAGGCATCGCCGCGGCCGGGGCTGCGGACCCGCGCCATGTCGTTGTAGGCGGCGATGACATAGGCGGGCCGCATCGCCCATGCGCGCGCCAGAAAATCGTCGAGATCGAGCTCGGTGCTCTCGCGGCCATCACTCGGGCTGATCCGCATCAGGCGCGGCGCGTTGCCTTCCACCGCCGCCAGCAAACTCTCGCTGCCGGTGGTTGGGATCGCCGTCAAGCCTCTGAGCCCGGTCTCGGAATGGCCGGGCCGCGGGTTGGTATAGACGAGGCGCCACTGCGGCGCCCGCCCATCGATCCGCTCGTAGATCTGCTGGCCGACCGCTGCATAAAGGCGGCCGTTGGCCTCGGCAAAACTGCTGACCCGCAATCGGCCGGCAAGCCCGGAAAATACGGTCGAGACGGCCGATGCGTCGAGTTCCGGCGTATCGCTCCAGCGGACCCGGCCCGGTGCCGTCGGATCATAATGGCCGGCGAAGATGCCGCGCGGCATCTCTCCGGCAAAAACCAGATCGGCCCCGGTCGTCCGGTCGCGATGCGTAGCAAAGCTGCGGATCTGCGGCAGAAAATCGGGCGCCGGCCGATCCTGCGCCAGGGTGACGGCGGACCACCCGCCGGTCGCATCGTCGCGGGTGAACACACGGGCGGCCCCGGTCAAATCCCAGGTCGAGGCAAGCAACAGCGAGACCGGCCGCGGCAGCGGCGCGCCGGACCCGTCGGTGGCGAAATCGGCTTCCGCAAGCGCCCCGACGGCAAGGTCGCGCCACCGTCCATTCGGCAGCCGTTCCTCGAACGCGTGATCGACCCGCCATGGCATGCCCGGCCTGTCGAGGACCAGGAGTTGCGCGCCTTGCGGCCCTTCCGGTCCCGGCCGGTCTTCCCAATAGCCGTTGCCGGCATAGAGCCTGCCGGCATGCGCGGCTAAGAGACGCATTTCGGTCCCGCCCGCAAAACGCCCGGCCGCGTCGCGCGAGCCCGCCGCGAACGAAATCTGGAAATCGTCGGCGCGGACCTGCGCGTGGGGCGCGGCAACAACAGCGCCGAGGCTAGCCAACACCGCCAGTACGCGCGAGACCGCAAGCCGCATCGTGGCGTTACTCCTCTCGGCCGGAGATAGAGCCTCTCTTAGTGCGTATCTAAATAGCAACACAAAAATAGCCATAATCGCGTCGTACTCCACGGCCCCAAACAGCAGTTGGCCGGGGGCATTGGGACATCACTCACTAAGAAATTGCTATATTAGCATAGGTCACGGTTTTGTCTGATTTTCGATGGGGCGGAAGGATGTGTCTGTTTCTCTTGTGGCGCTGGGCCGTCGTCCACGGATGCCCGAGCAACTTTTCCGGTAGTTCCCGGTTCGGCCAAATTATTTCCCGGTTCAGTCGGTTCGAATTCCCGTCTAGCCCGCTACGGGAATTTTCCCACAACGGATTGATTTGCCTAAAACTTTTCGCGAGCGAGTCGCGGTTTCGGGGAGCAAATCGAAAAAATTCCCGGTTAGACGGGAAAAACCGGGAATCTTACCCCCACCGGCGGAGCGGGCGGCAGCCCAGCCTCCCGGTAGTGGCGGCGAGCTTTCCCATTATCCTATCTTGCCGGTTGCCTTTGGCGGCATCTGCTCCGCCCGGACCTCAGTGGCGCCACTCGGTCGGCGGCGGGTTCGCCTCGCCGAGAGGAAACGCGGCAGGGGTTGGGAGCGGCACGGGTTCGGGCTTCTCGACCGTATCGGGTTTGCGTGCTTCGGCGGCGCGCTTGAGCCGGTAATAGGAGCGGATGGTCAGCGGCACCGAGCCGACATACACAATCCCCACGACGGTCAGGGTCAGCCAGGGCTCGGTGGTGAGAAACGCCGTCGCCACGCCAAAGGCGAGCAATGTCGGGACCACCAAATGGTGCGGAATGCGGATCCGCTTCAATGAAACGGTCGGGACCTTGCTGACCATCAAGAGGGCAATGCCGGTCACCGTGAGCGCGTTCAGATAGGGCGAGCGGAACAGCCAGTCGCCCCACTCGAAGCTCAAAAACATCGGCACCATGACGAGGCCCGCTCCGGCGGGCGCCGGGGCTCCGGTGAAGAACGGGGCGGCGTATGACGGGAGCTCGTGCGCCGCCTCGGTGTTGAAGCGCGCCAGCCGCAAGGCACAGCAGACCGCGAAGAGCAGCGCGATCGCCCAGCCGAGACCATGCAGGTCGGACAATGTCCACAGATAAAGCACTGCCGCAGGCGCGACGCCAAAGCTGACGAAATCGGACAGGCTGTCGAGTTCGGCGCCGAAGCTCGAGGTTGCTTTGAGCAGGCGGGCCATCCGCCCGTCCAGACCATCGAAGACGCCGGCGGCGATGATCGAAAAAACCGCGACCTCGAAATTGCCACCCAATGCAAACCGCACCGCCGTCATCCCGGCGCAGAGCGCCAGAAGAGTGAGAACGTTGGGCACCATGCGGTTGACGGAAACGCCGGAAAGCGGCCGCACCCGCATCCTCGGCCGCCGTGATCTCCCCGAACGCATCCTCAAGGTTCTTCTCCCACTCTCGTCAAATTGTCTCATTGCATTACACCTTGGCGCGCAGGCTCCTCGGCAAGACGGTCGGCGAGTACGGTTTCGCCACCTACCATCCGCTGCCCGGCGACCACCATCGGCACATAAGGCGGCGGGCAGTAAATGTCGACCCGCGAGCCGAAGCGTATGATGCCCACCCGCTGGCCGGTCGCGACCTGCTGGCCTTCGCGCAGATCGCAGACGATGCGCCGTGCCACGAGCCCCGCGATCAGCACAAAGACGATTTCGGGGCCTTCCGGCGGGGCGATGCGTACTGCCAAGCGTTCGTTGGCCTCGCTTGCCTTGTCGAGGCTCGCATTGATGAAGCGGCCCTTGACGTAGCGCATCGCCGCCACCCTGCCGCCGATCGGCGCACGGGTGACATGCACGTCCAAGACGTTGAGGAAAATCCCGATCCGGGCAACCGCCGCGTCGCCCATTGCGAGCTCCGACGGCGGTGTTAACGCAGCCACAGACACGACGATCCCGTCGGCCGGGCTGACCAAGAGACCGGGGCGCGTCGGTGTGACGCGCCACGGATCGCGGAAGAAATAGGCTATCCCGAATGTGGCGATCGCGGCCAGCCAGCCCGCGGGGGCCCAGAACAAAAAAAGCAGAATTGTCACGAGCCCGCCGGCCAAGACAAATTTGAAGCCGTCCGGGTGGAGCGGAGAAAGGACGCTTCTCAGCAGCCGATCAGCTTCCTTCACGACGCCAAGCCGCGAGCAGCCCGCCGATGATCAACAGCAGCGCCGCGATGCCGGGCACTAGCGGTATCTCGCTAAAACCGGTCACGGTATAGTCGCCATTGGCGCGGAAGCCCATCCAGTTCCGTCCTGCCGCCGCGCGTTCGGGCGCCACCCGGCGGATTTCCGGAATGGTCCCGGAACCAGCCCAGAAGATGCCGCCGCCGCTGGCGGCGACGATCGGGGCGAGTTTCTCCGGCGTGGTGCGGACATCGGCGAATTCGACGGGGTTGAGCGGGCCCGCGGCGGCAAGGGCGGTGTGGGTGCCGTCGGTCACCCGATAGAGCCCCATCTCGCTGATCGGCAGGCTGCCGGAGCTGCGCCCGCCGCTTTCCGGCGCCAATGTGAGGCTGCGGCTGGAGCTGTCGGGCGCCGTCACTTCAACCTGGCGATTGTCCGGTTCGAGCGATTGCCGGGTGACCACGATCCGATCGCCTTCGACCATCGCGCGCAAATCGTTTTCCTCGAGGTCAGGCTCCTTCATCAGCCAATAGGCGAGCCGGCGCAAGAGCTCCGCCTGTGGCCCTCCTCCCTCGAAACCGCGCGCCCAAAACCACATCTGGTCGGAGAGCAGCTGCGCCACCCTGCCCTGCCCTACCCGGTCGAGCACAAGAAGCGGCTCGCCATGGTCGCCGCTCATCACCGTGACGCCGCGCTGGATACGTGAGTCGACCTGGCGGAACCAGCGTCCCCAACCGGGTTCGCCGCCCGGGGGTCCGGCGCCTGCAAGGTCTTCCGTTACCGGATGACGGCGGCCCACATCAGTCAGCTGCGGTTTGAAACCCTCCTCGTACACATCGCCGGTCGGCTCGGTCGGCAATATCGTCCCAAGCGGGCTACGGGCGAGGCTCATCGGCGTGCCAAAACTCGGGCCTGCCGCTTCGAGAAAGGCGCCACCCTTGCGCACATAACGTGCGACGTTTTCGAGATAGGCCTGCGGGATCACGCCGCGGCGGCTGTAGCGATCGAAAATGATGAGATCGAATTCGTCGAGCTTGACGTCGAACAGCTCGCGGATCGGAAAGGCGATCAGCGACAGCTCGCGGATCGGGGTACCGTCCTGCTTTTCCGGCGGCCGCAGAATTGTGAAATGGACGAGATCGACCGACGGGTCCGATTTGAGGATGTTGCGCCAGACGCGTTCGCCGGCATGCGGCTCACCGGAAACGAGCAGCACCCGCAACCGGTCGCGCACACCATTGACGACGACAACTGCCCGATTGTTGTCGAGCGTCAGCTCCTGTGGGCCCGGCTCGACCGCAAGCTCGAGGATGTTGGGCCCGCCATGGTCGATCGGCAGCGTCAACGGCACATCGCGGCCAACCGGCACCGTCGCCTGCCGCGGCGGACCGCCGTCTTTGCGCAACGTTACCACCGCCTGGCCAGCGCTTCCGTCCTGTTTTTTCGGCGCGTTCTCCGGCAAGTCCTCGACGCGGATCTTTAGCTGCAGTTCTTTGCCGACCAGCCCGAAACTGGGCGCCTGGGCTACGACAAGCCGGCGGTCTCCTTCATCGGGGCGGCCTGAGAGAAGCACGTGGAGCGGCCCGTCGAGTGTTTCGGCCGCGGCTTTCGCTTCGCCCCCGGGCACGTCGTGCACTTGTCCGTCGGTTATCATGACGATGCCGGCGAGACGCTGGCGAGGGACATCCGATATCGCATGGGTCAGCGCCGTAAACAGCCGGGTCCCGTCATCGCCGGCACCCGGCTGCGGTTTCCCCGCCCGGATTACCCGCACATCGAGATCGCGTTCGTGCGCGAGACGCTCACTCAGCGCCGCCAATGCTTCCTCGGTCGCATGCTGGCGATCACCGATACGCTGGCTTGGGGATTCGTCTACGACGATGATCGCGGTGTCGCGCTGCGGCCAGCGCTTTTCCTCGATCACCGACGGATCGACGAGAGCGGCAAACAGGACAAGGAAAGCAACCGCGCGCCACAGCAAGCCTCGCGCACGACGCAGAATTCCAAAAGCGAGGCAGAGCGTGCAAAGGGCGACGAGCACCGCTATTGCGCACCACGGCAGAAGCGGTGCCGCGGCGAGAGAAAATGCGCCACCGGTCATTGACCTAGGCGCTCCAGGATCGCCGGCACATGGACCTGGTCCGACTTGTAATTTCCAGTCAGCACGTACATGACCAGGTTGATCCCGAACCGCATCGCCACTTCGCGCTGTGGCTCGCCACCGGGCACGATGGCGAAAGCGGCCCGGCCCTGCCCATCGACCGCCCAAGCGCCAGCCCAGTCGTTAGCGCCGACGATGACACCGGAAACACCGTCATTGACCCGGTCTTCGACGGGTTCGACCCACAATGTCCCGACATTCCACCGCCCGGGAAAATCGTGCAGCAGATAGAAGGACTTGGTCAGCACGTGATCGGGCGGAATCGGCACCAGAGGCGGCATCTTGATGCCGGCGACGAGACGGCGAAGCCGCTGCGCCGAAGATGTCGCGCCACCGACCGGGCCTGGTGTCTGGTCATTGGCGTCGCGCGTGTCGAAGAGAATTGTCCCGCCGGTCTCGAGGTAGCGGTTGATCCGCTCAACAGCCCTTGGCGAGGGTGCCGCCTGCGTCGAAACTACTGGCCAATAAAGCAGCGGGAAGAAAATCAGCTCGTCGCGCTCGAGGTCAACTGCGAGCGGCTCGGCGGTTTCGACTGCAGTACGCCGGTTCAGTGTGGCGGTCAGACCAAGGAGACCGGCGCGGCTCAGCGCATCAGTCTCCTGGTTCCCCGTTTGAACATAAGCCAAACGCAGCTCCGACGTCGCCTGCACGACAAAGGCGTCATCCGCGCGGGCCGCAGATGAACCGCCGACCGCCACTAGTATCACCAGGGCAGCGAGCCGCGCCGGGCGCCGTCGCAGCAAGCCGCGCAGCGCGTACGCGATCACGAGATCGGCCAGCGCGAGCAGCAGGGCTGCGGTCAGCAGCGGTGGCCGAAGGTCGATCTCGTGCCCGATCGCGAAGGTCTCGCGCGCAGTGCCCTGCGGGAGATGCTCGATCGGCCGTAAATCCGTGATAGCGGTGGAGAGATTTAGCGCGCGTCGGGCATCCGTCGACCCATAAAACCCGGGCGGGTGCCGAGGCGAAACGGTCGTCGTCGCCATCTCCCTGCCAGGGATCGGGCGGACCGTCGAGGGAGCACGCTGCAACCGGCCAAATCCGTCGAGTGTCTCTAGCGGCGCCAGAGCGTCCTCGCCCGCTTCGGTTATGCCTTGGCTCATGGCCTCGATCCGCCGCAGCATCTCAAGGAAGAGGCCGGACAGGGCAAGGTTCGACCAGTCGGCGTTCGCTGTCGTGTGAACGAGGACGATCCAGCCCTGGCCCCGCTTCTCGGCCGTGACCAGCGGTGTGCCGTCGACGAGCCGTGCCCAGGTCTTGTTCGCGAGGTCGAGATCGGGCTCAGCCAGCACCTGCCGCGACACTGTTACGTCGGCAGGGATGGCGAGCCCGGCAAATGGACTGTCAGGCGCAAAGGGAGCGAGTTTCGCTGGTCGTTCCCAAGAGAGCGCACCGCCGATCGTGCGCCCCCCGCCGTGGCGCAGCCGCACCGGTAGCAGATGATCTCCCTGCTCGGCGAGGTGTGGTCCGGCGAAACGCAGCAACAGCCCGCCGCCCTCGATCCACTTTCCGATTGCCGCTTCTTCCGCCGGGGAATCGGGCCCTGTGTCCGAGAAAATCAAGACGGCAAGCTCACGCTTCAGCAGATCCGCAGCACTACCGCGACGAATCTCGCTGAATGGACCGAGCGCCCGCTCGATGTAGTAGTTTTGCCCGAGCAGGGGTTGTGCTTTGGTGTTCGCCGCAGCGACGATCCCAACTGGGCGCCGCCGCCACCGCTCATCGATCAGCAATACCGAGCTCGCGGACTGATCGCCTTCGATTTCAATACGGGAAATCCGGTTTCTGAGCTCGCTCGGCAACGCCAGCCGCACATCGGCAGCCTTCGCTCCTGGCTCGATCGTCGCGCGCTGACGAGCGAGCAGGCGCCCATCCTCTCCGCTGGCACGCACCTGATAGAGCCGCGGTGCTGATGTCGGTAACGAGCGTAGCACGACCGCGACATCCTGCGCGTTGGCGTCCCCGGCCGCGAGCATCAGAGGCGCTTCCGCCGAGGGGGCAGCGAGATAGCGCAGGCTACCCTGTTTGACGAGATAAGTTGCGAACTCCTCTTCACCGCCGCCAGCGGCGATCCCGTCGCTGAGCCAGATCGCGGAATTTGCGTTCGGCAGGGACAATTCTTCGAGGCGAACCAGCGCCGCGCGCCGGTTGACGAGCCACGGCTTCGGCTGCAGCGACTCGATCGCGGCCCGAGCATCTGCGGCCCGCATCGGCGTCAAAGCGGCTGAAGGTTCATCGCTCGCGGTCGGCGCAGTCGTGACGAGGACCACTTGCCGGTCCTCGCGGTCCGCCTCGCCTAGCAGATCGATGAGCGCCGATTGCCGGGCCGGCCAGTCGCGCGCGGCCGCCCAGCCATCATCAACGACCAATATGATCGGACCGGAAGAGGCAAGGCGCGCCTGGGGATTGAGAAGCGGGTGAGCCACCGCGAGAATCACCAGGGCCGCGAGCGCCATGCGCAGCAGGATCAGCCATATAGGCGTCCTGGCTGGTGTCTCTTCACGCGGGACCAGCCCCAGCAGCAGCCGGATTGCCGGGAAGGGGATCCGGCGCGGCGCCGGCGGAGTGACCCGCAACAGCCACCAAATGATCGGCAGCCCGGCTAATGCGACAAGCAGCCACGGCGAGACAAAGGCTAAGGAGCCGAGCGCCAACATCGGTCAATCTACCGCTGGCGCGGTGCTACCCTCACCCACCCTTCCCCCAAAGGGCGGAGTGGGCCATTCGAGCATGTGCATTCCGCCGACCACCTTTCACCGTCGCCAGTCGGCCGACAGTGCGGCATACAGCGCCAGCAGGGCGAGGTTCGGTGAGCGATCAGTGCGATGAAAGCCACAGCTCCAGCCCAGCGCGGCCGCAGCCGCGGCAAGCCCATCGCGATGGCTCTGGAACCGGCCGGTATAATTGCTGCGAATACTCTCGACTCGGCTGATCACCACCTCGTCGCGGTCCTCGACCCCTTCAAAACGAACGCGTCCGTCGAACGGCAGGTCTTCCTCTGCCGGATCAGCGATCTGAAGCAGATGACCTTTGAGACCAGCCGCGGCAAAGCGCGCGATCGCGGCATTGATGGTATCGAGCGGCGACAGAAAGTCGCCAATCAAGACAAGCTGGGCGGCGCGCGGCAAGGGCTCAAAGGCAGGCAAGCCATCCGGCTCGGGCTGGGCGCGGGCGATCAATTCGGCGACCCGCGTCATCGCGATGCGCCCGCTCATCGGCGAGATGCCGCTGCCGAGCAGGGTCAAGCGCTCCCCGCCGCGAACGAGCAGGCTCGCCAGCGCGACGAGAAGCAACTCAGCGCGGTCGCGTTTCGTGGGCCACTCGGCGCTGGCGATATAATCCGCCGAGGTATAGTCCATCGAAGCCGAGGCATCCCGCCATAACCACACGCTCTGCGCGGCCTCCCACTCGGTCTGGCGGACATAGAGCCGCTGTGACTTGGCGCTCTCACGCCAATCGATGCGCGTTGCAGCGTCACCCGGTTCGTATTGGCGGAATTGCCAGAATGTCTCACCCTGGCCGACACGCCGACGCCCGTGCACGCCTTGGGCCACAGTGACGGCGACCCGCTCGGCCACAACGAGAAGCGGCGGCAATACAGCCGCGGTTTGTTCCGCCCGGTCGCGCAACGCGCCGGGCGCAGCAACACGGCGCAGCAAGAAGCCGGCGCCCGAGCGCAATTGGGTCGGGCTCAACGGAACGGCGCCGAGATCTGTTCGATGACGCGAGCCACCGTGACACCCTCCGCGCGCCCAGCAAAGCTTACTGCCATTCGGTGCCGCAACACCGGCGGCGCCAGCGCCAGCACGTCGTCGATCGACGGGCTGAACCGGCCATCGATCAGAGCTCGCGCACGACAGGCGAGCATCAGGGCTTGACTGGCACGTGGTCCCGGGCCCCATGAAACAAAGCGTCGCACCCCATCGAGGGCAGTTTCGTCCGGCCTGCCGGAGCGTACCAGCGAGAGAATTGCCTCGACGACGCTCTCGCCGACGGGGATACGCCGCACCAGGCGTTGCGCTGCCAGAAGCTCGGCGACATTCATCGCCGGCCGCGGACGATTCTCGGTAATCCCGGTTGTGGCGATGAGCATCTGCCGCTCGGCCTCGAGGTCGGGGTAGTCGACATCGATCTGCAGAAGAAAACGATCGAGCTGGGCTTCCGGCAAGGGATAGGTCCCCTCCTGCTCGAGCGGGTTCTGGGTCGCCAATACGTTAAACGGATGGGGTAAGGGGTGGTATTGGCCGGCAATCGTAACCCTTCCCTCCTGCATCGCCTGTAGGAGCGCTGATTGTGTGCGCGGGCTCGCCCGGTTGATCTCGTCGGCCATCAGAAGCTGGCAGAAAACCGGGCCGGGAATAAAGCGGAACGAGCGCCGTCCGGTCTCGCTTTCCTCCAGGACCTCGGACCCAAGAATGTCGGCCGGCATCAGGTCGGGGGTGCATTGGATCCGCTTGTCGTCGAGCCCGAGGATCGTGCCCAAAGTCTCGACGAGGCGAGTCTTGGCGAGACCCGGGACGCCGATCAGAAGAGCGTGCCCGCCGCACAACAGCGTGATCAAGGCTTGCTCGACCACCTCGCGCTGACCAAAGATGATTTCACCGATACGTTCTCGGACGAGGCCGAGGCTGCGACCCAGCGCTTCGACCTCGGCAACGAGATCGGCGGAGGAGACGTTGATGGGTGTAGTGGAAGCCAAAGAGACCAATCCCTCTTCAAACTCTACGCCAAGCGCAAACCTGACCGAAAACGCAGATTCCGGCAATTCTTCTCCAACACTGGCTCCCGTTGCCGGCAAGCGACCGCTGGTCGATTGCGGCGATCTCGAGATGCGGATCGCTCGCGACGGAACTTGGCATTACCGTGGGTCTCCCATCGGCCGCTTGGCTCTCGTCAAGCTCTTCGCTTCCGTTCTGCGTCGTGAGGCGGACGGCCGTTATTGGCTCGTCACTCCGTCCGAGCGCGGCCTGATAGAGGTTGAAGACGTTCCCTTCCTTGCCGTGGCGCTGGCAGTCGAGGGCCAGGACCAAGACCAGGCGCTCATCTTCCGCACCAATCTCGACGAATTTGTGACGGCCGGACCGGACCATCCGCTTCGTGTCGAGACCGCTGCGAGCGGTGAGCCGACACCCTATATTCTCGTACGCGATGGCCTCGAGGCGAGGCTTGCGCGACCAGTGTTCTATGACCTCGTCGAGCGCGGCATGGAAGAGCAGGTTGGCGACAAGATAGAATTCGGGGTACGGAGTAGGGGCATGTTCTTTCGGCTGGGGGATGTTGGGCCGGATTGGGAATAACAGCCGGGCGGCCCAGGCGGGCCGACGATCGGGGCCAGTTCATTGACAGCAAACAATTCTTTTACGCCGGACCGGGTGATCGAACGCTTTCTGCAGCTCGACCAGCCCGGAAGACGCGGTTTTGGGGGCGCCGCCAATGCGGCTGAAGCGGCGGCGATCAGGGAAGCCACGCGCGGCGACCACGATCTCAATCCCGGAATGACGCCGCCGAGCGCCGCGTTGCGGCCGGCGGCCGTGCTGGTTCCGCTCATCGACCGCGCGGAAGGGATGTCGGTGCTGCTGACCCAGCGTACCCCGCATCTGAGCGCGCATGCCGGACAGATCTCGTTTCCGGGCGGGCGGATCGAAGAGAGCGATGCGGATGCGACCGAGGCGGCGTTGCGCGAGACCGAGGAGGAGGTCGGCCTGACCCGCGACCATGTAACGGTGGTCGGCCGGCTCGATACCTATGTGACCGGAACGGGGTTTGAGATTACTCCGGTGGTCGGCATTGTCAAAGTGCCCTTCCCTCTCGCCATCGACCCGTTCGAAGTGGCCGAGGTGTTCGAGGTGCCCCTGTCTTTTGTTCTCGACCCGAACAACCACCGGCGTACGACGCGCGATGTTGAGTCCCGCAGTCGGGTCTTTTTTGTGCTGCCCTTCGAAGACCGGAACATTTGGGGTGCAACCGCCGGGATGCTGGTAAACCTGGCCGAGGTGCTCGTCAGTTGAGCAGCCCATGCTGCGGGTCGTCCTCACGATCGTCTTGCCCCTTCTCCTCCCGACGGCGCTCTATCTGCTGTGGGTCGCCACCCTGGGTTCCTCGCAGGAGGGCGGCATTATCCGTTGGACGGCAGTACCGTGGATTTGGCTTGCCGGTGCGGGGGCGATATTGCTGGCAATCGTGCTTCTCGTCGTGACGGTCCATTTCGGCGCGTCGCAGGAAGGGGTCTATGTGCCGCCGCGTTGGCAGGGCGATCAGATCGTCCCGGGTCATATCGAACCGAAGCAAGGAAGATGACGGAAGCCGAAAACCCCTGCAGGATCGCTGTTCAACCCTGGATGGTCGAGCCTGCAACGCTAGCCGTGCTCGGAGCGCTTTCCGTCGGGGGGGTCGAGGCACGATTTGTCGGCGGATCGGTCCGCGACGCGCTGCTGGGGCGGCCGATCGGCGATATCGACATCGCTGCCGAGGCGCCACCCGAACGGGTTACCGAGCTGTTGGAGAAGCGCGGCATCAAGGTCGTGCCGACCGGTATCGCGCATGGCACGGTAACAGCCGTCATCGGGACCCCACCGCGCCATTTCGAGATCACGACCCTGCGTCGCGACGTCGAAACCTTCGGCCGCCGTGCCCGCGTCGCTTTCGATGCGGATTGGGCCGCGGATGCGGCGCGGCGCGATTTCACGATCAATGCAATCTTTTTGGACCCGGACGGCACGATCCACGATCCGGTTGGCGGCCTGGCCGATTTGCAGACGCGCCGGATCCGCTTCGTCGGCGATCCCGCCACCCGCATCGCCGAGGACGTGCTGCGTCTTTTAAGGTACTACCGCTTCGAGGCGCGCTTCGGGACCGGGGGCGGCGATCCGCAGGCCCGTGCTGCCTGCCGCGCCGCGGCCCATCTGTTGCCGCAACTATCGGCCGAGCGCGTCGCGCAGGAACTCGTCAAGCTGCTCGAGACCCCCGATCCCATCCCAGCGCTGCGGATGATGCAGGAAGATGGTGGGCTCGCGGTAATCCTGCCCGAGGCTGGTCGGCTCGATCGCTTGCAGCGGATGATCGCGATCGAGCCGGACCCCGACCCGCTGCGCCGACTGGCTGCGCTGATCGAGGTGGACGCAACAGGCGCCGACGCGGTCGCCAAGCGCCTACATTTCTCAAACGCATGGCGCGACCGGCTGCGCGGTCTTGTCACGCACTGGCGTGTTGATCCGCTGGGGAACCCTTCGGCTCAGCGGCACGCACTCTACCGGATCGGCACCGAGCGGTACCGCGATTGCGCCCTGTTGATTACAGCAGAGGGTGGGATGACCCATGACCGGCTCGCCGAGCTGCTCGCCCTCGCCCGGAACTGGACGCCGCCAGTCTTTCCGCTCACCGGACGCGATGTCACCGCCCTCGGAATCTCCCCAGGGGAGCGTGTTGGCCGGCTTCTCGACGCGGCGCGCGACTGGTGGGAAAGGAGCGATTTTACCGCCGACCGCACCGCCTGCCTCAGTCATCTCAAAGAACTGGCGGCCGGCGGCCTGTGATCGACTGGCGCAATATTGCGCCAATTTCATCTGCGCGCGGAACCACTGCCCCCTATTGGTGAGACCCCTTGACCGGACGCCCTCAACGCCTAATTACGGCTCGAAGATGGAGCCACCAGAATTCGCCGAGAGCGCCACATCACAGGATGGGCGCTGATCGGGGCTCCCAAAAATCGATAGGCTGGAAGCGCTGCCGTAGCCCTAGGTCACGTGCTGGTCCGACCGAATACTGCGCACTTCAGCCGATAGGAAGACCGCATAATGTCGGGCCGCCGGCCTGAACGTCGAAAGACTCACATCGCAACCGAGCGCCCACCCTTCGAGCGTATTGCACTAATATTGCAAGGTGGTGGCGCGCTCGGCGCCTATCAGGCGGGTGTCTACCAAGCCCTGGCGGAAGCCAATCTGCATCCCGACTGGGTTGCCGGGATTTCGATTGGCGCCATCAACTCGGCGTTGATCGCCGGCAACGCCCCGCAAAAACGTGTCGAAAGATTGCGGGAATTCTGGGAAGCGGTCTGCATGCCACCGTTTGGGATTCCGGATCTGAAGTGGTTCGAAGTCAAAGGCGAGTTCGCTCATAGCCTTGTCAATCAAGCGCGCTCACTCGGAGCACTATTGGGCGGCGCACCGAATTTCTTCAAACCGCGGATACCGCCACCATTTCTTCAGCCGAACGGGACTCTGGAAGCAATCAGCTATTATGACGTCGCACCGCTAAGAGCGACGCTTGAGCGGCTGGTCGACTTCGACCTGATCAACGCGCACGAAATGCGTTTCAGCGTTGGCGCGGTCAATGTGCGCACCGGTAATTTTGTCTACTTCGACAACACCACCTACCAGATTTGCCCGGAACATGTGATGGCCAGCGGCTCGCTGCCGCCTGGTTTCCCCGCAACCGAAATCGAAGGCGAATATTATTGGGACGGCGGCCTGGTCTCCAATACACCGCTGCAATGGGTGCTCGACAGCCGGCCCGGACAGGACACACTCGCCTTTCAAATCGATCTCTGGAGTGCGCGTGGCGAATTCCCGCGCAATCTGGCCGAGGCCGAGACGCGCCAGAAGGAAATTCGTTACTCCAGCCGCACCCGCATGGCGACTGATCAATTCAAGAAGAAGCAGATTTTGAGACGCGCGGCAGCTCACCTTCTGGCCAAAATCCCCCCGGAATTGCGGCAGACGCCAGAGGCCGAGATGCTGGCTCTGGAGGCGGACGAGAAAGTCTACAACCTCATCCAGTTGATCTACCATTCGAAAAATTATGAGGGGAATTCCAAAGACTACGAATTCTCCCACCGTACGATGGAGGAGCACTGGACGTCGGGCTACAACGACGCGGTCCGCACCCTGCGCCACCCAGAGGTGCTGCAACGTCCACAGGAAATGGATGGTGTCTTCACTTTCGATCTCGCGCGCGACGGCCGCGAATAGATTTCGTAATAGAATTGTCATTGAGGAGTGTTGACCGATGAAGCTCGCCGAGGTTCGCCGCAACGCGTTCGCCATGCCGCTGAACGACCCCGCCTACCCGCGGGGTCCATACAAATTCTACAATCGCGAATTCGTCGTGATCAGCTACCGCACCGACCCCGACAAATTGCGCGAGGCGGTCCCCGAGCCATTGGAGGTGATGGGTGACACCGTGGCTTACGAGTTCATTCGCATGCCGGATTCGACTGGCTTTGGCGATTACACCGAAACCGGACAAGTGATCCCGGTGCGCTTCACGGCGAGAGACAGTACGGTGCAGGAAGGCGGATATGTCCACGCCATGTACCTCGACGACAACGCGCCGATCGCCGGCGGGCGCGAGATCTGGGGTTTTCCGAAAAAGCTGGCGAGGCCGAAGATAACGCACGAAGGCGATGTCGTGGTCTGCACCTTGCACTATGGCTCAGTGCTCTGTGTCTGCGCCACGATGGGCTTCAAGCATCGCGAGATCGACAAGGCCCCGCTGCTAAAGGCGCTCGCCAGACCGAATTTCATGATCAAGATCATCCCGCATGTCGACTGCACGCCGCGAATTTGCGAGCTCGTCCGCTATTACATGGAAGACGTCACGTTGAAGGGCGCCTGGGCGGGCCCAGCGGCCATCCAGCTTTTCGGGCACGCGCTGTGCGATGTGGCGCGACTGCCGGTACGCGAAGTCGTCTCCGCGGTCCACTACGTAACGGACCTGACGCTCGGCCTCGGCGAAGTCGTGTTCGATTACCTCGAGGACGCCTGAATTCAGCCTGAAAGGATACTGCAATGGCCCGTTTCGATGGAAAGGTCGCCGTCATCACCGGTGCGGCAAGCGGCATTGGCAAGGAGATCGCGCTGCGTTTTGCTGCCGAGGGCGGCAGACCGGTCATCGCCGATCTCAATCTCGATGCCGCGGATGCCACTGCGCGGGAGATCAAGGCAAAGGGCGCCGATGCGTTTGCCGTCGGCATGAACGTGGTCGAGGAAGCAGCGGTGGAAAAGGGTGTCGCCGACACGATGACGAAATATGGCCGGATCGATGTGCTGGTCAGCAATGCCGGGATTCAGATCGTCAAGCCGGTCGTGGATTTTCCATTCGCCGACTGGAAGAGGCTCTTGTCAATTCACCTCGACGGCGCCTTCCTGACGACGAAGGCCTGCCTCAAACACATGTACGCCGCCCAATCCGGCAGCATTATTTATATGGGCTCGGTGCACTCCAAGGAGGCGTCGGTTCTGAAGGCGCCTTACGTCACTGCGAAACACGGGCTCTTAGGACTGTGCCGGGTGGTCGCCAAGGAAGGCGCCCAGTACAATGTGCGCGCCAACGTGGTCTGTCCCGGTTTTGTGCGCACCCCGCTGGTCGACAAGCAGATCCCCGAGCAGGCCAAAGAACTCGGCATCAGTGAAGAGGATGTGATCAAGCACGTGATGCTGAAGGACACTGTGGACAGCGAGTTCACGACGACCGCAGACGTCGCTGAAGCGGTCCTGTTTTTCGCCGGCTTCGAGACCAACGCACTGACCGGCCAGTCACTGGTCGTCAGTCACGGCTGGTTTATGGAGTAGCAAGCTTTTGCCTTATCAGCTGCAGCGGTTGCCGATCACCGGCGCGCGGCGCGGATGGCGCGCCATATCCGCTCGGGGGTCGCGGGCATGTCCACGTGATCGATGCCGAGCGGAGAAAGCGCATCGACGATCGCATTGATGATAGTCTGCGGTGCAGCGATGCACCCGGCTTGACCCGAGCCTTTGACACCAAGCGGGTTGGCGGCGGTCGGCAGTTCGGCAAGGGTGATGTCGAAGGACGGCAAATCGTCGGCTCGGGGCAAGGCGTAATCCATCAGCGATCCGCTCAACAATTGGCCCGAGCGCGCTTCGTAGACCGTGTGCTCCAGGAGAGCCTGACCAATCCCTTGGGCAACCCCGCCCTGGACCTGGCCGGTGGTCAGCATCGGATTGATCAGACGCCCGTAATCGTCGACCACGGTGTATCGCTCGAGGGACACGAGCCCGGTCTCGCTGTCGATTTCGACCTCGGCGATGTGGCAGCCGTTCGGAAAGGTGAATTTGTCCGAGCGATTGAAGACATAGCTGTCGAGACCGGGCGTCATACCTTCGGGAATATTGGCCGGATCGGTTGCAGCACGGGCAGCTGCGAGTAGATCGATCGCGCGCTCCGTTCCTTGTACCGTGAACCGGCCGGCCGAGAACACGACATCGGCAACATTGGTCTGGAGGAGACCGGCCGCGATCGCGCGGCCTTTCTCTATGACCATCTCCGCCGCCTTGACCAGCGCCGTGCCGCCCTGATGCATCGACCGCGCACCGCCATGGCCGGCGCCGCTTGTCACCGTCCTCGTATCGGCCTGGACTAGACGGAACGTCTCGACCGGCAGACCCAACAGTTCTGCAGCGATCTGCGGGTAGCTGGTCTCGTGGCCCTGACCATTCGACTGGGTGCCGAGGATCAGCGAGACATGATCGTCAGGATCGAAACGGATTTCGGCTCCTTCGTTGGGCATACCGCGCGCCGTCTCGAGAAAGCACCCGAGGCCGAGCCCGCGCAGCCGGCCGCGGGTCGCCGAAGCCGCAAGCCGCGCATCGAAATCCGCGCCGCGGGCCCGAGCGAGCGCTTCCTCGAGATTGACGGCAAAACGTCCGCAATCGATCGCCATCCCCAAAGTGCTGCGATAGGGAAATTCGGTGATCAGGTTGCGTCGCCGCATGCTTATCCGGTCGAAACCGGTTTGCTGGGCAGCAATATCGATCAACCGCTCGATCACGTAATTGGCTTCTGGCTTGCCGGCGCCGCGATAGGCGTCGATCGGGACCGTGTTGGTGAAGGCGCCGCGCACGTCCATGAAGATGGCAGGAATCGCATAGACGCCGCCCATTGCCGTGGCAGGCGAATTCGTCGAGCTGCCGGGGCCGTTCGACGACAGATAGGCGCCGAGGTTTGCAACGGTCGACACTTCGAGCGCTAGAAACCGGCCGCTCTCGTCGAGCGCCAAACGCGCAGTCGTATGATTATCGCGGCCTTGGGTGCCGCTGACGAATTCCTCGGTGCGGTCGGCAACCCACTTGACCGGCCGCCCGAGGCGTCGCGCCGCCCAGAGGACCAGGACCCATTCGGGATAGAGAAAATTCTTCATGCCAAAACCGCCACCGACATCGGGGGCGGTCAGCTGGATGCGCTCGGGCGGCAGGTGGAATACGGATTGGGCGAGCTGGCTGCGGATCCCGTGAACACCCTGGCCGGTCAAGAGCAGGTGCAGGCGCTCGCTCGCCGGGTCATAGGTGCCGATCGCCGACCGCGGCTCGATCGGCGCCGGGACGACGCGGTTGTTGATGAGTTCCGTCTCGGCGATGTGGGTTGCGCCGGCAAAGGCCGCTCCGGTCGCGGCCCGGTCTCCTCTCTGAAATCGATAAGAAAGGTTTCCGGGGGCCTCTTCCCAGATCTTCGGTGCGCCGAGCAACAAGGCCGCGAAGCCGTCCACGACCGCCTCTAGCGGCCGGTATTCGACAGTGATGCGTTCTGCGGCGTCGCGCGCCAGATCGCGGCTCTCCGCAACGATCAGGGCCACCGGATCGCCGACATGACGCACCTGCCGGCGCGCGAGCGCATATCGTGGCGGCACGATCATCGGATCGACCGTGCTTACGTGGGCCACGCAGGGAAGAGGACCAATGCCCTCGGCGGCGAGATCCGCTTCGGTGAACACCCCCAGAACCCCGCCGACATCGCGCGCTCCCCCGATATCGATCCGCTCAATCACTGCGTTTGCATGCGGTGAGCGCAGCACATAGGCGTGGACTTCCCCGGGAAGTGTGAAGTCGTCGACATATCTGCCGCGGCCGGTCAAAAACCGTTCATCTTCCAGCCGGCGCACCGAACGCCCGCGATCGTCACGTACCATCCGCCTTCTCCGCTCCGGTCCGGTCTCACAAAAGTTACTGGACAATCGCGGTCGACCCTCAATCCTTTTCCGAGATGCGACGCGTTTACGGCGCTCGCGTTTTGGAGAGGAACTCATGACGATCGCGACAACCTCGTCGAGAGCTCGCCAATCTTTAGTGCAGCATGCGCCGTCATTGGCGTTGTCTTTGGCGGGGACGGCAGTGGTGCTGCTCGCGCTCGGTCCGCTCGGGTGGCGTGCGGGGTGGTGGCACTATCGTTTCGGCCTTCTGACACTGATGCCGTGGGCGGCCTACTTCGGGGTCGCGGCGCTGGTCGTCTCGGCGGTTACCATATCACTCGGCCGCTCCCGGGTCGGCGCGCGCGGGATCGTGGTGGCAGTCGGTGCATTCGCCGTGGGTGCGTTGATCGCCTATGTGCCCTGGCATTACAACGCGATGCGGCAGACGGTCCCACCGGTCAATGACATAACCACGGACAGCGAAAATCCACCGACATATGCCGCGGTGATGTCGTTGCGCGCGGCCGAAGGCGCGAACCCGGTCACCTATCAGGGTCCGAAATTTGCCGACCAGCAGAAGCGCGCCTATCCCGACATCGCACCCATGATCCTCGAATTGCCGCCCGCGGCCGCGTTTGCCCGCGCGCTCGCCGCCGCGCAACAAATGGGCTGGACGATCGTAGCCGCTGACCAGGCGGCAGGCCGGATCGAGGCAAGCGCGCGGAGCCGCTGGTACGGCTTCACCGACGACATTGTCGTTCGTGTTACCGGGTTGCGCCCTGGCAGCCGCATCGACGTGCGCTCGTCGGCGCGGCAGGGGCGGAGCGACTTCGGCGTCAATGCCGCACGCGTGCGCGCTTACCTTTCCTCTTTGCGCGAAGCCGCGGGCGGCGAGGGCTAGCTCCCTTTCATTTCCGTACCGACCTCCTCGATAATTGGGGGGCCGCGGGGCCGCGGCCGTCCTCGGAGGGAGAAATGCCTTGATCCGTGTCGCCGGCCCCGGCTGGGCGCTCGCCTTATCGATGACCGCCGCTCCGGCTTTCGCGCAGCACGCCCCGGAAGCCAAGGACATGGTTTTGGTCGGCTACAACGACCTCCAGGCGCGCAGCGCCTATCAGCCGGTGATCCATGAACAGTCCGGGCGCTGGATCGCCTATATCGGGCATCACGGCGGAACGGACGCCGCTCCCAATCCGAAGAACCCGCTGACCGGAGCTGAAGAGCCGAACGGCACCTCGATCGTCGATGTCACCGATCCGCACCATCCGCATTATCTTGCGCATATTCCCGGCGAGCCCGGCCTATACGAGGGCGGCGGCGCGCAGATGGTGCGCGTGTGCGACGGCAAGGCCTTGCCGAAAGGCGACCCGCAGGCCGTCTATATGCTCCGCCCGTTCGGCAACGCGTCGCACGAGATCTGGAATATGGCCGATCCGGCCCATCCCCAGTTGGTGACACGCGTCGTCGAGGGCCTCAAGGGCACGCATAAGAGCTGGTGGGAATGCGACACCGGCATCGCGTACCTCGTTTCCGGTGTGCCGAGCTGGCGGGTGCCGCGGATGACCCAAGTCTTCGACCTCAGCGATCCGGCGCATCCCAATAAGATCCGCGATTTCGGATTACCCGGCCAACAGCCCGACGCCACCGGCCCCGTGCCGACGATGCTGCATGGCATGATCTCGGCCGGCCCCGAGGCCAACCGTATTTATTTCGGCTATGGGACGAATTCGGGCGGGATTCTGCAGATCGTCGATCGCGAGAAGTTGCTGAACGGCCCCAAGGAGCCGACCGACGACAATCTGCGCTATCCCGAGGTCGGCCGCTTCGAATTATCGCCTCTCAACGGCGCCCATACCACTTTCCCGGTACTCGGCGTGCCGATCGCCGAATTCGCCAAGGACAAGATCGGCAAGATCCGTAATTTTGTCGTCGTCACCGACGAGCAGATCGCCAATGAATGCCAGGAGGCACGCCAGTTCGTGTGGTTTGTCGACGTGACGGTCGAGAAGCACCCGATTTCCGTGGCGACCTGGGGAGCGCACGAGTCTCCGGGCGACTTTTGCAGCCGCGGCGGCCGTTTCGGCACCCACGCGTCGAACGAGAGCATGACGTCAATCTATTACAAGCGGCTGATGTTCTTCTCGCATTTCAACGCCGGCGTGCGCGCCGTCGATATCCGCGACCCTTACCACCCGACCGAGGTCGGCTATTTCATTCCGGCCGTCACCGAGAACACCGACAAGCGCTGCGTCAAGCTCGACAACGGCGAGCAGCACTGCAAGGTGGCAATCCAGACCAACAATGTCGAAGTCGACGACCGCGGCTACATCTACATCGTCGACCGCGCCAATACCGGGATGCACATTCTCGAATTGACCGGCGATGCGCGGAAAATCGCCAATTTCCCGCAGTGAGCCTCAGCGATAAGATCCCAGATTACTGACCGCCTTCAAGTCGGTCCCCGAGCGCTCCAACAGTCCGAGCAATTTGGCTGCGATCATATAAGGCTCGGCTAATGTAAAGGTCACTGCCGAGCGGCCCGAAGGGTCGACGACGGAGAGCGTGCTGCTATGGTCGACGACATAATTGCTATCGCCGAGCAGCACCTTCTCGTATCTGACGCCGAGCGCCCGCGCCAGACCTGCGATCTGCTCTTGCGTGCCGGTAAGCCCGATCAGCCGCTTGTCGAAAGCGGCGGTGAAATCGCGCAGCATCGGCCCCCGGTCGCGCTCGGGATCGACGGTGACAAACAGCGGCTGCACGTAGCCGGCCGCGGGGCCGATCTCGTCCAGCGCTTCAGCCATCGCACTGAGTGCCGTGGGACACTGATCGGAGCAATGCGTGTAGCCGAAATAGATCAGCAGCCACTTCTTGGCGAAATCTGCGCTCGTAACGCGCTTGCCATCGGCGTCGGCTAGCGCGAACGAATGATCGAGCGCATGTCGAATGTCCTCCGCCTCCGCGGCCCGCATACCCAGCCCAAAGGCAATGCCGCACGCTACCAGCGCCGCACCGGCTAAAACCATGCGGAGAGCGAAGCGTCGCAAATCCTTAACCATACGCTTCAAGCGGCGGGCGGCGTCACAACGGCGGCGAACGTCACTGGCTGTTTTTGCTGTTCTTTGCAGCAAATTATCAGCCCGCGCCATTCCGTTCTTGAAATCCTGGGTTCCGGTCCGTTGGGCGAACGAAAATAACAGCCAGCTTCCCGCTATTCCGCGGCTGTTTTGGCTCGAACCATAGCGATCGCAAGAGAGCTATCCGCCGAAAAGGCGCAGTACACTATTAACACAGATCTGTATGTAGATATCATAACAATTATGAATTGTCAATTTAATAAACGATAAAGTAACATGATCTTACTCGGACGCATGTCGCGACGTCTTGTTCGACCTTTCGCTGCTCGCCCCGTGGTGAGGCAGGCGCGATGCCGCCTAAACTGAGTCGCCGCCGGGTCGCGCGGATTGTCGTTGCCGACCATGAATTTTCTCGGGCTCTTACTTGAGCCGCTTTGGCTTCGCGCCGCTGGTGCATCGTGAGCTTCGTACTTTCGGCCAAATCTCACGCCTTTCGCCTTGCATGATCCGTGTCGTTTTGTCTGTAAGGGTCATCGAGCTTATCTACTGGATGTCTCATTTTTATCGGACACGGCGCCGTTTCCAATCATGCCCCCACAGCTCACAGAAGAACGTCTCCGCTCCTGGCTCGACAGCAAGCAGGTGGACCGTGAGCGTATGTGTCTCGCCCTTCTCACCCTGGATTCACGGTTCGCAAACCCGAAGCTTCGACGACCGAAGGGAGCACCAGACGGAGCACGGGACATCGAGGTTGCATTTAATGGCTTGGAACCTGGGGGGCCGTAGGGTTCAGAAACTCTGCGAATGACTCGCCGGAAGACAAAACCTCGGTGCGACAAAAATTTCAACCGGACCTGACGAATGCTCTCAAAGAAAATAGAGAGCTAAGATCATTTATTTTCTTTACAAACGTCGATCTTACCCGGCAGAATTGTGCGATCTAAGAGCATTTGCTGAGGCAAAATCCATCACACAATGCGAAATATTTTATCGTGAGCGAATGCGAACCCGGAGTGCCGCCGTGGCTTTGGCCGCGAGTTTGGTCCTTGGACTTCTCTCCTTGCACTTCTCAAAGTTCACACCCGAAAAGATTGAAAACTGATTGTCGAACGAACCTCAGACAATCGGCTGTATTTCATCTTCGTCAGCGCTAAGATTTCCGCGACCAAGGATGCGCTTTGTAATTAGCAGATTGACCCCTCTGGTCTTTGCACGTGTGGATTTCCCGACCACCTCGTTCGAGTGGTATCGCCGACGCCTTGCGTGATGGCTCGCCCCGACACCTAAGGCGATGGAGCGGGTGAAGGGAATCGAACCCTCGTCAGAAGCTTGGGAAGCTCCTGCTCTGCCATTGAGCTACACCCGCGCGCCGCGAATGATAAGCGATCCGCGACCGCCTGCAAGCGGCTTGCGGCGGCGGAGCCGGAGCTTACGAGCCGTTCGGCCGTGCCGCCGGCGGATCGACCGGGACGGTGCCCATATCCGACGGCAGGCAGACTTCGAGGATCTCGAGATCGTCCGAGGTGGCGATTTCGTTGTGGTGCATACCACCCGGGATGAAGCAAGAGTCGCCTGCCTCGAGCCGGCAGCTGCTGCCATCCTCGAACTCCAGCTCGACCCAGCCCTTGAGCGTGTAGACGAACTGTCCCTCGCAGACGTGGTAATGCCAGCCGGTCGGCTTGGTCATTCCGGTAACCGTAGACATCACTTGCGCCCGCATCCAGCCGTTGCTCGCCGCGGTGACGCCGAGATCGCGATATTTGAAGAAGGTACGGCGCCCCTCGACAAAATCCGGTGTTTTCGCGCTCGTCACGGCGACCTTCATCGCCGGCTGTGTCGCGGCTGACTTTTCCTTCAATGCCGTCTGCTCGATCGTCATGCTGGAACCTCCTTCCAAAAAAGGATCGCAGCATCATAGCAGCATCTCGAGCCGGGCAGCGAGGGCCAGCTTCACGCTGCCGGAAGATTGGTGTTAACCTGCCGGTTCAATTTCAAGGAGGATCGCATGGCGAACATACCGGGTGCGGTAACCGATCCCAGCCGCGTGCGCGGCGAAAACATCGAACTCAAGAGCGGCGGCGACACGATCAACGGCTATCTCGCGCAGCCGAGCCAGGCCGGGCGTTACCCCGGCATCATCGTCATCCACGAAGCCTTCGGGCTGGTGGAGCACATCCGCGATATCGCCCGGCGCTTCGCCAACATCGGCTACAACGCCGTGGCGCCCGATCTCTATACACGCTCGGGCTCACCGGACCCCAACAACATGGAGTCGGTATTCCCGGTCATGTTCGGCTTGCCCGACGCTCAGGCGGTCAGGGATCTCGACGCGGCAGCGGACCATCTGCGCGGGTTCCCCGGCGCCACCGGAAAAGTCGGTGTCATCGGCTTTTGTTCGGGCGGCCGCCAGACCCTGCTGTTCGCGTGCAGCAGCACCAAACCCGATGCGGCGGTCGATTGCTGGGGCGGGTTCATCCACCGCGCCACACCCGACGCCGAGACGACGCCGGCACGGCCGACGCCGATCCTGAACCTTGTCGACCAGTTGCATTGCCCGCTGTTCGGTGTGTTCGGCGAAGAGGACCAAAACCCGACGGTCGCGCTATCCGAAGACCTGAAGAGCCGGGCGCAGCGCGCCGGCAAGGACGTCACGATCAAGGTGTACAAGAACGCGGGGCACGCTTTCCTCGCCGACTACCGGCCGAGCTACCGTGAAGGGCCGGCGACAGAGCTCTGGCAAGACGCCGTCGCGTTTTTCGACAAGCATTTGAAATCGTAGATCCGTTCCCGTATCTGGGGATAAGCCCGGCGGCGATCAGCGTTGACGCTTGGCCCTGCAGAAGAAAGGCATTGGCATGGCACGCAACAAAATCGCGTTGGTCGGGGCCGGGCAGGTCGGCGGCACGATAGCGCTCCTGGCCGGGCTCAAGGAGCTCGGGGATATCGTCCTGTTCGACATCATCGAAGGTGTGCCGCAGGGCAAGGCGCTGGACATCGTCCAGGGCTCGACGATCGAGGGCTACGATGCGGTCGTCAAAGGCAGCAACGATTATGCCGATATTGCGGGCGCCGATATCGTCATTGTCACTGCCGGGATCCCGCGCAAACCGGGCATGAGCCGTGACGATCTGATCGAGACCAATGCCAAGGTCGTCGCCACCGTCGGCGAAGCGATCAAGAAATATTGCCCGCAGGCTTTTGTGATCGCGATCACCAACCCGCTCGACGTCATGGTGTGGGTCATGCGCGAGGCTTGCGGATTGCCACCACAACGCGTCGTCGGCATGGCGGGGGTCCTCGACAGCGCCCGGTTCCGCTATTTCCTCGCCGAAGAGCTCGGCGTCTCGGTCGAGGATGTCAGCGCCTTTGTTTTGGGCGGCCACGGCGACTCGATGGTGCCGCTAGTGCGCTATTCGACCGTTGCCGGAATTCCATTGCCCGACCTCGTCAAGATAGGGTGGACCACTCAGGAGCGGCTCGACAAGATCGTCCAGCGCACCCGCGACGGCGGCGCGGAGATCGTTGGCCTCCTCAAGACCGGCTCCGCCTTTTATGCGCCCGCGAGCTCGGCTATCGCGATGGCGGAGGCCTATCTCAGGGACAAGAAACGTGTCTTGCCGTGTGCCGCATGGCTCGAAGGCCACTACGGGGTCAGGGATCTCTATGTTGGCGTCCCGGTCGTGATCGGCGCGCGCGGGGTCGAACGCATCGTCGAGATTGCCCTCGACCGCGACGAAAAGGCAGCGTTCGACAAATCCGTCGCTGCCGTTCGTGAATTGATCGGCGTCGTTAAAAGCATGAAGGTTCTGGGCTGACGCCATGAACATCCACGAATATCAGGCGAAGGAGCTGCTGGCGAAATTCGGCGTCGCGGTGCCACACGGCGGGGTGGCGTACACCCCGGCCGAGGCGGTCGAGGCAGCGCACCGCCTCGGGGGCGAGGTCTGGGTCGTCAAAGCGCAGATCCATGCCGGCGGCCGCGGCAAGGCTGGCGGGGTCAAGCTTTGCCGCTCGGAAGACGAAGTTGCCGCAGCGGCGCGCTCGCTGCTGGGGAAGAACCTGGTCACACACCAAACCGGACCGGCGGGCCGCGAGGTCAAACGCGTCTATGTCGAGGAGGGCTGCGACATTGCTCGCGAGCTCTATCTCGGCCTTTTGATCGACCGTGACACCGGGCGGGTGACGTTGATCGGTTCGACCGAAGGCGGGATGGAGATCGAGGAGGTTGCAGCTCGCTCGCCGGAAAAGATCCTGAAGGTGGCGATCGACCCGGCAAGCGGGATCGAGCCGTTCCACGCCCGCAATATCGCCTATGGGATCGGGCTGGAGGGAGCGCCGGTTGGCGTCGCGGTCAAGTTCGTCACGGCGCTTTATCGGGCGTTCACCGAGCTTGACGCGTCGATTGTGGAGATCAATCCGCTGGTCGTGACCGGCTCGGGCGAATTATTGGCGCTCGACGCCAAGATGGGGTTCGACGACAACGCTCTTTTCCGCCATGCCGATGTCGCCGCTCAGCGTGACGAGGACGAAGAGGACCCAACGGAAGTCGAGGCCGGTAAGCACGGGCTCAACTACATCAAGCTCGACGGCAACATCGGGTGCATGGTTAACGGCGCCGGCCTCGCCATGGCGACGATGGACATCATCAAGCTTTATGG
>Ga0306926_10000076_pt1 | contig 75603 bp, 67 predicted proteins | sample flu12Cox44000178_FD_203759 | JGI IMG/M metagenome (GOLD analysis project Ga0306926, IMG submission 203759) | Lab enrichment of tropical soil microbial communities from Luquillo Experimental Forest, Puerto Rico - flux8day.12C.oxic.44.000.178 (v2)... | ecosystem: Environmental > Terrestrial >... | reverse complement strand
GAGGCCGTCACCGGTGGTTTTGACGATGCGACCGCGATGCTCGGCGATTTTGGGATGGGCGAGGTCGCGCCGCACCGCCCGCAATGCCGCGAGCGTGCCCTCCTCGTCCTCGCCCATCAGCCGCGAATAGCCGGCGACATCGACCGCCAGAATGGCCGCCAATCGTCGCTCGACCCGTCCTCGCTGCTCGGAATTCATGGCCTGATGCTACCGCGATTTTCCCGGTCACCATAGCGTCGGGCGGCGTGGGGCCGGCGTGTCTAGGGTCGGCTCCAGCCGAGGCGCGCAAGTTCGGTACGGCAGACTGCTGCCAGTTCGGGGAGCCCGGCTTTAAGGGTTTCCCAGATGATCTCACTCTCACGGATGAAATATTCGTGGGCTAGGATATTCCGCATCCCGATTATCTGTCGCCACGGTATACGCGGGTGGCGCGATTTCAGGTCGTCATCCGAGATCCTTGGCCGCCTCCCCAATGGCCAGAAGACGGTACGCTGTCGCGTCTTGGACGTCCGGATCCTCCAGGAGTCGCTCGCGCGTCAGCCCGCCGGTCTGCCGTTCGATCCGCTCGATGAGCTCGATAATGTCGAGCAGGCGGTCGACCGGCGCCACATCTGCCATCAGAATATCTGGACGGCTGAGGCTTCGATACGCGGGCGCCGGCGCGGGTGGATCCCGTTGCGCGTCATCAGATCCACCTTCGCGCCAAGGATTTCCTGCATCCGCTTCTGGAGTGCTACCAGATCGAACAATGTAAAGCCGTTCGGCTGCGCGAGATCGAAAAAGATATCGACGTCCGAAGCATCGTGCGCACGCCCACTGGCAACCGAGCCGAACAGGAAAAGCGCGCCGATACCGACGCCGCGAAACTCCGGCTCATGCCGCTTTAGTAGACTGACGACTTGGTCGCACCTCATTTGCGAGTCAGGGCTCCAAATGCCCGCAAGTTGGTCCGCCGGAGTAGATATCGGGTTCGTGGGCCCAGGATAAAGTCCGCGCTGCTTTCATCCCTCCGGCAGGCCGGCGAGGCGCAGGCCGGTGACCACGAGTTGGAGCAATTCCGGTCCCAGAAAGTGAGCGTACTCGCGAAAGCCGGCGATGGTCAGCTTGGGGTCGATCGCAAGCGCTCGACCAAGCTCGGCGCGCGCCTCGTCGAGCCGGCCGAGATGCGCCAACGCGACGACTTTCGCCCGCATCGCTGAGACCAGGCGCGGCTGGTCGTGCAAGGCGCGCTCAGCCCATTCGATCGCCTGTTCGAAGCGTCGCGCGGCGAGATGGGCGGCAGCGATATTAAAGGCATAGAAAGAAGTATAGGGATCGAATGGGCTCAGACGACGCGCCCGTTCGATGGCTTCGATCGCCGCCTCGGGCTGGTTGCGCCGCGCGTGAATGAAGCCTCTCCCCATCCAGGCGTGAGCCGCGTTCGGGTTGAGCGCCAGCGCGCGATCGAGAGCCGCCGCTGCCATCGCCACCTCGCCGGCCAGGACAAACAGCGTCAGGGCAGCCTGCCAAATAGTTTCGGCATCATCACGCTCCGTTTCGAGCGCCTGTCGAGCCAGTCGGCAGGCTTCGGCAACGTCGTCGGCTGACAGCGCTCTCCACCCCTGAAACCGCTGGTGCCCCCGGCACCGCCCGACCATGGCTGCGGCCGGTGCGTAAGACGGATCGATCGCCAGCGCCTGCCGGGCGAGGACGACTGCCTCGGCATGGCCTTCTTCGGTAAAGAGATATGACTGCGCCAATGCGCGCAGATAGAGGTCGTAAGCGGTAAGGTTTGTAGTGGGTTTGCGGCTGGCGCGCTCGATCTCGGATCGGCGCAATTTTGGTTCGATCGCGCCGGCGACATTGGATGCGACCTGATCTTGCAACTCGAAAATGTCGTCGAGGGCGCCGTCGAAGCGGTCGGCCCAGATATGCGCGCCGGTTGTCGTGTCGATCAATTGCCCGGTGATGCGCACCCGGTTGCCGGCTTTCCTAACCGAGCCTTCGAGCACGTAGCGCACGCCGAGCTGCTGCGCCACCTGCTTCACATCAACCGGCCTGCCCTTGTAGGTGAAGGCGGAGTTGCGGGCGATCACGAAGAGCCACGGCAGCCGGGCGATCGCTGTCGTGATCTCCTCGACCATGCCGTCGACGAAGTACTCCTGCTCGGCATCGCCGGTCATGTTCTGAAACGGCAGCACTGCGATTGAGGGCTTGTCGGGTAGGGCGAGCGCCGGCGCCGCGGCCAGTGACGTTGCACGGGACGGGGGAGGCGAGAGCGACCTGCTGCTCGCCGAGATCGTCAAAGGCGAGGTCGAGGCGGTCGCGCACCTGCTCGTGCGCCGCGGCACTGAGGCAAATCCCGCCCGGCTCGGCCAGCGCTTCGAGCCGGGCGGCAATATTGACGCCGTCGCCGAAGATGTCGCCATCCTCGATGATGATGTCACCGACATTGATGCCCATGCGAAATTCGATGCGGCGCTGTTCCGGTACGACGGCGCTGCGGGCGATCATCTCGCGCTGCAGCTCGACCGCGCAGCGCACCGCGTCGACGACGCTGGCGAACTCGGCAAGGAGGCCGTCGCCGGTCGTCTTGACGATCCGACCCCGATGCTCGGCGATTTTGGGATCGCCGAGTTCACGGCGAACCGCACGCAATGCCGCGAGCGTGCCCTCTTCGTCCTCGCCCATCAGCCGCGAATAGCCGGCGACATCGACCGCCAGAATGGCCGCCAATCGTCGCTCGACCCGCGCTTCGCTCATCTCGCAAGGCCAGTCTTACAGGGAGATCTGCGGCCAAGAATATAATGGAACTCAGCCTGACGCGACCACCACTTCGGCGCGGATCTGATGCCGAACCGAAGGACCGCTTTCCACCCTGCAGCGGCCATCACTCGCTTTGGGGCTGTTTCGCCGTGTTGCGGCATCGTGCATAACCACTGCCCGCGCGTTTGCTTCGACGAACCTCCGGGCGGGGATCCAGCGGCCGGCCTTTAGTGAACATATCATGAACATATATATGCAGTCTTTCCCAAGGGTACACCTCTGGAACCGTCGCCCATGCCGGAAATCGTTGCCGCTTCGCCTGATCTGTCCTGCTCTCTTCTGCTTTTCGGAAGCGGAATTGAGGAATCTCAGTCGCTTAGTCCTGATCCCTTTCCGCCTCGCGCGACGGGTGCGCACCCGGCTGCGCGCGATCCGGCGTCTCGCGCGATTTGAGCGTCGGCTAGGGCGAGAAACGGGTCCGGCTCCGAGGCGGCTGAGATAGGCCGCCTCGTCCTGTTTGCGGTCTTGCGCCCTTCGAGACGCGCCCTTTGGGCGCTCCGCAGGACGAGGGGCGATGGCATTCAGAAAATTCCTCATGCTGAGGAACGATCCGGCGTAGCCGGGACGCATCTCGAAGCACGCACGGCCACCAATGCCGTGTCCAGGCTCTGCGCTTCACCCGCCTTGCGCTTTGGCTTAGAACGCTTGAGTGCGCAATGCTGAGAACGGTGGACGAGATGAGCGCAGAGGAAATGCCAGGGGATATGACAGACGGCTTTCACCTGGTGGTGGAGGCTCTGAAGCTGAACGGGGTCGACACGATCTATGGCGTCGCCGGTATCCCGATCACAGATCTGTTGCGCTTGGCACAGGCGGAGGGGATCCGCTACTTCGGCTTCCGCCACGAGCAATCGGCTGGGAATGCGGCGGCGATCGCCGGGTTTCTGACGCAGAAACCGGGCATCTGCATGACCGTTTCGGCTCCCGGTTTCCTGAACGGCATGGTCGCTCTGGCCAACGCGACGACCAACTGTTTCCCGATGATCCTGATCAGCGGGTCCAGCGACCGTGCGATCGTCGATCTCGAGCAGGGCGATTACGAAGAGCTCGACCAGATGAACGCCGCCAAGCCCTATGCCAAGGCGGCCTACCGCATCAACCGGCCGCAAGACATCGGCATCGGCATTGCACGGGCGATCCGCGCCGCCTCCTCGGGACGCCCCGGTGGCGTCTATCTCGATTTGACGGCCGAAGTGCTGGGCTCCGCTCTCGATGTAGAGACCGCGAAGAAGTCGCTGGTGAAGGTCGTCGACCCGGCACCGCCGCAGCCACCGGCGCCGGACTCGGTCGCACGTGCCATCGAATTGCTGGCGAATGCCCAGCGCCCGCTCGTGATCCTCGGCAAGGGCGCCGCTTATGCGCGGGCGGACGAAGAGATCCGGTCGTTTATCGAGACGACGGGCATGCCGTTTCTGCCGATGTCGATGGCCAAGGGCCTGCTCCCCGACGAGCATCCGCAATCGGCGGCCGCCGCCCGCTCCTACGCGATCGGCAACGCCGATGTCGTGATATTGGCCGGGGCGCGCCTCAACTGGCTGTTGTCGCACGGCCGGCCGCCGCTGTGGTCTGAGGGCACGCGGTTTGTGCAGGTCGACATCTCGCCGACCGAGATCGACAGCAACCGGGCGATCGCGGCACCGGTCGTCGGCGACATCAAATCGGTTTTTGCGGCGTTCAATGCCGCGCTAAAGCCGGGACGCATCGAGCGCCAGGGGGCCTGGCTCGACGAGATCGGCAAGCGTAAGCAACAGAATGTCGAGCGCATGGCGGCGCGCCTCAACGCCGATCCGAGCCCGATGAACTTCTCCAGCGCATTGCGCGCCGTCCGCAACGCGCTCGCCACCCAGCCCGATGTCTATATCGTCAATGAGGGGGCCAACACGCTCGATTTTGGCCGCAATATCATCGACATGGATAAGCCGCGTCACCGGCTCGACAGCGGCACCTGGGGAGTCATGGGTATCGGCATGGGCTATGCGATCGGTACCGCCGCGGTGACCGGCAAGCCGGTGGTCGCGATCGAGGGCGATAGCGCCTTTGGTTTCAGCGGCATGGAGATCGAGACGATCTGCCGCTACGAATTGCCGGTGACGACGGTCATCTTCAACAACAACGGCGTCTACCGTGGCGACCCTGCGGACAGGCCTTACTCGCCAACCGGCCTCCTGCGGGGCGCGCGCTACGAGAAAATCATCGAAGCGTTCGGCGGGACCGGCTACCACGTCACCAACACGCCCAGCCTCACCAGGGCTCTGAGCGAGTCGCTCGCGTCAGGAAAGCCGGCCCTCATCAATGCCGTCATCGACCCGACGGCCGGCACCGAGAGCGGGCATATCCAGAGCCTCAACCCGAGGAGTGCAGTCGCCGGAAACCGTTAGTCGCCACGTAGGATGGGCTGAGCATCGCGAACCCCATCACGACGCGTGCAGGCGATGGGTATCGCCGTCCGCTCAACCCATCCTACGCGATGAAACGGTCGATCTTGCGGTAGCGGAACAGCCACTGCCCGTGCTCTTTGACGAGCTTATCGTGGTAGGCGCCGCCCGAGCCGATTTTTGGTCCCTCCGGGCTGTTTTGCACGACCGTCCAGTTCGAGCGCACTTGCGCGCTCATTCCGTCGAGGGTGACCGAGATATTGGTCACCAGATGGATGGCACGAGGCCGCTGATCGCCTGCCCGTTCCCTGAGGCTGCGCGCCAGGTCGGCAATCGCCGCCCGGCCCGTGGCTCGGCCGAATGCCGTGTCCCAGGTGCCATTCTCGGTAAACAGCGCCGCCATGTCGGCAAAGCGCCCGTCGTCGAGCCGAAAACAGTACTGTGTCAGAACTTCCCGGATCGCGTCCTTCTCCTCAACCGCGGTCGGCATCCATCCCTCCAGCGTAGCGGTCGCATGGGTGGGCACCATAGTGCGGCTTTCAGCGGATGGCGGGCAAGCCTCCGGCGGAGGTCAGCGAACCCCGGCGCGGCACCAATCTTCGCGGCGATCGAAACGCAATGAGCGGGCTTGGCGATCGCGCCAGTGAGCCGCGTAGGCCTCGGCGACCGCAGGCGAGGCAACGAGGTTCAGATCTTCGGAATTTTCCGCGGCGCCACGCGTCCAATTGTAGGACCCGTTCAAGGTTACGGTGCCGTCGATGACCATCGTCTTCGCGTGCGCGATCCGAGCGCTGTGATCGATCCACACCGGCACACCGGCACTTGTCAAAGGGTCGATCCCGCTGTTGCGGCCGCACGGGGTCGTCTTGTCCGCGATCAGCTCGACGTCGACGCCGCGCCGGTGCGCGCGCAACAGCGCTTCGACGATCCCGGCACCGGTCGTCAGGCCGTAGGCGCCGACCAGGATCTCACGCTCGGCGTGGTCGATCGCGCGCACGGCAAACGCTGCACAATCGCTTTCCGGCGCAAAACAGGTATCTATCGCCGCCAATGGTACGGCCGCCAGTGCGGCGGCCGGAATCGCCACGGCGAATGCGAGCAGCAAGCCCGCGTAGAGAGGGATCCGATGCGGATTGCCATCGGGCCGAGATGAAAGCATCGAACAGCTTGCCGCAATGCGCTAAATAGACTTCCGAGAACCCTCGTTGCGTGTATTTCTCTAGCGTACGTTTGCTCAAAAACGGTTAATCTCTGATCGCTCCGGTTGCCTGTCCCTTGCCTGCTCGAGCGATCGGGGCCTACCCTGCGAGCATCCCGAAATGAGTTTTGCGAATGTGAGCGGTCGAAGGGTGGGAGTGAATGAGCGGACGTGACGAATATCATCCGGGGTTCGCCCGCGAATACGATGCGCCGGTCCCCTACATGCAGCGGATCCGCGACTATTATCAGGCGCTCGGATATGGCGCGCCCTATCGCTGGGCGCATTATGCCGAGGTGCCGTTCCAACCGCTGAAGAAGCCGCTCGCCGAGTGCCGCGTCGCGCTGATCACGACGGCGGCTCCCTACCAGCCGGGCAAGGGCAATCAAGGGCCGGGAGCACCCTACAACGCCGCGGCCAAATTCTATTCGGTCTATTCGGGAGATACCGCTGTCGACCACGATCTACGGGTCTCCCACGTCGCCATCGATCGGGTGCACACAACTGCCGAGGACAGCGACACCTGGTTTCCGCTGCCACAGTTGCGGCGCTGCGCCGCGGCCGGCCTGATCGGCGAAGTCGCGCCACGCTTCCACGGCGCGCCGACCAACCGCAGCCATAGAACGACCATCGAGCAGGACTGCCCGGAACTGCTGGCGCGCTGCCTTGCCGATGGCGCCCACGCGGCTGTTCTCGTTGCCAATTGACCGGTGTGCCACCAGACCGTGAGTCTGGCCGCCCGGCATTTGGAAGAAAACGGCATTGCAACGGTCGTCATGGGTTGTGCAAAGGACATCGTCGAGTATTGCAGCGTCCCGCGCTTTCTGTTCAGCGACTTCCCGCTGGGCAATGCAGCGGGCCGGCCAAAGGACCTGGAGTCGCAAGCCTTCACATTGGAGCTGGCGTTGCGGGTGCTCGAATCTGCACCTGCCCCACGCACCACTGTCCAGTCGCCATTGCGCTGGAGCGCAGACCCCTCGTGGAAGCTGGACTACTCGAACATCGAGCGCCTGTCGCCGGAAGAGATCCAGCGCCGGCGGCAGGAATTCGATCGTCAAAAGGAGATCGCCAAGACCATCCGCGACAAGCCCGCCGCAGCGCAATAATAAATTCGCCCCGAAATGACGGTTTTACAACAACGCGGATAGTGACGGCGCCTCTGCTTGAGCGAAGAGCAGCCCGGCAGACATACAGACGATATTCCGTTTGAACCAGAGAAAGCGTAGGGATACGCTTAGTTAAGCGACAGTTAAATCCGTACGGTGCCCGGGTGGGGCGGCCTTTCCTTCGCGGCGGAACGGTTAGCGGCTGAGGGGAAGCATTTGAAGAGGGGGTGACATGGCTTCGCGGGGGAACCCATTGACATGGCTGGCGGTGACGACCGCTTGCGTTTTCGCCGGTTTAGCGGCCGCAGATCGCGCGGCCGCGGAAAGCTCAGCTCAGCTCGTTTATCGGGTCAGCCACTCGATGTTTGGCGACATCGGTACCTACAGCAATACCATCGAGCCTTCTCGCGACGGCATCACGGTCAAGACCCACGCCCATTTCGAGGTTAAGATGCTCGGCGTCCGGATGCACCGCGAAGATGCCGAGCGCACGGAGCATTGGCAGGGAAATCGTCTCGTTTCATTCCACAGTGTCACCGACAAGGGAGACGGTCCCAAGGAGGTGAACGGGGAAGCGCGCGGCAACGGCTTTGTCATCACCTCGCCGCTAGGCACCTTCACCGCACCGGCATCGGTTCATCCCGCCAATCCTTGGTCGGCGAGCTTCCTGCATTCCAATACCATGATGCGTCCCGACTCGGGCAAGATCGAACAGGTGCGCATCGGCGGCGGGCAAGAAACGGCGGTGAAGATCGACGGCGCGACCATTCCGGCAGTGAAATATGACATCGACGGCGCCACCAAATACACGGTATGGCTCGACCCGCACGGCGTGCCGGTCATGTTCTGGGTCGACGACGACACCGGCAAGGTCACCTTCACTTTGGCCAAATGTATTGGCTGCAATGCCGAGGTTTCGCAGCTGGAAAAGAGATAACCTCCCATTCCCCCTTTCTCGAAGCCGTGACCCTCACCCTTCCCCTCGCCGGCGCGATGGGTCCCTTCCCTCTCCGGCACTGCGGGAGAGGGTGCCAACGCCCGGGTCTAAGTCCGGGGGAAGGCGAGTGAGGGCGAGGTGGTGGAAAACAGCGCAGCTGTAACTACAGTCGTCGATGCCGCCGTTCGCGACCGGGCCGCGAGATGGCTGCGCCGGGCGGGCGCGAGGTTGCCGACCTTTGCCGAACTCGCCGTTCCGTCGACGATCCCCGAACCGCGCCGTGCAGCGTTTCGCTCGGTCGATCCGGATCGGGCGGACCGGGCCAATCTGTTTCGCGTGCATTGGTACAACGACCGGTCCCGCACCGATTTTGCCGCGACACCCAGCCATCTCGTCCTGCCATCCGAGCTGACCGGGATACGTTCACCGATCGTCGTGGCGCTCGGCTGCCTTTTTCCGATGATCGGCGCGCACAAGGTTCTGGCAGCCTATGGCTGTCTGATCCCGCGCCTGGTGACCGGTCGTTTCGATCCGGCGCACCACAAAGCGGTTTGGCCGTCGACCGGGAATTATTGCCGCGGCGGCGTCGCGATTTCTCGCATCCTCGATTGCCGTAGCATTGCGGTCCTGCCGGAAGGCATGAGCAATGAGCGCTTCGAGTGGCTCCGCGCTTGGGTCACCCGGCCCGAGGATATCGTGCGGACCCCCGGGTCGGAGAGCAATGTCAAGGAAATCTATGACAAATGCGCCGAGCTGGCGCGCGACCCGGCCAATGTGATCCTCAATCAATTTGCCGAATTCGGCAATTACATTGCCCACTATGCCTGCACCGGCCCCGCGCTCGCGCGTATCTTCGACACATTGCGGACACAGCGGCCGAGCTTGCGACTGGCGGCGTTTGTCGCTGCGTCTGGGTCGGCCGGGACGTTGGCGGCGGGGGATTACCTCAAAGAGCAGCACGGCGCGCGCATTGTCGCGGTCGAGGCCAGTGAATGCCCAACCCTGCTGCGCAATGGCTTCGGCGAGCACAATATCCAAGGCATTGGCGACAAGCATGTGCCCTACATTCACAATGTCATGGACACGGATATTGTGGTCGGCGTATCCGACCGCAGTACTGGGGCGCTCGACCTGCTGTTCAACAGCACGACCGGGCGGGACTATCTATCGGGTCGCAGGCATCTCGGTCCCGAAGCGATCGCCGACCTCAAGGATCTGGGCCTCTCGGGCATCGCCAACCTCGTTGCGGCGATCAAGACCGCAAAGCGCCTCGAACTCGGCCAGGACGACCTCATTGTCACCGTCGCGACCGACAGTGCCGCGCTCTACGGCAGCGAGCGCCGAAAGTTCGCGGCGGCCAGCTACCCCGACGGGTTCGACGCGGTGAACGCGGGCGAGGTTTTCGCACAACATCTGCTCGGTGCCGCCGACGGCGACGTTCTCGAATTGACCCATGCCGAGCGGTCGCGGATATTCAATCTCGGTTATTTCACCTGGGTTGAGCAGCAGGGCGTGACGCTCGAAGATTTCGAAAACCGGCGCAATCATGGCTTTTGGACGCAGCTGCGCGAGGCGGGCCCAGCCTGGGACGAATTGATCACAGAGTTCAACGCCAGGGCTGGCTTCGGAGAGGATTGTTGACGCCGGACTACGCCGAGCTGTGCCGCCGAACCAAGGAGCGCGACCGCAGCCTGCGGGAGAAGGTGATGTCGCTCGAAGAGGCGGCGGCGCTCGTCCCCGATGGCGCCTCGGTCGGCATCGGCGGCAGCACATTGTCGCGCACGCCGATGGCGATGATCTGGGCCTTGATTCGCGCCCGCCGCAAGGACCTCATTTGTGCCCGCAGCATCACCTCCAGCGAAGGGGAGATGCTCTTCGCCTCGGGGACGAGCGGGCACATCCTAACGAGCTGGTTCAGCCAGGGGATTATCTGGGGTGTCTCGCGCATCATGCGCCTCTACACCGAGAGCGGGCGCGCGCGGTTCGAGGAATGGAGCCACATGGCGGTGGGGCTGCGTTTTCGCGCCGGCGCGATGGGGGTGCCGTTCCTGCCGATGCGCTCGATGATGGGCTCGGACGTCATCAGCCAATTGGCCGAGGTGAGACAAATCGACTGCCCGTTTACCGGTGAAAAGCTGGTGCTGGTCCCGGCGCTCAACCCCGACGTCGCGCTGATCCATGTGCAGCGTTGTGACGCCTACGGAAATGCGCAAATCGACGGATTGCCGTTCATGGACGTCGATCTCGCGATGGCGGCGAACCGGGTGATCTTGACGACCGAGCGCATTGTCTCGAACGACCAGATCCGCCGTGCGCCCGACCACACGAAAATCCCGTTCATGGCCGTCGACGCCGTCGTCGAAGTTCCGTTCGGGGCGGCGCCGCACGAGTGCTACGGCCGCTACGAGCCGCTGTTCCGTCATCTCGATGCCTATGCCGCTCAGATAAGGCAAGATGCCGAGGAGGGGATCCGGGCATATCTCGAGCGCTATTTTTACGCTCCGAAATCGTGGACCGAGTACCTCGACCTGCTCGGGCTTGAAGAATTGCTCGACGCCCGCCGCCGCGGAACCAGCATTTATGACGACTGAAGCATACTTTCGTCATGCCCGCGAAGGGCTGCATTGCGGTGGTGCGTCCTTCGAGACGCGCCTGGTGGGCGCTCCTCAGGACGGGGCAGCCCCTCTGACCGCATTGCGAAAATCCCTCATCCTGAGGAGGCCGCGAGGCGGCCGTCTCGAAGGACGCGCTTCTTCAGCCTGGCATCGATCCCTGCACGGGCGCCTGTGAAAAGGGTGACGATAATGACACCGGAGCCTCGCCCGGGGATGAGCACTGACGTGGCAGAGTATACCGCGAGCGAGCTGCTCGCCGTCATGAGTGCGCGGCTGTTGCGCGACGGGCAGGTCGTATTTGCCGGGGTCGGGATCCCGCTCCTGGCTGCGACCCTGGCGCAGCGGCTGCACGCTCCCGGCCTCACCATTCTCTTCGAGGGCGGGGTCATCGGAGCGTTTATCGAGCCCGGGAAGTTGCCGCCTTCGACCAACGAACAGCGCTGCACACGCCGCGCCAACATGGTGCTCGGCAGCACCGATGTGCTGCTTCTGCTGCAGCGCGGCTATATCGATGTTGGCTTTATGGGCGGCGCGCAGATCGACCAATACGGCAACCTCAACAGCTCGTTCGTCGGCGATCCGCAGCGCCCGGTGACCCGTCTCCCCGGCACCGGCGGCGGCAACGACATTGCCAGCCTGACCCAGATGATCGTCGCGATGAAGCACGAGAAGCGCCGCTTTGTGAACCGGGTCGATTTTGTCACCAGCCCCGGCTTTCTCTCGGGCGGCGACAGCCGAGGCGAGGCCGGCCTGATCGCCGGCGGCATGTACCGCGTCGTCACCGATCTCGGCATCCTCGGCTTCGAGGAGCGTTCCAAACGGATGGAGCTGCAAGCACTGCATCCAGGCGTCACGTCCGACCATATACAGGCGAACACCGGTTTCGAATTACTGATCGCGGCCGACCTCACGGTCACCGACCCACCGAGGCAAAACGAGCTGGCGGTGCTCCGCCATCTCGACCCCGATCGGCTCTACACCGCCTGAGGAGCCTCGCGATGACGATCTTCTCCAGCACCTTCGGCCTCGCGATGCGGAACTTCACGACATATCCGGAGATGCCAGACCCGCGGGCGCTGATCGCCTATGCCGTCAAGGCCGAGGAGCTAGGGTTCGATTCCGTTTGGGTATGGGACCATATTTTTCTTGGCGTCGATCCGCCGTTTCCGGTTCTCGAGTCGCTTACCCTGCTCACCGCAGTGGCGGCGCGCACTACGAGGATCAAGCTCGGCACCGGTGTCCTGGTGCTGCCGTTGCGCAACCCGGTGGTGCTGGCGAAAGAGCTGTCGAGCCTCGATCTGATCGCCGACGGGCGCCTGCTCCTCGGCATGGCTTCGGGCTGGTACAAGCGCGAATTCGATGCGGTGGGGGTGCCGTTCAACAAGCGCGGCCAGATCATGGACAGGAACCTCGAGATCCTGCGCCGGTTGTGGACCGAGGACCAGGCGAACGGCGAATACCCACCGCATCTGCTGCGTGGCTCGAATATGTCCCCCAAACCGTCCTGTCCCCCCATCACATTGATCGGCGGCTACGTCGATCGCGTCCTCAAACGGGCGGCGCTCAATGGCGGCTGGCTGACCTATTTCTACACGCCCGAAAGTTTTGCGCGGTCATGGGCCAAGGTGCGCAGCTTTGCCAAAGAAGCGGGGAAGGATCCGGCGAGTTTGCTCAATGCCAACCAGCTGCCGATCTTTATCGGACCGTCGCGCGCAGCGGTGGAGTCCCCGATGATGGAGTGGCTCGGCGAGGAGTGGGACTATGCCGCGTGGAGCGACTCGACCAAGGAGGCGGCAATCTTCGGTACCGTTGACGAGTGCGTGGCGCAGTTACGGGCCCAGCTCGCGGTAGGGGTCCAAAAGCTGATCTTCATTCCCTACAAGTATCGGCCGGATCAGGTCGAGATCATCGCCCGGGAAATCATTCCGCGGCTGCGAGGCAAACCATGAAACGGGACGATCGGGACGTTCTTCTTGTCATCGACGTTCAGAACGATTTCTGCCCCGGTGGCGCACTTGCCGTCCCCCAGGGCGACGCGATCGTTCCCGCGGTCAACCGGCTGGCGGCCGAATTTGCCCATGTGATCCTGACTCAGGACTGGCACCCGCGCGGACACGCTTCGTTTGCCAGTTCGCATCCGGGCAAGCAGCCCTTCGAGACGATCGAACTTTCCTATGGTCAGCAGATCCTCTGGCCGGAGCATTGCGTGCAGGGAACACCAGGGGCGGCGTTTCACGCGGGCCTCGATGTGCCGCATGCCGAGCTGATGGTCAGAAAGGGGTTCCGAAGCGCAATCGACTCCTACTCGGCGTTTCGCGAAAACGACCATCGGACGCCGACCGGGCTCGCTGGCTATCTGAAAGAGCGTGGCTTTCAACGCATCACGCTGTGTGGGCTCGCCACCGATTTTTGCGTGCTTTATTCGGCAATCGATGGGCGTGAGGCAGGTTTCGAGGTCAGCCTCGTGACCAGCGCCTGCCGCGGCATCGACGTCGAGGGCTCACTCAGCCATGCCATGCGCTCGATGAACCAGGCGGGGGTCAGCCTCCTCACGGAGTAAGCCGCCGCATTACCTCCGCCCCGGCTTTGACTGCCTTGACGATGTTGACGTAGCCGGTACAGCGGCAGAGGACGGCCGAAATCCCTTCGCGGATTTCATCCTCGGTCGGGTCGGGGTTGACCTTGAGGAAATCGAGTGCGGCAATCAGCATGCCGGGCGTGCAGAACCCGCATTGCAATGCGTGATGCTCGTGGAACGCCTGCTGCAACGGGTGCAGTTTCTCGCCATCGGCCAAGCCCTCGACCGTGACCAGTTCGGCTCCATTCGCCTGCACGGCAAACATGATGCAGGAGCGCGCCGCTTCGCCATTGAAGAAAATCGTGCAGGCGCCGCAAACCCCGTGCTCGCAGCCGGCATGCGTGCCGGTCAGCCCGAGGTCCTCGCGCAAGAAATCGACGAGGAGCTTGCGCGGCTCGCACCGTCCTTGCCGAACTTTCCCGTTGACCGTCAGCCGGATGTCAACCGGTTCCGGCATGGGCTCGCTCCCTGATTGCCTTCTGCACGGCGCGGCGGGTCAGCACTCCAGTCAAATGGCGCCGGAAATCGGCTGAGCCGTGCTGGTCGGACATCGGCTCGACGAGCTCCGCCGCTTTGTCCGCGGCGGCGAAGACGGAAGACTCGCCTAGCCCCCTCGCTTCAAGGATTGCCTCGGCATCGTGCAGCCGCACCGTAACCGGGCCGATCCCCCCCGTGGCAAGGCGCACCATCGTGCAGCGCTCCCCGTCGTGCAACAGCATGACGGCGATCGCAGCGATCGCGAAATCACCCTTCCGCCGTGCGAATTCCTCGATCGCATAACAGGCCTCGGGCGGCATTGCCGAAAAGCGCACCTCGGTGATGATTTCGTCCGCGGCAAGCGACGTCGTCAGCGGCGAAAGAAACAAGTCAGAGGCCCCGATCCGCCGCTCTCTTCCCGGCCCGCGGACTACGACTTCGCCCGCTAATGTCTGCAAGACCATTGGGATCTCGGCGGCGGGGTCGGCATGGGCGATCGATCCGCCGATCGTGCCGCGGGTTCGCGTCGGCAGATGGCCGATCCAGCGCATTGCCGCGCCGAGCAGCGGCAATTTCTCGGCGATCAGCGGCGCGAACTCGATCTGGCGCTGACGCGCCATCGCCCCGATGCTGACGGCCCCATCCGTCTCGGCGATGCCAGCGAGGCCGGCAACCCGGTTGAGATCGACTATCGCTGCCGGTGTCGCGAGGCGAAAGTTCATCATCGGAACGAGGCTCTGGCCGCCGGCCAGCACCCTCGCCTCGCCCTGGTACCGTTCGAGGATCCGCAGCGCTTCGTCCATCGAGACCGGCGAGTGATATTCGAATTTTGCTGGCTTCACGCGAAGAACCTACCACGGAGGCACGGAGCACACGGAGGCTTTCTCGGTGACTTTCGTGTCTCCGTGGTTCTGATCATCCTCACAGCCAACCCAGGGTGTCGGGTGTGAGACCGAGCAGGTATTGGCCGACGGTCTCGAAATGCTCCTGGCGGCCCTGCAATTGCTGCGACACGGTGTTGATGTCGCGAAAGCGCCGCTCGAACGGGTTCTCTTCGAAGATCGCCGTCGATCCGGCGGCGTGATAGGCGGTGTCGACGACGCTCAGCGACTGGTGGATCGCAAAGGTCGAGGCGAGCCTGATGGTCATCCGCTGATCGAGGGTGAGCCGGCCCGAACGCTCGACTTCCTGGGTGATCTCTTCGAGCGACTGATAGAGAAAGGCGCGGGCCGAGCGCAGCTGCGCCTCGGCTTGCGCGACCTGCGACTGGACCACGTTGTTGTCGCGCAGGGTGCGCTTGCCACGGAACGGCACCTTGTCGGCCGCCAGCTCGACAAAGGCCTCGATCGTGCTGCGGGCGATCCCCATCGCGACCCCGGCAAAGCCCGAGGCATAGAGCTGCAGGCTGCTGAAGCGATAGAGCAGTCCCGGTTCGCGGCGAGCACGATCGTCGTCGCGCGCGGCGACATGCCCCTCCGGCACAAACAAATCGGTGACCGAATATTTGTCGCTGCCGGTGCCGCGCAGCCCCATGACATGCCAGATGTCGGTCATCTCGGCGCAGGATTTCGGGAACAGCGCGGTGCGGACGACCGGGCTCCCGTCGGGGTTCTGCAACGGCGCGCCGTCTTCGCCGACGATCGGAACATGCGCTCCGAGCCAGCGGGCGTCGTGGCTGCCGCTGGCAAAGCTGAATGTCGCGGTGAGGTAGTATCCGCCCGGGGCGACCCGCGCCTTCCCTGGCCCCGGACCCCAGGCGAGGATGCCGTGGGGTGCGCCGAAGATTCCTCGAGCCGCTTCCGGTTCGAGGTAAGCCGCAGTCATCGAGCAGCCGGCGGTCTGGTTGAGACACCACGCGGTGCTGGCGTCGGCTTTGGCGATTTCCTCGATGGTTTGGACAAAGGGGACTGGCAGAAGCTCGGCGCCGCCCAAAGAGCGCGGCAAAAGCAGGCGAAAGAATCCCCGCTCGATCAGCGCTGACCGGATCGCTTCCGGCAACTCGCGGCGCCGTTCGATCTCATCGGCGGCCGCAGCGAGCTCAGGCGCAAATTCGCGGGCCCGCCGGATGTAGTCGGTGTTTGTATCGTATGCTGGCGTAAACCGCATTCCGGGCTCCTGAGCCTTCGTTCCGATTCGGACTCCATAGCGAAGCAAACTCGCCCGTCAAGTCGAGTATCCCGCCCGGTCCTCGTCTCGATCGTCGGGAAGGGGTAAGCTCATCCGATGACGATCCGTCTTTTGCCTCCGGTTCTCGTCAACCGCATCGCCGCAGGCGAGGTCATCGAACGCCCGGCGGCAGCCGTCAAGGAATTGGTCGAGAACGCGATCGATGCCGGCGCTTCGCGGATCGATGTCGTGCTGAAGGAGGGCGGCCAAGGGCTGATCGCGGTCGTCGACAATGGTGCCGGCATGACCGCCGACGAGTTGGCATTGGCGGTCGAGCGTCACTGCACCTCGAAACTGCCCGACGATGACTTGTTGCGCATCGCCGGGCTCGGCTTTCGCGGCGAGGCCTTGCCGTCGATCGGTGCGGTCAGCCGGATGCGGATCGTCTCGCGTCCGCCAAACGCCGAGAATGCCTGGGAGATCGCGGTCGAGGGGGGGAAGAAATTCACGCCGGTCCCGGCAGCCCATCCGTCCGGGACCCGGGTCGAGGTGCGCGACCTGTTCTTCGCAACCCCGGCACGCCTCAAATTCCTCAAGACGGCGCGGACCGAGCGCGATCTGGCGGTCGATATGGTACGGCGGCTCGCGATGGCCTATCCGGCGATTTCCTTCACGGTGACCGGCGACGAGGAGCGCGTGCTCCTGCGCCTCGCGGTGGCCGCCGAACCGGAGACAGCGGTGGCCCGGCGGGCTCGGCTCGCGGCGCTGTTGGGCCGCGACTTCGCCGAGAATTCGGTCGAGATCGACGCCGAACGCGGCGGTTTTCGCCTCTCCGGGCTGATCGGTCTGCCGACCCTGAACCGGGCCGCGCCGCGCGATCAGTATCTCGTCGTCAATGGCCGGCCGGTGCGCGACAAATTGCTGGTCGGTGCGGTGCGCGGCGCCTATCAGGATGTGCTCGCCCGTGATCGCCACCCGATGGTTGCCCTGTTTCTCGACGGGCCGCCGGAAGAGATCGACGTCAACGTCCATCCGGCCAAGGCCGAGGTGCGGTTCCGTGATGCGGGTTTGGTGCGCGGGCTGATCGTCGGCGCACTGCGCAACGCGCTCACCGCAGCCGGCCACCGCGCCTCCTCGACGGTCGCCGCCGAGGCGCTCGCAGCATTCCGTCCGGGCGATGGCAGCGCCCCAAGTGCGCCCCGCTTCGCTTTCCCGCTGCCGCCGCCGAGCCCTTCGCTGGCGCTTGCCGAGAGCGCCAACAATTTTCTGCGGCCGGTCGAACCGACACCCCCTGCGCCGGCCGAAGCGCGGCTCGGCTTGGCCAGGGCGCAGCTGCACGGGACGTATATCCTCGCCGAAACCGCGACGGGAATCGTGCTTGTCGACCAGCATGCCGCGCATGAGCGGCTCGTTTACGAACGGATGAAGGAAGCGCTCGGCGCGCGCGGGGTGGCACGCCAGGCGCTGCTGTTGCCGGAGGTCGTCGAGCTCGACGAGACCGCAGCGGCGCGCCTTGCCGCCCGCGCCGAGGAGCTCGCTGAATTCGGCCTCCTGATCGAGCCGTTCGGACCGGGGGCCGTGGTCGTGCGCGAGGTCCCGGCGCTCTTGCCGGGGCTCGATGTCAAAGGCTTGGTGCGCGATCTTGCGGACGAGCTCGCCGAATGGGGTAATGCTCTCTCGTTGAAGGAGCGCGTCGAGACCGTGTGCGGGACTCTGGCCTGCCACACCAGTGTGCGCGCCGGGCGGCACCTGTCATCGACGGAAATGGATGCCTTATTGCGCCAAATGGAGGCGACGCCGAATAGCGGCCAATGCAATCACGGCCGTCCGACATATGTCGCGCTCGACCTCGTCGATATCGAAAAGCTGTTCGGCCGGCGGTAGGATCGCGCCCGCTTCCTATAGCCGGATCAGACCGCCGGGGAGAGTCGGATCGTTGCGCATTGCCGCTGCGATATCGGCGCGGACCTTGCGCGACCGGCGGTAATACTGGTGGCTCGCATCGGGCGGGTTCAACAGGTCGTAGTCATCGACTTCGGCGCAATCCGGGATGCGATATCGCGCCGGCGGGTATCGCACGGAATCGGTCTTGTGGATCGGACCTTCGTGCCCCAGCCGCTTGAGAAAATTGACCGAAAAGCTGAGCAAAAGAGCGATGTCCCGGACGCTGTAATAGATCGAAATTCTAGGACTGAGATCGGTCAATCGGCTGAGGCGCGCCTCCATCGGAAACTCGAAGCTGTCAAAACGCTCATCCCCTGCGGCCAGAAAGACTTCGTCAAACAAGACCGTGGCAGGCTTGCTATGGCTGAACCAGTTTTCCACCGCGGCTGCGAGCGCAAAATTCCCCATGCTATGGGCCAAGAGAAACACCCGCCTGCCTTGGGCTCGAATTTGCGCTAACATCGGCTGAAGGTTGCCGAAAAAGCTCGCAACGTGAAACCCCGACCTGCTGGCCTGGCTTTGATCCCGGAGATAATCGTCGGGAAGAAGGTGAGGCGGGGCCGCGATCAGCTGTCCCAGAGACGGCCAAGTGAATGCGATGATCGTGGTGTCCGCGGCGCTAACACCCGAGGCGGCGAACCACTCGCGATTGAAGGCGGCTCGGGTGATCGCATTCAAAAACGAATTGGCGAAGCCGTGGATGAACACAAGGATGTTCTTGCCCGACCCGACGATGTCCTGTGACACATCGGATGGAAACCCGCCCGTGTGCGCGTGTGAGATCGCCGCGATAGCACCGCTGCCTTCGACCGCGAGGTCCGTCCCTTCGACAAAGGCTGCAGCATAGGTGATACGGCTCACATCGGTCGGCGGAACGATGTCGGCTCCGTAACTGTGCCAATCGGATGTCGGACCCTGCGCCACCCGGTTGGTGGCAAAATACACCGTCGTGCTGACCATCGGTCTCCCCCTTCGCCCTTTCGCCATTTCCGCATTTCCCGCCTGACGATTATGCGCGTAATGGAGCCCGGTCGGATTGACAAAAACCATGCAGCCCGCGACAACCGCACGACACCGTGAAGTAGGGAATCTAACGGATGGGCATGCTCGAGGGGCGGGTGGCAATTTGTGCGGGGTCGGGTCGTGGGGTCGGGGCCGAGGTGGCCAAGCTGATGGCGGCGCACGGCGCTAAGGTCATCGTCAACGATCCCGGCACCAGTGGCAGCGGCGAAGGCTCGGACCAAACACCGGCGCAAGAAATCGTCGACCAAATCAAGGCTGCAGGCGGTGATGCAGCGGCAAATTACGGTTCAGTCGCCAAATTCGAGGACTGCCTAGCCATGGTCCAGCAGGCGCGCGACACCTTCGGCGGGCTGCATATCGTGTTCGACGCCGCCGGCATCCTGCGCGACAAGATGTTCCACAACATGTTCCCGGAGGACTGGCAGGCGGTCATCGATGTGCATTTGACCGGGCACTTCAACATCAACCGGGCGGCGATCAATTTGTTTCGCGAGCAGAATTACGGCCGGATGATCATGGTCTCCTCGACCTCGGGGCTCCTCGGCAATGTCGGGCAGTGCAATTACGGTGCGGCCAAGTTGGGGATTGTCGCGTTGGCCCGCATCATCGCGATGGAAAACTCCGCGAGGGGAATTACCGTCAATGTAATCTGCCCTTCGGCGGACACCCGGATGACCCGCTCGGTTCCAGCGCCAAAAGACCCGGAGGTGGCGGCGCTGCGGGAAGAGCGTCTACGCCGCAGCCGTGCCGACGCCATCGCTCCGCTCTGCGTCTTCCTCGCTTCCGAGCAAGCCAGCCACGTCAACGGCCAAGTCTTCCACCAACGCGCCGGTGAGCTGTCGCTCTATGGTCATATGCGTCCGGTCCGCATGGTGCACCGCCAGGGCGGATGGACGCCGGAGACTCTCGCCGAGGTCGCCATTCCGGCGCTCGCCCCGCAATTCACGCCGCTTGGCGATGGCCGCGCGGTACATCCGGGCTTGCCCATGGAGTAAAATCCCGCCGCTAAATTCCGGCCTAATCGCCGAGCGTAAGCGGGGCTATCAAAATAAGAAGAGGTAAAGAGAACTGCCGCTATTGCGCAAATGGCCCGGATGTTGCACGCAGTCTGTCCGGCGACATCCTCAGCACGCGTCTCGGCGTCTTCCTTTGGGCATCCCCACGGCACTGCGGTAAGTTGGGAAATGCTGGCATCGCACCTCCAAGATCGGAGGTCACGGAATTGCGTTCGCTGCTGCGGGACGACGTTGGCGCGGGGGATGAGGATCCCCTTCTTCGCGGTGGTGGTGTTGTTCGCCGCTACAGCCGATGCCGACCCGCCGCCAAACGCCGACCCCGCCCTCGCACCGTGGTTCCGCAGTCTGCTGCAACCCGGCACCAGCATCTCGTGCTGCTCGATATCGGATTGCCGCGCCACCGACTACCGCGTCGAAGGCGACCACTATGAGGCGTTGATCGGCGAGAAATGGTTTGTCGTGCCGCCGGACAAGATCTTGCAGCGCACCGACAACCCAACGGGCCGCGCGGTCGTGTGCTGGACGCCGCAACGCGGGATCGTGTGCTTTGTGCGGGCGACCGGGTCCTGAAGGATGGCCTGCCGGAAGGCTATTGCGGAGTCCCCGGGATACTCGGCAGGTTCGGTAGCCCAGAGGCGCCGCCGCCTAAACCACCACGGCCGGGAGGCCTGCCGGTCACCGCCGGTGCATTCGGTGTTGTATCGGGAAAGGGCACAGGTTCCGCGCCGAGCAGCGGCACGGCGAGCGCCCCTGGGGTTTCGGCCTGCGTTCCAGCAGGCCGAGCCAGTGCTTCGACTTGGCGATCGGTGAGCTTGACGGTGTAAAATTTCTCATAGAACTCGCGCATGTTCGCGCGCAGATCCTCTTGATATTGATCGGGATAGAAGAGGTTAGTGAGCCAATACAATCCGATTATGCGGTTGACACCCGCCGGATTGTCGATCCAACCGAACGGCTCGGCCGGAGCAAGGTAGACCCGCTTGTTGGCGACCGCTGCCAAGCCTCGCCATTCGCGGCCGCGCTGCAGGGACTCATAAAAGCTTCGCTGCTCGGCGATGATGATCGCGGGGTTCCAAGCAAATATCTGGTCGCGCGTGACCCGGGTCAGCTCGCCGCTTCCGAGGCGGGCCACAACATTGATAACGCCAGCCTGCTCGATATCGGCCGTCGCCTGGGAACCGCCGAGACCGGATTCCAGCCCGTCGGCGCCACGGCCATAATAGACGAGCGGCCGCTCGGTCGCTGGGGCGATCAGCAGCCTGCCGCGCAACGCGTCGATTGCAGAATCCGCGTAGAAGCCGAGGTCTTCGCCGCGCTGGCCGACGCCGAGCATCGCCCCGATGGTGCGCAGCATCGTGGGCGTGGTCTGAATATTGTTGTCGAGGACGATGTAGGGCACCCCGGTCTGTTGCTGGAGCCAATCGGCGCGCGCCGCGGCTTCGGGTGAGACAGGACCAAATTCGATGATCAGGTCTGGACGGGTTCGCGCGACGAGTTGCGCCGCCTCCGGCGGGTTCGGCCGGATGAGAGGGCCCAGCACCGGCAAACGAGCGAATTTTCCCGGGAGATAAGCCTGCGCGCCACGCGGCAGCGCATCACTCCAGCCGACGAGCTTTTCCGGCGCAAGCACAAAAACAAGGACTGCGGCGGATTGGTTGGCCGCCATGACACGCCCCAGCCGGTCGGGCAGCGGAACATAGCGTTCCGCCGAATCCACAAAAGCCGCCGCTTGGCCGAGCCCAGCCAGCAACGCAAGGAGAAGGATCACGGATGCGGCGGGCAGTCGAAGCGGCATTTCGCGTCCCGAACCGTACTGGAAGAGCGGGACCGACTATAGCGGCCATGACCCATCTGGCAAGCGGCAGCCCTCTCGTAGCGCGGGTTTGCGGCGTGGCAGCGCCCCTAGTCAGTGCCGCGATCCGGCCGCACCGGGCGCTTGTCCGGATCCGGACAATGGAGCAGGCTCGACTCTCGGTGGCAGCGAGCGCAGATAAGCAATTAGTGCCGTCATATCATCCGCCGTGATCCCGGTATAAGCCGTAAACGGCATCGGCGGAAATAGCTTGTGACCGTCGCGCGCAACACCGGTACGGATCGCGCGCTCGATTTCAGCATCACTCCAATCGCCGATGCCATCCGACTCGTCCGAGGTGACGTTGGCCGAGACCGAAACGCCCCACGGCCCATAAAAGGCCTTGCCGCCGGCGCCGAGTGCAGCCTCTAAGCCGTTGTGCTGCTCGGTGTGGCAGTCCATACAGCGCGCGACCGGACCGGCGAGGTATGCGCCATAGGCTATCTTGTCATCCTTTGGCGGTTCGGCGACCTGCCCGACGGGCGGGCCCCAGGAAGCAGGAAGCGGCCGGTCATAGTGCGATTTGGCCGTGATCGGGTTGTGGACTGCTGGGACAGCGCGAAGATAGGCCACAATTGCCCGGACATCCTCGTCGCTGAGACCGCGGTAGAACCGCGACGGCATGGCGGGGCCGATCAAGCTGCCGTCCGGACGCCTTCCTTCGCGAATCGCCGACATAATCTCATTGTCGGTCCAGGCACCGATGCCCGTTTCCCGATCGGGGGTAATGTTGGGGACGACGGCAGTGAAATCCTGATGTTTGATGACTTCGCCACCGCCAAGCTTCTTATCCAGCAACGGGCCGTTTGGTCCTCTCGGCGTGTGGCAATTTGTACATACAGCAATTGTCTCGGCGAGATAGCGGCCGTGCTCCACCAAGGTCTCAGAACGGACCGGCATGGCGAGCAGGAGCAGGATTCCTACGAGAGGCCGTCCCATCTAACCCTCCGGAACGCGAAACCTCGACGGTTCAGCGCGTGTTCGTGTTCAGTAACATTTAATTGCTATCTTAATATCACAATAGATCGGAAATTGTCAAATTAAATATGCATATCGCAACATCGGCCTGAAGTGCTTCAGCCAGAGCGGGCGCCGGGTTGCTTTCCAAGGGGCGGCGCGGCCGATAAGCTTCGCGCCTATCCCAGGCAACAGGAGCTGATATGACGCGACCGTTCGAGGGCATCCGCATCATCGATGTGACGCACGTCTTGGCTGGCCCCTTCGCCGCGTATCAGCTGGGTGTGCTGGGCGCTGAGGTGATCAAGGTCGAGCACCCCGAAGATCCCGACCAGACACGCGATGGCGGTACCGATCGTGAGCTCAATCGGCGCGGCATGGGGACCAGCTATCTGACCCAGAGCTCCAACAAGCGGTCGATTACGCTGAACTTGAAGAGCGAGGCCGGCCGCGAGATTTTCAAACGGCTCGTCCGGCAGACAGACATCATGGTCGAGAATTACCGGCCCGGGGCTTTCGCCGCGCTCGGGCTCGGCTACGAGGTGATGAGCGAGATCAATCCGCGACTGATCTACTGCTCGATTTCAGCCTTCGGACAGGACGGCCCCCGCGGCCGTCAGACCGCCTATGACCACGTCATTCAGGCGACCTCCGGGCTGATGGCGACGACCGGCACCAAGGAGGTCAACCCGATCAAGTTCGGCTCCCCAGCGGTCGATTATGCGACGGGGACAATGGGCGCGTTTGCGCTCGCCAGTGCGCTGTTTCAACGCGAGCGGACCGGTCGGGGTCAACGTATCGACCTGGCGATGCTCGATGTCGCAATGATCCTGATGAGTTCTCACCTGACCGGCTATCTGCGCAACGGCGTGGAACCCAAGCCGTCAGGCAATCGTCATCTTCATGCGACCAACAGCTGTTATGCCGCAAAGGAGGGGTTGGTGATGCTCGGGGCCAGCAACCTGCGGCAGCAGCGCCGGTTGTGGCAGGCTCTGGAGCGGCCCGAGATGGTCAAGCGGACCAACGACGAGCGCGAGCACGACCGGGACCGCGAAGCCGCAATACTCACCGATATTCTGAAAACGCGAACCGCTGACGAGTGGGAAGTGTTCTTCCAAGCGCGTCACGTGCCGGCAGCGCGCGTGCGCAACCTGGCGGAGGCGGCTCAGGATCCGCAATTTGCCACGCGCGGGGTCACCCACCATCACAGCTCAGCGCCCGGGGTAGAAGACGGCTTCAGCGTGCCGCTTGCGGCGTTCAAATTCGCCCATGGTGGGCCGAGCATAGAAACACCCCCACCCCAGATGGGCGCCGATACCGACAAGGTATTGGCCGAGCACGGCTACGAGCCGGACGAGATTGCGGCGTTTCGCAAGGCCGGCGTGATTTAACAACCCTCGTGAAATCTGCGAATCCAAGTTTCGCTCGGGCTTTGACGCCGATTTGATACTGCGGTGCAAAAAATCGTGGACATTAACCGGCGAACTGGCCGAGATTAACCAGATCGGGGTTTAACCACCGCAACGCTCGCTCCGAGCGACAAGGTTTGGTTTGGACAATCTGAGATCCGTGGCGTTTAACACAGAACGGTCAAGCGCACGGGCGCGCGGATGCTAGACGCTGCGCCGGCCGGTCGGGGCTTTCTGTTTCTGCAGGGAATGGCGACACGCTTCTTCGAGCGTCTGGGCCGGGCGCTCCAGGAGCGCGGTCACGCCGTGTACCGCGTTAATTTTAATGGTGGCGACCGCGCGTTCTGGCGACTGCCCGGTGCGCTGGACTTTTGCGGTCCTGAACATGAATGGCCGGAGTTTCTCGACCGGCTGGTGGTCGAAAAGGCGATCAGCGACGTCATCCTTTTTGGCGATTGCCGACCGCTGCACCGTGCCGCGATCCGCGTCGCCGAACGTCGCTTGCTGCGCACTCACGTGGTCGAGGAAGGCTATCTGAGGCCCGATTGGATCACTTTCGAGGAAAGTGGGGTTAACGGTCACTCCACCTTGCCGCGGGATCCCGGCTGGTATCGCGAGCGGGCCCGATCCTTGCCGCCCTGGCGCGATCCGCCATCGGTGCCCGGGAGTTTTCGCCGGCGAGCCGTCGAGGATGTCGCCTATACGATGGCCTCGATGGCCGGGATGTGGCGGTTTCCGCATTACACCACGCACCGGCCTTACCCTCAGATCATCGAATATGCCGGATGGCTGCGCCGGCTCGCGTTGCAGCGCCGAGCCGAGCGCCGGGCGGCGGCGGCGCTCGAGAATCTCCCCGATGGTTCGGATCCGTTATTCTTGTTTCCGTTGCAGCTGGACTGCGACTACCAAGTGCGGGTTCATTCGCCGTTTCGCGCGATGCATCTAGGGATCGAACACGTCCTCGGCTCCTTCGCACGACATGCGCCTGTTGCAGCGCGCCTGGTGATAAAGCTCCATCCGCTCGACAGCGGGCTCGTCGATTGGGCGGCAATGACGGGACATATTGCGGTCGAGCTTGGGATCGCCGACCGGCTGAGCATCATCGACGGCGGCGATCTCGACAAGCTGCTCGCGCGCACACCATCTGTCGTCACGGTCAACAGCACAGTGGGCACCCTGGCGCTGGCTTGCGGGCTACCCGTCATTGCGCTCGGCAAGGCGATCTATGATATCGCCGGTCTGACCTTCCAGGGGGAGCTTCACGAATTCTGGAATGCGCCGACCTCGCCGGATATGGCGCTGTTCGACGCCTTCCGGCGGGTACTCGCCGATCGTTGCCTGATCCCCGGCTCGTTTTTCAACGAAGCCGGCTTGGCCCTTGCGGTCAATGCCGCGGTGGAGCGGCTCGAAGCTACCGATGCCCGGCCGGTCCGCCTTCATGCTGCCCGCTCCGCCGCCGTGCCTGCTGGTGCAGTGGAGCCGATCGCAGCGGCAACCTCCATGCGCTAGCCTCATTCGCGCAGCCCCGCGCGAACGCTCTCCATGCACGATTTTGTTCCGCCGTATCCGGAGCGGCCAAAGCAGCCGCTTTCCGCCCTCGCTACTTTGCGGCTGGCGCGGCGCAACTTCCTCGCGATCTGGGAAGAGCGCAGCTTCGAGTGGGAGATCTTTTCCAGCCGGATCCTATCGCGGACACTGTTCGTCTGTAACAGCCCTGACACCGTCGCCCGCGCTTTTGTCGAACATCACGACAGTTTCGAGCGGAAAAGCCCGCAGATGCGGCATAGCCTGGCGCCGCTCCTCGGCGACGGCTTGTTCATCAGCGACGGCGACACCTGGCGCCGCCGTCGAAAGATCGTGGCGCCGATCGTCCATGTCTCGCACTTGCCGTTATTCGCGCCGGTAATGGTCCAGGCGGCAGCTGAGATTGCCGAGCGCTGGGCGCGCTCAAGCCAAGACACGCCTGTAAATATACTGACCGAAATGGCGACCCTGACCGCAGAAATAATTTGCCGGACCGTCTTCGGACGCCAGCTCGGGGCCGCGCATGCGGCAGAGATCGTTGCCGCCTTCAGCGAGTATCAGCGCCTGATCGGCCAGCTCGATCTCGGATATTTCTTCGGCTTGCCCGACTGGCTGCCGCGGTTTCACTCGCCGGCGATACATCGTTCCGCCAGGCGCATTCACAAGGTTCTCGACCAGGTCATTCGCGATTGCAGAGCGCGGCTATCGAGCGGCGAAGCCTCGATGATCCGGCTCCTGCTTGAGGCGCGCGACGCGGAGACCGGCGAGCCGCTTGACGACGCGGCTCTGCGCAACGAAGCGGCGGTCATCTTTATGGCGGGGCACGAGACGACGGCAAACGCGCTCGCCTGGACCTGGTATCTGCTGTCGCAGGTGCCGCAGGTCGAAGGACGCCTTCACGCCGAACTTGCGCAAGTACTCGGCGGCCGGCTGCCGATCCTCGATGACGTCCCCAAGCTGGCCTATACGCGGGCGGTGTTCGAGGAGGCGATACGGCTCTATCCCCCGGTCCCTCTCCTCGCCCGGCAGGCATTGCGCGACGAGGCAATTCGCGGCCGCCCGGTGCCGGCAGGATCACTCGTCATGGTGGTCCCGTGGCTGCTCCACCGTCACCGCAAATTTTGGGGAATGCCGGATCACTACATCCCGGAGCGGTTTCTGCCCGAGAACGCCCAGTTGCGCGTCCGGCACGCCTATATTCCGTTCAGCGTCGGCCCCCGCATTTGCGCCGGCGCGGCATTCGGGCTTACCGAAGCGATCCTCTGTGTCGCAACGCTGGCGCAGCGCGCCCGTTTTCGCCTGGCGCCGGATGCCGTAGTGACACCTGTTTGCCGGCTGACCTTGCGGCCGGGTGACGATCTGCGAATGTTCGTCGAGAGCCGTGGTCAAACGGACTGATCGGAATGCGGCCGGCGAGTAACGTCAATGACTTGGCCCGTTTTGTCGACGATATAGCGGATATGCCGCCAGACCACCGGGGAAGTGACGAAACCGCCCCAGATCACCGAGGCATGAAACCCTACGGCCGGCAGGATGGTCCAGGCGAGAAGATGCTGGGCTAGGTGAAGGCCGGTCCCGTCAGTGGCGCCGAGCCTCTTGCCGATCGTCAGCCGGATCTCGGTCGCGATCGACCCCAAGGCGGCGATCAGCATGATCGTGGGCAGTGCGGCTCCCCAAGCGGCGATCGTCGATAAAAGTACGACACGCGCGATCAGGTCGGTGGTGACGACAAAAGCCGCGAAAAACCACAATCCGGGTCGGTAGAGACGGATGAGCTGGTACTGACGCCGGCCAAACCGCCACAGATCGCGAAAAGTCCCGCTTAGCGGGGTCGGCGATCGGACGGCCCGCCGGGTCAAAACCCGCAGGCCCGTTTGGGCGGCGCGGTCGCCAATCGGCAGATCCTCGGTCAAGGTTCGTCCGATCGTCGCTGGCAGGTCGAGGATTTCGAGCGCGTGGCGGGTGAAGGCAAGAGACCCCCCCCATATCGCTCTGAGCTGCTGCAAGCGCGGCAAGATGGCGATGCCACGATCGATGTCGGCGACGAGGACAGTGCCGAGAGAGAGGGTGATTGGCACCTGCCAGCGATAACCGTTGACGATATCCGCGCGCCCGGCGGCGAGAGGTGCGACTAAACTCGCGAGCCACCAGGTCTGCGGCCGGATATCGGCGTCGAGCAGGACGATGTGAGCGTCCTCGGCCTCGAGCTGGGCCAGCGCCGCGAGCAGATTTGTGCATTTCTGGCTGCGCAGCGACGACAGACCGGCGACGACCACTTCGATTTTCAGCTGTGGGTAGGCCTCGGCAGCCGCAGCCGCCCGCGCGTAGGCAGGATCTCCACGGGATTCGACGACGATGATCAACCTATAGGGTTGGAGCGACTGGACCATCAGCGCGCTCAGCAATTCTTCCAAGCCGGGCAGCGGTCCGGTCGCCGGTAGCACCAACGCGACACGGGCGGATAACCGGTCATGCAGAACCCGCAGCCGCACTGCAAAGAGGAGGGCCAGCGCGACTGACGCGATGGAGTAGAAAGCAGCGACCGCGGCGGCAATCGACGCAATCACAACGGCTTGCGCGCCATAAGCAATAATGCCGAGGGTTTTGCCGATGCCGGAACGCGGAACAACGCGTCGCAAGCGCGGCCGATGATCCAGCTCCAGGCGAGCGCGCCATACCACGTCCAGTGAGCACGAAAATACCGGGTTCCGGTTAGCTTGGGGGCGAAACGTCCCATCCAGTAGATTATGCTGTCGCAAGGCCAGAAGGGGAGCGTTTCAAGCGCGTCGACGACGAGATCGAGACGGTCAGCCAGCGCGCGCAACGCGCCTTCGTTCCACCAGCTCAGGTGATTGGGAGGCGCGTTGAGCACAAAGTTGGGAATTTCGGTGATCGGCGAATATCGATCCGGCACGGTGATGAAGAGCCGTCCGCCGGGTTTAACGCAACGCGCCAGATCGCCAGCGAACAATAGCGGTTCGGCGACGTGCTCGATAACGTGAAACGCGCAAACGACGTCATATTCGCCGGGATGTGATGAGGCTTGCTCGGCGAGTGTCTCATTCCGGATGCCGGGCGCCGCGGCCGTTGTCGAGAAGTTCGGGTCGAGGCCGACATAGGTCGCGTGCGGCAGATGCCTCGCCAAGCCGCCTTCGGCGCAACCCACATCCAGAACCTTCTCCCCCGGTCGAACAATCCCGGCAATATGTTGGAATTCGGGTCTGGCGAGACCCGGAGCCGCCAATACGCGCTGGAAATCCCAGTGCCCATGAAGCTCGCGATAAAAGAGCTCGTCGCCCGCCAGCATCGGCTCGAAGAAGGCTAAGCCACAAGGCGACTCCCACAAGCCGAAGTGCTCGATATCGCCGAGCTGCCGGTCAGTCGCAACGCCGAACGCGCCACGCCACAAGTCGATGACCAGCCGGCTGCTGATCGGTTGAATGCGGCGGCTCGCCGGGAGGCCGGTGATGGGACACAACGGAATGGTCTGCATGGCTCAGCGGAAATTGCGGCGGGCGATGACGCTGTCGCGCGCATCGTAACTGGGCGTCTTAGCGGTGGATACGAAAGGCGGTTTCGACGACACCCGGGGCTCGGGGATCGCCAGAGCAGTCGCGCAAGGTGTCGAGAGGCGGGGCATGTCATCGAGGTGGTCGACGATGATATGGATGACGCTCTTTTCGCGCTGCAATTTGCCGGTGCAGCGCACCGTGTGGCACCGAGGGCGCTGCCGGATCAGCACGATACCGGTGATCGAGAGCTTCCGGTCGACCGGCAGATGGGTGAGCCCGGCGCCGGTCACGAGGCTCTCGCGGGCGAGCTCCGCACGCACCTAGCCGAGCGGGTAGCTGCTTCAAGGTGAGGTTGAGGCTCGCATAATCCTCGACGACATGCTCGCCCAGCGGCATTTCCGGCAAGAGCTCGCTCGTGAAATCCTCCCTCTCCGCCCCTCCTGGTGGAGAGGGTATTTCAAGAATGAAAAAGCGGCAACGGCGGCTAGCCGAGTGCCTTCAAGGCCCATGACGCGCCGCGGCGGTCGAGCCGATCGAGCGGAAGGCGTCAGCGATCACTTGCAACTGAAAGCGAATCGCAATACGTCTTAGACCAAAGCTCAAGTTGGATGTATGTCCGCCGCGAAAGAAATGTCGAACGGCACCGTGGCGCTCGGTGCCGCCCCGGTCGGGTTTGCCGGCCGAATCCACACGATCCGTGTGACAGCCGACATTGACGGGCTGCCCGCCGCTGAACTCGAACGCCGGCTGATCGAGCTGGGCTTTGTCGAAGGTGCGCGGGTCGAAATATTGCATCAGGGCTTGTTCGGTCATGACCCGATCGCGGTACGGGTGAATGAAGCAACGGTCGCACTGCGCCGCCGCGAGGCGACCTCGATCCTGGTCGAACCGGATCGTCGATGAGTGATCTCGCCTTGCCGGCCCGCGTCGCACTGGTCGGCAATCCCAACAGCGGCAAAACTGCCCTCTTCAACGCACTGACAGGCAGCCGCCAGAAAGTCGCGAACTATCCTGGTGTCACGGTCGAGCGCAAGGAGGGTCTGGCGGTGACCCCGGCCGGCCTTAACGTGCGGCTGATCGACCTGCCGGGCACCTATTCCCTGCGGGCCCGCAGCCTCGACGAGATCGTCACTCGCGATATCGTGCTGGGGCGGCGGGCCGGCGAAGATGTCCCGAGCCTCCTCGTCTGCGTCGCCGACGCGACAAACCTTCGGGTGGCCCTGCGGCTGGCGCTCGAGCTGAAGCGCGTTGGGCGGCCGATGATCCTCGCGCTCAACATGTTCGATATCGCCCGGCACCGTGGCTTCGAGATCGACCTCGACCGGCTCTCCGCCGAACTCGGCATTCCGGTCGTGGCATCCGTCGCCGTACGGCGCGGCGGCACGAGCGATCTCCTCGCCCGGATTGACGAGGTTATTCGCGAGCGCGGCTTTCCCGCTGCCGAGAGCGCCTGGTCGGAACCGAATGCGGCGCAGCTCCGTGCGACACAGCGCGAGGCCGACAGCATCCTCGATGCCGCGGTCAAAGGGCCGGGTCGGCCTGACGGCTTCACGCGGCGGCTGGACCGCGTGGTGCTGCACCCGGTCCTCGGCCTCGTCATCCTGCTCGCGGTCCTCTTTCTGATGTTCCAGGCGGTTTTCACCTGGGCGCAGGCCCCGATGGACCTGATCAAGAGCGGTTTCGACGGGCTCGCTGCAGGCGCCGCCGCGCTGCTGCCTCAGGGGTGGCTCCTAAGCTTTGTGCGCGATGGGGTGATCTCGGGGGTCGGCAGCGTCCTGGTCTTTCTGCCGCAGATTCTGACCTTGTTCTTCTTTATCCTGCTGCTCGAAGACTTTGGCTATATGGCGCGCGCCGCCTTCCTGATGGACCGCATCATGGGAGGCGCCGGGCTGCACGGCCGCGCCTTCATCCCGCTGCTGTCGAGCTTTGCCTGTGCGATCCCCGGCATCATGGCGACCCGGGTCATCTCCAGCCGCCGTGGGCGCCTCGCGACGATCCTGGTCGCGCCGCTGATGACCTGTTCAGCGCGTATCCCGGTCTACACCTTGATCATCTCGGCCTTTATTCCGGCCCGTACGGTGTTCGGCTGGCTCAGCCTGCAGGGGCTTGTGATGTTCGGCCTCTACACGGCCGGCATCGCAAGCGCGCTCGGCATGTCCTGGCTGTTCAACCGCTTTTTGTGGCGGCGGGAGCCCAGCGAGCCCTTCATGCTCGAACTACCCGACTACAAGCGGCCGGTGTTGCGGAATATCGCGCTCGGCCTCGTGCAGCGCGGTCAGATTTTCCTGAAGCGCGCCGGCACGACGATCTTTGCGATGATGGTTGTCATCTGGTTTTTGTGCTCGGTCCCGCCAGCCCCGCCGGGCGCTACCGAGCCGGCGATCAACTACAGCCTCGCCGCGCGCATCGGTCAGGTGATGGAGCCGGTGTTGCGCCCGGTCGGCTTCAATTGGCAGATCGATGTGGCATTGGTCCCCGGAATGGCAGCCCGCGAAGTCGCCGTTGCCGCCCTTGGGACGGTCTATGCGATCGAAGGAGCGGACGAAAATCGCGGCGAGCTCGGCCGCATCTTGACCGCGCATTGGAGCCTCGCCACCGCCCTCGCACTCCTCGCCTGGTATGTCTTTGCGCCGCAATGCGCCTCCACATTGGGCGTCGTCCGGCGCGAGACCAATAGCCGGAAGTGGACCCTCTTCCTGTTCAGCTACATGTTGGGACTTGCCTATTTGGCGGCGTTCGTCACCTATCAAACAGCGGCTGCGCTTGGCGCCGGATAGGATTTGGGCGAGGAGGAGGTAGACGAGGTGGCGTTCAACTCGACAGTGTTTCAGAAGGAAAAGATTGTCCTCGGCGATACTGAGGAATGGATCGTCCGCGGCGGACGTCATCTCTTCCCGCTGCTGCCCAAGGCCTTTGCCGGCATCCGCCAGATCGGCGTCATCGGCTGGTCGTCCCAGGGACCCGCGCAAGCCCAAAATCTCCGGGAATCGCTCGCCGGCAGCGGCATTCGCGTCAAGGTCGGGCTGCGCGCCGGGTCGGGCTCGATTGCGAACGTCGAGAAGGCCGGCTTTACCGAGGCCAACGGAACACGCGGCGAGATGTACGAGGTCATCGCAGGATCGGATCTCGTTCTGCTTCTGATCTCCGATGCAGCGCAGGCCGATAATTACGAACGGATCATGGCGGCGATCCGGCCGGGCGCCACGCTCGGGCTGTCGCATGGCTTTCTCGTGGCCTACGTGAAAAGCAGCGGCAAGGCCTTTCGCAACGACATCAACATCATCGGAGTGTGCCCGAAAGGGATGGGACCGTCGGTCCGGCGGCTCTACGAGCAGGGTCGCGAAATCAACGGCGCCGGGATCAATTGCAGCTTTGCGGTTCATCAGGACATCGACGGGAAGGCCACCGATTATGCCTTGGCTTGGGCGATCGGCCTCGGCTCTCCCTGTACCTTCGAAACAACTCTCGAATTCGAGTACAAGTCTGACATTTTCGGCGAGCGCGGCATCCTGCTCGGCGCCGTTCACGGGATATGCGAGAGCCTCTACCGCTGGTTCCGCACGAGCGGGCGCGAGCGCGACGACGCCTTCCTCGACTCGGCCAAGAGCATCACGGGCGCCATTAGCAAGCAGATATCGACAGCCGGTCTTCTCGGGGTCTATCAGGTGCTGAACGAGCGCGACCGGCAGCTCTTTAAAGAGGCCTATTGCGCCTGCTATGGCCCGGCGGCCGACATTCTTATGGAAATCTACGAAGAGGTGGAGAGCGGCAACGAGATCCGCAGCGTCGTCAGCGCGGCGCACCGGCTCGACCGCTTTCCGATGAGCGAGATCGCCGGTACCGAGATGTGGCAGGTCGGCCGCTCATTGCGAAGCAATCGCGAATCGGTCATCGACCCGGTGACCGCCGGCATCTATGTCGCGACAATGATGGCGCAGTCCGATCTGTTGCACGGCAAGGGACATCCCTATTCCGAGATCGTCAATGAATCGATCATCGAGGCGATCGATTCGCTCAACCCCTACATGGACTTCAAGGATGTCGCCTACATGGTCGACAATTGCTCGACCACGGCACGGCTGGGGGCGCGAAAATGGGCGCCCCGCTTCGACTATGCGGTGACGCAGAGCGTCTTGCCGCGGCTGGAAGCCTCGCGCAGGGACGACGAGGCGCTGTTCCAGCGCTTTCTCGACAGCGAGGTGCATCAAGCCTTGGCCGTATGCTTGGACCTCCGTCCTCCGGTGTCGATCGCCGTGCTGAGCTGACGGCCTCCCCTATACGGTCGCGATCGCGTTGGCGGGCGAACCGACCGCGCCGGGCAGGCGCAGCGGTGGTGCGGTCAGCAGGAACCGTGAGCGGCCATGCGCGCGCAGCCAGTCGGCGAGCTCGGAGAGGTGCCAGATCTCGCCGAGATAGACGCCAAGCTTGAACAGGCAATGGGCGTGCAGCGGTAGTGAGGCGCAGTGGTCCTCGGTGCAGGGCCGCGACGGCGAGGCTTCGACGGCACGGTTGTCGGAAATCAACGCGACGACACCCGATTTGGTGATCCAGTTCAAGATGCGCTCGTCACGGCCGTCGAGAGCAGCGCAAGGGTTGGCTTCGAGCACCTTCGGATCGGGCTTTTTGTTCATCCCCAGGATGACCCGATCGTAGCCGGTGCGGAAGCAGACGAGGTCGCCCTCCTCCACCGTCACGTTGTCCGCTTCCATGATCTGTATCAGCTCGTCGAAGGAGACGAATTTCTCACCCCGGCCGAAATGGTGTTCGAGGTCGATCATCACGCCGCGACCCTGTATGCCGTGCGCCGCCATGTGGTCAATCGACAGCGCCGTGGCGCCGACATGCTCGCCGCGCTCGATCGCCTGACCGTCGCGGTAATCCACCGGGCCGATAATGTGCTCGCCGCCGCGGTAGCCGTTATAAAAGACGATCTCGGGCTCGCCGTCGCCGTCGGCGTCGAAGAGTTGCCCGACATGGGCGAGGCTGTCCCATTGGGTCGAGTACTGTAACGTCATTTCGACAATGTCGTCGCAGATCACGTCGACATAACGCGGATCCTCGCGGCTCAGCGGATAAGCCATGTACGGCATGCCATTGCGCTTGTTGGCGATGAGCCGCGGCGGGTGGCGGCGCGGGTTGACGACAGCGCCGCCCGGATAATCAAGCGGCAGGCTGAGACAGAAGGTTTTGCCCTCCTTCACTTCGGCTACGCCTTTGAGCACCTTCTCGGGGGTGAGCAGATTGAGCCGGCCGAGCTGGTCGTCGGGACCCCAATCGCCCCAGGTCGATCCTGGCGGCCGGCGCTTCCAACGCGGATTCTCGGGCATCGTCAACCCACCTTGACCAGTTTCTGCAGACTCCTGAGACCAGACGGTAGCTCCTCGCCCTTGGCGCGAACCCGGCGCCCCCAATTGGTGAACGAGACCTCGCCGACATAGATGTCGCCACGGGAATCGACGGCGAGGCCGTGTGGCGAGATGAACTGTCCAGGGTCGAGACCGGCATGCGCGTGGCCGAGCCGCGCCAGCAACTCGCCCTTCTGCGTGTAGATGCTCACCCGAGGACCGCAATTCGGCAGGTCGATATTGACCGCCATGTCGGGCCCGATCTCGCCGATGAAGAAACGCGGCGTCTTTGTGCCGCTCTCCATATACAGGCCGGAGGGACGGTGCATGTTGTTCCATTGCGTCTCGTATTTGCCGTTGCCGTCAAATATTTGAACGCGATGGTTCTCACGGTCGGCGACATAGACCCAGCCGTCGGGATCGCAGCAGATATTGTGAGCAATGTTGAACTGGCCGGGATCGGTGCCCGGCTCGCCCCACGACGTCTCCCGCTTGCCATCCGGGGTGTATTTGTGGACGCGGGAATTGCCGTAGCCATCGGAAATGTAGAGGTAGTCGGCCTGCGGCGACAGCGCGGTGTGGGTGCAGCGGTGAAACGGCTCGCCGCTCATATAGGGGGCGGGCTTGCCGGGGATGCCGATGGTGAGCAGCACCTTGCCGTCGAGCGTGCAGTGCCGCACCGTGTGGTCGCCGTCATCGGTCAGCCAGATCGTGTCGTCGGGCGCCATATGGACGCCGTGCGGGCGCACGAAGATGCCCTCGCCCCACGAACGCAAGAAACTGCCGTCGCGGTCGAACACGCACATCGGGTGCTTGCCGCGGTTGAAGGCATAGACATTGTCGTTTTTGTCGACACCGACGGCGGCGACATCGGCGTTGAAGGCCCACCCCTCCGGTAGTTTGGCCCAGTCGTCGACGACTTGGTACCGGAAGCCGTCCGTTCCGAGTATTACCGACATAGCGGTCCCTCTCTTTTGTCTCTCTGTCTCCGGGATGGTCTGCGGATTATAGAAGCGCGCCCTCGCGGCACAATTCCGATAGAAACTCGCCGCTACCCACCTGGATCTTTGACAGGACGATCGCGGACCCCCAAATCATCAACTGCCAGACGGCCGGATGGCCGCTCTCCGCTTTCGGCGGGGAGAGGAAAGTCCGGGCTCCACGGAGGTACGGTGCCGGGTAACGCCCGGCGGGGGCGACCCCAGGGAAAGTGCCACAGAAAATACACCGCCTCCCGTCTCGAGAAGATTGGGCGGCAAGGGTGAAATGGTGCGGTAAGAGCGCACCGCGCTGCCGGCAACGGCGGCGGCAGGGAAAACCCCACCGGGAGCAAGACCGAGTAGGAGCGGCAGGCATCCCGAAATATCGGGAAGCCGGGCGAACCTCCGCACCGCCGCTCGGGTGGGTCGCACGAGGCGCTCGGTGACGAGCGTCCCAGAGGAATGGCCATCACCGCCCTAGGATTAATCATCCGGCGGCGGGACAGAACCCGGCTTACACGCCGTCTGGCGCTACCCGTAATCGGAACATTTCAAGAACTCCTCAGACTTGATTCCAAAACCACGAACAGTGATCCCGCTTCTTGTGAGCGGAATCGGGATAGCGACTACATGATGTGGTCAAAGAAATTCACGGTTTTATTTATAAAACCTGTTGACGCCCATATGATCCCATGCTATCCCATATTCACCCATGGACGAGTGCTGCCGATGGGGGGAAACTCGGCGGCGCTTTTCGGGCCGCCCCTTGCCGAGCGTCCGCGGGCGAGCGTTGGGGGAAAAAGTGGAACTGTTCTTATCCACTTTCGTGAACAAGGTCGACCGCAAGGGGCGAGTTTCAGTGCCGGCGACCTTTCGCGCTGCTGTAGCAGACCAAAGCTTTCCCGGCATCGTTGTCTTTCCCTCGTTTAAGTATGAGGCACTCGACGCCAGCGGGATCAAGCGGATGGAGGAAATGAGCGACCGATTGAACACGCTCGAAGAGTTCTCGGAGGAGCACGAGAACTTGGGAGTGTTGTTCGCCGCGTCGCAAGCTCTCCCTTTCGACACCGAAGGGCGAATCGTCCTCCCTGAGACACTCGCCGCGTATGCCCATATCACCGATAGCGCGGCGTTTGTCGGGTTGGGGAAAAGCTTCCAGATTTGGGAACCCGCCCGCTTTGCCGACCATCAGGGAATGCTGCGTGAGCGCGCTCGTCGGCAGGGAACCAGATTGCCGCCGCTCGGTGGCCCGGCCTAGCGGCGGCGCGGATGGCGAGGCGCCGGTCCGACACCCTTCAACCAGCGGCGCGGGCCAGCGGGCTCGAGCCGCCGAAGTCTGCTGGGCACGTTCCGGTTTTTCTCGCTGCCGTGCTCGATGTGATGGCGCCGCGCGATGACGCCGTTTACATCGACGGCACTTTTGGCGGCGGCGGTTACAGCGAAGCATTGCTCGCCGCGGCGCGTTGTCGGGTCTTTGGCATCGACCGTGATCCCGACGCCGTGCAACGCGGCCGTGATCTCGCCAAGCGGCATGCCGAGCGCCTCACGATTCTCGAGGGTCGGTTCGGCGAAATGGAGCGGTTGCTCGCCCCCCTGAATGCCGATCCGATCGCAGGCATCAGCCTGGATCTCGGCGTCTCCTCGACGCAGCTCGACAGCCCTGAGCGCGGATTTTCGTTTCGCTTCGACGGGCCGCTGGACATGCGCATGAGCGGTGCAGGACAGACAGCCGCGGACCTCGTCGCAGCCGTGTCCGAAGCCGAACTCGCCGAGCTGATCCGGGGTTTTGGCGAAGAACGTTTTGCGCGTCGGGTGGCGCGCGCGATCGCCTCGGCCCGGCGGAACCGTCCTATTCGGCGCACCACCGAACTCGCCGAGATAGTGCGCGCCGCGATACCCAAATCCGAACCGGGGCACGATCCTGCGACCCGAACGTTTCAGGCGCTGCGGATCGCGGTCAATGACGAACTCGGCGAACTCGACCGCGGTCTTGTCGCTGCCGAACGGCTGTTGGCGCCCGGCGGACGGCTCGCCGTTGTCTCGTTCCATTCGCTCGAAGACCGCCGAGTGAAGGAATTTCTGCGCCGCCGCAGCGGCGCGGCCCCGGGTCCCTCGCGCCATCAGCCCGTTCGATTTCGCGCGACGGCGCCGAGCTTCAGAATGCTCGCGCGCCGGGCGGTCAAGCCAAGCGCGGCGGAGGTCGCCCGCAACCCACGCGCACGTGCGGCACGTTTACGGGCGGCAGAGCGAACCGCGGCGCCCCCCTGGCCTGCCGACTCCGAGCAGGGTGAATTACAAGCATGATCAGGATCGCCACCCTATTCTGGCTCGTCCTCGTCTCAGCGACGGGTTTTGCGATGTTCGGCGTCAAATACCAAGTTCAGGCGCTCGAGGACGAGCTCGCACGAACCAAGCGAGCGGCCGCGGCCGAAGAGCACGAAATACGAGTGCTCGATGCCGAGTGGGCTTATCTGACCCGGCCTGAGACGCTCGATGCGATGAACCGCCGGTTCCTGTCGCTGTCGCCGATCGTGACAAAGCAGCTCCATACGACGGCGGCTGATATCCCGATGCGGCCTCCGCCACCTGCCGCACCGCCGACTCTGCCTGAAGACGCCGTTGCGGTTGCCACCGCCGAGCCGACTTCGCCGCCCAACGCGTCACCAAATGCACAGGATGGCGTGCCGACGCTCGCTGCGACGCCAACCCCGCTGCCCGCGACACCCGAACCGCCCCCGGCGCTAAGTGCGCTGCGCGTGATGCCGGCATTGTTGGAAAAGCCAGCGGGAGCGCCGCAACTCGCCAAGGCCCTGCCGGTGAAAGCGGTCGTGAAGCCTGCCACGCCCCATCGCGCGAAATCTATCGATGACTTGATTGCCCAGATCATGGCGAGCCGGTGATGGCCGCAGTACAGCCCTTTGACGATAATCCCTGCCGGCCGCGGCACTTCAAGCCGCCGCCCTGTGCCCCCGTCGTGCCCGCGGGACCGGCGCGGCAAGCGCTCGAAGCCTGCCGCTCGCGGCTCTTCTTTACGAGGGTCTTATTCGCCTGCGTCTTCGCGGTGGTTGCGCTGCGGATTGTGGAAGTCGTCGTGCTCGAAGGCGGCAGCGCCCAATCGCACATGCCTCGGTTCCGGATGCCCGTACCTCCGGTACCGGCCCGCACCGACATTGTTGACCGCAACGGCAAGCTGCTCGCGACGACGCTCGACAGCCCTTCGGTCTACGCCAACCCGAAGCAGATCCTCGACCCCGCCGATGCCACCCGCAAGCTGGTCAAGGCGTTCCCGAGCCTCAAGAGCGAGGATGTCTACGCCAAGCTGACCTCGGGGAAGAGCTTTGTATACATAAAGCGCCGTCTAACTCCTCGGGAACAGTACGAGGTCAATCAGCTCGGGATACCCGGATTGCAGTTCCAACACGAGGAACGCCGCGTTTATCCCGATGGGACGCTGACAGCACACGTCGTCGGTTATACCGGTATCGACAATTCGGGCTTTGCCGGGATCGAGCGGGGGCTCGATGACACGCTAAAGGATCGTCGGGACCCTCTGCAGCTCTCTCTCGATCTTCGCATCCAGTATGTCCTCCGGGAGGAATTGCAGCGGGTGATCGATGATTTCACCGCAAAAGGCGCGGCCGGGTTGATCATGGATGTCAACAGCGGCGAAGTCCTCGCGATGGTGTCGCTGCCGGATTTCGATCCCAACTACCCGGGCGCCCCGGATCCTGATCATCCCACTCTCTCCTTTGCCGACCGGATGTTCAACCGGAACACGCTCGGCGTTTACGAGCTCGGTTCGATTTTCAAGATCTTCACTGTGGCGATGGCGCTCGACTACGGCACCTCTACACTCGCCAGCACTTATGACGCGAGCCATCCGATCAACATCGGACGGTTCACCATCGGGGATTACCATGGCAAGCACCGAGTCTTGAACGTCCCCGAAATTCTCATGTATTCCTCGAATATCGGCGCGGCGAAGATGGCTATGGCTGCTGGTGGTCAAAAACAGCGGGAGTTCCTAAGCCGGATCGGTTTGTTGAAGGCTCCGAAGATCGAAGTAGCAGAAATAGGGTCACCGCATTTCCCCGGGAAATGGCGTGACGTCAACGTGATGACGATTGCCTTTGGCCACGGGATCTCGGTGACACCTTTGAGCTTCGCAAGTGCGGCTGCGGCCCTCGTCAATGGTGGCGTTCTTCGGCAGGCCACACTGGTAAGGCAGCCGCCCGGCCAGGCGCCCCAAGGTCAGCAGGTTATTTCACCAAAGACCTCGGAACAAATGCGCAAGCTGATGCGATTGGTGGTTGAGCACGGGACCGGCACGATGGCCGCGGCCCCGGGTTATGTGGTTGGTGGCAAGACCGGGACGGCGGACAAAGTTTCGGGTAGACATTACGAGGACAGAAAATTGCTTTCCAGTTTCGTCGGGGTCTTTCCGATCAACGATCCCAAGTATCTTGTTCTGGCGATGGTTGACGAACCGCATCCAAACAAACAGAGCCATGGCTACGCCACCGCAGGCTGGACCGTGGCGCCTGCCACCAGCCGCATCGTTCAGCGCATTGCGCCTCTTCTCGGAGTGGACCCGGTCGACGAATCTTCCCCCGAAATCCAGCGGGCACTGGCCGTGGACAGCTTGCAGGGCAAAAAGATTGAAGCTTACTGAGCTGATTGCCCCTGAATGCGTGTTCACAGCACCGAGCGACCTTGAGATCGTCGGCTTAACCGCCGATTCCCGCACCGTAGAACCCGGTTTTCTGTTCGCCGCCCTACCGGGTACCCGGCAGGACGGGCGCCGTTTCGCCGCTGACGCGGTAGAGCGCGGCGCAGCGGCGATCCTGACCGACAATCCCGCCACGCTTGCGCTTGCCCGGGAGCAGCGGGACCGGATCGCCATCGTGACCGACATCAACCCGAGTCGCCGTCTGGCTCTGTTGGCGGCGCGCTTCCACGGCCGACAACCGCAGACGATCACCGCAGTCACCGGTACGAACGGCAAGACCTCGGTGGTCCATTTCACGCGCGAGATTTGGGAGACGATAGGGCGACCGGCGGCGAGCCTCGGCACGCTCGGATTGGTGACCCGCGCCGGGCGGCGACCCGGCGCGCTGACCAGCCCGGACCCGGTGGCGCTTCATCGTGATCTCACAGAGTTGGCGGCGCAAGGGATCGAGCACCTGGCGATAGAAGCGTCGAGTCACGGGCTCCATCAATTCCGGCTTGACGGCCTCTCCGTTGCCGCAGCGGGGTTCACCAATCTGACACGCGATCACCTCGACTATCACGGCGATATGCCGAATTACCGGGCCGCCAAAGAACGCCTCTTCACCGCCCTGTTGACTCCGGGTGGAGCCGCTATCCTCAACAAAGACAGCGACGAATTTGCGAGGTTTGAGGCGCTCTGCCGTGATGGCGGCCATCCGGTAATCGCCTATGGTGCCGGTCCGGCGGCCGATCTGCGGCTGGTATCCCGAGATCCCAGGGTCAGCAGGCAAGTATTGGTTGTGGATGTCTTCGGGCAGCGGCACGAGCTGGTGCTCCCGCTCACTGGTGAGTTCCAGGCGATGAACGCGCTCGCGGCGCTCGGCCTGGTCATCGCGACCGGCGGCGCGGCGGACGCTGCCATCGGGGCCCTCAACAAACTGACGGGCGTGCCGGGCAGGATGCAATTTGTTGCTCAGCGGGAGGGCGGCGGCGCGATAGTCGTCGATTATGCCCATACCCCGGATGCGCTCGCGACGGTTCTTACCGCATTGCGCCCACATGTGCGGGGACGGCTCGTGGCACTGTTCGGCTGCGGCGGCGACCGCGACGCGGGCAAGCGGCCTCTGATGGGCAAGGTGGCGGCATGCTTGGCCGACCGCGTCTATGTGACCGACGACAATCCTCGCACCGAGCCCGCGGCCAAGATCCGCCAGGCGATCCTGGAAGCGGCTCCTGATGCCATCGAGATCGGCGACCGCCGGCAGGCGATTGCAGCGGCCATTACTGAGCTTGCTCCAGACGACGTCTTGATCATTGCGGGGAAAGGTCACGAAACCGGCCAGATCGTCGGGACCACGACCTATCCCTTCGATGACGCCGTGATCGCCCGTGAATTCACCCGTCTGCATCCACAGCCGATGGCCAGGTGGGGCAGCTGATGACCCGGCTATGGACCGCCGCTGCCGCTATCGCCGCGACCCACGGATCGAGCGCGACTGATTGGCGTGCGACGAGCGTATCGATCGACACCCGCAGTCTGACCGAAGGCGAGCTGTTCGTTGCACTGCGCGGTCCCAATCACGACGGCCACGACTTTGTCGGTGTCGCGTTGAAGCGGGGCGCTGCCGCGGCAATGGTCGATCGTGAAATTCTGGGTCTTCCTGCAGGCGCACCGTTGCTCCGTGTCCCCGACACACTGACCGCGCTCGAAGCCCTCGGCGTGGCGGCCCGCGCCCGCAGCCATGCCCGGATCGTCGCCATTACCGGCAGCGTCGGCAAGACCGGGACCAAGGAGGCCTTGCGCCTCGCCCTTGCCGCGTCCAGCACAACTTATGCGTCGGCGGGGGGCTTCAACAACCATTGGGGCGTACCGCTGTCGCTCGCGCGCGTGCCGCCCGAGGTCGCTTACGGCATCTTTGAGCTGGGCATGAACCACGCCGGGGAGATTGCGGCTCTGACCCGCCTTGTGCGGCCGCACATCGCCGTGATTACGACTGTAGAACCTGCCCATCTCGGCTTCTTCCCCTCGGTCGAGGCAATCGCCGATGCTAAGGCGGAAATTTTTCTCGGGCTCGAGCCGGGTGGCATCGCAATCCTCAACCGCGACAATCCGTATTACGCGCGTCTGGACTCAGCCGCGAGACGAGCCGGAGCTGCCGATGTGATTGGGTTCGGGACACATCCTGACGCGCGAGTTCGCCTCATAGATTGCGTGCTCGATTCGCGCGGCAGCACAATTGAGGCGGCGCTTCCGGGTTCGACCGTGCGTTTCCACCTGGCGGTCCCTGGACGGCATTGGGTGACGAATTCGCTCGCCGTGCTGGCAGCGGCAGCGGCAGCCGGGGCCGATATCCAGCGCGCCGCGGAGGCCCTCGGCGGACTTGAGGCGCTGCCGGGTCGCGGCCGCCGTTATCAGCTCGCTTGGCGTGGCGGCAGCTTGACCGTGATCGACGAAAGCTACAACGCGAGCCCGGCAGCAATGCGAGCGGCGCTTTCCGTGCTTGCCTCCACCGAGCCCGGCCCGGGCGCAAGGCGGGTCGCAGTGCTCGGCGATATGCTCGAACTCGGCGACGCCGCAGAGCGGCTCCACCGTGACCTTGCCGAGGCGCTCGATGAAGCCAAGGTCGATCGCGTCTTTCTGGTCGGCGAGACGATGGCGGCCCTCGACGCGGTTTTGCCGGAGAGGCAGCGCGGCGGGTTGTGGCATTCCGCCGAGCAAGCTGTTCCTGCGCTGATCCGCTTTCTTGAGCCGGGTGACGTCGTGACGGTCAAAGGATCACGTGCTGTGGGTGTCAGCCAGATCGTCGACGGACTGCGTGCGCAGTCGGCCCGTCGCGAGCGCTGATCCATGCTTTATGCACTGCTTTATCCCCTGGCGGACCAATTTCAGGCTTTCAACCTGTTCCGATACATCACGTTCCGCTCTGGAGGGGCTGTCGTCACCGCGCTCCTGATCAGCTTTGTCCTTGGTCCCTACCTCATTCTCTGGCTGCGGCGGAAACAGACAAACGGTCAGCCAATTCGCCCCGACGGTCCTAACGGTCACCTGACCCGCAAGAAGGGAACCCCGACAATGGGCGGTTTCCTGATCCTGTCGGCGCTGGCGATTTCCACCTTGCTCTGGGCGGATTTGGCCAATCCCTATGTGTGGATCGTGCTCCTGGTCACGGTCGGGTTCGGGCTGATCGGCTTTGTCGACGATTACCGCAAGCTCACCAAAAACTCGCACCGCGGGCTCTCCGGACGGGCCAAACTGGCCCTCCAGGCCGTGCTGGGCGCGGGTGCCTGTATCGCCGTCAGCTATATGACCTCACCAGGTCTCGCAACCGTACTCGCTGTGCCGTTTTTCAAAAATGTGCTGCTGGAGCTCGGCTGGTTCTTGGTGCCGTTCGGCGTATTGGTCATCGTCGGCGCCTCCAACGCAGTAAACCTGACCGACGGGCTCGACGGTTTGGCGATCGTTCCATCGATGATCGCCGCGGGCTGTTTCGCCGTCATCGCCTATCTCGCCGGCAATCTGATCTTCGCCAATTACTTGCAGATCCATCACGTCGTTGGGGCGGGCGAGCTCACGGTCTTCTGCGGCGCGATGGTAGGCGCGAGCCTCGGTTTTCTCTGGTTTAACGCCCCGCCCGCGATGGTGTTCATGGGCGACACCGGATCATTGTCGATCGGCGCGGCGCTCGGAACGATCAGCGTCATCACCAAACACGAGCTCGTGCTGGCCATTATCGGCGGCCTCTTCGTGCTCGAAGCAATATCGGTCATTGTCCAGGTCGCAAGCTTCAAGATAACGGGCCGCCGCGTTTTCCGCATGGCGCCGTTGCACCATCACTTCGAACAGAAGGGGTGGGAGGAGCCGACGATCGTGATCCGCTTCTGGATCATCGCCTGGATTCTGGCGATCGTCGGACTGGCCACGCTCAAGTTGCGCTGAGCGCGCGCCGTGCGCCGCGCGTGGCCCATCACCTCCACCCTCTCCCCGCCAGCAAGGCGAAGGAGCGATCCGTCCATTACCCTCGAGTCTGAACCAGAAGTAGTAGATCGCACCCGGCGATTACGCTATATCTGCGGCGTTGAGCTTCTCCGGCCTCACCGCAAGGGTTACGGATGAGATTCGCCCGAATCGATCAGAGCCCGGTTGCGCGGTGGTGGTGGACGGTCGATCGCTGGAGCCTCGCCGCGCTCGCCATGCTGATCGGATTTGGCGTTGTGATGAGCCTGGCGGCAAGCCCTCCCGTTGCCGAGCGAATCGGTTATGACGGGCTGCACTTCGTGCGTCGCCATCTCGCGATGCTGCCGTTGGCGATCGGCGTCATGTTTGTCGTCTCGCTACAGCCGCCGCTGATGATTCGCCGCATCGCCCTGATCACGTTTGGCATTTCGCTCGCGCTCCTGGCTCTGACCTTCGTCATCGGGGTCGAGATCAAGGGCGCCCGGCGCTGGATCAACTTGCCCGGCTTGTCGTTGCAGCCTTCCGAATTTGTCAAGCCGACCTTCGCCGTGATGGCCGCTTGGCTATTCTCAGAGCAGAAGCTGCGTCCCCGTTTTCCCGGCAATTTGATTTGCATGGCGCTGTTTCTGGTCATCATGGCGATGTTGATAAAGCAGCCCGACATCGGCATGGCGGCCGTCGTCGCCGCCGTCTGGTTTTCTCAATTTTTCATGGCAGGCTTACGGCTCTACTGGGTAGCGGCGTGCGCTCTTATCGCGGTGGCGGGTCTGGTTGGCGCCTATACCTACTTGCCTCACGTCAAAGTAAGGGTCGACCATTTTCTCGATCCGGCGGCCGGTGACAGCTATCAGGTGGACCGCTCTATCGAGGCCTTTACAAATGGCGGGCTCTGGGGCCGCGGTCCCGGCGAAGGCACGGTCAAAGATGTTCTCCCCGACGCGCATGCCGATTTCGTCTTTGCGGTGGCCGGGGAAGAGTTCGGGGTTGTGGTGTGCCTCGCCATCGTCGCGCTGTTCGCATTCATCGTGCTGCGCGGGTTTTCACGAATGTCGCAGGAGGGCAGCCTGTTCGTCCTCCTCGCCGCGACCGGCTTGTTGGTCCAGTTTGGTCTGCAGGCGGCGATCAATATGGCATCGAGCCTGCATTTGATCCCGACCAAGGGCATGACCTTGCCGTTTCTGTCCTATGGCGGGTCATCGCTGCTGGCGCTCGGGCTAGGGATGGGGATGCTGCTCGCGCTGACGCGGCGCCGGCTCGGGGGAAGCGCGCTGTGAGCAGGCCTTTTGTACTGGCGGCCGGCGGCACCGGCGGGCATCTATTCGTGGCGGAGGCGCTGGCCGCCGAATTGCTCGCGCTCGGCAAAGAGGTCCACTTGCTCAGCGATGCGCGCGCCGAGGCATTTGCCAAGCAACTTCCCGAGATCGAGATCCACCAAATCCGCGCGGGGCGGTTCGGCGGCGGCCCGGCAAACGCCGCCCACGCGCTCGGTGAGTTAGCGATAGGAGTGCTCCAGGCGCGTCGGTTGCTCCGCCGGCTGGCGGCCGCTTGTGTGATCGGCTTCGGAGGCTATCCCTCGGTCCCGACCATGCTGGCGGCGGTCTCCCTCGGCCTGCCGACGCTCATTCACGAGCAGAACGCCGTACTCGGCCGTGCCAATCGGCTGTTGGCACCACGTGTTCGGCGGATTGCCACCGGTTTTCCGTCGACCGCGGGTTTGCGCCCGTCCGACCGTATGCGCACCGTCCATATCGGCAACCCGGTGCGACCCGAGATCTTCGCGATCGCTCCCACGAAGTACAAGGCGCCGCAGCGAGGCGGCCCAATCGAGCTCCTGATCCTTGGCGGCAGCCAGGGAGCGCGGATTATGAGCGAGGTCGTCCCGCCAGCACTGGCGGCATTGCCGACTCGGTATCGGGAAATGCTGCGGGTAAGCCACCAGGCTCGTCCGGAGGATCTGGCAGCCGCAGAGGCGGTTTATCGCGGAAGGAACATCCTGGCTGAGCTGCAAAGCTTTTTTACCGACGTACCCGCGAGATTCACGCGGGCGCATCTGGCGATCTGCCGCGCCGGCGCTTCGACCATAGCGGAGCTCGCGGCGATCGGCCGAGCGGCCATCTTGATCCCTTACCCGCACGCGACCGACGATCACCAGACCGCAAACGCCCGGGCGTTCTCCGAGGCCGGAGGCGGGTGGGTGATCACCCAACCGGAGCTGCGTCCGGACACTCTCGCGCTTTACCTGGAAAATCTGCTTGGGGATCAGGCGGCGCTGACCACAGCGGCGCAACACGCCGCCGAATTTGGCCGGCGCAACGCGACGCAGGACCTTGCCCGGCTCGCGATTGACCTCGATTTCGGTTCTCATCCGCAAGGTCGCGCGGCATGAGAGCGCTGCCGCGGTCGATCGGGCCCATCCATTTCGTCGGGATCGGCGGGATCGGGATGAGCGGCATCGCTGAGGTATTGTACAATCTGGGCTATCGGGTTCAGGGCAGCGACTTGGCTGACAGCGCCAATGTCAGGCGCCTCGTCGATCGCGGGATTCCAGTCGCGGTCGGTCACGAGGCGGAAAATTTGGGCGCCGCTGAAGTCGTCGTTGTTTCCTCCGCAGTCAAACCCGACAATGCCGAAGTCATCGCTGCCCGTGTGAGACGCCTGCCGGTGGTGCGTCGCGCCGAAATGTTGGGCGAGCTGATGCGGCTCAAATGGTCGCTGGCGATCGCCGGAACCCACGGGAAGACGACAACGACCTCGATGATCGGCGCGCTGCTCGAGACGGCGCAGCTCGATCCGACCGTGATCAATGGCGGGATCATCAATGCCTACGGCACCAATACCCGATTAGGAGCCGGCGATTGGATGGTCGTCGAGGCCGACGAGAGCGACGGGACCTTCACCCGGCTGCCGGCGACGATTGCGATCGTCACCAACATCGATCCCGAGCACCTCGATTTTTACGGGAGCTTCGATTCGCTCCGTCGGGGCTTTGAGGACTTTGTCGGCAACATCCCCTTCTATGGCTTCGCGGCGCTGTGTATCGATCACCCCGTCGTGCAAGGAATGATCCCCAAGCTCGCCGACCGGCGCGTCCTGACTTATGGATTCAGCCCACAGGCCGATATCCGTGCCACGGACATCAGGCTCGGGCGCGACGGCGCATGGTACGACATCGTCGTCTCCGACGCCCTGTCGGATCGGGGGCGCACGATCTCCAAACTCTTTCTACCGATGTTTGGGCAGCACAACGTACAAAACTCCCTCGCTGCCGCGGCCGTCGCCGAAGCGATGGCGCTCGGCGACGAGGTGTTACGGGCCACGTTGCGCAATTTCAAAGGCGTCAAGCGCCGGTTTACTAAAACTGGCGAGTGGAATGGGGTCGCCGTAATCGACGATTATGGTCACCATCCGGTGGAAATCGCGGCGGTGCTCAAGGCCGCCCGCGCCATCGCCGACGGCAAGGTGATCGCCGTCGTCCAACCGCACCGCTTCTCGCGCCTTGCGAACCTCTTTGATGACTTCTGCACCTGTTTCAATGACGCCGACATTGTGCTGGTCGCCGACATCTACGCGGCAGGGGAGGCGCCAATCGAAGGCGTGAGCCGGGACGCTCTCGTCGCTGGTTTGATCGAGCACGGTCATCGTAACGCCCGCCCGCTGGCGAACCCGAGCGAACTCGTCCTCATTGTTCGAGAGTTGGCGCAGTCGGGCGATTTGGTCGTATGCCTCGGTGCGGGTTCGATCACCAGCTGGGCGAACAGCTTGCCGGGCGAACTCGCCGCGCTGCGGTCGCCGAGCGGCGTCGCATGATTGCGGCATGCCCGCGACCTACGGCGGATTTGATCGAGCTGCTGCCGCCGCTACGCGGGCAGCTAATCACGAATGCACCAATTGGAAAGCAGACCTGGTTCGGGGTTGGCGGCCTCGCCGAAACATTGTTCCGACCTGCCGGTGCTGCTGACCTCTCCGTCTTCCTATCGGCGCTTCCGCCGGAAGTGCCGATAACGGTAATCGGGGTCGGCTCGAACTTGCTGATCCGCGACGGCGGAATTGCCGGAGTGGTGATTCGCCTTGGGCGCGGATTTGCGGGAATCGAGATCGAGCGTGATGAAGTTCGCGTCGGCGCCGCGCTGCTCGACCGCATTCTGGCCTTCGCGGCGGCCGATGCGGGAATCGGGGGGTTCGAGTTCCTCTCAGGGATCCCCGGCTCGATCGGCGGCAGCGTCCGAATGAACGCCGGAGCCTATGGGCGGGAAATCAAGGACGTGCTCGTGTCGGCGACCGCGCTCGACCGCAGCGGCAGAACCCATACGGTCGACTGCCAAGAGATGGGGCTTTCTTATCGACACTGCGGTGTTGATCCGAGCTGGATCTTCGTCGAGGCGCGGTTACGCGGTATGGCCGGCGATCGCGCGGCGATCGCGTCCCGGTTGACGGAGATTCGCGCCGCCCGCGAGGCGACGCAGCCGGTGCGCGCCCGCACCGGCGGGTCGACATTCAAAAACCCGCCCAGCGACAGTGCCTGGCGCTTGATCGACGCTGCCGGCTGCCGTGGTCTCGTCTGTGGCGGCGCAATGGTTTCGGAGAAACACACCAATTTCCTGGTCAACACCGGCAGCGCCACTGCGGCTGATCTGGAAAGTCTGGGCGAGGAGGTGAGGCGGCGCGTCTACGAGACCTCCGGAGTCGTGCTGGAGTGGGAGATCGAGCGGATCGGTCGCCCCAATCCGGAAATTGAGCAGATGGCTGATGGGCTTGATTCGACATTTCCGCGAAAGCGCCGAGCCAAGGATCTCTCAGTGTTGCGCGGTAAGCCCTGGACCAGCGTGGTGCGTCCTTCGAGACGGCCGCTCCGCGGCCTCCTCAGGATGAGGGATATTTGTGATGCCATCAAAGGCCTCCCTCATCCTGAGGAACGCCCAGAGAGCGCGTCTCGTAGGACGCACGGCCGCGATGCAGCCAAATCCATCGCGCACTCTTTCGCGGGGGCGTTAGCACAAGACGCGAGGGGAGTTTGAGCAAAAGTGTGGCCGTGGTGATGGGGGGGTGGTCGCCCGAACGCGAGGTATCGCTGTCGAGTGGCCGGGAATGCGCCAAAGCGCTCGTGGACTGCGGCTATAAGGTGCGGGTTATCGATGCCAGTCGCGATCTCCCCGGGTTGTTGCGCGCGCTCGAGCCGCGCCCCGACATCATTTTCAATGCACTGCACGGGGTCGGCGGAGAAGACGGCACCGTCCAGAGCGTGTTCGAGATGCTGGGAGTTCCATACACCCATTCAGGGGTTCTTGCGTCGGCGGTCGCGATGCACAAACCGACGGCAAAGGCGATTTTCCGCGATGCCGGCCTGCCGGTTGTTGAAGGCATGGTTGCCTGCCCTGAGGCGCTCGCCGAGCGCGACCCGATGCCGGCCCCATTTGTCGTCAAGCCGACCAACCAGGGGTCGAGCGTCGGAGTCCGTATCGTGCGGATCAATGACAATTCCTGGCGCGAAGAAGTGACGGAGTGGCGCTTCGGCGGCGACTTGCTGGTCGAACGCTTTGTTCCGGGGCGGGAGCTGACGGTGGCGGTGATGGGAGATCGGGCGCTCGGCGTGTGTGAGATCGTCCCGCGCGGCACTTTTTACGACTACACGGCAAAATACGCGGTAGGCGGGTCGGACCACCTGGTACCCGCACCCGTTCCACCGAATGTGTACGAAGAGGCGCTCGACATTGCCTTGCGCGCGCATCGGGCGCTCGGATGCCGTGGAGTGAGCCGCGCGGACCTGCGCTACGACGATACGTTGGGCGGCGAAGGCCGGCTGTATCTGCTCGAGCTAAATACCCAACCGGGGATGACCCCGACCTCGCTGGTGCCCGACATTGCCCGTCATGTCGGAATCGCCTTTGACGAGCTGGTCGCGTGGATGGTGGAGAACGCTGCATGCGACGGGTGAGGGGGGCAGCGCCGCGGCGCCCACGCCGAAGTCCTCTTGCTGGTAAGCTCCGCAGGGCTGGCCTGTGGATCGGTGTCCCGTGTTTGCTGGCGGGTGGTCTTTATGGCGGGGTTCAATTGAGCCACTTGCCGCTTGGGCAATCGGCACTGCAATACGCTGCCGACCGGATGCTCGACGGCACGGCACGGTTTGGCTTGGTGGTGACCGACGTTAGGGTCGAGGGACGGGAGACCACGGATCGCGAAACCATCCTGACGGCGCTCGGCGCTGGGCCCGGCACTCCGATCCTGGCAATGAGCCCGAAGCGGGCGAAGGAGCAGCTCGAGAGCCTGCCTTGGGTCCGCTCAGCGGTGGTCGAGCGCCGACTTCCGGATACTCTTTACGTTCGCCTCGTCGAGCGTAAACCCTTGGCCCTCTGGCAACACGGCGGCAAGCTCGAGCTGATCGATCGGGAGGGTGCCGTCATCCCGGTGACGCGTCTCGACCGCTTTGCAAAGCTACCGATGGTGGTCGGCGACAGCGCCGCCAGCCATGCGGCGGAGCTCCTCGACATGCTGGCAACGGAGCCCGATCTGGCCTCACGCGTCAACGCCGCGATCCGCGTCGGCGATCGCCGCTGGAACCTGCGAATCGACAACGCGATCGACGTTCTCCTTCCCGCCGATTCGCCGGCCAGCGCGTGGGCTCAGCTAGCCCGTCTCGAGCGGTCGAGTGCCATCTTGAAACGCGACGTTCAGGTGGTCGATGTGCGCCTCCGGGATCGTCTCGTTCTGCGGATCAATCCAGAGGCGCCAAAAGAAACACCGGCACCCAAGAAAGGACGCCCTTCGGCGAAGAATACATGAGCACCACCGACGAAGCGCCACTTCGCACAAAAGCGGCGAAAGCGCCCTCGCCGAACGGAACCGACGGTCAGGCCAGACCGCTCAAACCGCCGATCCGACCACGCGGCAGTCTTGTCTCGGCACTCGACATCGGCACCACGAAGATCTGCTGCTTCATCGCGCGGGTCGAGGACGACAGGCCGCGCGTCTTGGGTATCGGCCATCAGATTTCGCGCGGTGTCCGCAACGGCAAGATCATCGACCTCGAAGCGGCGAGCGCCTCGGTTCTGAATGCGGTACACGCCGCCGAAGAGATGGCGGGTGAGACGATCCAGCAGGTCGTGGCAAACCTCTCGGGCGGCTTCTCCGCCTCACGCATCATCAGGGCCGAAATTGGCGTCGCCGCACGAGAGATCGGCGATGCCGATATGCGACGGGTGCTCGAGCATGGTTACCTGTTGCGCGAGCCGGGCGATCGGCAGGTCATCCATTCGGTCCCGGTCGGCTTCTCCGTCGACGACAGCCGCGGCATCCGTGACCCGCGCGGCATGCTTGGCGAGCGGCTCGGGGTCAACATGCATGTCGTCACCGCAAGCGCCGCCAGTGTACGCAACCACACCTCCGCCGTCGGGCGGTCGCATCTGGAGGTCGACGCGCTCGTCGTCAGCCCCTATGCCTCCGGGCTCTCCTGTCTCGTCGAGGACGAGATCGGTCTCGGCGTAACCGTGATCGACATGGGGGGCGGAGCGACCACGATCGGCGTGTTCTTTGATGGGAACCTGATTTTTGCCGATTATGTGCCAGTGGGCGGAGGTCACGTCACAAACGACATCGCCCGCGGCCTGTCGACCTCGATCGCCGATGCCGAACGTATGAAGACACTGTTCGGCAGCGCCATCTCATCGAGTACCGACGAGCGCGAGATGATCGCCGTCCCGCAAATCGGCGAGGAGGACGATGGGCACGTCAATCACGTGCCCAAATCGCTCCTCGTTGGCATCGTTGCGCCGCGGATCGAGGAGACTTTCGAGCTCGTGCGCAACCGTCTGGAGGCGAGCGGCTTCGACAAGATTGCGGGCCGGCGGGTCGTGCTGACCGGGGGCGCCTGTCAGCTGCACGGCGCCCGGGAGTTCGCTGGGCTGATCCTCGACAAGCAGGTTCGGATTGGGCGCCCACAACGTGTCACGGGGTTGGCCGAAGCGACCGGGGGGCCGGCGTTTGCGACCACCGCCGGGCTTCTCCATTTCGCCCTGTCTGAGCGGGCCGAGGTATCGGGTGCGAGGCGCAGTGCGGAAGACGCTCGGCGAGGCGTCTTGGGCCGATTGGGTCACTGGCTGAAGGAGAACTTTTGAGGCAGATTCGGTTTTAGTGCTCGCCCGGCCACGCGCGAGCCAGCGAGGGGGGCCCGGACTGGACCGGGTATCGTAGAAGCAGCTTTGCAGTGGGGGACGACCGCATGATCAATCTGAGCATCCCGAAGGACGAGCAAGAAATGAAACCCCGCATCACGGTTGTCGGGGTCGGCGGCGCCGGGGGAAACGCCGTCAACAACATGATCCGCTCGAATTTGATCGGGTGCGAGTTCGTAGTGTGCAACACCGACGCGCAGGCGCTCCAACAATCGAGTGCGCCGCGCAAGATCCAGCTCGGGATCGGCGTCACTCGCGGGCTTGGTGCCGGGTCGCGGCCTGATGTCGGCCGCGCCGCTGCGGAGGAGGCGTTCGACGAGATCCTCGATGCGATGAACGGGTCCAATATGGTGTTCATCACGGCTGGAATGGGCGGCGGTACCGGCACCGGAGGAGCTCCGGTGATTGCGCGGATCGCTCGCGAATCGGGCATCTTGACAGTCGGTGTGGTGACCAAGCCTTTCCACTTTGAGGGCAGTCATCGCATGCGCATTGCCGATGCCGGCATCGAGGAACTCCAAAAGTTCGTCGATACGCTGATTATTATTCCCAACCAGAACTTGTTCCGCGTCGCCAACGAGCGGACGACTTTCGCCGATGCCTTCAAAATGGCCGATGATGTGCTGCACTCCGGCGTGCGCGGCGTCACCGACCTGATGGTAATGCCCGGCCTCATCAACCTCGATTTTGCCGATATCCGTACCGTGATGGGCGAAATGGGCAAGGCCATGATGGGCACAGGCGAAGCCGAAGGCGACAAACGAGCGACCGACGCCGCCGAGGCCGCGATCTCGAACCCGCTCCTCGAAGACGTGTCGATGAGGGGCGCGAAGGGCGTACTGATCAATATCACAGGCGGTCTCGACATGACCTTGTTCGAGGTTGACGAGGCGGCGAATCGCATCCGTGAGGAGGTCGACCCCGAGGCCAACATCATTTTCGGCTCGACCTTCGACGAAAAGCTCGAGGGCAAGATGCGGATTTCCGTAGTCGCTACGGGGATCGATGCCGAAGCCCTCTCTCAACCGCGGCCGGCGATCAGCTTGGTCAGCAATCGGGATACAATGAGTCCGCTGCGCGAGGCGACCACCGGCGGCTACACGCAGCCCGTGCTCACCCAGAATGCGGCACAGGCCTCCAAGCAGACGCCGCGCCCCGAACCCGATGGCGAGCCCCTGCCGCCGGTAGCCGAGGCAGCGGAGAACGCCGCGATGCGTAACGGTGCGTTCATTGCGCCAAAGCCCGCCGATGCCGGAGCAGCGCGTCCGGCTCCGTTGACCCAACCGGCGGTTCCTCCTGCCGCAGCGAAGGAGGCCGCTCCGAAACCCAAGGGCCGAGTGCCCAGCCTGATCGAACGTGTCACGGGTGTGGGCCGTGCCCGAGTGATCCCGCCGGAGCCCGCGCCGCGTCCGCCTGTCCAGTCTCCCAAGCCTGCAGCCCAGTCGGCCTCCCAACCTCGGCTGGCGCCGCTCGAGCCGGATGACAGGCCGAATTTGAGCAAGGAAGAAGATCTGCTCGACATCCCAGCCTTTCTGCGGCGTCAAGCGAACTAAATCGTGACGCCACCAGCTTCACGGTTGGGTTTGATGCAACAATCCGCAACAAAGAGTGATTTGAGGAGAAGTCGGGGCGACGATAATTTTTTGCTTGTTTGGGGACCACTTCCGAGAAGTCTGTCGCGTGATTGGGGATACGGGGACGGCGTCTCAGCAGACGCTGAAAACGGTGATCGGGTGCCGGGGGATCGGACTTCATTCGGGCCAGAAGGTCGCGATGACACTGTGTCCGGCCCCCCCGGACACCGGAATTGTATTCCGCCGAACCGATGCGGGGGTCGAAATCGCGGCCCATTGGACAAATACGGTCGACGCCCCCCTCTGCACCGTTCTTTCAAACGGTGAAGGCACCAGAATCGGTACGATCGAGCATCTGATAGCGGCGTTCGCCGGTGCAGAAATCGATAATGCCATCGTCGAGCTCGATGGACCCGAAGTGCCGGTCATGGACGGAAGTTCCGCGCCCTTCTTGTTCCTGATCGAGTGCGCGGGGGTCATCGAACAAGATGCCCCGCGCCGGGTGATCAAGGTGTTGAAGCCGATCAGTGTCGGTGACGACGATTCGACGGCAGAGTTGCTTCCCGATCACAGCTTTTCAATGAGCTTTGAGATTGATTTCGACAATCCACTGATTCGTCGGCAGGAGATTTCTCTGACTTTCGATTCGGAAACATTTAAGACCGAGTTGAGCCGAGCGCGAACCTTTGGCCTGCTCGACGACGTCAAGCGCCTCCGCGCGGCGGGCCTCGCCCGGGGCGGTTCTCTTGACAACGCCGTTATCGTCGCTCGCGATCACGTACTAAACATGGGTGGGTTGCGGTATGCGGACGAGTTCGTGCGTCACAAGCTACTCGACGCTTTTGGGGATCTTTACCTCGCTGGAGGTCCGCTCGTCGGATATTTCCGCGGTGTGCGCTCGGGTCATGCGCTCACGAGACGGTTACTTGCCGCCTTGTTCGCGGACGATGACGCTTGGTGCTACACGACGTCGAGCCGGGCAATCGAACTTGGCGGGCTCGCATGTGGGGACGAATGGCAACTCGCCGGGGGGTGACGCGAGGCGTCGGCTTGCCCGCGTTCTCTCGATTTGTGCTATAAGCAATAGATAATACGCCGCTTATCGGATCAGCTGATGCATTGGTTGCCCTTCCTTCGTTGGTTCGGCGTCACGGCATTGACCTGTTCGTTGCTCGCCTGCGGCGGCAACAAAAAGGAGGCGTATGTCGAGAAACCGGTCGACGATCTCTACAACAAAGCCATGGACGAACTCGTCGAGGAGCGCTACGCGACCGCTGCCAAGACATTCGAAGAGGTCGAAAGCCAGCATCCGTACTCGGTCTGGGCGACCAAGGGGCAGTTGATGGCGGCCTACGCCCTCTACGAAGCCGGCAATTATGGGGAGGCCATCATTGCGGCGGACCGCTTTATTCAGCTGCACCCGGGCCATCGTGACATCGCCTATGCCTATTATTTGAAGGCCATTTCTTATTACGTTCAGATCGTTGACGTCGGCCGTGACCAGAAGACAACGGAATCGGCCCTGAAGGCGCTCGACGACGTTGTGCGCCGTTTCCCCGACAGCAAATATGCACGAGACGCCAAGCTCAAGCTGGACTTCACCCGGGATCACCTCGCCGGCAAGGAGATGGAGATCGGCCGGTACTATCTGGCCCGTGGACAATATCTGGCGGCGATGAACCGCTTCAAACGCGTCATCGACAATTTTCAAACCACGACACACGTTCCGGAGGCGTTGGAGCGCCTCGTCGAGTGCGACTTGGCGCTCGGTCTCACCGACGAGGCGAAGGCTAACGCCGCAGTGCTCGGCCACAACTATCCGGGTAGCGAGTGGTACCTCGATGCCTATAACCTCGTCACTACAGGCACTCCCGGCGAGTCGCCACAAGGTTGGTTCGCGCGTAATTTCGGCACGCCGTTCTGACCTCTCCAAAACGGCCACCTGCCGATAAGATGAAAAATTCTTAATTTCGAGCCGATGGCCGTCTGACGTATTTCAGCGCGCGAACGGTTAGTCCTGGAGGGTAACGCATGTTGCTGCGGCTCGTCGCGATTTGTCTGGTCGGACTGATGGCGGCTGCCGATGCCGCCGACAAGCCGTCGGGCATAACCGGGGTCTATCTGACGACCCGGTATCCCGCGTTGACCGTGCGCGCCGGCGAGACGACGACGGTCGATTTGTCGTTGCGCAATTTCAATCACCCGCCGCAAGAGCTGTCCGTGTTGGTACCAGTAGTGGCAAGCGGCTGGAAGGCGACGATCCTCGGCGGCGGCCAGCCGGTTGCTTCGGCGATCGTGGCGCCCGACACCGAGGAGAAACTGCAGCTGCGGCTCGAGCCTCCGGCGGGTGCCGGCCCCGGTGACTACCGCTTTCTTGTCCAAGCCAAGGGTGACGGAAGCGACCTCAAACTCCCGATCACCGTCACGATCGGGCAGGAGCTGCCGGCCAAGCTCAAACTCACGACCAATTTCCCTTCACTGCGCGGGACGGCAACGACGTCGTTCAAATTCAGGGTCACTGTCACGAACGACAGCGGGCGCGACGCCACGATCAACTTCAGCGCCGACGCGCCGAAGAATTTTCAGGTGACCTTTACCGAAGCCTACGGCAGCCAGCAGATCACCAGCATTCCGATAGAGGCTGGCAAATCGAAAGACATCGAAGCCTCGGTGGCGCTGCCGCGCGATACGACGGCCGGCGATTATAAACTCGTGCTGCACGCGAAGAGCGAGGCTGCTTCGGCTGATCTCGACCTAGGCATCACGATTGTCGGTCAGGCGCGGCTGTCGCTGGCCGGTGAAGGAGGGCGTCTCAGCGGCGAGGCCTATGCCGGGCAAGACGGCCAGCTGACCGTCATCGTTCGCAATGACGGCAGCGAGGCGGCGCACGATGTCGAGCTCAGCGCGACCGCGCCCGAAGGGTGGAAAACAGCCTTCGATCCGAAGCAGTTGCCCGACCTCGCGGCAGGCAAATCGCAATCGATAAAGGTCACCCTGACCCCGTCGCCGCGCGCCATCGCCGGCGATTACCAGACGACGATCCGCGCCAGCGCGACGGGCGGCCAATCCGAATCGGCGAACTTTCGTATAACGGTGTTGACCTCCACCTTGTGGGGTGCGGTTGGGATTGGCGTTATCGCCGTCGCCCTGTTGGTCGTCGTGTTCGCGGTTGCCCGTTTCGGCCGGCGGTAGTCTGATCGGAGGGTTATTTCTCCGAAACGGGGCAGGTTGGAATGGTGGGAGAAATCGTTATACGAGCCCAGGGGTTGACCAAGCGGTACGGCACCACTGTCGCCGTCGACCACGTCGATTTCGATGTCCGGGCGGGCGAGATCGTCGGCATCCTGGGACCGAACGGATCCGGCAAGACGACAACGATCCTCATGCTGCTCGGGCTGACCGAGCCGACCGAGGGTCGTGCCGAGGTTGCCGGTTTCGACCCGCTGCGCGACCCGCTCGAAGTCAAACGCCGGGTCGGCTACCTGCCGGATTCGGTGGGGTTTTATGACGGGTTGTCGGCGCGGGACAACCTCGCCTATACGGGGCGGCTCGCCGGACTGTCGCGGCGCGAAATCGATCAGGGCCTCGCCGAGGCGCTGGCACGGGTCGGGCTGCCCGATGTTGGTCGGGATCGGGTCGGGACGTTTTCCCGCGGCATGCGCCAACGGCTTGGCCTCGCCGAAGTCCTGATGAAGCGTCCGAGCATCGCGATCCTCGACGAGCCAACTGCGACCTTGGACCCCCATTCGACACAGGAATTTCTCGGTATGATCCGGGGGCTGAAGGCCGACGGCACCGCGGTACTGCTGTCGTCCCATCATCTCGATCAGGTGCAGAGCGTGTGCGACCGGGTCGCGCTGTTCAATCGCGGACGGATCGCACTCTCCGGCAGCGTGACCGAGTTGGCCCAGCGGGTGCTCGGCAGCGGGTACGTAATTGACGTCGAAGCCCGCGGCGCTGCAGTGCGCGATCAGCTCGGTGCAATGCCGGGCGTCGTGCGGGTCCAGACGCTCGGCCCGGAGCTGTACCGGGTGGATTGCGCCCGCGATTTGCGCCCGGAGATCGGGCGGCAGCTCGCTCCAGCCTGTGAGCTGCTCGGCATCCGCTTTGCCGAGCCGAGCCTCAACGAAGTCTATACCCGTTACTTCGACGAGGTCGGTCATGCGGCGTAGGGGCTCGCCTTTCACGGGGGTCGGGATCGTTCTCGCCAAGGAAGCAGCGGACCAATTGAGTGGTGTCCGTATGATTGTGATCGAGGCGTTGGTCTTCCTCATCGCAGTCGTTCTGGCTTGGTTTTCAACCACGACAATCCGTGAAAGCATTGGAGAGAGCCCGTTTCTGTTCCTCCGCTTGCTCACGATGGCTCCGGATCCGATACCGTTCTCGTTCATCGACACAGTTGGCCTCGTGGCGCCCGTAATCGCGATCGCATTGGGTTTTGACGCGGTAAATGCCGAGTTTAATCAGCGGACACTCAGCCGGGTCTTGGCACAGCCGATCTATCGCGACGCTTTACTGCTGGGAAAATTCCTCGCGCGTCTCCTCGCACTAGCGATCGCGCTCCTCTCACTGTGGTTGCTCGTCCTAGGTGTGGGCTTTCTGCGTCTCGGACTGCCGCCAAGCTTCGAGGAGCTGATCCGAATGCTGGGCTTCCTGGTCGCGACGATCGCGTATGGCGGCGTGTGGCTCGCGGTCGCCTTTCTCTTATCGATCGTGTTTCGGGCGCCGGCCACGGCGGCGCTCTCTGCATTGGGCCTCTGGCTCGTCTTCACTTTTTTCTGGTCGTTGGTGATCAGCCCGCTGGCGGCAACGTTGATCGCCGGACCGCCCGAGGGGATCTTTGGTCCGAACCTCGCCTATCTCGAGAGTTCGCAGGCGCTTAATCGGGTCTCGCCGAATACGCTCTACGCCGAGACGGCCCTGGCCCTGCTGCAGCCCTCTGCGCGCACTACCGGTATCCTCTTTGTCACCCGCGGCATGCTGCTCGGCCAGCCATTACCGGCGACGCAGAGTTTTATCCTCGTCTGGCCGCAGCTAACGGGGCTGATCGCGGCAATGATTTTTATCTTTGCGGTCGCCTACGTAATCTTCCAGCGCCAGGAAATCCGGGCTTAGCCGATGCTCCAATAAAAAGGGGCGGCCCCAATGGACCGCCCCTGGCGTGGTTTGAGGGCTCGCAATTCCCCCTGAGTGGCCCGCCGACCCGTCGGCCACGGCCTCGAGATCACCGTGTCAACCACACGAGGCAGCTTATCGCGGGAACTCACTGGCGCAAGCGCCGGAATTGTTGCCCACAGGCTTACCCCCAGAATAGCGACTCTATCCCCTAAACCGTCCACAGAACCGCCTCTGCAGACGTCTTCAGGTCGCTAATTTTGCAGTCGCCACACGCTCGGCTCTGTGGCGCAGGCGGAGCAGTGCCGTCGCTATTGCGGCGACCAGCATGAAGCCGCAGGCGCTCAGAAAGATCGTCGGCGGACGCAAGCCCAGCGCTAACAGATAACCGCCGAGTGCCGGCCCGGCGATGCCGCCAAGTCGGCCGATGCCGAGCGCCCAGCCGAGACCGCTGGCCCGCATGCGCGCCGGATAGAGCTTGCCGCAAGCGCCGTTGGCGCCGGTCTGGCTGCCGACGATCGTCATCCCGGCAAAGAAAATGGCGCCGACCAGGATCAGATAGGGCATCGCGAGGAGCGCGATGCACGCGATGAACAGGATGCCGGCGGCGTAATGCGCCGCCAAGGCCCGCTCTGGACCGAAGCGGTCGATCAACAGGCCGAGATAAAACACCGCGAGCATGGCACCCAATTCGCGGAAGCTCGAAGCACGTGCGGCCTCCGGCGGCGTCATGCCGGTCAGGTGCAAGACCTCGGGCAGCCAATAGGCGAACAGGAACAGGTTCAATAGGCTGCAGAAGAAAATCACCCACAGGAGGACAGTCTGCAGAGCATAACCTTGGCCGAACAGCATCCTGATCGGGTTGCCGCGGGCGATGTCGACCTGGCCCGCGCCGGTCTGCCCTGGCGCAATGCCTAGCTCGCGCAACAGCGCCGTCTGGCGCTGCGAGAGATTGTCTTTTCCCACCAGGAAGCGCGGCGACTCCGGCAACCATACCCATAGGATCGGCAGCATCGCGAGCGGGACGATGCCCCCCAATACGAAAATGCTTGGCCAACCGAGTGTGGGCAGCAGGAATCCCGCCGCCTGGCCGCACAAGAAACCTCCGAGGGGCGCGCCGGTAAAGGATACCATGATCATCGTCGCGCGCCGCCGCTGCGGCGCGTAGTCGCCTGTCAAGGTCGCCGCTCCCGGAAACGCGCCGCCGATTCCAAGCCCGGTAAAGAAGCGCACGTCACTGAGCATCGGCAGCGAGCCGACGAAACCCGTCAACAGCGAAGCCAGCCCGTAGATCGCGACGCTGGCGAGCAAGAGCGGCCGGCGGCCGAGGCGGTCGCCGATCGGCCCAGCCGAGAGCGCGCCGACCAGGATGCCAATGCTCGACCACACGAAAGCCTGGGTGAAAGCCGGCCCGGGCAAATTCCAGGCATGGGTCAGCGACGGCACGGTCACCGCGATCGCGTTAACGTCATAGGCGTCGCAGATCTGGATCAGCGTGCAGAGCGCCACGACGCGCAGTTGCAGCGGGCCGATGCGCTGGTTCTCCAGGGCGGTCTCGGTGGTCGACAATTGCACTTCCGCCAACGCCACCTCCCTCTGTTGTTCGCTCGCGCCCGTTTGACATGGTCCACCCCGGCCTTGCAAGCTCGACCTTGGTGTACCAGCCGAGTGCTACCCTCCCGCGATCGAGCTTTGACAGATTCGCCTGGCTGCACTACACAGGCAGGAGGGCTCAGCGACGGGTCGGATACAACGGGGCGGCGGATGGCCAATCTCCTCGAGAAGAACGAAAAGGCCAAGTCGGTTCAGGCCGGCCAGCGGAGGTGGAAATCATGTTAGAGCGTCTAGAAAAACAAGAAAAACTGACGGCCAATCAATGGAAGATTATCGCCACTGCAAACGTCGGCGATATGCTCGACTTTTTTGACTTCTTCCTGATCGGTTACGTACTGGCCTTCATTCTGAAAGACTGGCAACTGACTTATGGCCAGTCGGCAGTAATCCTGATCTCCGCCGGGCTCGGTGCCGTCCCAGGCGCCTTCTTCTGGGGCTGGATGGGCGACCGCATCGGCCGGCGCAAGGTCTTCATCCTGACTGCGCTCAACGTCGCGCTCGCCACCGGCATCATGTATTTCACTCCCGATCAGGGAGGCTGGATCGCCGGGTGGATCTTCCTGGCATTCTTCCGCTTCTTCGTCGGCTTCGGCAATGCCGGCCTGATCGCCGTCGACATCCCGTTGGTTCAGGAATTCGTCCCCGCCTACAAGCGCGGCTGGGTCAGTGGGCTGACCACTACGCTGCTCCCAGCTGGCAACATCTTGGGCGCCGTGTCGGGGGCATTTCTCGCCCCGGTCATCGGCTGGCGCGGCCTGTTCTTGGTCGGCCTCGTCCCAGCGCTCCTAGTTCTGATGATCCGCTACTGGGTGCCCGAGTCGCCGCGCTTCCTGCTCCGCATGGGCCGGCACGAGGAGGCGCGCAAATCGCTCGCCTGGGCATTGCAGTGCGACCCTAACGAGATCGAGCTGCCGGCCACCCTTCCCGAGGTGGAGAAAACCTCGTGGCGCGAATTGTTCAAATTCCCGCGCAGTATGACGGCGGCTTGTCTTGTCGCGCTGAGCCAGACCGGCGGCGTCGGCATCCTGATGTGGATCACGACCCTTTTTGTGATGGTGCTGAAGATCACCCCCGCCGAGGCATCATACCTGATGATTTATGTCGGCATTCTCGGCATCGTCGGCCGCCTCGTCGCCTCCTGGATGTCGGATGCGTTCGGCCGCCGCGCCTCGGGCTTCCTGATCGGGATGGGGGGCGCTATCTCTATGGCGCTCGCCGGATATTGGCACGATGTCTACCTCGGCACAGTGTCGGTATTCTTCGTGCTGATCATGGTACAGCGCTTCTTCGGCGATGCGAGCTACGCGATCATCGGGCCCTACATCGCCGAGGTGTGGCCGAACCGACTGCGCGCCAGCGGCATGGGGTTCAGCTATGGCATCGGCAATCTGGGTAAGATCATCGGTCCGCTCGGTCTCGCCCTGATCGTCGGATCGTCGAACTACGTCAGCCCAAAGGTGACGCTCGACGCGATCTTCCCGGCGCTTCTCTTCCTCGCCTTCTGGTACGGTCAGGCGGGTCTCGTCTTCGCGTTCCTTGGCATCGAGACGAGGGGCCGCTCCATCGAGGAGATCAGCAGCACCCTGGACGCGGGGGCACCCACGCCCCGCCCTGCAGCGGCCAGAGTCCGGGCGGCTTAACGCGGTCAGGCAGAGCGGAGATTTCGCTTCGACGGGGCGGGGCGGCGGTATTACGCTCCGGCTGGTAAGGCCGGGAGGAAACCCTTGCAAATAACCCGTCGTGACTTGGCCGTCGTGGGCGCGCTCGGCGCCTCGAGCCTACTCTACGATACTGCCGCGTTCGCCGAACCCGCCGAGGAGGCGGCGGTGGATCAGGCCGTCGAGGCGCGGCGAAAAAAGCGATTCTGGAGAAGGACAAAGCCCGATTGGAGCAGTTGATGGCCGATCAGCTGAGCTACGGCCATTCAGACGGCAGGGTCCAGACAAAGTCGGAATTCGTCGAAGGCGTCATGTCGAGGAAGGCGATCATCAAATCGCTCACCTTCCCCGAGCTCAAAGTGGGGCTCGCCGACAATGCCGCGATCGCCCGACACATGTACGCGTCCGAGTCCGAAACCGACGGCCAAGCCTCGAGCGTGAGAATTGGTGTCCTCGCGGTCTGGCAAAAGCAGGGCGGCAATTGGAAGCTCCTGGCGCGCCAAGGCTACAAACTGGCCTGACGGCAGGTGTTAGCTGCACCGCGGCCAGACAATTCAATGCGCAAGCGGGTCGGGGCGGAGCTGGAAGTTGACGACGAGCGGGCTCGAGAGGGTCGCTTGCGTCTTGCCGGGCGCGCCTGGGGCGGGGGCGTCGATGCCTTCGATGTGGAAGGGCGTGCGGTTGCCCGAGGTCACCCAGAGGCCACGGCCTTTCCAGCCGGCTTTGGGGTCGTCGATGCGGCCGTCGATGCCCTTGGCGAAAAAGCCCATCGGATAGGGGACGCGCAATTCGACGATCTGGCCGCCGACCAGAGCGTGCAGTGAATCCGATTGGTTGCCGGTGGCGATCGGCACATTGGCGCCGAGCCCCAGGATGTTGTGCTGGTCGACCCACACGTAATAGGGGTTCTCCTCGGCGCCCGGGTCGCCCTGAAAGCCGGGCCCCGGGATCGGGTAAAAGGCAAAACCCTCGGGGCATTTCTCGCCCTTCTCGGCGCCAGTGCCGTTGAGCGGCCCCTTGCACTTGCGACGGTCGAAGCTGGCGATATGGCCGCTGTCGAGCGGCATCCACACGATGCCGTTGCGGTCGATGCCCATGCCGCGAATACCAAATCCGGGCAGCGGGATCTTGTAGAGTTCTGCCAAGGCCGTGTCCGGCGGATTGGAGCCCGGCGCGAGGCGGATGATGTAGCCGGGATGGGTCAGGTTCGAGCCCCAGATCGAACCGTCTGCCGGCGACCAGGCGATCCCGTACATGCCGAACGGGATGCGCGTGTCCTTGGCGGGATCCACCGGCTGCCCCGGCTCGTTGTAGCCTTCGTCGCGCTTGCCGTTGCCGTTGGTATCGACGATCAGCGCGGTCCAACCCTGTGATTGCGCAGCGTCGCCCGTCTCCCAGAACTTACGTGTGTTGACCCAGCCCACCACCGCCAGATCGTTCTGGCTGTTGTTGCTGAGCCACAGGGTATTGTCGGCATCCTCCGCAAAATTCAGGTGATGCGTGCCAAAGCAGGTGTCGATGAAAGTGAATTTTTTCGTTTTCGGATCGTAGACGGTGACTTGCCGCGAATTCTGCACAAACCCGTCTGGCATCTTGTCGAGCGGATAAAGCTGCGCCGAACGCAGCGGCGAAGCCTTTTTGCAATAGCCCGGTGGGTGCTTCGCGGACCGCGATTGGGCCGTGTAATAGACCCGCCCGGCCTGATCCATCATCGGATTGTGCGCGTTGACCCGGCTGTCCCAGGTCTGCTCCATGCCCCAATAGGGCGATGCCACCTCGACCGGATTGCCCAAAGCCGAACTCGGCGTATCCGAGTCGCGAACCGGCACGCGCATGGTTGTCTTGGTGTTGTGGACGGGATCGAGGATCGGCAGATCGTCTGTGCTGAGCTCGGCGGCGCCGTAAATCAGGCCATTAGCATTGACCGTCGGGTTGCGCTGGTCGGTGACGATCAAATCGTGCAGGTAGTGCTTGGCGTCGGACCAGTCGCGCACCGTGACAACGATGTTGCGCTCGACCCCGACCGGCCGCGGCGGGCTGCGGTTCGGCAACTCCCCGGCCTTGATGCGGTCTGTCCAATCGGCGAGCGCCTTCAGGTGGCCGCCGTCCGGCGTCATCAGCTCGGTGATGAAGCGGACCATGTCATGCCCCGCCGGCCCCGATTGCAGCCGCCGCGTCCAGGCATCCTCCGAGGATTCGAATTCGCCGAGGGCCGCAGGGATCGTCCGCGTCGCGAAATTGCCAATTTGATGGCAGTTGCCGCAGCCATTCGTCTTGATGAAGTTCAGCCATTGCTGTGGCGTCTTGAAGGTCTCCGGTATGCCGTTTCCCTTGTCGCCGGTGCCGGGGAACCGACTCTGGTCCGGGATTTTGATCATCGAGGCCCAGTAGATCGCCGGGTAATATTGGGCCGCGGCGGCGAGGCTCGGAGCCGTTTCGGCGGTCAGGTTGAGGATTTTGCCTGGTTCGGCTGCAACTTTGGGCGAGTCGACAAGCCCGTAGCCGCGCACCCAGACCTCGTAATGCGCCTTGGGCAGGTCCGGCACAACGTACCGTCCACGTTCGTCCGTGACTGCCATCTTCGCAAACCGGGTGCCGAGCTCGGTCGTCTGGGCAATGACCCAGACGCCGGCTTCCGGGCCGAAGCGGCTGGTAACCACACCACCGATATCGTCATTGTCGATTTCAACGGCCGGCGCGGGGTTCTGCTGAGCACGCAGCTCGGCCGGCCGTCCCGCGGCGATCAGCGCGATAGCGAACGCTGCTCCTTTGCAGATCTCCTTCCCAGCGCTCATCTCTCTCATCCCTGTCGCGTTGATTTTGGAGGCGTTCGGCGCATACTAACCGAAGTCCAGCATCGAGGAGGAGGCACCGACATGCTGCCGACCCCGAAATTTCATCATCTGCATCTGAACTCGACCGATCCCGATGCCGCGATCGATTTTTATACGCGGCAGTTTCCGAGCACCGCGAAGGGGAATTGGGGCGGCTTTCCGGCGCTCAAATCGCCCAACGACGTCATGGTGCTGTTCACCAAGGTCGAGACGCCGCCAACCAGCGAGCCGCAAAGCGCGATCTGGCATTTCGGCTGGCACGTCACCGACGCGCGCCACAGCCTCGAAACCTACAAGAACCGGGCTGAGGTCGAACTCCTGCCGCTCTACACGACGGATGAAGGCGGTTCGGTCCTGATCAGCAGCGACACTTGGCCGAGCATCGGCAATGTGCTCGGCCTGACCAAGGCGCAGATCGCCGAGGCCCGGGAGAAGGGCATCGGGCCGGCGGGCGGCGGCGGGTTCGCCTATATGCGTGGCCCCGACGATGCCCTCGTCGAATATGCCGGCAACCACCCGGCCGAGCGCTTCAACCATGTGCATCTCTACCAGGAGGATCCGATTGGCGCGCTCGACTGGTATCAGAAGCACCTGAATGCGCCGATGCGGCCGGGCTACGCGCCGACGGGCACTGGCGGCAACGGCAACACCGCGCGAGGGACCGACCGCACATGGCCCGCGCTGAACCAGGAAGGGATGTTCCGCACGCCACGGGCCGGTGTCGAGTTCGGCGATGTTTCGATGATGTGGTACGCCAACCAAGGCGACCGGCCGCTCGTCGGCTCACGCGGGCAACTGCAGGACCACATCGCTTTAAGCGTCACCGAACTCGACGCGTGGATCGAGAAATTGCGCGGCGAGGGCGTCGCCTTCCTCGAGGAGCCTTACTCCCTTGGCGACACGCGCGCCGTCATGATCGAAGGCCCGAGCCGCGAAGCGCTGGAGCTCGTCGAGGCCGGATAATTCGACAAGTGGTGCCGCTGGGCTACAATGAGGGCTGGCATCAAGGCCGTGCGTGCTTCGAGACGCGCCCAAGGGCGCTCCTCAGCATGAGGGAAGCCTTTGATGGCATAAAGAGAATCCCTCATCCTGAGGAGGAGGCCACAATGCGGCCGTTTCGAAGGACGCACCACGCCGATCCAGCCAGTTTCAGTTTCTTCCAGCCTCACCGGGTCAACGGGAACGGGAACTGATTCATGAAAAAACGGATCGATATAGCCGCGCTGACCCCCATCACCGGCACCCTTTACCCGCCGCCCTTCGACGAGCCGTGCCGCGCACGTGAGCGGACCAGACTGGGTGACCCCGCCGGGCTCACGCAATTTGGCGTCAATCTGCTGCGATTGCCGCCTGGCGCGTGGTCGAGCCAACGCCATTGGCACACGAGCGAGGACGAGTTCGTCTATGTCCTTTCCGGCGAGGTCGTGCTCGTGACCGACGGCGGTGAGGAGGTGTTGCGCGTCGGCGACGCCGCTGGGTTCCCCGCTGGAGACACCAACGGTCATTGCCTGCAGAACCGCTCGGACCACGATGCCGAGGTGCTGGAGATCGGAACCCGAATCCCCGACGACGCCGGCCATTATTCGGATATCGACATGCTCGCGCCGGCTGGCGGCAAGCCCGCCATCTATACGCACCGAGATGGCACCCCGTACCCGGACATCAGGCGCCGCGGGCCCGATTAGCGGCTTTCCTTATCGCGCGCGATTGAGCCGGCAGGCGACAGCGGCATATCGACGAGAAATTTCACCGCGTCAATTCGACCGTCTCATCTTCGGCGAGCAAGGCGGCGTAATGAAGTGCCTCGTCGATGTCCTCGCGCTCGAGGTAGGGATATCCGGCGAGGATCTGCTCCTTCGTCTCGCCCGTGGCGAGCAGCCCGAGCGGCCGTGCCACGGGGAACCTGAGCCTCCGGATGCACGGCTTTCCCGTGCAAATCTGTGGATCGACAGTAATTCGAGTAAGCCTCATGGGGTGAGACTAACGCACGTCGGCATATCCTCACCACGCGTTGCTCGTTCGACGCCGGATCTATCCCAACCGGTAGAATTTCGCTGCGGTGGCGCCGAAGAGAGCAGCTTTTTCCGCGGCGGAACAGCCGGCGGCGATGCGTTTGAACGCGTTCCATAGGACGGCATAGCCGCAGCTTCCTTTGTCGACCGGGAAGTTGCTCTCGAACATCGCCCGCTCGGGACCGAAGGCGGTGATGCAAGTCTCGATATAGGGCCGCCACGCTGCGGCGAGCTCCTCCGAGCTCGGCGGCAACTCGCTGGTATGCACGTTGAAGCCGAACATCCGCATGCCGAGCCCGCCGAGCTTGATGTGGACGTTGGGGCAACCCGCTAGCTCGCGGATCCGCGCACTCCACTCGGCGAAGGTCTCGGCGCGCTTGCCGGCATAACGGCCGAGCCCGATCGGGCCGCCGACATGGTCGAGCACGATTTGGGTCTCGGGGAAGGCGCGCGCCAGATCGACGAGTTCGCGGAGCTGGGTATGGTACATCCAGGCATCGAAGCTGAGGCCGAGCGGGGCGAGCCGGGCGAAGCCATCGCGCACCCGCCCATCCATCAATAACCCCGACGGCCGATTGATCAGCGAGCCCCATGCCGCCTGGTCCGGATGGGTGGCCGTTATAAAGCGAATACCGCGGAAACGGCCGCCGCCCGCGGCGATCATCGCTTCGAGCACCTTCTCGACCGACGCGCCGAGCATCAAGTCGGCATAACCGACGATCCCGGCGCAGACCCGCGGCTTGCCGTAGGTGCCGCTTGCGGCCATCGCGGCGATGCCGTTGGCAAACTCGATCTCGCCGACCGGGCGTAATTCGTCGGGACCCGTAGCGCGGTACATCGAGAGCCATTCGAGATAGACGGTCGCGGTGACGTTATGTCCGCTGCCGACATCGGCGAGAAGTTCGGGCAGCAAATAGCGGCCGGTCTCCGGCCGGTCCACCAGGTGATGGTGCGGGTCGACGATCGCTAGGTCGGGCTCGATGATTTCCTCGCGCCGCTGGTCGAGCCAATCTTGCCGGACCGGCAGATGCGAGCTGATAGCGGTTTGTGCTGCGGATGGCATTGGCTGTCCTCCCTCGCCGGGAAATCGGCGTCGATGCTCGACAAACAATCCGACCAATCGCTCGCAGCCTTCCCGATCTATTTCGTCAAAGCGAGCGAGAACTGGGCTGTCAAGGTCGAAGACGCCTAATACCCCGCCCGCGTCCACCAACGGTACGACGAGCTCGGAGCGTGAATCCAGGTCGCAGGCAATGTGGCCTGGGAACTCATGGACATCCCGGACCAGCACTGTCGCTGCGGATGCAGCGGCGGTACCACAAACGCCTTCACCGATCGGGATCCGCACACAGGCGGGCTTGCCTTGGAACGGACCGAGCACGAGCTCAGCGCCGTCGCGAAAATAAAAGCCGGCCCAGTTGAGGTCCGGCAGGCCGTGATAAATCAGTGCTGCGGTGTTGGCGGCATTGGCGATGAGATCCCCTTCGCCGGCAAGCAGCGCGGAGAGTTGGCGGGAGAGATCGCGATAGAGTTCCGGCTTGTTTGCGGTCATCTCGGGCCTTTCTGCGCGGCGCGAATACTGGCTTGGCGGAGCCGCCGCCTATATCATTGATAAGCGCCACCATCTGCGGCTTGCAATGCTGCTCGGCCTCAATATCCGCGACGTCGTCCTGATCGATCGTCTCGATCTCGCTTTTCGGCCCGGCCTTTGCGTGCTGACCGGCGAGACCGGAGCCGGCAAATCGATCCTGCTCGATGCGCTGGGACTGGCGCTCGGCAAGCGTGCCGAGGCCGGGCTCGTGCGGGCCGGGGCGCAGCAGGCTGCGGTATCGGCGGAATTCTCGGTCGGGCGCAACCATCCTGCGCAGGCGATCTTGCGCGAGGCTGGGCTCGACGGCGAGGGCGAAGCGATCGTGTTGCGCCGGCTCGTCGGCGTCGACGGCCGCAGCCGCGCCTTTGTCAATGACGAGCCGGCGAGCGTCGGGCTGTTGCGCGAGCTCGGCGACAGTCTCGTCGAGATCCAAGGTCAATTCGAGCAGCGCGGACTTCTCGACCCCGCCAACCATCGCATGATTCTAGATGCCTTTGCCGAGCATACGGTCAGCCCGTCGGCACTGGCACAGGCCTGGCGCGACTGGTGTGAGGCCCGGCAGCGCGAAGAAGACGCGGCGCGGTTGCTAGCCGCGAGTCGCGAGGAAGAAGACCTGCTGCGCCACCAGCTCGCCGAACTCGATTCGCTGGCGCCCGAGGCGGACGAAGAAGATTTGCTCGCCGCGCGGCGCACATTGCTGCAAAACGCCGAACGTTTGGCCGAGACCCTGAGTGAGACGATTGGTGAGCTCGACGGTAAGGCGGGCGCACAAGCCGCGCTTGCCCGGGCGGCGCGGCGGTTGGAACGAGCCCGCGAGCGCGCGCAGGGCCTGCTCGATGCAGCGCTCGGAGCGACCGAACGGGCTGCTGCGGAAACGGCTGAGGCGCTGGCGTCGCTCGAGGCGACCGCGCGCCAACTCGAACTCGACCCGCGCGAGCTCGAGAAAGTCGAAGAGCGGCTCTTCGCGCTGCGGGCGGCGGCCCGCAAGCACCAGGTGACGATCGCCGATCTGCCGGGTTTGCGCGAGCAGATGGCAGCCCGGCTCGCCAAAATCGACGCGGGCTCGCAGGGGGTCGAGCATCTCGCCCGGGCGACCGCCGAAGCGCGCGCCCAGTTCATCGCCGCCGCGCAATCGGTGTCGCGCGAGCGGGCCGGCGGCGCCGCGAGGCTCGACGCCGGCGTGGCAGCCGAGCTCAAGCCGCTGCGCCTCGACAAGGCAAGGTTCTGCACCGTGCTGACTCCACTCGCCGAGGAAGATTGGGGCGAGAGTGGCTGCGAACGCGTGCATTTCGAGGTCGCGACCAACCCCGGCGCGGGGTTCGGGCCGCTCGCCCGCATTGCCTCGGGGGGTGAATTGTCGCGCTTCATGCTGGCGCTGAAGCTCGTTCTCGCTGGCACCTCGTCGGTACCTACCCTGATTTTTGACGAAGTCGATAGCGGGATCGGCGGTGCGGTTGCGGCGGCGGTCGGTGAGCGGCTGCAGCGGCTAGGCACAAATCTGCAAGTTCTCGTCGTAACACATTCGCCGCAGGTGGCGGCGCGCGGCGCTTATCACTGGCGGGTGGCGAAGAGCCTTGCCGCGCGCGAAACCGTGACCCGCGTCGAGGAGCTCGATGAGGATACGCGACAAGAGGAAATCGCCCGCATGCTGTCCGGCCGCAATATTACCGCCGAAGCGCGCGCCGCGGCGGCCAGCCTGATCGCCGGAGGGCGCGCATGAGTGCCTCAACTGTCTCGCGGCGGCGCCGTGACGAGCCGGTGTTGCGGCCGGTTGATGCACTGACCGAGGAGGAAGCCCGGGCCGAGCTTGCCGCACTAGCCAAGAAAATCGCGCATCACGATCGGCTTTACTACACGGACGCCGCACCGGAGATCTCCGATGCCGATTACGACGCGCTGCGCCGACGCAACAGCGAGATCGAGGCGCGCTTTCCGGAGCTGATCCGCTCCGACAGCCCGACTCGCCGGGTCGGAGCCGCCCCGGCCGCGGGCTTTGCCAAGGTCACCCATACGCGGCCGATGCTGTCGCTGGAAAACGCATTCGAAGAGGCCGATGTCCGCGACTTTTTCGCGGGCGTGCGCAATTTCTTTCGCCGCACTGCCACCGAAGAGCTGGTCGGCGAGGACAGAATCGAGATCATGGCCGAGCCCAAGATCGATGGGCTTTCGATTGCGCTCTCCTACCAGAACGGCCGCCTCGTTCTCGGGGCAACGCGCGGTGATGGCACAACCGGCGAAAATGTCACGACGAACCTTCGCACGCTCGACACCGTGCCGGAGGTGCTCGCCGGTGGAGGCTGGCCCGCCCAGATCGACATTCGCGGCGAGGTCTATCTCGAGCGCGCCGGTTTCTTCGCGTTGAACGAAGAGCGCGCCGCCGCCGGGGAATCGGTTTTCGCCAATCCGCGCAACGCCGCGGCTGGCTCCTTGCGCCAGCTGGACTCGGCGATCACCGCACGCCGGCCGCTCAAGTTTTTCGCCTACGCCTGGGGTGAGACGAGCGCTCCGTTCGCCCGGACGCACGAAGAGGCGCTGGCGCGATTTCGCGAGTGGGGGTTTACGGTTAACCAGCGCTCGCGGCTTTGCCGCGGGGTCGGCGCGGCACTTGCCTATTACCGCGACATCGCGGCCGAGCGGGCGTCATTGCCCTACGACATCGACGGCGTCGTTTACAAGGTCAACGACCTCGCGCTGCAAGAGCGGCTCGGGATGATCAGCCGGGCGCCGCGATGGGCGGTCGCGCAGAAATTCCCGGCGCAGCAGGCGCAGACGGTATTGCAGGACATCTCGATCCAAGTCGGCCGTCAGGGCTCGCTGACCCCGGTGGCGATGCTCGAGCCGATCACGGTCGGCGGTGTCGTCGTGCAGCGCGCCACCTTGCACAACGAGGACGAAATCCAGCGCAAGGATGTGCGGATCGGCGACACCGTCGTTGTGCAGCGGGCCGGAGACGTGATCCCGCAGATCGTCTCGGTCGTGCTCGACCGGCGCCCAAAAGACGCCGTGCCGTACGAGTTCCCGGATCACTGCCCGATCTGCGGCAGCCTCGCGGTGCGCGAGCCCGGCCAGGTGGCGCGGCGCTGTACCGGCGGCCTGATCTGTGCTGCGCAGGCGGTCGAGCGGCTTCGGCACTTCGTTTCGCGCGATTGCTTCGACATCGAGGGGCTCGGCGAGAAGCACATCACCGCCTTTTGGCAGGACGGGTTGATCCGTCAACCGGGCGACATCTTCCGGCTCGATCCCGAGGCGATCGCCAAACGCGAAGGCTGGGGCGAACTCAGCGCTCGCAATCTGAGGGCCGCGATCGACGAGCGCCAGCGCATTTCACTCGACCGCTTCATCAATGCGCTTGGCATTCCTCAGGTCGGCCAGGCGACTGCACGACTGCTGGCGCGCCACTATCGCTCGCTCGCCGCGTGGCGGCGCGAAATGGAGGCGGCACAGGACCCAGAGAGCGAAGCCCGGGCGGGGCTTCTCGACATTCACGGCATCGGCGAGGAAATGGCTGCCGACATCATCGGCTTCTTCGCCGAGCCGCATAACCGCGCCGTCCTCGACGACCTCGCAAAAGAGGTCACGGTCCTCGATTACGAGGCGCCAACGCAGCGCGCCGTCTCGCCGCTTGCCGGGAAAAACATCGTCTTCACAGGGTCACTCGAGTCCATGAGCCGGTCTGAAGCAAAAGCCCGGGCCGAGGCGCTCGGCGCCAATGTCACTGGTTCGGTCTCTGCCAAAACGGACTATGTGGTGGCAGGCTCCGATCCCGGGTCAAAGGCGACCAAGGCCGCGGCGTTCGGCGTCACGCTGCTCGACGAACCCGCCTGGCTCGCGCTCGCCAGCGAAACCGCAGGATGACAGCGGGCGGTGTTCGGCTTCACCGGACCGCCTGACGAGGCCCGTCGAGAGCCTTTTCTCGTGGCCGGCGCAAGGCCGCCATCCGCCGTGGCTCTCGTAGCGGAGCCTCTCGTCGCACCGGCGCAGGCCGGTGCCTACGGATGGGTGGATCCCGGGCATCGCCGGGATGACGAGAAGGATGTACTCCGAGCACCCGCCTCCTCGGAACGTAAACCAGAGGCCAGACAAGAGCGGTGGTGGGTGCGGCTGCGGGGGCCGGCCGGCTCCCTGGTGTTGCACCTATTGCCTTTATTGCTGCTGATCGACTACCAGATGTCGCCGCCGGCCGAGATCGAGCCGGTGACCGTGCAGCTGGTGATGGAGCCGCCGCCACCGCCTCCTCCGCCGGAAGTAAAGCCGGCACCGCCGCAACCGCAGCCAAAACCGGCAACTCCGCCTCCACGCGGGCGCCTCGCGTCGGAGGATCTCGGCGAACCGGAGGCCAAAGAAACAGACCGGCCGAAGGGGGACGCGCCGTCGGCTCCCGACAACGCCGCCAAAAGCGATACTCCGACGACCGAGCCCAAGCCGCCCGAGAAGCCGCAACAGACGGCGATGGCGGTGCCGCCGCCGCTGCCTCCGGCAAAACCCGACACCCCCAAGCCCGATCCCATTCCCAAACCGCAACCGAAACCGAACCCGGCGGCCCACCCAGCGCCGCGACGGGTCGAAGAGCCGGGGAATTTGGTGCCGCGCCGGGCGCGGTTCCCCGGCCCCGCTGCGACCCGCGACGAGTACCTCGCCTACATGCACTCCTTGATTCGGCAGCACTACAATCTGCTGACGTCGGCGGCGCTCGGCGACCGCCGCGGCATGGTCGTCGTCGAGTTCGTTGTCCTCGACGACGGCAAAATCGCATTAGTCAAGGTGAGGCGCAGCTCCGGCTACCCGGATATCGACAACCGAGTTGCGGAAATGGTCGCGGCCGTCGGCCGGTTCCCGCCCTTGCCGCAATGGTTTCAAGGGCTTGCGATGCCGTTCGAATTCGGCTTTCCGTTCCCCGACGCGTTGCGGGAGTAAGTTCTATGTCTGTTCCGGTCGATCCGATCGTCACATCGGTGATCCAGCATCGCCTGCTGGCGATCGTCGAAGAGATGGGCGAGGCGATGCTTCGCACCTCGTACTCGCAGATCCTCAATTCGAGCCGCGACTTCTCGACCGCGATCTGCGACCTCGACGGCAGGCTGATCGCACAGGCCGAACATGTGCCGATCCATGTCGGCGCCTTGCCCTTTGCGGCGAAAGCAATAACCGAGTTCTTTGGCGACGACATCCATAAGGGCGACGTCTTTCTGCTCAACGACCCTTATCACGGCGGCAACCATCTGCCCGATTTGACCGCCTTCGTCCCGGTGTTCGAGGGCGCCAGGGGAGATGGGCGGCCGCGCTTCTGGTCGATCAACCGGGCGCATCAGAGCGATATCGGCGGCGCAACGCACGGCGCCTACAACGCCGCCGCGACTGATATCTGGCAGGAGGGCATCCGCATCACGCCGCTGCGGCTCTACGATCGCGGCGAGGTACGCCGCGACCTCCTCGAAATGATCGCGACCAATGTGCGCCACCCCCGCGACTTTCGCGGCGATCTCGCGGCGATGATCGGCTCGGCGTATGTCGGCGAACGTCGCCTCTTGGCATTGGCGGAGGAATTCGGCTGGCCGACGACCCATGCCGCAATCGCAGCGGTGCTCGATGGCGCCGAGCGCCAGACCCGCGCTGTAATCGCGCAATGGAACGACGGCGTGTACCACGGCGAGGCGTTCCTCGACGACGACGGCCGCGGCAACGACGACATCCACATCCGCGCAACCGTCACAAAGCGCGGCAGCGATCTCGTTATCGATCTATCGGATTCGCACGAGCAGGTCGCGAGCTTTGTCAATTCCTCCTACCCCAACATGTATTCGGCGGTGGTCGTCGCGCTCTCCTATCTGATCGACCCCGACACGCCAAAGAACGACGGCACGTTCCGGCCGATCACGGTCATCGCCAAACCTGGAACGGTGGTTTGGGCGAACCCCGGAGCGCCGGTCACCTTGGCCACAAACCATTGCGCGCAGGAAATCCTCGAAGCGATCGTCAAGGCGCTGGCGCCAGCCTGTCCCGATTGCGCGATGGCCGGCTGGGGCCGCCGCTTTCGCATTGCGATCCAGGGCAAGGACCCCCGTTCCGGTAAACCCTTCATCTGGCATTTCTTCCAGGCGCGGCCCGGCGGCGGCGCTTCCCCGGCCGGCGATGGCTGGCCGGGTGCGGGCGAATGGCAAGCGGCTGGCGGGATCAAATTCGGCAGCCTCGAAGTCACCGAAGTGCGGTTTCCGCTGTTCTTCCGCCGCCACGAGTTCCGCCCCGATTCCGGGGGCGGGGGCAAGTATCGGGGCGGTCCCGGCGGGATCGTGGAGATGGTTGTTGAAACCGCCGAGCCGGCGGTCGGCAACACCGCCGGAGACGGCGTGCGCTACGGAGCTTGCGGCATCCTCGGAGGCAAGGACGGTGCGCCGCATCGCTACACGCTCTACTCCGAAGGCCGACCGCCGCGGGCCATCAAGACCAAGGAAGTCGGTGTGACGATCCACCCGAATGATGTGCTGGTTCTGGAATCAGGTGGCGGCGGGGGCTGGGGCGATCCGGCTGAGCGCGATTCCGATGCCATTGCCCAGGACGCCGAGAATGGGTTCGTATCCCCTCCCCCGCAAGCGGGGGAGGGTTAGGGTGGGGGTTCTGC